>Ga0206106_100105_pt1 | contig 157519 bp, 139 predicted proteins | sample 1B1ome_FD_148677 | JGI IMG/M metagenome (GOLD analysis project Ga0206106, IMG submission 148677) | Enriched microbial communities from leaf-cutter ant dump, University of Wisconsin, Madison, United States - 1B110A | ecosystem: Environmental > Terrestrial > Nest > Insects nest > Nest dump...
CCCATCCGAAGCCAGCCTCCTGATCAGCGCCCAGTCCTCCAAAGTGATCACTCTCCAATCGTTGAGTGTTCACTTTTCGAGCGCCGCTATCGATCAGTTCTCAAGCGCCGCCGACAATCGCTGGCTCGACGTCAGATCTGCAGTCGCAAGGTCAAACACTTCGGTAGCCATCGAGCAGCCTCCTCCGGTTGATTGCCAGCAACGAAAGCACGAATCTACGAGCAGCCTCTGACATTCTCGCATCCGGCACTTCTGACACCGCGGAAGCTGCCCGGTCGAGATCGACCGCCTCGAGCCGCTCGATCCAGTGTCGCTGCGCCGCAGGAGAGGCGAGGCTGAGCGACTCGAACGCGAGAGCGTCGAGCCGAGGACGACCTCATCGTCGAGATCATCGACCGTGAGATCGACAGGATCCCAACGAGGTTCATTCATGCGGCGAGGGTAGCGCGCTCCTGCGACGGGCAGCCGGCAAGCGACGGCGGTGGGATCGAGGAGCGGTCGCGAGTGTCGTTCCGCGCCGCTCAGCGCACGCCCTCGACCGCGTCGAGGTGCTCGCGCGCCGCCGCGAGCGCGAGCCGGGCGTGCTCCTTGGGCCCCACCTGCGCCACGAGTGTCGCGCGCGGGATCTCGAGCGCGTACGGCAGACCGGCCGGCAGCGCGGCGAGGATGCCGAAGAGGTCGAGCTCGCCCTCGCCGGGGAACAGCCGCTCGAACCGGGCGGTGTGGATGACCTCGGCCGTCGACGTCGGGATCTCGCCCGGCGCGTCGCACACGTGGGCGTAGTGGAACCACTCGGGCGGCAGGGTCTTCAGCTCGGCGATGCTCGACCGCGACCGGGCGAAGTGCAGCACGTCGATGAGCATCCCCGCGTTGGGCTGGTCGGCCTCGCGCAGCACCCTCGTGGCCTCGGCGAGGTTCGGGGTCTCGGTCCACGACGGGAACTCGAGGTCGATCGTGAGGCCGAGGGGGCGCGCGAGCTCGCACAGCTCGGCGAAGCGATCCGCCTTGCGCGCGAAGTCGGCGTCGGGCAGCTGCGTGATGACGTGCTTGGCGCCGAGTTCGGCGCCGGCTTCGAGAAAGCGCAGGAAGTCGCGCGGGCTGTCGCTCGAGGTCATGCGCGCGAGCTCGATGTCGAGCACCTCGACCCCTGTCGCGGCGAGGTGCGTCTGCGTCGCTCGCATGAGCCGCGCGTCGGAGGCGAGCGGATAGTGCGGCTCCTGGGTCGTGACCTTCGTCATCCGCAGACCCACGTAGCGGTAGCCGGCCGCCGCCGCCGCGTCGACGAGCTCGGGTGGGGTGAGGCTCAACGCCGTGAGGTGCGCGAGCGAGTAGTCGTGGCGTCCCGGCGTCGCCGGCGCGGTCGACCCGCTCGCGAGCATGCCCATGCGCTGTCGGCGGTGCGCGGTCATCCGCAGCGGCACGCTGCGCGGGTCGCCGAATCCCGTGTACCCGTCGATGCGCTGCACGATCTCGAAGAAGACGCGCGATCCGAGCATCTCGGTGAAGAAGTGCACGAACTCGCCGTGCTCGTCGCGGTCGTACAGGATCGAGTGCGCGCGCAGGGTGTCGACGAAGCCGGGCGGCAGCTCGAGGCGCGCGTCGAGGTCGTCGTAGTAGTTGTCGGGCATCCGCAGCAGCGGCGCGCCGCGCTCGCGCATGGCGTTCGCGGCCGCGACGGCGTCGGATGTCGAGAACGCGATGAGCTGCGGGCTCACGACCCCGGGTGCCCAGTCGCCGCGACGCAGCGGCGTCGTGCTGAGCGCGATCCGCACGCGGCCCGACGCGTCGGCCGCCGACCAGTTGCGGATCACCCCGAACGGCGCCGTCACCTCCGACGACGCGACGGGCGCGAGCCCGAGCACCGTGCGGTAGAACAGCGCCGACTGGTCGAAGTCGTCGATCGACTCGGTGATGGCGACGTGATCGATCGCCTCGAGCAGCGCGGGGCGCGCCGTCGCCTGCCCGCCCTCGACCGCATCCTGACCGAGCTCGTGGAAGTGCAACGAGATGCCGTCGGGCGTGGCCACGGCATCCGAACGGCGCACCCCGTCGCCGCGCGGATGCACGACCTGGGGCGCCGCGAGCGCCTCCGCGCGCCGCAGCGACCCCGCCGGGTCGCCGCTCTCGACGGCGAGCGCGGTGATCGCGGCGCTCGCCGGGTCGAGCGAGCGCTCCGGGTCGTGGTTGAGCAGGATGAGCGCCTCGCCCTGCGCCCACCGTTCTGCCGCGCGGGTCGGATGCGGCCCGACGTTGGCGAAGCCGAGCGCGTCGAGGGCGCGCGACAGGAGCGGGCCCGAGACCTGGTCGACGGCGAGCTCGGCGTAGGCGAAACCCGCGAGGTCGGGCGCGGGCGGCAGCCCGGTCGCGATCGACGCGAACTGCGCGGCCTGGTCGGCGCCGGCCGAATCCGCGACCGACTCGGCGAGCGCGCGCAGGGCCCGCATCGCATCCGTCGCCGTGTGCCGCGGGTCCTCCTGCTGGTAGACGTCGTTGAAGACCTCGAGCGTGATCGGCCCCCGGTAGCCCGCGGCGAGGATGCGCTCGAGGAAGCCCGCAACGTCGAGCACACCCTGCCCGGGGAAGCTGCGCGCGTGCAGACTCCACTCCCGCACGTCGAGGTTGAGTCGCGGTGCGTCCGCGAGCTGCACATGGACGACGCGCGACATGTCGATCGCGTCGAGAGCGGATGCGTCGTTCGCGGCCGAGAGCACGTGGAAGCTGTCGAGACACAGGCCGAGCGCGGGATGGTCGACCCGCGCGACGAGGCGCGCCGCGTCCTCGTGGGTGCGCACCCGTCCCCACGGCACGGCCTCGAAGGCGAGCCGCACGCCGTGCGCTTCGGCGCGCTCGGCCAGGGCGTGCAGCTGTGCGCTCGCGAGCTCGTCGTCGTCGAGCCCGTCGCCGGTCGACGTCGAGCAGCACACCAGCACGCGCGCACCGAGTTCGTCGAGCAGCTCGAACTTGCGCTCCGCCCGGCGCAGGAGGGCCTCGAAGCGCGCGGGTGGGAGGGGTTCGACGTGCAGCGGCTGATAGGCCTCGATGCTCACGCCGAGCGCGGCCGCCTCCTCGGCGACCTCGGCGGGCGACCACGCCGACATGACGAGGTCGTACTCGAGCAGTTCGAGTCCGGTGAATCCGGCGCCTGCCGCGGCGCGGAGCTTGTCTTCGAGAGTGCCGGAGAGGCACACCGAGCTGATGGACATGCGTGGTGCAGCCGTGGTCTGAGCCATGGTCGACCCCTCCTTGCGATGCGTTCCCTACTCGGTCGCGACGTGCTCGATGCTCTCCCCGGGGCTGTAGATGTCGAGGATGTTCCAGTGCCCCGAGGTGGGCGTGGGCACGTTGACCATCGAGACGTCGATGACGACGGGGCCGCCCGACGCGATCGCCCGCTCGAGTGCGGGCCGGAACTCCGCGGCGGAGGAGACCTTGATGCCCACCACGCCGTACGCCTCGGCGATGGCGGCGAAGTCGGTGTACATGGGGTCGGCGGCGGTGCCGAAGACGGTGCCGTAGGTGGTGTCGAACGCCGCCTTCTCGAGCCCCGCGATCGTGCCGAAGGCGTTGTTGTTCATGACGACCCACACGGCGGCGATGCCCCGTTCACGCGCCGTCGAGAGCACGGCCGGGTTCTGCCCGAATCCGCCGTCGCCGACGAGCGAGACGACCACCCGCTCGGGCTGCGCCATCTTCGCCCCGACCGCGGCCGGGCCGCCGAAGCCCATGGTGGCGAAGCCGCCGGGGGTGAGGAAGCTGCCGGGGGTGAGGATGTCGAACTGCTGCCCGACGCCGTTCTTGTTCCAGCCGACATCGGTCGTGATGATCGCGTCGGCGGGCAGCACGGCACGCGTCTCGGCGAGGATGCGCTCGGGCCGCATGGGCCACGCATCCGACGCCTGCGCCTCGGCGTTGCCTGCGCGGCGTGCCGCACGGTCGGCGGCGATCTCGGCGAGCAGCTCGTCGCGGCGCACCCCCTCGGGCGCAAGCCGCCTGGCGACGCGCACGAGGCTCGCGAGCGCGGGCTTCAGGTCGGCGACTGCGCCGATCTCGAGCGGGTAGTTGCGGCCCAGCTCCGCGGGGTCGATGTCGATCTGCATGAGCCGCGTCGCGGGGATGTCGAAGGTGTACTCGGGGTACCACGAGCTCGAGTCGGCCTCGGCGAAACGCGTGCCGAGCGCGAGGATCCAGTCGGCCCCGCGCGTCATGCGGTTGGTGAGCGGCGTTCCCCAGAAGCCCGTCATGCCGAGCACGAGCGGGCTGTCGTCGGGGAGCGCCCCCTTGCCCATGAGGCTGTGCGCCACCGGCAGCGAGAGCAGCTCGGCGAACTCCGCCAGCTCGCCCGCCGCATCCGCCCCGACCACGCCGCCGCCGACGTACAGCACGGGGCGCTCGGCCGCGAGCAGGTTGCGCACGATCTGCTCGGCGACGCCCTCGTCGAGGCCGGGCTTGGCGAGCGAGCGGGTGCCCGCGATGACGCGGTCGAAGGTGGCCACCTCGACCTCGGCCGAGAACACATCCATCGGCACGTCGACGAGCACGGGGCCCGGCCGCCCGCTCTCGGCGAGCGTGAACGCCTTGTCGAGGATCTCGGCCACCAGGTGCGGCCGGTCGACCCGCCAGGCCCGCTTCACGAACGGCCGGTAGATCTCGTACTGCGACGCGTCGGCGTGCAGGTTGATCTCCTGGTGCGGATGCTTGCCGTAGTAGTGGCTCGGCACGTCGCCCGCGATGACCACCATCGGCACCGAGTCGAGGGCGGCGTTGGCGACGCCCGTGGCCGCGTTCGTGAGGCCGGGCCCGAGGTGGGTGAGCACGACGCCCGTGCGACGGCCCGCGCGCGCGTACCCGTCGGCGGCGTGCGCGGCGATCTGCTCGTGGCGCACGTTGACGAACGAGATCCGCTCGCTGTCTTCGAGCGCCGCGAGCAGGGCGATGTTGGTGTGCCCGCAGAGGCCGAACACGTGCTCCACATCGCGCGACTCGAGGTAGCGGACGATCTGGTTCGAGACCAGGTCTTTCATGCGCTGCTCCTTCTATTCTCGGCCCGCGTGCGGGACTGATCGCCGGCCGGGGCCGGTGTAGGTGTAGCCGATCGACTTCGGCATGGGGCCCTTGATGCGTGCGCCCTGCGCGGACTGCTCGACGGCGTGGGCGAGGATGCCCACCGAGCGCGCGAGGATGAACACCCCGCGCCCGAGCTGCGGCGTGAAGCCCAGCTCGCAGTAGATGACGGCGGTGACGCCGTCGACGTTCATCGGGATGCGGGTCGAGCGTCCGCGTGCGAGCTCGTCTTCGACGGCACGCGCGATGCGTGCGAAGCGACCGTCGACCGTGCCGGCCACGACGGCCTCGTCGACGAGCGCCAGCAGGCGCGGGGTGCGGGGATCGATCGGATGCCAGCGGTGTCCGAATCCGGGAACGTACTTCGTGCCCGCCGCGCGGTGGCGCGCGAGCACCGACCGCACGGCGACCTCGAGCGCACCGTCGTCGAACTCGCGCGCGCCGAGTTCGCTCTCGATCTCGAGGTACAGCTCCATGCACTGCTCCCCCGGGCCGCCGTGGATGTCGTCGAGCACGTTGATCGCCGACGCCATCGCCCCGTTCACGGGCACCCCGCACGTCATCGCCATCCGCGCGATCGCGATCGACGGCGCCTGCGGGCCGTGGTCGACCGAGGCCACGAGCGCCGCCTCGAGAAGCGCCGACTGCTCCCGCGTGGGCAGCTCGCCGCGCACCATGAGCCAGATCGTCTCGACGAAGCCGACGCCGCCGATGAGCTGCTCGATCGGGTACCCGCGCAGCGAGATCTCGCCGGGGCGCACCTCGATGATGTCGGTCTGCCACCAGGCGCGGGCCTCGGCGACGAGCTGCGCGTCTCCCGGGCTCTCGGCTTGCGACCTCTCGGGCCCCCGCTCGGCGTTCACGACCCGACGGCCTCGAGTGCGGGGTCGAAGAAGTCGCCGAACAGCTCCTCGTCGCTCGGCCGGTCTTCGGGGATGGTGCGCGAGACCCACGTCGTGTTGAGGTAGTGCCGCAGCGAGACGTTCTCGGAGGTGATGTTGCCGCCCCACGTTCCGCACCCCATCGACGAGGTCATCGGCATGCCGTTGGTGAACGACCCGGCGTTGGCCTTCGAGTTCGGCTGCCGCACCATGATGCGCGACACCGGCATGTGGCGGGCGAAGTAGTCGATGTGGGCGTCGTCGGTCGACGCGATGCCGCACGAGTGCCCCTTGCCGCCGATGTCGTAGAGCCGTTTGGCGAGCTCGACGCCGTCTTCGAAGGTGCCCTCGTAGGCGTGCACCGCCATGAGGGTCGTGAGCTTCTCCTTGCAGAACTGCCGGTCCTCGGCGATGCCGTCGCCCTCGACCACGATGAAGCGCCGGTCGTCGGGGATCTCGAAGCCCGCCGCCCGCGCGAGCGCCTGCGGAGCGACCGCGACGGTGTCGGGCAGCCGGTGCCCCTCGGCGTCCCACATGACCGCCTGCAGGGCGCTGCGCTGCTCGGCCGTCGCGAGGTAGCCGCCCTCGGCCTCGAGCGCGGCGAGCATGTCGCGGTAGCGCGACGCGGGCACGAGCACGTTGCCGTCGGCGGAGCATCCGGAGCCGAAGTCGGAGGTCTTCGAGAGCATGCAGTTGCGCGCCGTCTCCTGCAGGTCGGCGGTCTCGTCGACGAACTCCGTCGCGTTGCCGGCGCCGACGCCGTAGGCGGGCGTGCCGGAGCTGTAGGCCGCGCGCACGAGCCCCTGCCCTCCCGTCGCGATGACGAGATCGGCGCGGGCCATGATCTCCTGCGAGGCCGCGAGGCTCGGCTGGGTGATGCACTGCAGGATGTCGGCGGGTGCGCCCTCCGCCTCGAGCGCCTCGCGCATGAGGCGCACGGTCTCGAGGGTCGTGTTCTTCGAACGCGGATGCGGGGAGAAGACGACGACGTTGCGCGCCTTGACCGCGTAGATCGCGTTGCCTGCGGGCGTCAGGTCGGGGTTCGTGGTCGGCACGACGCAGCCGATCACGCCGACCGGCTTGCCGTACTTGACGAGGCCGCGCTCGCGGTCCTCCTCGATCACACCGACCGAGGGGCTGCGCAACGCGTCCCGCAGCACGCCGCGGATCTTCATCCGCTTGTTCATGCGGCTGCCGAAGTCGCCGAGCCCCGACTCCTCGATGCCCATCGTGACGAGGCGTTCGAAGGCGGTGCGGTTCGCGACCGCCCAGGCGATCGCCCGGATGAGGCGGTCGACCCGCTCCTGGTCGTAGGTCTCGATGATCGCGAGGGCGGCCTTCGCCCGGGCGAACACCTCGTCGAGTTCCTGCTCCTGTTCGGGCGTCAGGGACTTGGGGGCTGCAGCGGCCATGGTGACTCCGTCCATCGGCGGTCTCGCCGACGCCCGCATGCTAAGCAGCCACGCAGACGGTCACCAATGCGTGTCCCATTCGGCGAGACGCGTTCTTGCGAACTCGGGCCCGAGCATCCAGAGTCTCAGGATGAGCCGAAGGCGTCCCGACCCCGACGACGTTCGTCCCGAGCAACCCGAATCGCACGCGAAGGCGTCCGAGTCGGTGCTCGGCGAGTCGCTGTTCCCGCACACCGAGTCGGTCTTCGCCGGCCCCGATCTCAACCGCGGTGTGCCGCCGGCGCCCCGGGCGATCCGCGTGCTGTCCGCCATCGAGATCGCCTTGGGTGTCGCGCTCTTCGCCCTCATCGTCATCGGGGTCATGTATCAGGTGCTCGGCCGCTACTTCCCGCAGATCGCCTGGGTCGGCGCGGGCGAGCTCGCGCTGCTGGCGATGATCGCGATGACCTTCATCACGGCGGGCTACCTCGTGGGGCGCAACGGCCACATCGTGCTCGAGATCTTCGACGGACTGTTGAAGGGCAAGAAGCTCTTCGTGGCGTTGCGCGTCGTCTCGGCCGTCATCATGGCGGTCACCTGCGTCATGCTCGCCTACGAGGCCTTCGTGAAGCTCGAACTCGAGTGGGGTCGGCTCACGGCCGCGATGCACATCCCCTACGGGATGCTGTACGTCTTCGCGCTCATCGGCTTCGCCTCTGCCGCGGTGCACTCGGTCATGAAGATCCCGTACGCCAACCGCCCCGAGCGTCAGCTCGACATCAGCGAGATGGACGGCTGACCGGTGGATCTCTGGCTGTACATCCTGCTGTTCGTCGTCTTCCTGCTGCTGCGGGTGCCCGTCGCCTTCGCGATGATCGCCTCGAGCATGCTGTACTTCTACACGAACGGGCTCTCGGCCGGGTACGCGATCACCTCGGTCGTCAACGGCGTCAACAGCTTCCCGTTGCTCGCGGTGCCGCTGTTCATCTTCGTCGGCTGCATCGCCAACCACCTGGGCATCGCCACCCGTCTCTACGACTTCGCGCGCGCCCTGCTCCCCCGGCTGCCCGGCAACCTCGCCTTCGTGAACCTCACGACGGCGATCGGGTTCTCCTGGATCAGCGGCTCGGCGCTCGCGGATGCGGCCTCGACGAGCAAGGTGCAGATCCCGCAGATGCTCAAGGCGGGGTACCCGTACGGTTTCTCGGCGGGCCTCACCGCATCCGGATCCCTCATGAGCACGGTGATGCCGCCCAGCATCCCCGCGGTGCTCTTCGCCGCCACGGCGTCCACCTCGATCGGCGCGCTCTTCGCCGCGTCGATCGTGCCGGCGCTGCTCATGGCGCTCGGCCTCGCGGTGTACGTCGCCATCTGGGTGCGCCGGCACCCCGAGGTCGCGACGAGCAGGCCGTTCGTGGGCTCGCTGCTCGTGAAGGCCTCCGTGCGCGTCATCGGCGCGGCGCTGCTGCCGGTCATCATCCTCGGCGGCATCTTCAGCGGATGGTTCACCCCCACCGAGAGCGCCGGCATCGCCGCCGTGTACATGCTCGTGCTCGGCGCGGCCTACCGCACGCTCACCTGGCGGGTGTTCTGGAGGGCCGCGAAGGAGACCGTCATCGTCTCGGGCGGCATCCTGCTGATCCTCGGGGCGTCGAACCTCATGGGGCAGGTGCTCACGCGCGAACAGGTCTCGCGGAATCTCGGCGAGTGGCTCACGACCGCGACCGACAACCCGATCGTGTTCCTGCTGATCCTCAACGTGCTGCTCATCCTGCTCGGCATCCCGCTCGAGGCGCCTCCCGTGATCCTCGTGCTCGTGCCGATCCTCATGCCGATCGCGACGCAGTTCGGCATCGACCCGGTGCAGCTGGGCGTCATCATGATCCTCAACCTCATGATCGGCTCGCTCACTCCACCTGTCGGGGCGGTGCTCTTCGTGGTCGGATCGATCACCCGCAGACCCATGGGCGAGCTGTTCCGCGGCATCCTGCCGTTCCTCATCCCGCTCGGAGTCGTGCTGCTGCTGCTCACGCTGTTCCCGCCGATCGTCACGACCCTGCCGACGCTCATCGGACTCTAGGGGCACCCGTGTTCCATTCGACGGGACTCGGGTTTCCGCGGCCCGGCGAGTCCGCCAAACTCGGCACCACCACAGGCCATGCCTGCAATCCAGATCCACGTCAGAGGTGCACGAGGATGTGCGCACAACCAGAGGAGAAACCCATGGGCACAGCCCGCTCGACGCGCCACGGCATGATCGCCGTGACAGCGCTCGCAGCATCCAGCCTCTTCCTCGCCGGATGCACCGGCGGCGGAGACACCCCGGATGACGGCCAGAACGGCGAGAACTCGCCCGTCACCCTGTCGGTCGCGACCAGCCAGAACGAGGAGACGCCGAACTACTACTGCGGTGTCGAACTGCTCAAGGAACGGCTCGAGAGCGCCGACATCGGCTTCACGATCGACCTCTACCCCGCGAGCCAGCTCGGCCCCGACGCCGACCGCTTCCCGCAGGTGCAGGCCGGCGACATCGACATCGACCTGCAGGGCGCATCCGCCCTCAGCTCGACCTTCGAGCCGATCGGCGTCGTCGACGCGGCCTACGCCTTCGACAACGTCGACCACGCCTTCGAGTGGATCGACAACAGCTCGGAGGAGCTGTTCACGCAGTTCCACGAGGCGACCGGCGTCAAGATCGTCGACGGGTGGTTCTTCGGCGACCGCACCTTCAGCACGAAGGATGTCGAGGTGCACGGCCCCGACGACCTCGCCGGCGTGCCGCTGCGGTTCCCGAACTCGCCCCAGTTCCTCGCCAACGCCGAGGCGCTCGGGGTGACGAACCCGGTGTCGGTGGCCGTCGAAGAGGTGTACACGGCTCTGCAGCAGGGCATCGCGGTCGGCCAGGAGAACCCGGTCGTGGCGACGCAGTCGTCGAGCTACTTCGAGGTGCTGAACACCCTCGTGCTCAACAACCACCAGGTGGGCATCCACTGGATCATCGTGAGCGACGCGACCTACGACAAGCTCAGCGATGAGCAGGCCGAGCTGCTCGAGAAGACCATCCACGAGATCCGCCCCGAGAACCGCGACTGCGTCGACGAGGCGACCGAGGAGATCATCGACCAGTACCGCTCGAACGACGCCTACACGGTGATCGAGCAGGACGACATCGACATGGACGCCTTCATCAGCAAGGCCGAGGAGTACTTCAGCGGCTACTTCACCGGTGACAACCTCGCGGCCTACCAGGCCATCCGCGCGACGGCGGGGTAATCCGCGCGCCCGTCCTCACGGACGTCGCGCCCGAGAGCGTGGTGGGTCATCGGCCCGCCACGCTCTCGGCGTCTGTGCGCCCGCGCCGCGGCAGCGGTCGTCACTCGGCCGCGGTCGTCACTCGGTCGCGGTCGCGAGCCTGCGGGCGATCGCGGATGCCGCGGACCGCACCGCGGGACCCACCCGGTCGGGCAGCAGGGCGGATGCGGGACCGGCCACGGCGATCGCGGCCAGCGGGGTGCCACCGGGCGCGAGCACCGCGCTCGCCACGCACACCCGTTCGACGGCGCACTCGCCCTCTTCCGAGGCGTAGCCGAGGCGACGCGCCTCGGCGAGACAGCGGCGCAACTCGTCGGGCTCGACGATCGTGCGCGAGGTGCGCGGGGTGAGACCCGCCGCGATGCGCGCGTCGAGCCGGGCGGGCGCGGCGTGGGCGAGCAGCGCCTTGCCGGCCGCCGTGGCGTGAGCGGGCAGTCGGTCGCCGATGCGCACGAGCGGCAACACGACCGCGGCGCCGCGCACGGCGGCGATGCTCACGACATCCGTGCCGTCGAGCACCGCGAGGCTCGTCGAGAGGCCCGTCGCGTCGCGCAGCTCCGTCATGACGGGCAACGCGACCCGGCGGAGCGTGCGGGGACGCTCGACGTTCTGTGCGAGTTCGAAGAGCCGCAGTCCGAGGTAGAGGCGGTCGCCGTCGCGTTCGAGGAACCGCTCGGCGACGAGCGCAGTCGCCAGGCGCGACACGGTCGACTTGGGCAGCTTCGCCCGGCGCGCGAGCTCCGAGACGCCGAGCCCCTCGTCATCGTCGCCGAACGCGTCGAAGACGGCGGAGACCCGGTCGAGCACGCTGACGGTCGAGGTCCAGTCTGCGGTGCGCATCGTCTAGGCGGCCGCGATCCGGCGGCTGACGTTGGTGCCGGCCGCCCGCACGACCGGCGCGAGCCGCTCGGGGTCCATGCCGCCGCTCGGGCCCGCGATCGAGATGGCGCCGACGACCGAGCGGCCGGAGGCGAAGACGGGACTCGCGACGGCGAGGATGCCCGGGTAGGCGCCCTCGAGGTCGGTCGCGATGACCGAGGAGCGAACGCGGGTGAGCTCCTCATGGAAGTGCTGCGCGGCCTCGTCGACGAGGGGCGCGGTGACCCGGTCGACGACGCGCTGGTCTGCGCAGAAGGCGAGGTACGCCTTGCCGCTCGCGGTCGTGAGCGCCGGGGAGTGCATGCCCGGGGTGGCCGGCAGCATCGGCAGACGCCCGGGGAGCGCCGCGATGGCGACCATGTCGGTGCCCTGCTGCACCCACAGCCCCACCCGCTCCCCCGTCGTGTCGCGCAGGCGCCGCATGACGGGTGCCGCGGCGGCGAGCAGCGAGCGGGGGCGACTGGCCCGCGCACCCAGCTCGAATAGGCGCAGCCCCAGCTGCACACCGCATCCGGTGCGCTCGAGGTAGCGCTGCTCGGTGAGCTCGGTGACGAGGCGCGAGGTCGTGGACTTGGGCAGGCCGATCCGGGCGGCGATGTCGGTGATCGAGGCGGGGCCGTCTGCCGACCGCACGGCGTCGAGGATCGAGATGATGCGGTCGAGCACGGAGGTGGGTGCGGCGGCGGGTGCCTGCCGCGTGTTCCATTCGACGGGACTCGTCATCGAGCGACCCCTTCCGGCGGCTTGAATCGTCATCGATCGCGCTGTCACAAACGAACGTACTAGTTAGTACATCAATGTGCAATGCTTGTCGCAGAACAACACGACCGCCGATGGAGACGGCCGGGAAGGGCCCCATGCGCAACTCCTCCGTGCCGCGCCGCTACCTCGTCGGCCTGATCGGCGAGGGCATCTCGGTGTCGTTGACGCCCGCGATGCACGAAGCAGAGAGCGCGGAGCTCGGCCTCGACTACGTCTACCGGGTGCACGACCTGCTCGAGCTCGGTCGGCGCCCCGACGAGATCGGCGAGCTGCTGCGGGAACTGCGCGCGGCCGGGTACTCGGCGGCGAACATCACGCATCCCTGCAAGCAGCTCGTGCTGGATGTCGTCGACGCCCTCGAACCGGATGCCGCACGGCTGCGGGCCGTGAACCTCGTGGTGTTCGAACCCGACCGCACCGTCGGCTACAACACCGACTGGATGGGCTATCGCGAGGGTCTCGCCGCCGGACTGCCGGGCGCCTCGCTCGAACGCGTCGTGCAGATCGGATGCGGGGGCGCGGGCGCTGCGACCGCCTACGCCGTGCTGAGCGCCGGAGCTGTGCGCCTCGAGCTGAGCGATGCGGACGACGCCCGGGCCGCCGAACTCGCCGAGCGGATGCGCGTGCTCTTCCCCGACCGGCGGATCACGACCGTCGACACCGAGCGTGTACCCGCCGCGATCGCGCGCGCGAGCGGCGTCATCCACGCCACCCCCGTCGGCATGGCGCACCACCCCGGCATCGCCTTCGACCCCGCACTGCTGGCGCCCGGCGCATGGGTCTCGGACGTCGTCTACCGCCCGCTCGAGACCGAACTCGTCAGACTGTCGCTCGCGCACGGACATCCGGTGCTCGACGGCGGACGCATGGCGGTCGGGCAGGCGTGCGCTAGTCTCCGGATCATCACGGGCGTCGAGCCCGACCGGGAACGGATGCATCGGCACTTCCGCGCGCTCGTCAGCGCCGAGGAGCGTGCCGCGCGCGGAGGGAGCGCCGAGTGACGAAGCCGGGCGACGAGTGGACGCGTGCCGCGACCGACCGCGCCGCGCGCACGCGCAGCGACATCCTCGAGGTCGCGATCGCCGAGTTCGCCGCGAACGGCTACGCGGGCGCGCGCGTCGACGAGATCGCCGCGCGCACCCGCACGACGAAGCGGATGATCTACTACTACTTCGGCTCGAAAGAGGGGCTCTACCTCGCGGTGCTCGAGCAGGCGTACGCGCAGATCCGCATCGTCGAGCGCGGCGTGCAGGTGGATGCGCTCGCTCCGAGCGACGCGCTGCGCCGCCTCGCCGAGGCGACCTACGATCACCACACGACGCATCCGGAGTTCATCCAGCTCGTCAGCATCGAGAACATCCACCGGGCCGAGCACCTGCGCCGCTCGGAGACGGTCATGCGCGAGAACGTCACCGCCATCACGCTGCTCGAGGAGGTGATCGAGCGGGGCGTGCGCGAGGGCGCCTTCCGTGACGACGTCGACGCGCTCGACGTGCACATGATGATCAGCGCCTTCGCGTGCTTCCACGTGGCGAACCGGCACACCTTCCAGGCGATCTTCGACCGCGACATGCTCGACCCCGGTCTGCAGGCATCGCACCGCGAGCTGATCGGCGACATGGTCGTCGCCACGATGACCGCGCGGCGGGGCGCCGAGGCGTGACGGATGACGCGGCCCGGCTGACGGGCGACCTGCTGGTCGTCAACAAGGGCGATGACACGCTCGGCCTCGTCGACTTCGCCCGTGGCGAGACCGTGGCGACCGTGCCGCTCAGCGGCCGCTCGGGCCACGAGGTCGCCGTCCACCCGTCGGGCGGCACCGCGATCGTGCCGATCTACAGCGACGCCCCGGTCGGCGCGCCGGGCAGCGAGGGCCGCACGATCGACGTCGTCGACCTCGCGACGATGACGGTCGTGCGCACGGTCGACCTCGGCGCCCCGTCACGGCCGCACTGCCCGGTGTTCGGCGGCGGGTGGCTCTACGTCACGGCCGAGACGCGCAACGCCGTGCTCGTGCTCGACCCGGCTTCGCTCGACACCGTCGGCGAGATCGACACGGGCGCGACACAGTCGCACATGCTCGCGGTGTCGCGCGACGCGACCATCGGCTGCACGGCCAACGTCGAACCGGGGTGCGTCAGCATCCTGAATCTGACGAGCCGCTCGCTCGTCGCCGTCGTGCCGGTCGCCTCGCGCATCAACCGCATCCTGCTCTCCCCCGACGGACGCACCGCCTACACCGCCGACCAGCGCGAGCCGCGCATCGCCGTCGTCGACGTCGCGCGCGCACGCGTGGAGCGCTGGATCGACCTGCCCTCGCCCGGCTTCTCCACCGCGCTCACCGCGACGGGGCAGCTCGTCGTGGCGCTGCGGTCGGCGGATGCGGTGGCCGTCGTCGATTCCGCCGACGCGTCGGCCGCCCCGCGCCTGATCCCGACGCCGCGCCATCCCCAGGAGATCGTGCTCGACGCCACGACCACGCGCGCCTACACCGCGTGCCGCGACGACGAGGTCGCCGTCGAACTCGACCTCGTCGCCTCCCGCGTCACGCGCGTGAGCGCCGTCGGGCGCGACCCCGACGGGATCGCGGTGCTGGCGCGGTCGCGCCCGCCGATCAGAGGTTCACAGCGCCGACGAGGTTGACCTTGATACCCATGCGATCGAACATGGCCGCCTTCGCGAGCAGGGCCCGGTCGGCGGACTCGGCATCGGGGGCATAGGCCAGCTGCGCGTGGTTCGCCTTGTGGCGTGCCATGAACTGATCTCGTGAGACGTCATGCAGCACGACGTGCGCGATCGGCCACTCCGGGTTGGTCGCGTTCTTGCGGCGCTGCGTCTCCTCGGCGGGAAGCTCGACGACGGTCCCCCGGAAGATGTCGGCCTGCAGGATTCCCTCCGCGATGAAGACCCGGGAGAGCACGACCTCCCCGGGCTTCGACACACCGTTGATCGTCGACCCACCAGCGGGGAAGAACACATGCCCCTGTCGCCACCCCTCAGCCTTGTCCCACCCGCCGAGGTGAGAGGCAGGCACCGATCCCGAGATCTCATACACCCAGACGAAGTGTCCGTCGTACTCCTCTCCCCAGCGCACGTCGTGCAGGGTGTTGTCGGGCACGAGCCCCATCGCCCGCCACACGCGGTCGGTCACGAGCGCATCGACGGCGACTCCCTCGTCTGCCTCGTTGAAATGGGGGAACGCCCGCCCTGCGTGCAACTCGCGCGAACCGTCGCGCGACATGACCGGTGGGCGCTCGGTCGAGTTCAACATGCCCTCCGCGAGATCGGATGCCGGCACGAGGTCTTTGAGACCCTGTTGGTATTGGATGCCGACGGCGTCGAGTCCGAAGTCGTCGGCGATGCGGAGCGCCGCCACGTACATCTTCAACTGCCACTGCACCTGCTCGCGCGTGAGTTCGGTGGCGGGGTCGTCGCCGAAGCGGAAGGTCATGCCACGCTCGACGAGCCAGTCGTACGCCGCGTCCGCCTCGTGCTCCTCCACGCGCAGCATCTCGGCGTAGAGAGCAGACTGCGACAGCCGCTCCTTGTAGATGCCCGTCGGGTTCAGCAGCTCGTCGTCGAAGATCGCGTTGTACATACCCATGCAGCCCTCGTCGAACACCCCGATGATCGCCTTTTCGGCGAGCAGCTGGTCGCCGAGAGCCCGACCGAGCTCGACTTCGGGGGTATCGGGAAGCGGGGGAAGCGCGCGAACGTGCGACGCATCGTGCCGGATGCGGCCGGTCTCCGTCCACTCCTTCAGCCCAGCCTTGAACCAGTCGTCCGAGAAGTCGACAGACCAGATCGTCGCGTAGTCCCTGCCCATCTTCGTGAGTCCGGCGTTGAGCCCGAGCAGGCCGACCAGCCCTGGCCAGTCGCCGGCGAAGTTCGCGACCGTGAGAATCGGCCCGCGATGCGTGCGCAGCCCGGCCAGCACGTGATGGGAGTACTGCCAGACGGCCTCGGCCACGATGAGCGGCGCGTCGTCGGGGATGCGGGCGAAGACCTCAAGGCCCATCCGCTGGCTCGAGACGAAGCCGTGACCCGTAGCCGGGTCGACGTCGTTGGCCCGTACGACGCTCCATCCGAGCTCGTCGAGCACCCGCGTCACACCGGCCTCGAGCTCTACCTGTGTCGGCCAGCCCGCGACGTTCGCCGACTCGCGAAGATCGCCCGAGGCGATCAGATACGCCGTCTTCGGGGCGAGCTCCGGACGTGAGGCTCGGGCCGGAAGCGTGTAGGTCATGCGGTTGCTCCTTCTGTTTGCCGCGTGGCGAGCGCGTGCGTGACGCCGGTCGTGTCGCGGTAGAGCTCGCGGTAGAGCTCGAACAGCGCGTCGTAGGCGGCGGTCGCCGCGGGGTCGGGATGGATCGTGCGGGCGATCGGATTCCAGTCGGCGATCCGCGGCGGCTCGTCAGCAGTAGCCGTCGCGGCGAGGAACGCGGCACCGAAACTCGCGCCGATGGTCTTCGCGGGAACCTCCTGCGGAAGCCCCGTGACATCCGACACGATCTGAAGCCAGAGCTCGCCCTGAGTCCCGCCGCCGACAGCGACCACCCGCCGGATATCGGCGCCGGCGGCCCGCATGGTCTCGATGTTGTGCCGCACTCCGAATGCCGTGGCTTCGAGCACGGCGCGGTACAGGTCGCCACGGCCATGATCCAGCGTGAGTCCCGCGACCACACCACGAGCCTGCGGATCGAGGATCGGGGTGCGTTCCCCCGCGAAGTACGGCAGCGCCAGCAGCCCGCGAGCTCCGCGACCGGATTCGGCCGCCTCGGCGAGCAGCTGGGGGTAGTCGGCACCCACCAGTCGCGAGACCCAGGTGGTGAGGGCGCCTGCCGTTGCCAGGCCCCCGGCGAGGTTTCGACTGCCAGGATCGACACCGACGGTCGTCCACATCGAGGGGGTGCGGAGCGTTGTCGCGCCCGTCGCGATGAGGAACATCGTCGTGCCGTACATGAGCATGAGGTCGCCCACACCGTGGGCCCCGGCGCTCACGGCCTCACTCCAGGCGTCGATCGTTCCGACGATCACCGGGGTGCCCGCCGCGATGCCCGTCGCGGACGCGGCGGCATCGGTGACGTGACCCGCCACGTCGCCCGGCCAGGCGAGCTGCGGCGTCTCGATGCCGGGCGCGTAGCGGTCCCACCGCTGGGTCATCCAGCGTCCCGTCTCGATCTCGTAGAGCGGCGAGGTCTGACTCGCCGACTGGTGATCGAGAACGTAGGCATTCGTCAACCGGCGCACGAGCCACGATGCCGGCATGAAGAGCCGCTTGGCCCGCGCGAAGGCGGCGGGCTCTTCGTCTGCGATCCACGCGATCTTCGCACCGGCCGACTGCGAGGTCAGCTCGGAACCGCCCGTTCGGGTGATGCTCTCGACACCGAGCTCGGCTGTCATCCGCGCGATCTGCGCGTTCGCGCGGGTATCGACGCCGTAGAGGATCGCCGGACGCACAGGCTCGTCGTCGACGTCGGCGAGCAATACGCACGGGCCCATCCCGCTCACGCCGACCGCGACGATCTCGACGTCCGTCTCGGCGTCGCCGGCCGTCCGGAGTCGATGCACGAGTTCGACGAACTCGGCCCACCACACGCGACCGTCCATCTCGACCCACCCCGGGCGCGGACGTTCGACCTCGTGATGTACGACCGCGGACGCGAGGATGTTCCCGTCGGGATCGACCAGCACGCCCTTACTGCTCGACGTGCCGATATCGATCCCGAGGGTGCAGCGTCGACGCATGCGGTCCTCCTCGATCCTCCGATGCCGGCTGCGCCTCACCCTAGGCGAAATCGATTTCATGCTCAAGTCGAAAAAGCGGCGCGCGAGCCGTCGCGTCTCACATGCGCGCGGGCTGCACCTCGTTGCGCAGCACGACGGTGCGCGCCGGGTCGGTGTCGCCGTTGATGCGCCCGAGCAGCATCCGTGCTGCCGTCACGCCCATATGCCGGGCCGGAAGCCGCACGATGGTCACGGCCGACGGTGTCAGCGTCGTGAACGGCAGCGAGCCGATCACGGCCACACCGACCTTCGGCGGGGTCATCCCGTGCTCGGTCAGCACCTGGATCGCGCCGACACCGAGCATGTTGTTCGCGGCGACGATCGCGTCGGGCGGCTCAGGCGAGGTGAGCAACTCCTCCATGACACTGCGGCCCCCCTCGACGCGGAAGGTCGAGTACCGCAGCAGCGGCTCCAGGTCGAGATCGGGGAAGTGCCGCGCCATGACGCCTCGCCATCCCTGGGCGCGTTCGTACGCGGTCTCGACATCCTCGGGCCCCGTGAGGCACGCGATGCGCCGATGACCCGCTTGGATGAGATTCTCGGTAGCGGCCTGCCCCGCCTGACGATTCGCCATGACGACACCGTCGATGTCATAGCCCGTTCCACGGTCGACCGCCACGACGGGGCGCCCGCGCGCAAGCAGCTCGTCAAGATTGCTCTGATCGGATGCCGCGGCGAGGATCACGCCCGCCATGTGCTCCGAGATGGCGATCTGCAGATAGGTCGCCTCCTTCTCGATGAGCGCATCGGTGTTGCACAGCACTACCGAATAACCGGCCTCCGACGCGACATCCTCGACGCCGCGCGCCATCTCGGTGAAGTAGGGGTTCTCGATGTCGGGGATCACGAGAGCGATCACCTCGGACGCCTGCTTACGCAGGGTGCGGGCCGTGCGGTTCGGGGTGAAGCCGAGTTGTTTCGCAGCGTCACGGACTGCCGCGGTCTTATCGGGGGAGACTCCCATGCCGTTGAATACGCGTGAAACCGTCGCCGGCGAGACACCCGCCAGCTTCGCCACCTCGTAGATCGTCGCCATCGCTCCCACCAGACGTGCCGGCCCACGTTGACATGCCGGTGGAGCAACACTACAGTGCTGAAATCGATTCCAAGCACTAAGGAGCCCTCCTCGATGACGAGCCCCTCGCGCCCAGACCTGTCGTCTCTCTCCCAGCTGAGGGAGGTGCGCACGCGGTCCATCTCCCCCGAGAACTTCGACGGTTCGGCCGGTGGAGGAGCTCGCGCGACAGAGGGGACCGGCGCATCCGCGGCCCGAGACCTGGGCCCGGGGTGGAAGATCTCGCCGAGCATCGACATCGCCGCAGGTGCGACGTTCGACCTCGCCGACATCGACGGGCCGGGCAGGATCACCCACATCTGGATCACCACGCACACCGACAACTGGCGCACGCTCGTCTTGCGCGCCTACTGGGACGGCGCAGACGAGCCCGCCGTCGAGGTGCCATACGGCGACTTCTTCTGCAATGGCTGGGGCGTGTTCGCGCAGGTGAACTCGCAGCCGATCGCCGCCAACCCGCATGGCGGCTTCAACTCCTACTGGCCGATGCCCTTCCGCACCGGCGCGCGGCTCACGCTCGAGAACACCTCGGTCGTCGACGTCCGCGTGTACTACCAGGTGACCTACGAGCTCGGAGGCGACCACGCATCCGACGGCTACTTCCACGCCCAGTGGCGGCGCTCGAACCCGCTCGACGAGCTCGTGCCGCACACGATCCTCGAGGGGATCGAGGGGCGCGGTCAGTACGTCGGAACCTACCTCGCCTGGGGCGTCAACTCGAGCGGTTGGTGGGGCGAGGGCGAGATCAAGTTCTACCTCGACGACGACACCGACTACCCGACGATCTGCGGCACCGGCACGGAAGACTACTTCGGCGGGGCGTGGAACTTCGATATCCCCGGTCGTGGCTACACCGAGTTCTCGACTCCGTATCTCGGCCTCCCGCAGATCATCCGCCCCGACGGCCTCTACGCATCGCAGCAGCGCTTCGGGATGTACCGCTGGCACATTCTCGACCCCATCCACTTCGCCACCGGCGTTCCCAAGGTCGACATCCAAGCGCTCGGATGGCGCAGCGGGTGGCGCTACCTGCCGCTGCGCGACGACATCGCCTCGACCGCGCTCTTCTACCTCGATCGTCCGACCGCACGGCGGCCGCGCACACCGACGGCCGATGAGCTCGAGGTGCACCTCGGCACGGCACCGGTGCCCGACATCGGTGCCACGCCGCCACGCCCGCCGCAGGATTGATGCGAGCGCGAGTTCAGCTCGCTCGGATCACCTCGAGCTCGAAGACGCCTTCCACGACGTCGACGTCGACCGCGTCGCCCGCGACGACCACGATGCCGTAGCCCGTCGACGAGATCCACGGCCATCGTCCGTCGGCGCCGACGTGCAGCACGCCGCGGGCCTCGTCGACGTGGACACCCGAGCGCGCCTGCAGCACCGTCCAGCCGGCCATCGCCCGCGCGTAGTGGTCGCCGCATTCGATCTCGTTATACGGGTTGCGACGCGCACCGTCGTGCCGATTCCAGAGGCCGTCGAGCACCGCCTCGCCCTCCTCGACAAGCCCCTCGAACAAGCAGTGCGCAGCGACCTGCCACTCGATACCCGTCCAAACCTCGTCGGCGTAGCGGGTGGGAACCTCGGGGCGTCCGCCGTCGGGCCACGAGCACATGAGCAGACCGACGTCGTCGGCGGAGTCGGCATAGACCCGGTAAGGATGCGTGAAGTCCGCGAAGCCGTGGCGCAGGTTGGTCGCGACCACATGGCGCAAAGCGCTGCGCACGTGCTCGGCCGGCAGGATGTAGCCGAGGCCGAGCTGGTGCGCCCACCATTGACCGATCACCTGATCGCTCAAGGTGCCTGTCAGCCATTGGAAGTCGACGGGGTCACCCTCGTCGAGAACCTGGATGTAGTGCGTGCCGTCGAAGAGCGCCTCGTCGTAGAGACGCGAGCCTGACGCGAAACGTGCCCGCGCATCCGCCGCCTCCTCCGCGTCGCCGACGAGATCCGCGAGTTCCTCGTAGGCGCGCAGCGCCGCAAGCCAGAGCGAGCCCATGAACGGGTTGACGCCGGCGAGATCGATGTCGTGCGTACTGGGTTGGATGCCGTGCAGCACCCCATCGCCATCCGCATCCCATCGGCTGGAGATGTGGCGGTAGAGCCGCACGATCGCGGGCCAGCGCTCCTCGAGCCACGCGCGGCCCGCACCCCGCTGCACATCGCGCAGCGACTTGAGGATGGTCGCGAGCATCCCGTCGAGCGCCGGTTCCTCCGGCCCGCCGATCGCCTCGTCGGTCATCTGCGGGAGGTAGACGGGCACGCGCAGGCGGTGCGGGATCGCACCGTCCGGAGCTTGCATGATGTCGAACTCGGTGTCACGCATGTTGCGCTCGAGCGTCGGCCACAGGCCCGCGAGCGCCGCCTCGTACTGCCAGACATGAGTGCAGTTGAGCGGACACGAACCGCCGAACACGCCCGACCACATCCACGTCGAAGCGCCGAGCGATCCCTCATACCCGTAGAAGCGTCCGTCGGCGCCGACGAAACACGTCGGGCTGCGCACATAGGCGGCCTGCGCCGCCAGATGGTCGACCTCACGCGCGGCGAGACTCGACGATGTGAGCGTCGAGGTCCACGCTGTCGTCCGGGCGGTGAGGTCATCCCAGCTGCGCTCGACCTCGTCGTGCACGGCGAGCGCGTCGGGGAAACGCAGCGCATACGCGTTGCCGAGATAGAAGCGCGAAGCACCCCACTCGGGATGCGATCGGCCGAACTGTTCGATGTCGACCATGCGGTTCGGGAAGTGCCACGACATCGCGAACCGTACAGTTCGCGACTCTCCCGGTTCCAGCCAGAACGGCACGCCGATGACACCCAGCCACGATCTGCCCGCCGGACTCGGACCGACCGCGCCGCGCGGGGCGTTCAGCTGCGGGTCGCCGAGCGTCGGAGCTGTCAGCAGCCGGGCACGCCCGTCGTTGAGGGCTCGCGAGGCCAGAAAGGCATGCAGCTGCTCCACGCCGGCGCAGCGTGCGAGCACCGCGGCCGCCTCGTCGTCGGCGGCGAGCACGAGCTGGCCGGCGAACTGGTCGCTCTCGTCGAGCGCGGGGTTGTCCATGACCACGCGAGACCATCCACCGCCGCGGCGGAGCCGATTGACATTGCCGCCGAGCCCCGGCGTGACGTCACCGATCGGAGAGATGCCGTCCCAACCCGCGGCATTGAGCAACGATCCGGCGAGCGAGCCGTGCACGGGATACTCCCCCGTGTTGGTGAGCGTGAACTCGAACATCCCGGTGGGGATCGAGCTGACGTCGACGTCACCCGGCACCATCGGGTTGAGTGCGCGCATGCGGACCTCGAGCGGATGCGCGTCGTCGGAGAGCTCGATCTCGGCGACCGGGTAGGTTCCGCTGAACGTGGCACGGTCGAACGTCTCGAATCGCGCAGCGGCCTCCGACATCCAGTCAGGCACGACGCCGTCGGTCGTGAGCGAAGCGGACGGGTCTGCGACGGGCGTGCCCTGCAGCATCGAGATGACCTGCAACGGTGGTTCTATCTGTGTCACCCGCACCCAGAAGCCGCTGCCCGGCAGCGCACCCAGATGATTGGGCATCCCGTTCAACTGCCACTGTCGCAGCGAGCCGTCGGCGTTCACGGCGAACCCGCCGGTACCGATGCCGCCGATGGGCATCGCGAGCGCCGGCGCTTCCGTGTGAGCGCGTTGCTGACGAAGGATGTCCGTCATGCCTCTCCTCGTGTCGTGGAACGCCCGCGGGTGCGGAGCGGGATGAGCTCGGGCAGGGTGACGCCGAACGGGACGACCGTGGCCCACGCCGCCGCGACGGCGAGTACCCCGAGAGCGGGTGCGCAGGCGATCAGAATGCCGGCGAACCAGGTGGATCCGAGCCAGGCGATTACGGATGCGGCGGCGAGCGTGGAGAACGCGGCGAGCGGACGGCGCACAGTCGCGACGGCGCAGACCGCGACGAGTGAGCGTAGACGCACCTCGCCCCGCACAAGCCCGAGGGGCAGCATCACGACGGCGACGGCGCTCGTGACGACGACCGCGAGAGTCCCGGCGACGGCGACCACCTGGAAGGCGACGAGGTGCGCGTGCTCCGCCGCCGCCGACGCCACGAGGCTCGAACTCGCGAGAAGCGTCGGCACACCGACGGCGAGTTCGCTCACGATCAGGCGACGCGTCCACGCGACCCTCCGGTGTTCCGCGAACAGCTCGCCGTGCACGGCATCGATCGCCCACGCGGCGAGGGGCGCGGCGAGCACTCCGACGGCAACAGGCGTCCACGCCGATGCCGGCCCGAGCGCCCAGATGACGGCCACGCCGATGAGCAGGGTGGCCACTCCGGAGGAGGCGAGCGCGGGCAGCGCGCGCCACACTGCGCGCGGCAGTCGGCGCAACAGCTCATCGCCCGCTTGCCTGGCCGCGATCACCGGGACGACCACTCCCGGCGCGGTCATCCCTTGAGCCCCGTCGACGCGACCGACTCCACGATCTGGCGCTGGAACGCGAGGAACGCGACGAGCAGTGGCACCACGACCATCGTGATCGCTGCGAACACGACGACCGCTGGCGCCGCCCCGAAGCCGTTCTGCAACGTGACGAGACCGAGTGGCAGCGTCATGTTCTCCGGGCTCGACAAGAAGATCAACGGCCCGAAGTAGCCGTTCCAGGATGCCTCGAACCCGAGGATCGCGAGTGCCGCGATCGCGGGTCCCGACAGCGGGATGAGCATGCGGAAAAGGATCCAGAAGTGACCCGCGCCGTCGATGCGCGCGGCTTCGTCGAGCTCTCGCGGGATCGTCCGGAAGTACTGCGAGAGGAAGAAGATCTGGAACACGTTGATGAGCGCAGGCAGCCACAGTGCCGTGAGCGTGTCGATGAGCCCGAGCTGCCGCATCATGATGAAGATCGGGATGATGACGAGCTGGGCGGGCACCATGAGCGCCGAGAGCATCACGACGAGCAGGATGCGGCTCCCGCGGAAGTCGATGCGCGCGAAGGCGTAGGCGGCGAGCACCGAGAACAGCAACGACCCTCCCGTCGAGATCACGGCGAGCAGAAGCGAGTTCCCGAACTGTTGGAAGAACGGCATGTACTCGAAGACATCGACGAAGTTCTGCGCCGTGAACGGAATCGGCAGCCAACTCGGCGGGTCGGCGAACGCGAACTCCGGCTCGGTGAAGCTCTGCACGATGAGCCACACGAGCGGCGAGAGCATGAGCACGCCGAACACCACGAGCACGACGTCGACGAGAACCGCGACGGCGGGGCGCCTCCGACCGTGACGACGCGGGGCCGCGTCAATGCGGGTGAGGACGTCGTCGCTCATGATTCGTACACCCACTTTCTGCGGCCGACGAACTGCAGGATGGTGACTCCCATGATGATCACGAACACGAGGATCGCGACGGCCGCCGCGTAGCCCATGTCGAATGCCTGGAACCCCTTCTCGTAGAGGTACATGATGATCGTCGTCGTGGCGTCCTGCGGCCCGCCCTTCGTGATGATCTGGATCGGGTCGAAGATCTGGAACGCACCGATGAAGGTGATGATCGTCGCGAAGAACATCGTGGGCGACATGAGCGGAAGCGTGACGTTCCAGAAGATCTGACCGGATGTCGCCCCGTCTGTGCGAGCGGCCTCGATCAGCTCGGCGGGCACGGTCTGCAGCCCCGCGAGCATGATGATGAACGTGAATCCGAGCGTGTGCCAGAGGTCGATGAAGATGATCGCCGGCATCGCCCACGCGGGATCCGTGAAGAAGTTCGGCAGATCGATCCCGATCATCGCCGCGTACTGCGAGACGTAGCCGAAGGTGGGGTCGAGCACGTACTTCCACAGCAGGGCGACGGCGGCCCAGGAGATGAGGAACGGGAAGAAGATCGCGACCCGCGCGAAGTAGCCGAGCACCCGCGAGACGACCTGGTTGACCGCCAGGGCGAGCAGCAAGCCGAACACGAGGTGCGTCACGATCGATGCGAACGCGAAGACGAAGGTGTTCAGCAGCACGCGAGGCAGAAGCGGGTCGGTGAACAGCCGCTCGAAGTTCGCGAGCCCCGCGAACTCCGGTGAGGTCAGCAGATCCCACTTGAGGAACGCGAGCACGATCGCGAAGACGAAGGGGCCCGCGACGAAGATGAGGAACAGGAGGACGGCGGGGCTGACGAAGAGCCAGCCGGCCGCCTCGGTGCGACGCCTCTGAAGCAATGCCCCAGGGCGCCGCACCGACGCGTTGTCACTCACCGACCAGAGACTCCAGCTTCGCCTGCGCGGCGTCGAGGGTCTCCTGGGCGTCGCCCTGACCGGCGATGATCGTGCCCCAGGCCTCCTCGATCGCCTTCTGCGCCTCGGCGCCTTGGTCGATCGAGGGGATCGGGGTCGCCCACGACATCGCCTCGCTCAGGCGCACGGTGCCCTCAGGCGCGTTATCTGTGAAGGCGGCGGAACTCGCAACCGACTCACGCGCCGGCACGATCGTGCCGCCGATGCTGGCGAAGTACTCGCCGGCCTCTTTCGACATGAGGAACTTGATGAACGTCCAGGCCGCTTGCTTGTTCTGGCTGTTCTTCGTGATGTTCCAGGCGTCCCAGCCGACCGGCGACCCGTGGCCGGTGTTCGTGGGCCAGTTCACGACGACCGTGTCGTCGACCATGTCGAGGTCACGCACGCCGAGCACCGGCCAGCGGCCCCCGTTGAGCGTCGCGAGCTTGCCCTGCTTGAAGGCGGTGTTTCCGTCGAACTGCCCACCCGGCTCCGGGGCGAGCCCCATCTCGACGAGGCTGCGCGCGAACTCCGCCGCCTCGACCGCTGCCGCGGTGTTGTAGGTCGGCTCGCTCCAGTCGGCGTTGAAGGTGCTCGCGCCGTTGGTCGTGAGCCAGGGCATGACGTCGCCGAAGTAGCTCGGGCCCGCGCCTGTCAGGTAGGCGCCCGTCTTCTCCTTGATCTGCTTGCCGGCGGCGACGAACTCATCCCAGGTCCAGTCGCCGTTCTCGGGCAGCGGCACACCGGCCGCTTCGAACACGTTCTTGTTGACGTACATCGCCATCGTGTTGAAGCCACCGGGGATGAACACGGTTTCGCCGTCGGGTCCGGAGGCGAACTCCTCGTTGAACTTCACGAGGTTCGGGTTGATGTCGCTGAAGTAGTCATCGACGACATCCTGGTCCTGCTCCATGTAGGGCGCCAGGTCCTCGAGGATTCCCTTCGACGCGAACAGCCGCTGCCCCTCGGTCGCAACCTGGATGATGTCGATCTTCTGGCCGCCTGCGAGTCGCGTCGCCACGGTCGTGGAGAAGGTCGCCCAGTTTCCGCTCGGGATGCCGACGGCCTTGAGCTTGATGTCGGGATACTCCTTGTTGAATTCGGCGAAGAGGGCGTTGAACGCCTTCTGCTGATCGGCGTCGCCCATGTAGACGAAGTTGAGCTCGCCGCTGTCGGGGCTGCCGGTCGCCCCGCCGCCGCCCCCGTCCGCGGTGCAGCCCGTCATCACGAGCGTCGCGGTCACGGCTGCCGCCGCGATCGCGGTGATGCGCCTGATTGTCTTACGCATTCGTCCTCCTCAGGAACACGACTCGACTTCGAGCCGGGACTGTCCGGACATCGCTGTCCGGTGCTGTGTGTAGAACGCCAGGAGTCTCGGGGTCACCCTCGACCGCCTCTCCGCGAGACTAGACGAAATCGATTTCATGCGCAACGACTTCATCCCGCCGTCTCGAGCTCCGCCGAGAACCAGAACACGTTGTACGGGCCCCAGAGCGACAGCGTGAAGTAGATCGTCCGCCCACCATCGGTCACGTAGCCCGGGTTCAGGTACGGCGAGTAGAGCCCGGGATACGCGTCGCCGGGGACGAGTTCGATCGGGTCCCCCCACTTCCCCCACGGCGTAAGACCTTCCCGGATGTACGCGTTGCCGGCATCCGAGTAGGTCATGATCCAGCGGTCGAGATAGTCGGACCACATGACCGACAGCTCGCCGATCGTGCCCTCGACGACGTACTCGAGTCGCGACGGGTCCGCGCTCCACTCGGGACTCTCGCCGGACAGCCCGGTGAAGTACTCGTACGCGCCCGGATCCTCGACAGCGTCCGTCGTCGCCGGAACGCGCATCAGTGCAACCTGACCGAACCGCCCCGACGGGATACCCCAGAAGTACAGGTAGTCGACACCCGCCTCTCTGCCAGGAGCCACCGCCACCTGCACGAAGTTCGAGTCGCCCGGCCACTCCACCTCGGTGCGCGACCACGTCTCACCGCCATCATCCGATCTGACGAGGGCGGCGAAGTTCGCGTCCCACGCGCCGGCCTCGCCCCAATGGCTCACCGACATGTAATGCACGTAGAGGCTCTCGCCGATCGCGAAGCCGTAGGTGGGGATCTTGGTGACCTCTCCGTCGCCGGTGTTCGCGTCGTGGTCGCCTTCGATCATCGCAGCGGCGAAGCCGATGCCGTCGACGGGTGACCATCCTTCGAAGGTGATCCCATCCGTCGGGTCGTCATCGGTGGTCCACGCGGCGACGTTCGAGCGCCAGAATCCGCCCTGACCTCCATAAGAGTCGGGTTCTCGATCGCCGAAGGTGTCGCCGAAGAGAAAGTACGTGCGATCTCCCACATTGACCATCGAGCCGAGGTCGGTGCCCGCCACCCCGACACTCAGGGTGTCGTTGATCGCCTCCGGGCCGGTGAGCTTCGCCACCTCCGTGAGATCGCTGACGCCGGTCAGGACGAATGGCCGATCCTGGCTCGGGTCGATGTCGGATGCGCCCCCGGAGCACCCCGCGAGAGCGGCGACGCTCACGATTGCGATGACACTCGCGGCGATCCGCCGCCGTCCACACGCGTCCATGATCCTCCTCGATCGTCGAGACTTGGGCCGAGGTTACACGAAATCGATTTCAACAATCGATACGCGTCAGCTCGACCCTGAAGCCTCGACGATCGCGACACCACGCGCGGGCCAGGTGACCGCGGCCCCGCCGTCATCGCGCTGTTGCCGGCCTGTGCACGTTCTCGTCCGCTGTATCCGAGCGGTGACCACTACGCCGAGGGGCGGTGGCGCTCCAGCTCCGCGCGCAACTGCACGCTCCGCTCCGCGGCGCGATCGACGAGCGCTCCCGCGAAGTGGGCAGCCTCTCCCGCCAGCGACGTTTGGTCGGCCGCTGAGCTCAGGGCCTCGGGCAACTCGGCGACGAGACGCAGCGCCCGTTCGATGACCCAGTCTCCGGGCAGCCCGAGTCCCGCGGCCTCCTGAACGAGGTGCCGGGGTTCGATCTCGAAGGTGCGGTAGTGGCCCGCGTACGACATCGCGAGCTTGGCCTTGCGATTGCTGATTTCGGGATACGCCAGGGCGGAGCCCAGATCGTAGAGGGGCGCGAGTTCCGTCGCCCGACGACGAGGGTCGAGGTGTACGCGCGCGTAGTTCTTCGCGTGGGCATCGGTTCCGACCGCTGCCCAGTTGAACAAGGTCGCTTCGAAGAAGCGCTCGATCGCGGCATCGGCACCGAGCCCGAGGGAGTCTCTCAGCGCGGCACCGATCGCCGCGATGCCGGGCCCGCCCTCGTTCTGGTACTTCGCGGATGGATGCACGCCGAGCGCCTGCGCGAAGTCCTCCTGGTGCAGTCGAACGGTTGTCCCGTCCGCGGCGCGAGCACGGTCGAAACGTTCGACGACGATCGCCGACTCACCCTCGAACATCATCACCGTGCTGCGCGCCACCCGCAGACCGAGCAGCTCGGCTGCGCGCATCGTCAGGTGCTCGTTCAGATCGCTCCGCCTCAGGCCGACGATCCCTGGCTTCACGATATGGGTGGACGCCGTGCGACCGACCGCCGTTCCCCACCCCTGCGCGGTGCGCACGAGAGTGAACTTCGACTGAGCCCCGGCCAACGAGAAGTAGCCGTTGCCATCCGGCCGCGTCACCCAGGCTGCCGGATCGCGGCGGAGCTCACGGAGGTGCTCGGCGATCTCTGCGTCGCTGACCGGCTGGACCCCGGCCTCGCCGGCTAGCTCGGGTTCGTCGTGCTGGTTGCTGTCGATGAGCTGCACGGCACCGGCCGCATCCAGCCCGACGTTCGCGAGCAGGCCGAGAGGGTTCCGCGGCGACACCCCGAAGCGCCGCCCCCACCTCTCGAGCACCTCGTCGTTATCGGGAAGAAGGTTCCACAGATAGTTCCCGGGGGCCGCCCCGCCGTGGGATCGCCTGCTCTTCGGGAGCGACCAGGACAGTTCGGTGCGGTCAGCCCCGGACTGCCAAGCGCGGTCGTACTCGAGCGTGATCGGGCGGCCGTGTCGCTGGCCGAACCACCCGATACGACGGCCGTGGAGGTAGGCGGCGAGTCTCATCACTCGAGCCGATTCGTCGCATCGATGTCCGTGAACATCGGAGCTGGATCGTCATCGCCGTCGAGCGGGTCGACCCGCACATCGAGCGCGAGTGCATCGAGAAGCTTGACGAGGCTGTCGAGGCTCGCACTGCCGGCATGACCCGACTCGAAGCGCACGACCCACTGCCGTGCCATGCCGATGCGCGCGGCGACCTCCGCCTGAGTGAGCCCTAGGTCGGTGCGCCGGTCGCGCACGATGTTGCCCCAGTCGCGTGATGTGCCGACGTACATGCGCGCCTCCTTTCGCCGATCGCTCCCACCATAAAGTGCGAGATCTCGTACATCGCTACGCGTGTCCGATAATTCTGACACCGTGCTCAAAGTACGGCAAGACGTACATCCCGACGGAGCGTCAGTCGGTGCCGAGGGCGTGCCGGAGAACGGTCACGGCCTGGGCGATCGCGGCGGAGGTCGCGGCGGTGGCCCGCAGCGGGTTGAGCATCATGAAGTCGTGAACGGTGCCGTTGTAGCGCACGCTCACGGTGCGAACGCCCGCCTCGGTGAGCTTGCGCGCGTACGCCTCACCCTCATCCCGCAGCACGTCGTTCTCGTCCACGATGATGAACGCCGGCGGAAGGTCGGCGAGCTCGGTGACGCTCGCACGGAGCGGGGATGCGGTGGGCTCACCGCGCGTCTCGTGCTCGGGCAGGTAGGCGTCCCAGAACCACGCCATCCCCTTCGCGGCGAGGTACCAGCCCTCGGCGAACTCGCGGTAGCTGTCGGTGTCCTGGCCGGCATCCGTGACGGGGTAGTAGAGCGACTGGTGGACGAACCGCACCGTGCCGCGCTGCTTGGCCATGAGGGTGACGGCTGCGGTCATGTTGCCCCCGACCGAGTCGCCGGCGATGGCGAGGCGCGTGGGGTCGAACCCCTCCGCGGCACCGGAGGTGGTGATCCATTCAACCTTTCGTGATGGAGGGCGACACCCCGATCGGGGCGTCACCATCACAGACAAGGGCGTCGTGCGCCGTGTGACCGGTGACCGTCGTGCGTCACACCTCACCGTGCCGCGCTGTCCTTCCTGCGATGGCCCGGCCGAGTCGCGAGATGAGAGCGGGAGCACCGGGTTTCAGGCGGCCTTCTCCTGGGGTATGCGCCAAGCAGAGCGTGATTGGTCCCACCCGCCGCCGGGCCATCCACCGACCGACGCGAACTTCTTCGCCGAACCTGTCACATCCGGGGGCGCTGTCTTGTCTCAGGAGGTGGACCGGTCCGTCGCGACCGGAGAGGAGACGGCCGTGACAGATTCCGACCTTGCACCCGCATTGGCGGTCTATCAGTCGGCACGACCGCGGCTGTTCGGCGTCGCGTACCGGATGCTCGGGAGCGTCGCGGAGGCCGAGGACGTGCTGCAGGAGGTGTGGGTGCGTTGGCAGCGTGTCGAGCGATCGGAGGTGCGCGAGCCGGTCGCCTTTCTCACGACGATGACGACCCGCCTCGCGATCAACGAGCTGCAGTCGGCACGCGTGCGCCGGGAATCGTATGTGGGCCCGTGGCTCCCCGAACCGGTCGACACGAGCGCCGACCCGACCCTGGGGGCCGAACGCGCGGAGGCTCTCGGCTTCGCGGTGCTGCTCATGTTGGAGCGCCTCACGCCGACCGAGCGAGCCGCGTACGTGCTGCGCGAGGCGTTCGCCTACCCCTACGAGGACATCGCCGCCATCGTGCAGGTGTCGGTCGTCGCCACCCGCCAGCTCGTCAGCCGGGCGCGCAAGCATCTCGCCACGGAACGGCATCGCGAGGTGCCGAAGGCCGAACAGCGCCGCCTGCTCACGGCGTTCGTCACGGCGGCCACGACGGGTGACCTGCACGAGCTCGAGCAGCTGCTCGCCGAGGATGTGGTGTCGTACTCCGACGGCGGCGGCCTCGTCCGCGCGTCGCGCATCCCGGTGAACGGGCGCGAGAGGGTCGCCAAGTTCGTGCGAGCGTTCCAGCCGCGCTTCTGGACGGGGGTGACGCTGCGCCAGGCGGAGATCAACGGTCAGCCGGCGATGGTCCTCTCCCGCGACGGAGCGACGTTCGCCGTGCTGGCGCTGACCACGTCACGCGAGGGGATCGACCAACTGCTCTGGATGATGAACCCCGAACGGCTGGGAACGGCGGCGTCCGGCGGCGCCTGAGGGGCACCGCATCCGCGCATCGCTTCCGTGGGTCACACCCGATTCCACCGGCGCATCACCTCGGGGCACACCCGGATCCAGACGACGCTCACGAGCGCACCCGTGAAGTCGATGCTCATGAGTGCAGACGGCACACCGGCATCGCTGACCAGCAGACCGGCCTGGCCGTTCACCGAACGTCCCACGACGCGACGCCCCCGACGCGCGCTCATGCCGTGCACGAGCGCCGTCGCTCCCGCACCGCGACCCGCGATCACCCGCGGCGCGACCGCCCCGGGCTCACGGGACTCGACGACCACCGCGACATCCGGTGACAGCAGCGTCTGCAGCTGCGCGACATCGCGCGCCTCGGCCGCGAGACGGAGGCGGCGCACCCGACGGTAGTGCACCGGCCGGGTCAACCACTCCCACCCCCGTTGCCACGGTGACGCCGTCGCCGCAGCGGTCGTGCGCATCGCGTGCGCCGTGCCCAGTATCTCCGCCATGTCGACCTCCTCCAGAGAGAAGACACCCCAGCGGGCGTTCCCGTGACGAGGAGGGGTGCGACGAAACGCGGCTGTGCCCGCAGGTACGAGAAAACCCCCGCTCAGGCGGGGGTTTCAAGAAGCTGGGGTACCTGGACTCGAACCAAGAACAACTGAACCAGAATCAGCCGTGTTGCCAATTACACCATACCCCAACGGCTCCGACCGGAGTCGGTCCGCGAGGCCCGGAAGAACCCGGGCCGAGTAGTTACTTTACCCTACGGCGGCGAGGGGGCCGAACCGGGGCGGGGGGGTCTCGATACGCCGCTACGCGGCTACTCGACCAGCGGGGGTCGCGCGAGCGCGGCTACTCGACCAGCGGGGTGGCGCGAGCGCGGCTACTCGACCAGCGGGGACTACAGGGCCTGGCGGAGGCGCTCGATGCGCGCGAGGGTCGAGGTCTTGCCGAGGATCTCCATCGACTCGAAGAGCGGCGGGCTCACCCGACGCCCCGAGATCGCGGTGCGCAGCGGGCCGAACGCCGTGCGCGGCTTGAGGCCGGGGCCGCCCTCCTCGACGGGAGTCAGTAGTGCGGCGCGCAGCGCATCCTCGATCTCCACCCGGCCGAACTCGGTGAGCGGCTCGAGCGCGGCCTCGGCGGCGTCGAGCACGAGGCGCGCCTCATCCGCCGACTTGGGCATCGCATCCGCCTCGAAGGCGAGTTCCGCATCCGGGGTGAACAGGAAGCCGAGCATGTCGCGGGCCTCCCCCAGCACCGTCACGCGCTCCTGGATGATCGGCGCGGCCTCGCGCAGAATCGCGCGCTCGGCCTCGGTCGGCGGGTCGGCCACGAACCCCTCCAGATACGGCACGATGCGCTGCTCGAAGTCGTCCGCATCCAGCATCCGGATGTGGTCGCCGTTGATCGCGTCGGCCTTCTTCTGGTCGAAACGGGCCGGGTTCGGGTTCACGTCGCGGATGTCGAACGCCGCCACGAACTCGTCCTGCGTGAAGACGTCGCGGTCGGGCGCGATCGACCAGCCGAGCAGCGCCAGGTAGTTGAGCAGCCCCTCCGGCACGAAACCCCGGTCGCGGTGGTGGAAGAGGCTCGACTCGGGGTCGCGCTTCGACAGCTTCTTCGCGCCGTCGCCGTAGACGAGGGGCATGTGGGCGTACTGCGGGATGAAGTCGGTGACGCCGATCTCGATGAGCGCGAGGTAGAGCGCGATCTGCCGCGGGGTCGACGACAGGATGTCCTCGCCGCGGAACACGTGCGTCACCCCCATGAGCGCGTCGTCGACCGGGTTCACGAAGGTGTAGAGCGGGGCGCCGTTCGGCCGCACCACGACGAAGTCGGTGAAGCTGCCGGCGGGGAAGGTGATCTCGCCGCGGATGAGGTCGTCGATCGTGATGTCGACATCCGGCACCCGCAGACGCAAGCTCGGCTGCCGCCCCTCGGCACGGAACGCCGCGCGCTGCTCGTCGGTGAGCTCGCGCTCGAAGTTGTCGTAGCCCTGTCGCGGGTCGCGGCCGGCGGCACGGTTGCGCGCCTCCATCTCCTCCTGGGTCACGAAGCTCTCGTAGAGGTGCCCCGACGCCGTCAGGCGCTCGATCATGCCCTGGTAGATCTCCGAACGCTGCGACTGCCGGTAGGGGCCGTGCGGTCCGCCCTTCTCGACGCCCTCGTCCCAGTCGATGCCGAGCCAGGTGAGCGCGTCGATGAGCTGCAGGTAGCTCTCTTCGGAATCGCGCGCCGCATCCGTGTCCTCCACACGGAATACGAGCTTGCCGCCCGTGTGCCGGGCGTAGGCCCAGTTGAAGAGCGCGGTGCGAACCATGCCGACGTGGGGGGTGCCGGTGGGCGAGGGGCAGAAGCGCACACGCACGTCGGCGCCGGTGGCCTGCGAAAAGGGAAGCGACATCACCGGCGATTCTACCGGCGCGGCACCTCACCCGAGGCGCTCCAGCCGAGGCGACGCGCCACGGCGTCGGCAGCCACCGTCGGGAACTCGGGCCACCCCTCCTCGAGACGGCGCGCGAGCACGAAGAGACGCCGCGCGGCCGGCTCGACGGGCAGCGCGAGCGCCTGCGCGATCTCGGCGCCCCACTCGGGGAAGTCGCGCTCGAACCGGCGCATCGGGTCGATCCTGTCGCGGGTCGCGGACGCGGTGCCGTACCGCCCGCGGATGGCGCGCACGAGGTGCTTCACGGCCCAGGTGCGCACGAAGTCGCCCGCGCTCAGCAGCTCACCCCGTCGCGCGCGCCCCGTGCCGACGAGCAGCTTGAGCAGGGTGAGACGGATGTCGTTCGCGGCGTCGAAGGTGTCCGCCGACGCCGCCGCCGCGCGCGCCTGCGTGACGAGCGCCGTCACGCGCCGCTCACCGTCGTCCACCGCCACCGTCGCGTCGGTGGCGAGCGCCCCTGGCAGTTCGTCGGCCTCCGCCACCGCGAACTCCATGAGGTGCCCGTCGTCGTAGAGCACGGCGAACCCCAGCTCGCCCTCCCGGGCGTGCAGCACGATGCGCTCGGGGTCGGGCAGCCAGTCGAGCGCCTGCCGGGCCGTCGGCCCCTCGCCGGGGGCGGCGATCGCGAAGAAGTCGTGATCCGACCACTCGTCGCGCCGCGCCGCGGCGGCATCGGCGCTCGAGCCCAACAGCACAAGGCCGGCAAGGTGTTCGCAGCCGCGCACCCCGGCGGCGAGGCCGCGGCTCAGCTCGGCGAAGCGCTCCGGCGCGGTCACGCGCGCGACCCGCTCGCCGACCGCGGCACCTCGACGCCCGGCAGCTCCCACGCCGCGAAGCTCGGGCCGGCGACGCGCAGCCGTGCCGTGCCGTCGTGCGCAGCCTCGAGCCGCCCCTCCCCCGTGAGCGCTCGCGCGGCATCCGCGTCGCCGAGTCCCGGCAGCACGAGCTCGAGCTCACCCATCGCTGCGACCACGAGCACCGAGCCCGCGCTCGCCTCGCGCACGAACACGACCGCGTCGTCGCCCGCGTGCAGCCAGCGGAGTCCCCCGGTCTGCAGGGCCGGATGCGCGCGCCGCAGAGCGATCAGCTCGCGGTACAGCTCGATGCGCGCGGCGATCTCGGGCTCACCCGCGCGATCCCACGGGATCGGCGTGCGGCTGTCTTCGCCGTCGTAGCCGACGAGGCCGAACTCGTCGCCCGCGAACACGGTCGGCAGGCCCGGAAGCGTCAGCGAGAGCCCCACCGCGAGCGGAATCGCACCGGGGCGCGCATGCTCGGCGAAACGCCCCGTGTCGTGGGTGTCGAGCGGCAGCATGTTGCCGAGTCGCACCCGCCACGGGATGCCCGCGGTGAATCTGCTGACCGCATCCGCGAAGTCCTCCGCGCTGTAGCGCGGGATGCCGCCGACCGGCTGGCCGAAGAACCACGGCTCGGTGGTCTCGCCTCCTTCGGCCAGCGGGCGCACGCTGCCGTCGGATTCGCCCAGCCAGCACCACAGGGGCCGGGTGAACGACGGATAGGTCATGGCGCCGTGCCATGCGTCGCCCTGCAGGTCGGCGCTCGCGTCGTTGGTGATCTCGGCCAAGAGGATCGTGTCGGGGTTGATCTCGCGCATCGTGCGCCGGATCGTCTGCCGCACCTCGGCGTTGAGGTCGACCGCCCCCATCCGCCCCGTCATGTTGGCCACGTCGATGCGCCAGCCGTCGATCGAGAACGGGGGCCGCAGCCACCGCCCGACCACCGAATCCGGCCCCTCGATGAAGCGCCGTCGCAGTTCGGCCGAGCTCCAGTCGAACTTGGGCAGCGTCGGCACGTCGAGCCAGGCCACATAGCTCTCGTTGGCGGCATCGAGGAAGTAGTAGAACGAGCTCTCCGGGGCCTCCGGGTGCCCGAGCGCGGCCTGGAACCACTCGTGACGGTCACCCGAATGGTTCGTGGTGAGGTCGGCGATCACCCGCATGCCACGGGCGTGAGCCGCCTCGATGAGACGGATGTAGGCCGCGTCGCCTCCGAGCAGCGCGTCGACCTCGCCGAAACTGCTGGCGTCATAGCGGTGGTTCGAGGCGGCGGGGAACACCGGGGTCAGATACAGCACGTCGACCCCGAGCGCGCTCAGATGGTCGAGGCGCTCCACGATGCCGTCGAGGTCGCCCCCGTAGAGCTGCTGCACGCGCCCCGGCAGCAGCGGATCCACCGGGTCGTCCCAGGATGCCGCGATCGCCCAGTCGGGAAGCTCGCGCGCATCCGCCCCCGCCGACCGCGCGAAGCGGTCGGGGAAGATCTGATACATGACCGCGCCGGCGAGCCACGCAGGCGGGGTGTCCTCGCCCGCGACGAGCGCGAAGTCGTGCGCATCGAGCGTCTCGATGGCGCTGAGGCCCGCCTGGTTGAGCCACTCGACGCGGCCGTCGTCGTGCCGCAGCATCCATCGGTAGCCCTGGCGCGGGTTGCCGACGAGCAGCTCGGCCTCCCACCACTCCCAGCCGGCGACGGTGCCGAGACGCGCGGCCTCGAACCACTTGGGCTCCTGGTCGGGGTTGGCGCGCACGATCACGGCGGCGAGCGGCCCGTAGCCCTCGGGCACCCGCAGGCGGATGGGCACCCGCTCGCCGAGCGCGGGCGCGGCGTCGTCGACGTAGAGCGGCGAACCGTCGTGATGAGGAAGCAGAGCGGATGCGAGATGCGGCATGTGCGGGGGACCTATTTGACGGAGCCGGCGGTGAGGCCGCCGACGATGAAGCGCTGCAGGGCGAGGAACAATGCGACGGGGAGGATCGCGGCGAGCACGGCTCCGGCTGCGAAGACGCTCCAGTTACGCGAGGTCTCCTGCGCGATGAACTGGTACAGCCCCACCGCGAGCGTCTGCCGTTCGGGATCGACGAGGATCACCGAGGCCAGCACGAACTCACTCATGCTGCCGAGGAACGACAGCAGGCCGACGACGGCCAGGATGGGCGCGACGAGCCGCAGGATGATCGTGAAGAAGATGCGCGCGTGGCCCGCGCCGTCGATCTTCGCGGCCTCGTCGATCGAGGTCGGCACGGTGTTGAAGAAGCCGTACATGAGGTAGGTGTTCACACCCAGCGCGCCACCCAGGTACACCATGATGAGGCCGATCTGGGTGTTGAGCCCGATCGCGGGGAAGATGTCGCCGATCGTCGACATGAGCAGGAAGATCGCGACCATCGCGAGAAGTTGCGGGAACATCTGCACGAGCAGCAGCGTGATGAGGCCGACGCGGCGCCCGGTGAACCGCATCCGCGAGAACGCGTACGCCGCGAGCGCCCCCAGGAGCACCGTGCCGGCAGCCGAGGCGAGCCCGATGAGCAGCGTGTTCATGAACCACGCCGCGTAGGGCTGCTGCGGGCGGTTGAACAGGTCGATGTAGCTGCCGATGCTGACGTTCGCGAAGAGCTGGTTCGCGGTGACGAGCGTGCCGCCCGGGTTGAGCGAGGCCGAGAGGATGTACAGCAGCGGGAACGCCGCGTAGACGGCGACGACGATGCCGACGATGTGGCGCCACCCGGTCTGCCGCAGGTAGGTGCGGAAGCTGCGCCGGGTGTCGAGAACGGGTGCGGCGACGCGTGAGCCCATGTCAGTTCAGCTCCTCGAGCGACTTGGTGCGGCGGAAGGCGGCCACCGAGATGGCGCCCACGAGCACGAAGATGATGATCGCGAAGGCGCTTGCGAGCCCGTAGTCGCGATCGGCGCCGACGAAGGCGACCTTGTACACCATGGAGATGAGGATGTCGGTCGCCCCCGCGTTCATGCCCGCCGCGACGTCGCGCGGACCGCCCGCGGTCAGCATGTAGATCAGGTTGAAGTTGTTGAAGTTGAAGGCGAACGACGAGATCAGCAGCGGCGCCACCGAGACCAGCAGCAACGGCAGCTTGATGAGCCGGAAGGCTTGGAACGGGCGCGCGCCGTCCATCTCGGCGGCCTCGGCCAGCTCGGAGGGGATCGACTGCAGCGCTCCCGTGATCACGAGGAACATGTACGGGAAGCCGAGCCACAGGTTCACGAACAGCACACTGAACTTCGCGAGCCACTCGTTGGTGAGCCAGGGGATCTCGGCCCCGCCGAAGAACACCACGTTGAGGAAGCCGAACTCCTGGTTCATCATGCCGGCCCACACCATCGCCGAGAGGAAGCCCGGGAACGCGTACGGCAGGATCATGACCACGCGGTAGTACTTGCGGCTCGCCATGCGGGGGTCGTTGAACACGAGCGCGAGGATGAGCCCCAGGATGAAGGTCGAGGCCACCGAGACGGCCGCGAACACGAAGGTCCACACGGTCACCGACAGGAGAGGTCCGCGGATCGAGGGCTCGGTGAAGGCGCGCACGAAGTTGTCGGCGCCGACCTCGATCTTCCACCCCGGCATGAGCTCGACGCCCGCGGCGGAGGTGAACGCGCCGGTTCCCACGTCGCGGAACAGCTCGCCCGACCGGGTGTCGACCATCGCATCCTGTGCCTCGTCGTAGACGAAACGCGAGATGTAGACGTAGGCGGTGTTGCCGTCCTGGGTGCGCAGGATGCCGTCGTCGCCGCCCTCGGACAGCAGCACGGCGAGTTGCGTGATGCGCCCCTGATTGGCCACGAGACCCGCGAAGTCGAGACTGTTCCACCCCTCGAGCGACACGGCGCGTGCGCCCTCGAATCGGGCGTCGACCGGCGAGGCGACCTCGCCGTCGCGGCCGAGCAGGGCCTCGCCCTCGGGCGTGGTCACGAGGAAGGCGAGCTCGCCGAAGCTCTCGACCACGGTGAGCGGGTAGGCGGGCGAGTTCTCGACGCGCTGCTGGCTCTGCAGGATGAGCGCCTGCACGGCGTCGTCCTTGGTGGAGTTGTGGCCCGTGCCGTAGTTGGTGAAGGCGACGTAGCCCGAGTAGAGCACGACGAAGATCTGGAACACCGCGAGGAAGATGAGGCCCGGGGTGAGGTACTTCGCGGGGAGGGAGCCGCGCCGGAAGTAGACGACGTTCACGGCGGCCGTGACGAGCGCGATGAGCACGACGACGAGCCAGTCGCCCGCGGCCGCGAGCACGAGGATCGCGTAGAGCGCGATCGCGTCGATGAGCCCGAGCGCCGCGATCTTGACGAGCGCGACCTTCCAGCCTCCGGATGCGGCGGCTGCCAGCTGCGCCGCCTGGCGCCCGCGGCGGTCGCGCCGGGCGTCCAGCGCCTGCTGTCTCAGGTTGTCGCTGCTCATGTGTTCCTCAGGGTAGGGGCGGGCAGAGGCCACCTCGGGCCGGGCAGGGATCCCGGCCCGAGGCGGGGTGCGATCAGCTGATCGCAGCCTGGATGTCGGCCGCCATCTTGCGCCAGAGCTCCACGGGGTCGCCCTGACCGTTGATGATCGCCACCTGCGTCACACCCCAGAACTCCCACACGGCGCCCATCTCGGGGATGGACGGCATGGGCACGGCGTTCGCGCCGACCTCGCCGAATGCGCCCACGATCGGGTCGTTCGCGACGGCGGCGTCGAAGGAGGCGCTGAGCGCCGGAGCGCGCCCACCGACCTCGTAGAGCGCGGTCTGCACCTCGGCCGAGCCGATGTAGTTGATGAGGAAGTTCGTCGCGGCGACGACGTTCTCGCTCTTGGCCGAGAGGAAGAAGCCCTGCACGCCGGCGAACGGCTGTGCATCGCCGCCCCCGGCGGACGGGATCGCGTCGACCGCGATGTCGATGCCGGCCTCCTGGGCCGCCGGCACGTTCCACGGGCCGGTCAGCAGGAACGGCGCCTTGCCCGCCACGAAGTTCTCGCGGGCGAGGTCGCCGTTGATGTTCGTGTTGAGCACGCCCGCTGCTCCCTGAGCCGCCAGCCAGCCGGCGAACGCGTCGCCGCCCTCGCCCCCGATCTGGAGGTCGGCGGAGTTGTAGCTGCCGTCGGCGTTGAGGCCGAAGACGGGGGCGCCGAACGAGGTCTGGAAGGGGTAGAGGTGGTAGGGGTCGGATGCGTTCGGGTCGAGTCCGACGAGGAACGCGTACTCGGTGCCCGCCGCCTGGCCCGCCGCGATCATGTCGTCGAAGCTCGCGGGCGCCTCGGAGGCGAGGGCCGTGTTGCGCAGCAGCGCGATGTTCTCGATCGAGTACGGCACGCCGTAGACGTTCCCGTCGTAGCTCCAGGCGTCGATCGCGACCTTCTCGAAGTCGCCCACGGCGTCGCCCAGCTCGATGGGAGCCACCACGCCGTTGGTCACGAGGGTGCCGAGCCAGTCGTGGGCGCCGACGGCGATGTCGGGGCCCTCGCCCTGCGGCACCTGCTGCACGAACTGGTCGCGCACCTCGCCGAACTGCTTCTGCACGAGGTTGACGGCCACGCCGGTCTCGTCCTGGAACTTGGCGGCGGCGTCCTGCAACACCTCCGCGCGGTCGGCGTCGACCCACACGGTGATCTCGCCGACCTGCTCCTGGGGTGCCTCGCCCGCGTCGCTCACGCATCCGGTGAGCGCGAGCGCCCCCACCATGACGGACGCGCCGAGGGCCGCCGCGCTCTTCTTGTTCACCTTCATGGGTGTGCCTCTCTCGTCTGGATCTCGAGCCGGGAAGGCGCGTCGGATGCGCGGACTTCCTCGGCCGTGGTCGCCTGCGGTGCCGCAAGCGCTTCCAGTCTTAGTCCATATCAACCACCTGATGCAAGTAGCTCGCCTGATTTGCAAGATCGCAAGCGCTTGCGGGTAGTGTGCTCCCATGACTGACCCGACCGACGCACGCGCAGCATCCGCAACCGCACGTGAACTCGAGTGGTGGCGCACCGCCGTCATCTACCAGATCTACCCGCGCTCCTTCGCGGATGCGGACGGCGACGGCATCGGCGACCTCCCCGGCATCACCGCACGACTCGACGCGCTCGCCGAGCTCGGCGTCGACGCGATCTGGCTCTCGCCCTTCATGGTGTCGCCGCAGCTCGACGCCGGCTACGACGTGGCCGACTACTGCGACGTCGATCCGATCTTCGGCACCCTCGCCGACTTCGACGCACTGTGCGCACGCGCCCACGAGCTCGGCATCCGGGTGATCGTCGACATCGTGCCCAACCACTCCTCGGATCAGCATGCCTGGTTCCAGCAGGCGCTCGCCGCCTCGCCCGGCGACCCCGCCCGCGCCCGGTACATCTTCCGCGACGGCCGCGGCACCGACGGCGAGCTGCCGCCCAACAACTGGGAGTCGGTCTTCGGGGGGCCCGCCTGGACCCGCGTGACCGAGTCCGACGGCACCGCCGGCCAGTGGTACCTGCACCTGTTCGACGCGGGACAGCCCGACTTCGACTGGACCAACCCCGAGGTGCGCGAGGAGTTCCTGCGCGTGCTGCGGTTCTGGCTCGACCGGGGCGCCGACGGCTTCCGCATCGACGTCGCGCACGGACTCGTCAAGGCCGAGGGACTCCCCGACCACACCCCGCGCCCCGACGGCGGCAGCATGGGCGGAGACGAACCCGAGACGCCCTACTGGGGCCAATCCGGGGTGCATGAGATCTACCGCGAGTGGCGTCGGCTGGTCGACGGCTACCCCGGTGACCGCGTGCTCGCGGCCGAGGCGTGGCTGCCCACCGCCGAGCACACGGCGCTGTGGGTGCGACCCGACGAGCTGCACCAGGCGTTCAACTTCCCGTTCCTCATGGCCTCCTGGGATGCTGCCGAGCTGCGCGAGATCATCGTCGAGTCGCTGCGCGCCTACGGTGCCGTCGGCGCCCCCGCCACCTGGGTGCTGTCGAACCACGACGTCGTGCGTCACGCCACGCGCCTCGCCGTCGACTTCCCCAACCCCCAGGGCGACGGTCTCGGCCCCCGCTCCCCCGCGGTCGACGCGCGACTCGGCCTGCGTCGCGCACGAGCCGCCACGACGCTCATGCTCGCCCTTCCCGGCTCGGCCTACCTCTACCAGGGCGAAGAGCTCGGCCTCCCCGAGGCCGTCGAGCTGCCCGACGAGGCGCGACAGGACCCGACCTGGCGTCGCACCGGCGGCGCACGCTACGGGCGAGACGGATGCCGCGTACCGCTGCCCTGGGAGGCGCACGCGCCCGCGGCGGGCTTCGCCGCATCCGGCGCCAGCTGGCTGCCGCAGCCGAGCACCTGGCCCGCATTCGCGCGCGACACCCAGCGCGGGGTCGCGGGATCGACGCTCGAGCTCTACCGCGCACTGCTCGCGGAGCGTCGTGCCCGCAGCCTCGGCGCCGGCGGGATCGAGTGGATCGACGCGGGCGAGCACGCGATCGCGTTCCGCAACGGAACCATCGGCGTGACCGTGAACCTCGGATCGGAGCCGATCCCGCTGCCGTCGGGCCGCATCGTGCTCGCGAGCGGCGACATCCACGGCGACGTGCTGCCGCCCGACACCGCCGTGTGGTGGGAAGCTGAAACCGGAAGCTGAGGAGGGCGCATGGTCGGCATCGACGACGTGGCACGCGCCGCGGGGGTCGCGCCGTCGACCGTCTCGCGCGCGCTGAGCGGACGCGGGCAGGTGTCGGCGGCCACGCGAGAGCGCGTGACCGCCGTCGCACGCGAGCTCGGCTACACGGTGTCGGCGTCCGCCTCGAGCCTCGCCACGGGACGCACCCGGTGCATCGGCGTGATCGTGCCCTTCCTCGACCGCTGGTACTTCACCTCGGTGCTCTCGGGCGCGTCCGAGGCGCTCGCCCACCACGGCTACGACCTCACCCTCTACAACGTGTCGAGCGACCCCGACGCGCGGCGCAGCATGTTCGAGTCGGTCATCCACCGCCGTCGCGTCGACGGCATGATCGCCGTCGCCCTCGAGCTCGCACCCGAGGAGGCGGAGCAGCTCGCCCGCCTCGACATCCCCGCGATCGCGATCGGCGGACGCAGCCAGAACCTCTCGGCGCTCGCGATCGACGACAGCGCCGTCGCGCGCCTCGCAACCGAGCACCTCATCGCGCTCGGACACCGCCGCATCGCCCACCTCGGGGGCGACCCGGCCTACGACCTCGACTTCAACATCCCCAGCCGCCGTCGGCTCGGCTACGAGCAGGCGCTCGAAGCGGTGGGCATCCCCATCGACCCGGCGCTCTACGCGCATGCCGACTTCACGATCGACAGCGGGTACGCGGCGGCGAAGCGCCTGCTCGGGCGGCCGGATGCGACCCCCACGGCGCTGTTCGCGGCATCCGACGAGATGGCGATCGGGGCGATCCTGGCCGCCCGCGACCTCGGCATGGAGGTGCCCCGCGACCTCTCGGTGATCGGCATCGACGGTCACAGCATGGGCGAGGTGTTCGGGCTCACGACCGTCGACCAGTTCCCGCACCAGCAGGGAGAGCGCTCGGTCGAGGCCGTGCTCGCCGCACTCGACGGAACACCCCTCGTGGGCGGCGAACTACCCCACGAGCTCGTCGTGCGCTCGAGCACGGCCTACCGGCCGCAGGAGTGACCTCGAGGTTCAGCCGATCGCGAGGGCGGCCGATGCCGCGAGCGCGAGCACGACGCCCACGAGCTGCACGAGAGTGAGACGCTCGCGCAGCACCGTGAGGGCGAGCAGCACGGTGCCGAGCGGGTAGAGGGACGCGAGAACGCCCATGATGGCGAGCTCGCCCTGGTGCAGCCCCCAGACGAGCAACGCGTTCGCGACCGCCATGAGCAGGCCCGCACCGACCGCGAACACCAGCCCCGGTCGACGGTCGCCGGCGGCGGGTGCGACGCGGCCGCCCCACCACGAGTCGCCGCGCACGAGACGCAGCACGAGCAGTGCGATCGCGAACAGCACGGAACCCGCGGCGAGGTCGACGAGCAGCGGCGCGAACTGCGAGTCGGGCGGCGTCGCCTCCATGACCACGTTGTAGCCGCCGAACCCCACGCCCGAGGCGACGGCCAGCACGACGACGCGCAGCCCGACCGGCCCGCCCTGCTGCTCGCGGGTCACCCCCAGCAGCACCGCGGCCACCACGAGGCCCGCAAGGGCGACATAGCCGAGCGGGCTGAATCGCTCGCCGCTCGCGATGCCGGCCACCGCGGGGATGAGAGCGGCGACAGCGGCCGTCGTGGGCGAGATGACGCTCATCGGGCCGATCGCGAGCGCCGCATAGAACGCCCAGATCGCGCCCGCGCCCGCGAGCCCCGCGATCGCCCCCAGCCACACCGCCTCGGCCGACCACACCGACCCGACGAGCGGCGTGAGCACCGCGATCGGCACGACCGCCACGAGGAAGCTCACGAGACTCACCAGCAGCGGCGAGACGCGGCGCGAGCCGAGACCCCCGAGAAAATCCGAGACACCGTAGACGATCGCGATCGCGAGCCCGATGAGCACGATCATGCGGCCATTCAACAGGATGCGGAGCGCTGGGCCGAAGGTCCCTGGCGTCGATCGCTCGCCGAGCGGCAGCCTGGAACCATCCACCCGAAGGAGGTTCCCCATGGTCGGTGACGCAGACGCGGTCGAGATCCTCGACGAGCGCGAGTGCTGGGAGCTTCTCGAACTCGCCCCGATGGGGCGCATCGCGCTCGCGGCCGGGGCGGAGATCGACATCTTCCCCATCAACTTCGTCGTGCACGCGGGCTGCCTGTGGTTCCGCACCGCGCCGGGCACGAAGCTGCTCGAGCTGACGATCAACCCCTCGGTCGCCGTCGAGATCGACGGTTGGGACGAGGGCGAGGCGTTCAGCGTCGTCGTCAAGGGCACGGCCGAGCGGCTCGAACACGGCGACGAGATCGCGGAGGCCGAGGGTCTCGAGCTCACCCCGTGGGTGCCCGCGCTGCGCAGCCGCTGGGTGCGGGTGCGGCCAGCGTTCGTGAGCGGTCGGCGCTTCCGGCGCGTGGCGGAGGGGGTCGCGTCGCTCTGAGCGACGATCCGCACAGCGATCGCGGGGATCACTCGAGGTCTTCGGGTGCGATCCAGCGGATGCCGCCGTCGTGCACCAGCAGCGGTCCGCGCAACGGGATGGCCGCATCCGCGCACGCCTCGCGCACGAGCCTCAGCCAGTCACGATCCGCGTCCGTGAGCGCCTCGGAGCCGCGCCGCTCGTAGGCGACCACCATGCTGTCGGCGTCGGCGTCCTCGAACAGTACGCCGAGCACGCGCGCGTAGTTCTCGCGGTGTCCGGCACTCGGGCGGCGCGGCACATAGGTGGGCATGAGCAGCGGCAGCTGCCGGTCGTCCTCGTCGAGGAACATGAGCCAGAGCTGGCGGCGGATGGCGTGGCCGAGCAGCAGCTCTGCACGGCGCAGCACCTCGTCGTCGGTGGCGAGCGGTGCGTCACGCACGTCGTCGAATCGCGGGATCGTCATGCCGACATCGTGCGGCGGCGGGGATGCCGGCCGGGGCGACGCATCCGCGATCCGTGAGGAACTCGACGCCGCGCACGCTGTGGAGGAGAGGCGGATGCGGCGCGAAGGCTCGTCAGTCGCTCGCGAATGCGGGCGGATACACGGCGATCCGCGGCGCGCGGCGCCCGGCGTTCGCGAACACGGTGCGCACCGCATCCCGCACACGATCGTTGGCGACCGTCACGACCGCGATCGCGTCGAGCGTCACCGGCCCGGCGGCGAGCAGCTCCGCGTCACGGAAGTCGGGGTCGACGGCGTGCAGCCGCCGCAGCGCCTGCGTGCCGACGTCGAGGCCCGGCGCGAAACGCGCCGCGACGCCCGCCGCATCACCGTCGACGAACACGACGTCGTCACCGAGCGCATCCACCGGCGCCGCGAGGATCACGAAATCGTTCACACGGGCCGCCCGCGCCGCATCCGACCAGTGCGAGCCCGCCGCGCCCTCGCGCAGCTCCTGCCAGCGGGTCGAGTCCTGTGCGAGGTGGAAGGCGACGAAGGATGCCACGCTGCGCCCGTCGGGAACGGTCGCCGAGGCGCGCAGCTCGCGCGTGGTCGCCGAGCTCACGTCGACGTCCGGCGTCGCGTCGGCCCGCAGCTCGCCGTCGAGGGCGATCGACTCGAGCGTGCGCAGGTGGGTCACGTGGTACACGCGACGCCCCGGCAGCCTGAGGCTCACGGGTGCGCCGCTCGTGCCGGCGGGGCGCGTGGTCACGGTGCTGCGCGTGGCCGCGGTGCTGCGCGTGGCCGCGGTGCTGTGCGGCGTGCGCGGTGCCGCGGTGCGTGCCGGGCGCGCGGCCGGTTGCGGGGTGCGCGGGAAGCAGACGTCGCAGAGGCCCTCGTCGAATCCGTGAATGCACTCCGCCACGCCTCAACGCTACGTCACGCGCGACGCCGTCGCTCGCGCGCGACCTCTGCCCCGCATCCGCGCCGTCGGGTTTCGCAACTCAGGAGCGGCCTCGGCGATTCGCCACCTAACGCGCAGACGCGCCGCGTCGCTCCTGAGTTGCGAAAGCCGGGCGGTACCGCAACTCAGGAGGAGGCGCGGCGTTTCGCCCCCGCGAGCGCAGACGCGCCGCGCGACTCCTGAGTTGCGGAAACAGCCGGTCAGGCGTCGGAGGACTTGCGGGCACGCGCCCGCTCGGCGTGCAGCCACTGCGGCGGGTCGGCCAGCAGCGCCTGGATCTCGGCGGTCGTTATCGCATCCGACACCCCCGCACGCGCGAGCGCCGAGTTGGTGACCCCGAGCCGGCGCGACACCTCGGAACGCGGATGCGGCCCCTCGGCACGCAGGGTGCGCAGCCACTCCGGCGGCTCGGCCTGCAGCGCCGCGAGCTCCTCGCGCGAGTGCTGCGCCTCGCGGAACTCGGCGGGAGCCGCAGGCAGGTAGATGCCGAGCTTCTTGGCCGCGTTGAGCGCCGAGAGGTATTGGGCCTTCGGAGGCTTGGGCTGCTGGCGGCGGTCTTCGCGCGGCTCGTCGGTCATGCTCCGAGGGTAGCCTCGTCAGCGTGAGCGATCCGTTCGTCGTGGCCTTCGTGCCCGGCGTCACCCCGGGCAAGTGGGAGCGCATCTGGCGCGAGCGGATGCCGCGGTCGCCGCTCGAGGTACGTGCACTTGCGCAGGATGCCGCCCTCGCGGCCCTGCGCGACGGCACCGCCCACATGGCGTTGCTGCGCGACGTGGCGGCCGACGACGAGCTGCACGTCATCCCCCTCTACCGCGAGCGGCCCGTCGTGGTGGCTCCCAAGGACCACCCGGTCGCGGCGTTCGACGAGCTCACGCTCGCCGACCTCGAGGGCGAGACGATGCTCGAGGGGCAGGGCGCCGACACGGTCGAGCTCGTCGCCGCGAACGTGGGGCTGGCGCTCATGCCCATGTCGGTCGCGCGCGCCCACTCCCGCCGCGATGTCGTGGCGCGACCGGTCACCGACTCGCCCGACTCGGGCATCGGGCTCGCCTGGCTGCGCGCATCCGACGACCCCCGCCTCGAGACCTTCATCGGCATCGTGCGCGGGCGCACGCCCAACTCGAGTCGCTGAGGGGGGCTGTTGGTCAAACGCTGTAGCGCTTGGCCGAGTGCGCCAGTGAATTCTGCCGCACATCGCAGAACGCAGTAGCGCGACACCGTAAGCCCGAACGATCCGCCCGCGTGGGCACCGTGTTCGGAGGGGGCGGATGCCAGACCACCGACAGGGGCGCCCATACCCGTCGCGCGCCAGGGTCTGACGTCGCGTGCCAACAATGTCTGGCGCGTGACGTCAAGCGCTACAGCGTTTGGCGGGAAACGAGCGGCTACAGGCCCTGGGCGAGGCGGTAGTAGGCCGCGTTCGCCCGCACCTGGTCCTCGAAGGAGCGCACCGTGGTGGCCTCGTCGATCACGAGCAGCTCGACGCCCGCGATGCGCGCGAAGTCGGCCCACGCCTCCACGCCCACCTGGTTGGTCATGACCGTGTGGTGCGCCGCGCCCGCGATGAGCCACGAGGTGGCGCTCGTGCGGAAGTCGGGCGCCGGCTTCCAGACGGCGCGGCCGACCGGCAGCTTCGGCAGCGCGGCCGGCGGCTCGACGTTGGTGACGGCGTTCGCCACGAGCCGGAACCGCTCACGCTGGTCGCTGAGCGCGACCACCACGGCGGGGCCCGCATCCGCGGTGAACACGAGGCGCACCGGGTCGTCTTTGCCGCCGATGCCGAGCGGGTGGATCTCGAGGCTCGGCTTCGTCGACGACAGGGCGGGCGACACCTCGAGCATGTGCGCGCCGAGGATCAGCTCCTCGCCCGGCGTCATGTCGTAGGTGTAGTCCTCCATGAGGCTCGCGCCGCCCGGCAGCCCCGCGCCCATGACGGATGCGATGCGCACGAGCACCGCGGTCTTCCAGTCGCCCTCGGCGCCGAAACCGTAGCCGTCGGCCATCAGGCGCTGCACCGCGAGGCCCGGCAGCTGCTTGAGGTCGCCGAGGTCTTCGAAGCTGTCGGTGAACGCGGTCGCCCCGACCTCCTCGAGGATCGACCGCAGCCCCAGCTCGATCGCGGCGCCGGAGCGCAGCGACTCGTGGCGTGCGGCACCCGGCAGCAGCTCGGCTGCCACCTCGTACTCCGCCAGGTACACCTCGACGAGCGCGTCGATGTCGGCATCCGACTGCGCGTCCACGCGCGCGACCAGCTCGTTCACACCCCAGGTGTTGACGCTGACGCCCAGCCGGATCTCGGCCTCGGTCTTGTCGCCCTCGGTGACCGCGACGCCTCGCATGTTGTCGCCGAACCGCGCCACGACCATGCCCTGCGACGCCTTCCACCCGGATGCGGCCCGCGCCCAGGTGCCGATCTCCGCCGTCACGGCCGGGGCGGAGGCGTGCCCCACGACCGTCTTGCGCGGCACCGACATGCGGCTCAGGATGTAGCCGTGCTCGCGGTCGCCGTGCGCGGCCTGGTTGAGGTTCATGAAGTCGAAGTCGATCTCGCTCCACGGCAGCGCCACGTTCGCCTGCGTGTGGAAGTGCAGCAGCGGCTTCTGCAACGCATCGAAACCGTGAATCCACATCTTCGACGGGCTGAACGTGTGCATCCAGGTGATCACGCCGACCACCTCGTCGTCCGAGTTGGCGTCGATCATGGCGCGACGAATCGCATCCGAGTCGGTCAGCACCGGCTTCCACTCGATCGTCACGGGGATGTCGGATGCCGCCCGCAGCTGGTCGACGACGCCGCGCGACTGCTCGGCCACCTGGCGCAGCGTCTCTTCGCCGTAGAGGTGCTGGCTGCCGGTGAGGAACCAGACGATGTTCTTCTTCAGGTCGGGGATGATGCTGGTCACTGGAGTTCTCCCTGGGGCTTCTGCCCATAGACGTTTTGATAGCGGTCGAAGAGCGCGTCGATCTTGTCTTGCGGGATGGGAATGAGCTCCCCGCCCTGACGCGCGATGTGGATGGTGCGAGCGACGTCTTCGCACATGACGGCAGCCTTCACCGCATCCTTGGCGTCCTTGCCGATCGTGAAGACGCCGTGGTTCTGCATGAGCACGGCGCGCGAGCGGTGCCCGTCGAGGGTGGCGACGATGCCGCGGCCGATCGAGTCGTCGCCGATGATCGCGAACGGGCCCACCGGGATCTCGCCGCCGAACTCATCCGCCATGCCCGTGATGACGCACGGGATCGCCTCCCCGCGCGCCGCCCACGCCGTGGCGTAGGTGGAGTGCGTGTGCACCACGCCGCCGATGTGCGGCATATTCCGGTAGACGTATGCGTGCGCCGCGGTGTCGCTCGAGGGGCTGCGTTCGGAACCCGGCGTGCCGGGCACGACGTTGCCGTCGAGGTCGCACAGGATCATGTTGTCGGGTGCGAGCTCGTCGTAGCTCACCCCGCTCGGCTTGATCACGAAGAGGTCGGCGCCGGGCACCCGCCCCGAGATGTTGCCGCCGGTCCAGATGACGAGGCCGTAGCGGGTGAGCTCTGCGTGCAGGGCGGCGACGTCGTCGCGCACCTTCTGGATCGCTGCGTCGAGGTCGCTCATCATGCTCCTTCGCTGGGGTCGGGGTCGGTCAGCGATGCGATGGCGGCGTGCTCGATCGCGAGCCCCGCCTGCCACTGCTCGAGGTAGGCGGCGTAGGCCGCAGTCTCGGATGCGGTGGGCGTCACCGTGGTGACTGCGGCATCCGCGAACACGGTCTCGTCGAGCCAGTCGGGCAGCCCGCGCGTCTCACCGCCGATGACCGCGTGCCGGTACGCCGCGAGCAGGGCGATGCCCCAGGCGCCGCCCTCCCCCGCGCTCTCGCCGACCGAGACGGGGGCGTCGAGGGCGGATGCGAGGGCGCGCTGCGCGATGCCGCCGGTGCGGAACAGTCCCCCATGGGCGACCGCCGCATCCAGCGCCACCCGCTGGGCGGCGAGCTCGCGCATGCCGACCGCGAGGGCCGCGAACACCGAGAACAGCTGGGCGCGCGCGAAGCTCGCGAGGCTCAGGCGCGAGCCGGGGGTGCGCACGACGAGCGGGCGGCCCTCGGCGGTGCCGACGACCGGCTCGCCCGAGAGCAGGTTGTAGGCGAGCAGGCCCGTCGCGTCCGCCTCGAGCGCGCCGCCGAGCACAGCCGCAAAGATCTCGTCGCTGGATGCCGTCGAGCCGATCGCGGCCGCGAACTCCTGGAAGACGCCCACCCAGGCGCCCAGCTCGCTCGAGCCGTTGTTGCAGTGCACCATCGCGACGGGGCTGCCGTCGGGGGTCGTGACGACGTCGATGTCGGGGCTCGCCTCGGGCAGGGCGCGTTCGAGCACGACCATCGCGAAGATGCTCGTGCCGGCGCTCACGTTCGCGGTGCGCGGGCGCACGGCATTGGTCGCGACCATGCCGGTTCCGGCATCCCCCTCGGGCGGGGCGAGCGGGATGCCCGGCCGCAGGGTGCCGCTGGGGTCGAGCAGCGCCGCGCCGTCCGCGGTCAGCTCGCCGGCATCCGCTCCCGCCGGCAGCACCTCGGGCAGGAGCGCTGCGAGATCGAGGTTGGCTCCCGCATCCGCGAGCTTCTGCTGGGCGATCGACAGCATCCGCTCGTCGTAGCCGCCGCTTGCCGCGTCGATCGGGAACATGCCGGATGCGTCGCCGACTCCGAGCACCTCGCGCCCGCTGAGCAGGCGGTGCACGTAGCCCGCGAGGGTCGTGATGTGCGCCACGGATGCCACGTGCGGCTCGGCGTCGAGCGCGGCCTGGTGCAGGTGGGCGATCGACCAGCGCAGCGGGATGTTGACCCCGAGCGCCGCGGAGAGTTCGGCCGCCGCGGGGCCCGTGTTGGTGTTGCGCCAGGTGCGGAACGGGGTGAGCAGCTCGCCCGCCGCGTCGAAGGCGAGGTAGCCGTGCATCATGGCCGAGACGCCGATTCCCGCGAAGGTCGTGGGGGCGGCGCCGAGCTCGCGCACGAGGTCGGCGTAGGCGGCCTGCAGACCCGCGTGCACCTCGTCGAGGCCGTAGGTCCAGAGTCCGTTCTCGAGCCGGTTCTCCCAGGCGTGCGAGCCTGTCGCGACGACGGCGCCTTCCGCGTCGATCACACACGCCTTGATGCGCGTCGAGCCGAGCTCGATGCCGAGATAGTGCTCACTCATTCCGGCCTCCTCGCCGCTCTCCCGTCGCAATGTTCACGTTAACGAACCCCATGTTACCTACTTGCCATGTCAGAAATGCAGGAGTTTTCGCCGCCGACTCCCGCATCCGCTGGCCGCACCTCGCTGACACGCCCGGGAACTCCTGCGTTTCGACATTCGACGAGGGTCAGCGGTCGGCGGGGGGCGTGGTCGAGGCGCGCACCACGAGAGTCGGGACGACGGATGCGGTGAGGGGCGCGGTGGGGGCGGATGCGGTGGGCGCGGCGGGCGCGGCGGATGCGAGTTGCGCGGATGCGGTGGCGGCGGGCGCGACGGCGCCGGCGGGCGCGAGCTGGGCGAGCACCGCCTCGACGGCGCGGCGGCCGACGAGCGCGAAGTCCTGGTGCACGGTCGTCAGGGCCGGCCGCACGAACGCCGCCTCGGGCACGTCGTCGAACCCGACCACCGAGACGTCGGCCGGCACCGCACGCCCGGCATCCGCGAGGGAGGCGATGAGGCCGATCGCCATCTGGTCGTTCGCCGCGACCACCGCCGTGGTCGACGGCGCGAGCGCGGCGGCCGCGGCGTAGCCCGACGCCGCGCTCCAGTCGCCCGTGAGTTCCGCGCCCGGCTCGAGCCCCGCATCCGCGAGCGAGGCCAGGTAGCCCGCCCGCCGCGCCGCCGCCTCGAGGTACCCCTCGGGTCCGGCGAGCAGCTGCAGCCGCGTGTGTCCGAGCTCGAGCAGGTGCTCTGTGGCGAGCCGCGCCCCCGCCACCTGGTCGACGCCGATGCCGCCCGGGCGGTCGGGCGCCTGCAGCGTCACGAGCGGAACCCGGATGTCGAGGTCGCGGATCGCGGCGAGCACCGTCTCGTGCGGCGCGATCACGACGAGCGCCTCGACCGCCTGGTCGAGCAGGAACTCGAGGGCCGCGACGGTCGCGGCGTGCTCGACGGCCGCCGCCGTCACGAGCGGGTGGTAGCCGTGGGCGCGCGCCGCGAGCTCGACCGCGAGCACGAGCGACGCGGGCCCGTGCTGGGCGACCTCGGGCGAGAGCACGCCGATCGCGCGCGTGCGGCTCGTGACCAGCGCCCGCGCCGCGAGGTTGCGCCGGTAGCCGAGCTCGGCGATCGCGGCGAGCACCCGCGCCCGCGTCTCGGGGCGGATCGAGGGGTAGTCGTTGAGCACGCGCGACACCGTGATGTGGCTGACGCCGGCGAGCGCCGCCACGTCGTGCATGCTCGGGCCTCGTGCCCCCGACCGGCTCACGGGTGCCAGGCTAGCGGGGTCGTCGCGCGCACCGGGCGGGCGCGCCCGCGCCGGGTGCCGCTGCTCGCGGTTGCGGGATGCGGCGGTGGCCCGCCGCCGACGTAACCCATCGTGCGCGCCTCCACCCGCGAAGCCTGACGGGGCATGCATCCGCTCGCGCATCCCTCCGCCACTCGCTCGCGCATCCCTCCGCAACTCAGGAGTCGGCGCGCGAGACAGAGCCCCCTCGCCCGTTGCGCCCATCCATTCCTGAGCTACGAACGCCGCGTGGTTCGCAACTCAGGAGCAATGGCTCGATGGATGGTCGAGCGATGCCTAGCGGGAGCGCGCTCCTGAGTTGCGGAGGCGGTCGCTCAGGCGAGGGATGCTGGGCTCAGACGAGGGATACCCGCGCTCAGACGAGCGTCGCGCGCTCGGCCACGAGCAGCACCGCGAGCAGCGACACGAACGCGATCGCGAGCATGTCGACCGCAAGCAGCGTCAGCCGCAGCCGGCCGGGCGGCGTCGCGAAGCGCACGATGAGCATGCACACGTAGAGCACCCCCACGACGACGGCGGCGACCGCCGCGACACCGGTGGGCGGCATCCGCAGCACCGACATCGGCACGAGCACGCCGAGCGCAACGAGCGTGAGCAGTCCGCCGAGGATGAGCCACGACAGGCCCCGCGAGCTCGTGAGGGCCGGCTGGTCGCGCACACGTGTCGGGTCGACCGGGGGTTGCGCCATGCCTCCAGGGTGCCCCTCGCGCCTGGACGGATGCCGGATGCCGGTGCCGGATGTCGGTGCCGGATGCGGAGGCCGGATGCGGGGCGCCCCCTCCACATCCGCCACTGTCGAAAAATGCAGGAAAAGCGGCGATGGCGAGCGTGCCGAACAGCGTCACCGGGGCGGCCGGAGTTGCCGAGTCCTGCATTTTCGACACGAGCGCGGAGGATGCGGAGGCGGTGGCGAGCCCGGAGCGGAGGGCACGCGCCGTCCGCCGGCGGCCGCGGCGGGGTCAGGCCGTGACGACGAGCGCGACCCCGAGCCCCAGCACGAGGATGACGAGCCACGCGAGCGCGCCCGCGGCGATCGCCCGCCCGCCCGAGCGCACGAGCTTCTCGAGTCGCAGCCCCGCCCCGATGCCGACGAGCGCGGCGGCGAGCAGCGCAGTGCGCACGATGTCGACCGAGGCGACCACGGCATCCGGAACCGGCAGCAGCGACCGCACGAGCACGAGCGCCACGAAGCCGACGATGAACAGCGGCACGACGGGCGGCAGGGTGCCGGCCGCGACCCCGGATGCGCGGGCGGCTCGGCGGGTGCGCAGCGACGCGATCGCCACCATCGGCGCGAGCGCGAGCACCCGCGTGAGCTTCACGACGACCGCCACCCCGAGCGCCGTCGCGCCCGCCGTCTGCGCCGTGGCCACGACCTGCCCGACGTCGTGCACGCTCGCGCCGACCCACGCCCCGAAGAACTCGGGGCTCAGGGGCAGGCCCATCGCATCCGCCATTGTCGAAAATGCAGGAAGAACGGCGATGGCGAGCGTGCCGAACAGCGTCACCAGGGCGGTCGGGGTCGCCGAGTCCTGCATTTCTGACACAGGCGCGGATGGTGTGGCGGCGGACGCGGGGGCGGGGGCGGCGGATGGTGCGGGTGCGGCGGGGCGTGCCGCGACCATGGCGCCGATCGCCGAGACCCCGCAGATCGAGAAACCGGCGGCCAGCAGCACCGGCTCGTCGCCCGGCAAGCGCAGCATCCGGGCGATGCCGTAGGTGACGGCGAAGGCGAGCGCGACGAGCGCCGCGATCGCGAGCACACCCCACCAGCCGAGCGCGGCGATGTCGGTGAGCGCGAGGTCGAGCCCGAGCAGCACGATGCCGACCCGCAGCAGCGTGCGTGCCGAGAACCCGAGGCCCGCACGCAGCGTGCCGTCGAGGGCCGCCCGCGCGGGCGGCAGGCACGCTGCGACGATGCCGATCACGAACGCCGCCGTGAGCCACGGCACGGCCGGAAGCACGAGATGCACGAGCCAGGCGAGGCCCGCCCCGGCGAGAGCGAACGTCACGCCCGGCGCGAGCATCCGGATGCGTGCGCTCACGCCGCCGCTCGCCTCCGCAGCCCGCGCCAGGCGAGCGTCGCGAGCACGATGACGCTGAGGCCCGTGGCGGCGAGCGCGAGGCCGCCGTAGCCCAGCTGGGCCAGCACGAGACCGGCGAAGCCGCCGCCGAGGGCGCCCGCCGACGACATGAGCAGATCGGCGCGGCCCTGGATGCGGGCGCGTCCCGTCACGTCGACCGACTCGCTGATGAGCGTCGCGCCGGCGACGCTCGCGGCGCTCCAGCCGAGGCCGATCATGAAGAGTCCGACGGCCACCCACAGTTCCGACTCGGCGCCCACCGCGAGCAGCAGCAGCGCGGCGAGCAGCAGCACCTGGCCGATCGCGATCGTCACCTCGCGACCGACGCGGTCGGCGAGCCAGCCCCACACGGGCGAGAGCGCGTACATGCCCAGCACGTGCAGGCTGATCGTGATGCCCACGAGCTCGAGCGAGGCGCCGTGGCTCACGAGGTGCACGGGCGTCATCGCCATGACCGACACCATCGTCGCGTGGCTGAGCGAGGTGGCGACCATGCCCGTCGCGATGCCGCCGACGTCGGCCGTGCGGGGAGCCGCCTCGGGGGATGTCGGACGCTCGAGACCGATGCGCGTCGCGAGGCGCAACGGATCGGGACGCAGCCCCACGAGGTAGGCGACGGCCGCGAGCAGCTGCGCCGCGATCGTGAACAGGTAGGGGCCCGCGAGCGGCGGCAGCCCGAGTGCCTCACCGACCTCGGCGCCGGGGCCGATGAGGTTGGGCCCGAGCACCGCGCCGACGGTCGTGGCCCACACGACGACCGAGAGGTCGCGCCCGCGGCGGTGGGGTTCGGAGAGGTCGGTCGCGGCGAAACGCGCCTGCAGGTTGACGGCGGTGCCGACGCCGAGCAGCACGATGCCGGCGAGCAGCAGCACGGTGAACGACAGGATCGCGGCGACGAGGCCGACGGCGGCGCCGACCGCCGCGATGATCGCGCCGGTCGCGAGCGCCGGGGCACGACCGCGCGAGGTCGCGAGGGCCGCGAGCGGCACGGCCGCGAGGGCTGCGCCGATCGTCGCCATCGTCGCGGCCATGCCCGAGAGGGTCTCGGAGCCCGACACCTCGGTGATGAGCAGCGCGCCCGCCGAGAGGGTCGAGCCCATGCCGATGCCCGCGAGCACCTGCCCCGCGATGATCGCGGCGCGGCTGCGCGAGCGCACACGCGCGATCTCCGGCTCGGTGAGCCCCGTCGATGCGGCCGGGGCCGGCGTCACACCGGCTCGTCGCGGTTGAGTGCGGGGTTGCTGAGCGTGCCGATGCCGCTGATCTCGATGTCGACGGTCTGCCCGTGCACGAAACCACCGAGACCCGAGGGGGTGCCCGTCATGATGATGTCGCCGGGCAGCAAGGTCCACACATCCGAGATGTAGGCGATGAGCTCGGGCACCTTGTGGATGAGATCGCTCGTGCTGCCCTGACGACGCGGCTCACCGTCGACCCAGGTGCGGATCTCGAGCGTGTTCGGGTCGAGTTCGGTCTCGATCCACGGGCCGATGGGCGCGAAGGTGTCGTAGCCCTTGGCGCGGGCCCACTGGCCGTCGGCGAACATCTGGTCACGCGCCGAGACGTCGTTGCCGATCGTGTAGCCGAACACGTAGTCGGCCCAGTCGTCGGCGCGCACCTGCTTCGCGATCTTGCCGATCACGACGACGAGTTCGCCCTCGTGCGTGATGCGCCCCTCGACGGGCGGGATGCGGATCGGGTCGCCGGGGCCGATGACCGCCGTGTTGGGCTTGAGGAAGATGAGCGGGTTCTCGGGCGCGTCGACGTTCGCCATGTCCTTGCGGTGCTCGGCGTAGTTGAGCCCGACGCACACGACCTTGGAACGCGGGATGACCGGGGCCAGCAGGCGCGCATCCGCCAGCGGCACGCGCTCACCCGTCGGCTGGTATCCGGCGAACATCGGGTCCCCCGCGAGCACGACGAGCTCGTCGTCGTCGACGATGCCGTAGCGCGGGTCGCCACCGGTGCTGAAGCGTGCGACTCTCACCCTGCGAGCCTAGTCGTCGCGCGGCTGGCGCGGTTTCGGCCCGATGGTGCGGTTTCGCGGGTGCCATCCGGCCGAAACCGCACCATCCGTGAGAATGGGGGCGTGACGCAGCTGCTCTCGACCGGTCCCGCCGACAGCGACCGCGTGCTCGTGCTCGCCCACGGCGCCGGCGCGCCCATGGACTCGCCCTGGATGAACGACGTGGCGACGCTGCTGGGCGACCGCGGCATCCGCGTCGTGCGTTTCGAGTTCGCCTACATGGCGGCCAGGCGCGACGGCACCCGACGCCCGAACCCGCGCGCCGAGGCGGTGCTCGACGAATACCGCGCGGTCGTCGCGCAGCTGCGGGATGAGACGGATGCCACCCCCGCGATCGGCGGAAAGTCGTTCGGTGGGCGCGTGGCGTCGATGGTGGCCGACGAGCTCTACGCAACGGACGGCATCCGGGGTCTCGTGTGTCTCGGCTACCCCTTCCACCCCATGGGCAAGCCCGAGCAGCTGCGCACCGCGCACCTCGCCGAGCTCGCGACCCCGACGCTCGTGTGCCAGGGCGAGCGCGACATCATGGGCAGCCGCGACGAGGTCGCCGGTTACGCCCTCTCCCCCGCGATCCGCATCGAGTGGGCGCCCGACGGCGACCACGACCTCAAGCCGCGCAAGGCATCCGGTCACACGCTCGCGGGCAACCTCGCGGCGGCGGCGGATGCGGTGGCGGGGTTCGTGGGGTGATCTCGATACGCCCGCTTCGCGGGCACTCGATCAGCGGGGTGGCGACGCCGCGCGGGCACTCGATAGTCGAGGTGGCTGAGGAGCGCCGCAGGCGCGTCTCGAAGCCACCGCCGCTCACCCGTCGAGGCGGTACAGCCAGCCGTGCCGGTCGGGCACCCGCCCGTACTGGATGCCGGTGAGCTCGTCGCGCAGCGACAGCGCGACGCGGTCCTCCACCTCGGGCATCCAGATGCCGAACGAGTCCGACTTGATCTCCGAGATGGGCGTGATGACCGCGGCCGTGCCGCACGCGAACGCCTCGACGATCTCGCCCGACTCCACGCCATCCCGCCACTCGGTGATCGAGACGGGACGCTGCTCGATCGTGTAGCCGCGGTCGCGCCCTAGCTGCAGGATCGAGTCGAGCGTGATGCCCTCGAGGATCGAGTCCGAGTCGGGCGTGATGAGGCGGTTGTCGCGCGTGACGAGCACGATGTTCATACCGCCGAGCTCTTCGAGGTATTCGCCCTTCTGAGCGTCGAGGAACAGCACCTGCTGGCAGCCGTTCTCGTAGGCCTCCTGCTGCGCCACGAGGGATGCCGCGTAGTTGCCGCCCGTCTTGGCCTGGCCCATGCCGCCGTGCCCGGCGCGCGTGTAGCTCGTCGAGAGCCAGATCGCGAGCGGCGTGATGCCGCCCGTGAAGTAGGCGCCCGCGGGCGAGGCGATGAGGTAGAAGTTGACCTTCTTCGCGGGCCGCACCCCGAGGAACGCCTCCTTCGCGAAGGCGAAGGGGCGCAGGTACAGGCTCGTCTCGGGCTGCGAGGGCACCCAGTCGGCGTCGAGCGCGATGAGCTGCGTGAGCGAGTCGAGGAAGTACTCGGTGGGCAGCTCGGGCATCGCGAGACGCTTCGCCGAGCGCTGCATGCGCGCCGCGTTCTGCTCGGGACGGAAGGTCCAGATCGAGCCGTCGGCGTGACGGTAGGCCTTGAGCCCCTCGAAGATCTCCTGCGCGTAGTGCAGCACCGCCGCCGCCGGGTCGAGCTGGATGGGGCCGTAGGGCTGCACGCGCGGCCGATGCCATCCGCCCCGCTCCGACCAGCAGATGTCGACCATGTGATCCGTGAAGTGCTGCCCGAAGCCGGGGTTCTGAAGGATCGCCTCGCGCTCCTCGGGGGTCTTCGCGTTCTCGTTGCGCGTCACCTGGAACTGCAGGTCCGGGGTGGCCATCGGCAGGAGGTTCATGGTCATGGCTGGCTCGTTTCCGCTCGCGTCGTGGAATCTATTGTGCGCCCCCGCCCGGCGTCAGCCCAGGCGGGCCGCGATGGCGGTGCCGACCTCGGAGGTCGAGCGCTCGGTGGTGCCTCTCTCGGACAGATCGGCGGCGACCGCCTGCTCGACCCGGCGGGCCGCATCCGGAAGCTCGAGATGATCGAGCAACAGCGCGGTCGAGCCGATCGCGGCCGTGGGGTCGGCCTTCTGCTGCCCTGCGATGTCGGGAGCGGAACCGTGAACCGGCTCGAACATCGAGGGGAACGTGCCGTCGGGATTGATGTTGCCCGAGGCCGCCAGTCCGATGCCGCCGCTGATGGCGCCGGCCAGGTCGGTGAGGATGTCGCCGAAGAGATTGTCGGTGACGATGACGTCGAACCTAGCAGGATCGGTGACGAGGAAGATGGTCGCGGCGTCCACGTGCAGGTAATCCCACGCCACATCCGGATGATTGGCCGCCTCGGCCTCGACGAGCCGCGCCCACAGGCGCCCGGCGTTGGTGAGCACGTTGGTCTTGTGCACGAGGGTGAGCTTCCGCCGGCGCTTCTCGGCGAGCTCGAACGCGTAGCGCACCACCCGCTCGACGCCGTAGGCCGTGTTGACGCTCACCTCGTTGGCGATCTCGTGCGGGGTGCCGGTGCGGATGCTGCCGCCGTTGCCGACGTACGGCCCCTCGGTGCCCTCCCGCACCACGACGAAGTCGACCTCGCCGGGGTTCGCGAGCGGGCTCTGCACGGTGGGATGCAGCACGGTGGGGCGCAGGTTGACGTAGTGGTCGAAGGCGAACCGCAGCTTCAGCAGCAGACCGCGTTCGATGATGCCGCCCGCGAGGCGCGGGTCGCGCGGGTCTCCGCCGACGGCCCCCAGCAGGATCGCGTCGTGGCGGGCGAGGGATGCCAGGTCGGCGTCGTCGAGGATGCGACCGGTCTCGAGGTAGTGCGCGGCGCTGAACGGATACGCCGTCGTGGTGAGCTCGGCGCTCCCCTGGAGTGCGGCATCCAGCACCTTCACCGCCTCGGTGGTGACTTCGGGTCCGATGCCGTCTCCCGCGATCACGGCGAGGTCGATGGTGCGCGTCATACCCCCCAGATTATCGACCGCGCATGCCGGGCCCGTACGCTCGCGCGCCCGCTATAGCGCCTCGCGGGGGCCCGAGTCAACGGGCTGCCCGGATTCGCGCACCCTCCCTACATTCGAAAACGGCCCCCACGAGGGGCTCGGAACAAGGAGGCCATCATGAGCATCGGGCTCGGCATCTTCCTCTTCGTCATCGGCGCGATCCTGACGTTCGCGCTCAACGTGCAGGTCGACTGGATCGACCTCGACCTCGTCGGCTACCTGCTGATGGGCGCGGGAATCATCGTGACGATCATCGGCATCGCGCTGCTCGTGCGTCGCCGCCAGTCGGTCACGACCGTGCGCAGCGACGTCGACCCCGCCACCGGCACGCGCGTCGACCAGCGCGCGACAGAGACCGACCCGCTGCCCTAGTCGCAGCCCGGGTCTCGGCGGCACGTGTCTTTCGGGTGGACACGTGCCGCCCTTCTGTGTGCCGTGCGACGCTTCTGTGTGCCGTGCGACGCGCGGTGCGCGCGGCGTCAGTTCTCGACGATGTCGATCTCGCGCACCTCGTCGGCCTCGATGGCCACGCGCACGCGCTCGAGCACCTCGTCGGGCACCGGCGAGTCGACCGTGATGATCGAGAGCGCCTGACCGCCCGCGCTGCGCCGCGCGATCTGCATGCCGGCGATGTTGATGCCGGCCTCGCCGAACTCCTTGCCGTAGAGCGCCACGATGCCCGGACGGTCGGCGTAGAACATCACGACGTGGTGCTCGGCGATCGGCACCTCGATGTCGTAACCGTTGAGACCGATGATCTTCTCGGTCATCTTGGTGCCGGCGAGCGTGCCCGACACCTCGACCGAGGTGCCGTCGGACAGCACGCCGCGCAGCGTCGTCGTGTTGCGGTAGTCCTTGCTCTCCTCCGAGACGTTCAGGCTCGACGCGATGCCGCGCTGCTCGGCGAGCAGCGGGGCGTTGACGTACGAGACCGCCTCCGTCACGAGGTTGGTGAAGTAGCCCTTGAGGGCCGCGAGCCGGTAGACGCTCACGTCGTAGGCGGCGAGCTCGCCGCGCACGTCGATCTCGAGGTCGGTGAGCGCGCCGTGCCCGGCGACCCCCGCGAGAATCTGGCCGAGCTTCTCGACGAGGGCGATGCCCGGGCGCACGAAGGGGTCGATGACGCCGCCGGCGACGTTCACCGCATCCGGAACCAGCTCGCCCTCGAGGGCGAGCCGCACCGACCTGGCCACCGAGACGCCCGCCTTCTCCTGCGCCTCATCGGTCGAGGCACCGAGGTGCGGGGTGACGACGACGTTGGGCAGCGCGAGCAGCGCGGTCTCGGTCGGCGGCTCGGAGGTGAAGACGTCGAGGCCGGCGCCGGCGATCGTGCCGGCCTGCAGCGCTTCGGCGAGGGCGGCCTCGTCGATGAGCCCGCCGCGGGCGACGTTCACGATGTAGGCCGTCTTCTTCATCTTCTGCAGCTGCGGGCCCGCGATCATGCCGGTGGTCTCGGGGGTCTTCGGCATGTGGATCGTGATGAAGTCCGACTGCTCGAGCAGCTCGTCGAGGGTCACGAGGCGCACGCCGAGCTGCTGCGCGCGGGCGGGGCTCACGTAGGGGTCGTATGCGATGACCTCGACCCCGAACGCCTGCAGGCGGGCCGTGATGAGCGCGCCGATGCGGCCGAGACCGATGATGCCGACCGTCTTCTCGTAGAGCTCGGTTCCCGTGTACTTCGAGCGCTTCCACTCCCCCGCGGCGAGGCTCGCGTGGGCGGCCGGGATGTGCCGGGCGAGGCTCAGGATGTGGCCGATCGTGAGCTCGGCGGCGCTGATGATGTTGGAGGTCGGGGCGTTCACGACCATGACGCCCGCCGCCGTGGCGGCCTTGATGTCGACGTTGTCGAGACCCACGCCGGCACGCGCGACGACCTTGAGCGCGGGGGCGGCGGCGAGCGCCTCCGCGTCGATCTGGGTGGCGGAGCGGATGAGCACGGCGTTCGCGTCGGCGAGCGCGGCGAGCAGCGCCGGACGGTCGGTGCCGTCGACGGAGCGGATGTCGAAGTCGGGGCCGAGGGCCTCGACGGTGGCGGGCGAGAGTTGTTCGGCGATCAGGACGACCGGCTTAGCCACAGATGTTCCTTCTAGGGGACGGCGGCGCGCAGCCGCGGAGGACGACGCCACGGCACGCGCGGGCGCGGCACAGCCACCCTACCGGACGCGACATTCCCGTTTCGGCGCGTGACGCGCCCCGTGAGGGGTCGCAAAGTGCGCGCAACACGCCGCGATGGGCGCACTTTGCGACCCCTCAGGCGAGCACGTAGAGGGTGAGCGCGGATGCCGCGGTCGCGGCGAGGGATGCGGCCAGCACCACGACGCGCGCGCTCAGCATCCGGCGCCGGCCCAGCAGCAGGGCGACGACGTAGAACACGGGAGGCAGCGCGACACCCAGGATGAGCGTCGTCCACGGGATGAGCTCGTCGTAGCCCTGCGCCGCGTAGAGCGCGGGCAGGGCGATGAGGTTGCTCGCCGCCGTGAACAGGAACCAGCCGTGCAGCAGCGCGAAGATCACGGCGACGCCGACGCGCCAGCCGAGAGGCACCGCGTCGTCGGCGGGCGGGGTCGCGGCGGCGGTCACTGTGTGCTCCCGATCCAGTAGAGCAGGGCGGGCCACGGCACGAGCACGAGGGCGCCGACCAGCAGGGCGATCATGCGGGTGCGGCCGCGATGCCGCGCGCCCTCGGGGGTGAGGGTCAGCGTCGCCGCGAACCACAGCGCGGGCGCGACCATCGCGAGGAACTCGCCGAACTGCCACATGATCTCGCCGAGCAGGTCGAAAGCGGGGTAGACGAGCAGCTGCACCGACGAGATCCAGCCGATCGAGAGAGCGAGGTACGCCACGCCGAACGCGACCGTCCCGGCGAACAGGGCGCGCTCGGCGGGAGTGCGCACGGCATCCGCTTCGGGGGCGTCCGCCTCGAGCGCGGGGGCACCGGATGCGGTGTGCGCGTCGCGCAGGCGGGGTGCGGCCTGGGCGCGTGCCTCGTCGCCCGCCCAGTGCAGAGCCTCGTCGTCGTCCGGCTCGTCGAGGGGGCCGGGGGCGTCGGGGGTCACCCCTCCATCCTGACACCTGCGGGGCGTCGGTGATGTCTCAGGACATGTGAGACATCACAGTCACCCGCTAGCCCGCGAGCCGCAGCCGGAACACCTCGACGAGGTCGGAGAACAGCGGGTGCCCCTGCTCGATGCCGCACACCTCGCGCGCGAGGGTCGCCGGGTCCGCATCCGCCGCGAGCTTCGCCTGCAGCTCGACGGCCTCGGGGTCGTCGGAGGGGTCGAAGCGCAGCGCCGCGCCGACGGCGGTCAGCAGGTTCCAGCACGGCTCACCGCGCTCGGCGAGCTGCGCCGCGGGGTCGATGAAGCGCTCGTGCCTGCCGAGCTTGCGCAGCGGCGCGCGCCCCACGCGCACGCACGTGTCGGGCAGCTCGGGGTTCGTGATGCGCGTGAGCGTCGTCTCGACGTACTCGCGCTGCTGCTCGGCCGTGAAGCCGTGCTTCGCCACGAGCAGGGCGCTCGTCTCGCCGAGCACGGCGCGCACCTCGGCGTCGATCTCGGGAACGGCGAGCGCCTCGGCGATCGTCTCGATGCCGCGCTGGTAGCCGAGGTAGGCGGTGGCCGCATGGCTCGTGTTGACGGTGAAGAGCTTGCGCTCGATGTAGGGCTCGAGGTCGTCGACCCAGTGCACCCCCGCGAGCTCGGGGGTGTCGCCGCCGAACGGCGTCGCGTCGACCGCCCACTCCCAGAACGCCTCGAGCGTCACGTCGAGTCCGCCGCGCTGCTCGGGCACGATGCGGTCGATCGCGCAGTTGGCCCAGATCGCGCGGTCCATGTCGCCGCCGAGTTCCCGCACGGATGCGGCGAGCAGCTCGGTTCCGCCGATCGCGTTCTCGCACGCGATCACCACGAGCGGTTCCGCATCCGCGGCGCGCTGCGCGAGGCCCGCGACGATGAGCGGCGCCACGAACTGCAGGATGCGCGCGCCCACCGCCGTCGTCACGATGTCGGCCTTCGCGATCTCGGCGGCCACGGCATCCGGATGCTCACGCGAGTCGATCGCGCGGTACGCGTCGATCACGAGGTCGCGGCCGCCCGCGCCGACCTCGTGCACGCGGTAGGAGGGCTGGGTCTGCAACGCGCCGATGAGTTCCTCGCTCACATCCGCGAACACGACTTCGTAGCCGCTCTGCCTGAGGAAGGGCGCCACGAATCCGCGCCCGATGTTGCCCGCCCCGAAATGCACCGCCGTCGCCGTCACGAGCCCCATTCAACCCGCGCCGCGCGCGCTCTACCAGCCCCAGCGCTTCCGCAACCCCGGAAACCCGGGCCGTGGCTGCGTGGGCGCGGGGCCGGCCAGCCGCCCGTCGCCGCCCCGGAAGACGACTCGGCGCCCCGAATGGATCCGGGGCGCCGAGGTCGTAGCTGGAGCTACGAAAGCAGAACAGGGTCAGGACGCGGGGTCGGGCACGACGTCGAGGATCGCGGCGAGCTCCGTGCGTGAGCGGATGCCGAGCTTGCGGTAGATGTTGCCCAGGTGGAACTCGACGGTCTTGATCGTCACGAACTGCGAGCGCGCGATCTCGCGATTGCGCTCCCTCCTGGCCGCCGCGAGCGCGATGCGGTGCTCGCTCGGACTCAGCAACGCGACCCGCTCGTCGGGCAGCAGCACCTCATCCGGTGCCGTCACGCGCGCCGCCACCCCACGCGCCCGCACGGCGAGCGGCCGGGCGCCCTCGCGCACCGCGTACTGGAACGCCTCCCGCGCGTGCCGCCGAGCGGCCTCGCGACGTTCCCGCGCGAGCTCCACCTCGGCGAGCCCCAGGTGCGCCTCCGCCCACTCGTGCTGGCGCGCGTCGACGAGTTCGAGGGCCAGGCGGTAGAGCTGCTCCGCCGAGTCGGGGTCGTCGTCGAGGCGAGCGGATGCGACGTACAGCGCCGCGCGGCCGTGGTCGGGCAGCGAGGCGGGCGCCATCGAGATCGCCTCCCGCAGCACCTCACGGGCGCGCGACACCTCGCCGACGCCCGCGTACGCCTCCGCGAGGGCGAGACGCCAGTCCTCGCCGAACATCGGCAGCACGGTGCCGTCGGGCACGATCCGCTCCTCGGCGAAGTCGATCGCCTGCCGGTGCTCACCCGCCGCGACGAGGTGCAGCAGCCGGGCGGCGAGCCCCATGCCCTCGAACATCGTCGGCTGCGGCCCGGCGTCGAGCGCCGCCACCTGCTCGGTCAGCTCGACCTCGCCGGCGCGCGCGTAGCCCTTCACGAGGTAGTACTGCATCGCCGGGAAGTAGGTGCGCCAGCCGAGCTCGGAGGTGCTGCGCGCCGCCTCCAGATCGGCGAGGCCACCACGCAGGCGGCCATAGGCGATGCGCAGCGCACCCCGCGCGTAACTCGCCGTGCCGAAACCCTGCACGCTGCCCGAGTCGCGGGCGTCGGCGATCGCGGCCGAGAGCCACTCCTCGGCCTCCTCGACGAAGCCGTAGCAGTTCAGGGCGCCCGAGACGACGTAGCTGATGGGGTCGTCAGCGCCGCCCTCCGGGAAGCTGCCGACGGCGCGCTTGGCGTACTCGGCACCTCCGCCCGTGCCGCCGAGCGAGAGGGCCAGGGCGACGACGGCGAGCACGGCCCGGTCGGCGTAGCCGTCGTCGGATGCGGGCCGCGCCTGGATCTGCTCGACCTCGGCCATGAGCGCCCCCATGGGCTCGTTCGAGAAGGCGAGCTCGTTGGCGGCGATCTTCGCGAGAACGAGGCGACGCTCCGCATCCGACACCTCGGAGGTCGACGAGATCGCCGAGCGCGCCGCTGCATACGACTCGCCGGCCGCGGCGAAGTCGCTCGTCATGTAGGCGGCGTCGCCGAGCTCGAGGAACCGCTCGGCGCGCACGCGCGGGTTGTCGACCTCGCGCGCGGCGGCACGGATGAGGGCGAGGCCGGCCTCCGACTCCCCCGCCATGACGCGCGCACGCCCCTCGTCGAACACCCACTGCGACGCGGCGATGTCGGTGAGGGCGCCCTCGGCCCGCGCGCGGGCGAAGAGGCGGGCCGCCATCGCGGGGGTGCCGGCCTCGAGCGCGAGACGGGCGGCGTCGGCGAGCGACGCGGCGCGCCGCGGGTCGCCGTCGGGGGTCGTCTCGAGGTCGTGGGCGGCAATCGCCGGCAGCGGGGCACCGGCGTCGCGCAGGGCGTCGGCCACACGGGCGTGCAGCTGCGCGAGCCGCTCCGGGGCGAGACTCGCCTGCACCCCCTCGACGACGATCGGATGCACGGGACGCACGAGGTCGTCCCGACGCTCCACGAGGCCCGCGGCATCGAGCTGGGTGACGAGCTCGGCGAGGCGCGCATCCGTGACGCCCACGGCATCCGCCAACAGCTGGGGCGCGATCCCCTCCGCCACGACGACGGCCGTCTCGACGACGGCGCGGGCGTCGGCGGGCAGGGCGGCGAGCCGACTGCGCAGCCCCTCGCGGATGCGGGCGGGCCCCGAATCGGGACCGTGGTCGATGAGTTCGCGCACGTAGAACGGCACCCCGCCGCTCGCCGCGAACACCCGCTCGGCGTCGGCTCCCGAGTCGGCGGCGAGCGCGCCGACGGCCCCGAGGGTGAGCGGCGCGGGTTCGAGCAGCGAGGTGCCGGGGGCCGCGAGCATCGCGGCGACGGCCGGATCGGCGTCGAGCGCGGGGTCGGGACGGGTCGCCACGAGGATCGCGATGCGCTCGGTGGCAAGACGCGCCACAAGCGTCGTGAGCAGGCGGCGGCTGGCCTCGTCGGCCCACTGCAGGTCGTCGACGACGAGCAGCAGGGGGCGCACCTCGTCCATGCTCGAGAGCGCCCACTGCGCCGCATAGGCGAGCGCGATCGGTTCGACGGTGCGTTCGCCGCGGAGCGCCGCGCGCAGCAGCTCCGCGGGACCCTCGAAGGCGAGGGCGGCATCCTCGTCGTGGGCGTCCGCGCCGAACCACTCCCACAGCAGGCCGTGCGGGGTCTGCCCGCTCAGCACCGTGAAGACCGCGCGTCGCACCTCGAAGCCGCGGGCGGCGGCATGCGCGGCCGCCTCGGCGAGCAGCGACGACTTGCCGATGCCCGGCTCGCCGCGCACGACGACGGTGCGGGTGGTGCCGGACTCGGCGGCGGTGAGCGCGACGTCGAGCGCGGCGAGCTCGGCCGAGCGTTCCAGAAGCGGGCGATGGGGCACGATGCACAATCGGGATGCGAGAGGGCCGGCGGATGACCGGTCGGGGATATTGCACCGCGCGTGGCAGCGGTGCCGCAAGTCCCGCATCCGGGGTGGCCGGCACGGGCCGCCGCCCGCCGCCGCCCGCCGCCCGTCGCCCGCCGCCGCCCGCCGCCGCCCGCCGCCCGCCGCACGCCGCCGCCGTCCGCCGTCGCCGCCCCAGAAAGCGACTCGGCGCCCCGAACGGATTCGGGGCGCCGAGGTCGTAGCTGGAGCTACGAAACCGAAACAGGGTCAGCGGGCGGCGCTGCCCTCGGTGTAGCCCTCGTCCTGCTGCTTCCAGGCGAAGAGCGCGCGCAGCTCCTTGCCGGTCTTCTCGATCGGGTGGCCGGCCTCCTTCTCGCGCAGCTCGAGGAACTCGGTCGCGCCGTTGTCCTGGTCGGCGATGAAGCGCTTCGCGAACGCACCCGACTGGATGTCGGCGAGCACGCCCTGCATGTTCTCCTTCACGTGCGCGTCGATGACACGCGGACCCGAGACGTAGTCGCCGTACTCGGCCGTGTCGGAGATCGACCAGCGCTGCTTGGCGATGCCGCCCTCCCACATGAGGTCGACGATGAGCTTGAGCTCGTGCAGCACCTCGAAGTAGGCGATCTCGGGCTGGTAGCCGGCCTCGGTGAGGGTCTCGAAGCCGTACTGCACGAGGTGGCTCATGCCACCGCACAGCACCGCCTGCTCACCGAACAGGTCGGTCTCGGTCTCCTCGGTGAAGGTCGTCTTGATGACGCCGGCGCGCGTGCCGCCGATGGCCTTCGCGTACGACTTCGCGGTCTCCCACGCCGTGCCCGACGCATCCTTCTCCACCGCGATGATGTCGGGGATGCCGCGGCCGGCGACGTACTCGCGGCGCACCGTGTGTCCGGGGGCCTTCGGGGCGACGAGGATCACGTCGACGCCCTCGGGGGCCTCGATGTAGCCGAAGCGGATGTTGAAGCCGTGCGCGAAGGCGAGCGTCTTGCCCTCGGTGAGGCGGTCCTTGATCGAGTCGGCGTAGATGCCGCGCTGGTGCTGGTCGGGCGCGAGGATCATGATGAGGTCGGCCCACTCGGTCGCGTCGGCGACCGACTTGACCTCGAAGCCGTCCTCCTGGGCCTTCGCGGTCGACTTCGAGCCGTCCTTGAGGGCGATGACGACCTCGACGCCCGAATCGCGCAGGTTCTGCGCGTGTGCGTGGCCCTGCGAGCCGTAGCCCACGATCGCCACCTTCTTGCCCTGGATGACCGACAGGTCGGCGTCCTTGTCGTAGAAGATCTCAGCCAATTTCGATTCCTTCGTTTCTGTTGGGGTTCTGCGGTCGGAGGTCACGCCGCCTCGCGGCTGCGCGACCACCCGGGGGTCACGGGTGTTCAGTTCTTATGGACGCGTTCGGTGATGCTCTTGCCACCGCGGCCGATCGCGAGCAGACCCGATTGGGCGATCTCGCGGATGCCGTAGGGCTCGAGTACCCGCAGCAGCGCCTGCACCTTGCCCGAGTCGCCCGTCACCTCGATGACGAGAGCGTCCGGCGACACGTCGACGACGCGCGCCCGGAACAGGTTGACCGCCTCGAGGATCTGGCTGCGGGTCGTGTTGTCGACGCGCACCTTGATGAGCAGGTGCTCCCGGTACACGGAGGCGTCGGGGTCGAGCTCGACGATCTTGATGACGTTGACGAGCTTGTTGAGCTGCTTCGTCACCTGCTCGAGCGGCAGCTGGTCGACCTCGGCCACGACCGTGATGCGGCTGAGCCCCGGCACCTCGGTGGGGCCGACGGCGAGCGAGTTGATGTTGAAACCGCGTCGGGCGAAGAGTCCCGCCACGCGGGTCAGCAGTCCGGGCTTGTCCTCGACGAGGAGCGAGAGCACGTGTTGCGACATGGGCTTACTCCTCCTCCCACGCCGGAGCGTGGTCCCTGGCGTACTGCACCTGCGAGTTGCCGACGCCCTGCGGCACCATCGGCCACACCATGGCGTCGCGGCTCACGACGAAGTCGATGACGACGGGCCGGTCGTTGGTCTCGATCGCGAGCTTGATGGCGTCGTCGATCTCCTCCTTCTTCGTGACCCGGATGCCGAGGGCGCCGTACGCTTCGGCCAGCTTCACGAAGTCGGGCACCATCCGGGTGGTGTTCTCCCCGTCGAGTGCGCCCGTGTTGAGGTCGGTGAACGAGTGCCGGCCGTCGTAGAACAGCGTCTGCCACTGGCGCACCATGCCGAGCGAGGAGTTGTTGATGATCGCGACCTTGATCGGGATGTCGTTGATCGTGCAGGTGGCGAGCTCCTGGTTGGTCATCTGGAAGCAGCCGTCGCCGTCGATCGCCCACACGAGCCGGTCGGGCTGGGCGACCTTCGCGCCCATCGCCGCGGGCACCGCGTAGCCCATCGTGCCCGCGCCGCCCGAGTTGAGGAACGCGTGCGGACGCTCGTAGTCGATGAACTGGGCCGCCCACATCTGGTGCTGCCCGACGCCCGCGGCGTAGACCGCCTCGGGGCCGGAGAGCTCGCCGATGCGCTTGATGATGTGCTGCGGCGAGAGCAGGCCGTCCTCCGGCTCGGTGAAGCCGAGCGGGTAGTTGGAGCGCAGCTGCTCGAGCCGGGTCCACCACTCGCCGAGCTGCGCTTTGGCATCCTGCTGGCGGTACGCGTCGATGAGGTCGACGATCACCTCGCGGGCGTCCCCCACGATCGGCACGTCGGCGTGGCGGATCTTGCCGATCTCGGCCGGGTCGATGTCGACGTGCACGACCTTCGCGTTGGGCGCGAAGTCGGCGACGCGTCCCGTGACGCGGTCGTCGAAGCGCGCACCGAGCGACACGATGAGGTCGGACTCCTGCAACGCGAGCACCGCGGGAACCGAGCCGTGCATGCCGGGCATGCCGAGGTGCTGCCGGTGCGAGTCGGGGAACGCGCCGCGCGCCATGAGCGTCGTCACGACGGGGGCGCCGGTGAGCTCGGCGAGCTCGAGCAGCTCCTTCGACGCACCCGAGCGCACGACGCCGCCGCCGACGTACAGCACGGGGCGGGCAGCGGATGCGATGAGCTCGGCCGCCGAGACGATCTGCTTTCCGTGCGCCTTGGTCACGGGCCGGTAGCCGGGCAGCTCGACCTTGGGGGGCCAGATGAACGGCGCCGACTTCTGTTGCGCGTCCTTGGTGATGTCGACGAGCACGGGACCGGGACGGCCGGTGCTCGCGATGTGGTACGCCGCGGCGAGCGTCGCCGGCACCTGCGCCGGGTCGGTCACGAGGAAGCTGTGCTTCGTGATCGGCATCGTGATGCCGACGATGTCGACCTCCTGGAACGCGTCGGTTCCCATCGAGGTCGAGAACACCTGACCGGTGATCGCGAGCAGCGGCACCGAGTCCATGTGCGCATCCGCGATCGCCGTGACGAGGTTGGTGGCGCCGGGGCCGGAGGTCGCGATCGCGACGCCGACCTTGCCGGAGGAGGCCGCGTAGCCCTCGGCGGCGTGGCCGGCGCCCTGCTCGTGTCGCACGAGGATGTGGCGGATGGCGGTGGAGGCCATGAGCTCGTCGTAGAACGGCATGATGGCGCCGCCGGGGATGCCGAAGACGTCGGTGATGCCGAGCTTCTCGAGCGTGGCGAGCACCTGGCCGGAGCCGGTGAGCATGGGAGGTGTGTCGCGCTTCGCGGCCGGCGCCGGAGCGGGCGCGGGCGTGTCGGGCGCGGGAATTGCAGGCGCAGTCATGAAAGGTCCCTACTGAGGTGGATGTCGGTGGGAATCAGTGCGATGCGCGCGAATGACGTCATCGACCTGATCAGAATGCCGCCGTCCGCGCGTAGTGCGGTCGACGCCCACGCCAGGACTGGTTGTGCCACCCGGGTGTCTATCGTCGAATAACTCTATCCGATGTCGGATGCCGCTACCGTCCGCGGGGACGGACGGGCTCACTCCCCGGCGTCGATGCGCCGGATCTCACCGTCGCGATCGACGCCCGGCTGCACCACGGCGAGGCCCATGGCCATGGCGGCCTCGATCATCCGCCCGTCGTAGCTGACGATCGCATCCGCCTCGACGCGGATCGCGGACTCGATGTGCAGCGCGTCGAGGGAGCGAAGCGCGCGTCCGGGGATGAGCCCCGCAGCACGCCACTCCCACTCGAGCACCTCGTAGAGGGAGAAGTGGTTGAGGATCGCGGTCGCCCGCTCCTGGGGCAGGCTCTGCTGCCAGGCGACGCGGCGGAGCTCCGTCTCAAGCAGCAGCGACGACACCGACTCGATCCCGGGGTTCTCGACCCAGCGGCGCACGTCCTCGCTCTCCTTCTCATCGAGCAGGAGCTTTCCGACGGCGGAGGTGTCGAAGTAACAGCGGCTCATCGGTCACACCCGATCGGCGCGAAGCTCATCGAGGATTTCCTGCAGACTCTGCGTGCCCGTGTGCAGGGGCGGCCACACTGCCCCGTCTACGCGCGGACGATACGGCCGCGGCTTCGGCCGAGGCGCGTTGCGCGGGATGAGCTCTGCCACCTCGACGCCGTCGTTCGTGATGATGAACGACTCCCCCGCAGCCACCCGCCGCAGAATCTCGCCGCTGCGGTTGCGCATCTCGCGCTGACTGATCACCTGCATGGTGCCATCCGTCGGCTGAGTCACGAATCGACCGTAGCACGCGTAGCACGCTCGCGACACAGCCTGCTCCGCCCAGCCGTCGCGAATGGCACCGTTTCGGCTGGATGGCACCGGCGAAACCGCGCCACCGAGCCGAAACCGCACCACCGACACGTCGAGCGCTCGTAGCGTCGCCGGCTCCGACCGAACGCGCGGCTCCTGTGGCGCGATGGAACGCGCGGCTCGGATGGAGCGGCGGGCTCAGCCGGTGACGGCGCCCTGGGCAGCCGAGCGCACGAGCTTCGAGTACTTCGCGAGCACCCCGCGCGTGTAGCGCGGCGGCAGCGGCTCCCAGCCCTCGCGGCGGGAGGCCAGCTCGGCCTCGTCGACGAGCAGCTCGATCGAGCGGGCGGCGATGTCGACCCGGATGCGGTCGCCGTCGCGCACGAACGCGATCGGTCCGGCGTCCACCGCCTCCGGCGCGATGTGGCCGATGCACAGCCCCGTCGTGCCGCCCGAGAAGCGGCCGTCGGTGAGCAGCAGCACGTCCTTACCGAGGCCGGCGCCCTTGATCGCCGCCGTGATGGCGAGCATCTCGCGCATGCCGGGGCCACCCTTGGGGCCCTCGTAGCGGATGACGACGACCTCTCCGTGCTTGATGCTTCCCTCGGTGAGCGCGTCGAGCGCCTCGCGCTCGCGCTCGAAGACGCGCGCCGGGCCCTCGAAGGTCGCGGCGTCGAAGCCGGCCGTCTTCACGACAGCACCCTCGGGCGCCATCGAGCCGTGCAGGATCGTGAGCCCGCCGGTGGCGTGGATGGGGTTGTCGAGCGTGCGCAGCACGTCGCCGTCGAGCGGCGGGATGGGCCCGATGTCGGCGAGGTTCTCGGCGAGCGTCTTACCCGTCACGGTGAGTGCGTCGCCGTGCATGAGGCCCGCCTCGAGCAGCGCCTTCATGAGCACGGGCAGACCGCCGCGGCGGTCGACGTCGTTCATGACATAGCGGCCGAAGGGCTTGAGGTCGCCGATGTGCGGCACCTTCGAGCCGATGCGGTTGAAGTCGTCGAGGGTCAGCTCGACCTCGGCCTCATGGGCGATCGCCAGCAGGTGCAGCACGATGTTGGTCGAGCCGCCGAGCGCCATGCCCACCGCGATGGCGTTCTCGAACGCCTTCTTGGTGAGGATCTGACGCGCCGTGATGCCCTTCTCGAGCAGCTTCACGACGGCCTCGCCCGAGCGGTGCGCGTAGTAGTCGCGGCGGCGGTCGTAGCTGGGCGGGCTGGCCGAGCCCGGGATCGAGAGGCCGAGCGCCTCGGCGACCGACGCCATCGTGTTGGCCGTGTACATGCCGCCACAGGCGCCCTCGCCGGGCGCGAAGGCGCACTCGATGGCGTGCGCATCCGCTTCTGACATGATCCCGGCCTTGACGCCGCCGACCGCCTCGAACGAGTCGATGATCGTGATGTCCTTCTCGGTGCCGTCAGACAGCCGCACCCAGCCGGGGGCGATCGATCCGGCGTAGAGGAACACGGATGCCAGATCCAGTCGCGCCGCCGCCATGAGCATGCCGGGGATCGACTTGTCGCATCCGGCCAGCAACACCGAGCCGTCGAGGCGCTCGGCCTGCATCACGGTCTCGACGCTGTCGGCGATGACCTCGCGCGAGACGAGCGAGAAGTGCATGCCCTCGTGGCCCATCGAGATGCCGTCGGAGACCGAGACGGTGCCGAACTGCAGCGGGTAGCCGCCGCCCGCGTGCACACCCTCCTTGGCCGCCTGCGCGAGCCGCGCGAGCGAGAGGTTGCAGGGGGTGATCTCGTTCCACGAGCTCGCGATGCCGATCTGCGACTTGTTCCAGTCGGCGTCGCCCATGCCGACCGCGCGCAGCATGCCGCGGGAGGTCGTCGCCTCGATGCCGTCGGTGACGGTGCGGGAGCGGGGCTTGTGGTCGATGGGGGCGGTGCTGTCCGACATGCTCACGAGGTTACCGGCAGCGCGCTCACGCTCGCCGCACATGAGGGGTCGCAAAGTGCGCTCAACACGCCGGGATGGGCGCACTTTGCGACCCCTCACGTGAGGGCGCGGAGGTCGGCGAGGGCGGCGAGAGCCTGAGCCACCTCGTCGGGGCCGCCCACCCGGAACGCGGCGAGGGTGTCGCCTGGGCCCGACTTCAGGCCCAGATCGCCGGGCTGCAGGGCCGCGAAGGCGTCCTCATCCGTGACGTCGTCGCCCGCGTAGAGCACCGCATCCGCCGCCGTGTAGCGCCGCAGGTGCTCGATAGCCTCACCCTTGGTCGTGGAGCGCACCGCGAACTCGAGCACGTTCTTGCCCTTGCGGATGGTGAGGTCGTCGAGCTCGGCCGTCGCCTCGCGCAGGGCCACGAGGTGGGCGAGGCGCGAGTTCTGCTCCGTGGCGAGCCGCGTGTGCAGCGCGAAGCCGGCCGGCTTCGCCTCGAGCCACACGTCGTCGATCGAGTCGGCCACCTGGCTCAGCACCTCGTGCAGCACGTCGACGCGCTCGAGCTCGGCGGTGTCGAGGCCGATCCGCGCGTCGGGGTCGTCGAGGCGCAGCTCGATGCCGTGCGAGCCGACGAGCAGCACGTCGTCGGGCATCTCGGCCACGTGGATGAGCGAACGCAGCGCCCGCCCGCTCACGAGCGCGACGCGCGTGCGGGGCGCCGCGTGCAGGCGCAGCACGGCATCCCGTGCCGCCGGCAGCGCGCGCGCGTTCTCGGGCGCGTCGACCTCGGGCGCGAGGGTGCCGTCGAAGTCGAGCGCGACGAGCAGGCGGTGCACTCGAGCGAGCTCTCCGAGCGCGGTGACGAGCGGCTCGGGCAGGGGGGCGCTCACCTCGACGGCGGCCTCTCGACCGTCCACTCGACATCCCCCGGCAGGCCGCTGCCACCCCACGCCGCGCGCGTGCGACGCGCCTGCCGCAGGGTCGTGAGGAACGAGTCCGACCACTTCGCGACGTCGTTCTCGGCCACGCGCTTGCGCAGCGACCGCATGCGTTTGCGCCGCTCGTGCCCCGGCATCTCGATCGCGCGCAGGATCGCATCCTTCACGCCGTCGATGTCGTGGGGGTTCACCAGCAGGGCGGCGCGCAGCTCGTCGGAGGCGCCCGTGAACTCGGAGAGGATGAGCACGCCCCCCTCGTCGGCGCGAGCCGCGACGTACTCCTTCGCGACGAGGTTCATGCCGTCGCGCAGGGCGGTCACGAGCATGATGTCGGCCGCGAGGTAGAGCGCCGCCATCTCCTCCCGCGGGAAGCCGTGGTGCAGGTAGCTGATGGCCTGATGGCTGATGGTGCCGTAGTCGCCGTTGATGCGGCCCACCGTGAGCTCGATCTCGTCACGCAGCTGGCGGTAGCTCTCCACCCGTTCGCGCGAGGGGGTGGCGACCTGCACGAGCAGCACGTCCTCCACCGAGAGCCGCTTCTCGGCGAGCAGCTCGCCGAACGCCTTCAGCCGGTGCGTGATGCCCTTCGTGTAGTCGAGCCGATCGACGCCGAGCATGACCGTCTTCGGATTGCCGAGGTCGGCGCGGATCTGACGCGCGCGCTCCTGCACGTCGGCACGCGACGCGAGCTCCTGGAAGCCGGCGACGTCGATCGAGATCGGGAACGCCTTCGCGATCACCCGACGCGCCTCGAGGTTCTCGGTCGCCGGTACCTCGATGTAGGGCGCCTTCGTCGTGTACCCGCGCAGCCGCCGCACCGCGCGCGAGAAGTTGCCGGCATCCGCGACCCGCTGGAAGCCGACGACGTCGGCGCCGAGCAGTCCGTCGATGATCTGGCGTCGCCACGGCAGCTGCGAGAACAGGCCGTAGGCGGGGAAGGGGATGTGGTTGAAGAAGCCGATGAGCAGGTCGGGGCGCTGCTCGCGCAGCATCGCCGGCACGAGCTGCAACTGGTAGTCCTGCACCCACACGGTGGCGCCCGGGGCGCTCACCCGGCTGACCGCGTCGGCGAAGCGGCGGTTCACCTGCTGATAGCGGTCCCACCAGACGCGGTGGTAGCTCGGCTGGGCGATGACGTCGTGGTAGAGCGGCCAGAGGGTGTCGTTGCTGAACCCCTCGTAGTAGAGCCGCAGGTCGGACTCCGACAGCGGAACCGGCACGATCCGGATGCCCTCGTTGTCGAACGGTTCGAGCTCCACATCCGCTTGCCCGGCCCAGCCCACCCACGCGCCGTCGGCGGCGCGCATGACGGGTTCGAGCGCCGTGACGAGGCCCCCGGGCGACTGCTTCCAGCTCGCGTTTCCTTCGGCGTCGACGACGCGGTCGACCGGGAGACGGTTGGACACGACGACGAAGCTGTAGCTCTCGTCGGGCATGCTTCCACGGTACACGTCGGGTGCGCTCCCCGGTTTGGGGGTTGCTGAGAGGTGGCGCGCGCGCAGGGGCCGGCGACTACCGTGGGATCCATGATCTCCGTCGGCATGAGCACGACGTGCGTCTATCCCTTCGCGGTCGAGCACGCCTTCCGGATCGCACGATTGGCCGGATTCGACTCCATGGAGATCATGGTCACCAACGATCCGGTGACCCAGGATGCCGCCAAGCTGCGCGAGATCAGCGAGCGTTACAGCCTCCCGATCTCGACCATCCACGCACCCGTGCTGCTGTTGACGACCTTCGTGTGGGGGCGCGATCCGCAGGTCAAGCTCGAGAAGTCGGGCGAGCTCGCGGCCGAGCTGGGCGCCGACACGGTCGTCGTGCATCCGCCGTTCCGCTGGCAGTCGGGCTACGCGCAGAACTTCGAGCGCATCGTGCGCGAGACATCCGCGAAGACGGGCGTCGACATCGCGGTCGAGAACATGTTCCCGTGGACGGTGCGCGGCCACGCCATGAAGGCGTACGCGCCCTCGCCCGATCCGCTCGACCTCGACGTCGACTGGATGACCCTCGACTTCTCCCACGCCTCGCTCTCGGGCCGCGACAGCCTGCAGATGGCGATCGAGATGGGACCGAAGCTCAAGCACATCCACCTGTGCGACGGCGCCACCGCGGCGGCCGACGGCGCGATCCTCGACGAGCACCTGCTGCCGGGCGAGGGCACCCAGCCGGTCGCCGAGACGCTGCAGTACCTCGCGCAGAGCGGATGGGATGGCAACGTCGTGGCCGAGGTGAACGTGCGCCAGGAGAAGGACGAGCAGTACCGGCTCGAGAAGCTCGTGCAGACGGTCGCCTTCGCGCGCGAGCACCTCTCGCAGGAGCACGCGACGCGCGAGCCGCTGGGGCTCGGGCGCGCCGAGCTGCCGCTCAAGATCCGGCAGCACCGGCGCGCCGTGAAGAAGGCGTCGAAGGGCTGAGCGCCTAGCCCACCGCGGGTAGCAGCATCCGCAGCACCGAGGCGCGGCGGGCGCGCCGGATGACGAGGCGGCTCGCGAGCAGGCTCACGGCTCCGAACGCGGCGAGCGCGAATCCGCTGCCGACGGCCACGCCGACCGAGCCCCCCGCGACGATCTGCTGCAGCCCGGTGGAGGCCCAGCCGAGCGGCGAGACGCTGCTGATCCACGCGAACGGGCCCGCGAGCGCCTGACTCGGCACGATGCCGCCGACCGCGGCCACCTGCACGCCGAGCAGCAGCAGCGAGATCACGAGCCCCGCACGCCCGAGGCCCACGGTGAGCAGCTGGTGGAACGCCGTGAAGGCGAGCGCCGCCACGAGCGCGAGTGCGAGCGTCGCCGGCAGGAACGCCCACGAGACACCCGCGACAAGGTGCAGCAGCAGCACGAGCAGCAGCGCCTGCAGGGCCGCGACAGCGCCCGAGCGCACGGCCTCCGAACCGAGCACGCGGCCCGATGCGGCGGTCGAGGCGAGCACGCGGCGGCTGAGGCGCGGCAGCACGAGGAAGATCGCGAGCGCTCCCACCCAGAGACCCAGCGGCACGAAGTAGGTGCCGATCACCTGACCCACCTGGCCGACGGCGTTCGCGGTCGTCACCTCGAGACCGACGGGCTCCGCGGCGACGGATGCGGCATCCGCTCCCGGCGCCTCGGTGCCGCTCAACTGCTCGGCGCCCTGCTGGAGCCCCGCGGCGAGTTCGGCGGCGCCGGTGGCGAGCTGCGCGTTGCCGTCGGCGAGCGCCCGGGCACCGGATGCGATCGTCGAGCCGTTCGCGGCGAGCTGGGAGGCGCCGTCGGCGCTCTGCGCGATGCCGGTGGCGAGGGCGCCGAGACCGGCGGTGCCGTTCGCGAGCGCCGGCCCGTTCGCCGCCACCGTCGACAGGCCGCCGCTGAGCTTCTGCAGCTCGGAGACGTAGTACGCGTAGACCGGGTCGGCCATGTGCGCGGTGTCGGCGGCCATCGCGGTCACGAGCTGCTCGAGTCCGCCCGACACCTGGGTCACCCCACCCGTGTACCCGGCGACACCCGTGCCGAGCTGCCCGAGCCCCGAGGTCTGCTGCTTCATGGTCTGCAGCCCCGACGACAGCGACGAGACGCCGCCCGTGTACCGGCCCACACCATCCGCGAACTCCTGCGCCCCGGATGCTGCGGTCGCCGCCCCGTCGGCGAGTTGCGTCGCGCCGTCGGAGGCCTGCGTGAACGCCTCGCCCACGGTTCCGAACTGGGTGTAGATGCCGGCGATGTACTGCTTCGTGAGCTCGGAGCCGAAGGCGCGCACCATGCCGTCGCCGAGCGACTGGGCGACGGCGCCCGCGAGGTAGGAGTGCGCGTCGTCGGTCTCGAGCTTCAGCTCGGCCTGGGAGGGGTCGGTGCTCGAGAGCGAGACGACCGAGGCCGAGAAGTCGGACGGGATCGTGAGCACCGCGTACACCTCGCCGGAGGCGAGCTTGTCGGCGGCCTCCTCGGCGTTCGAGAGCTGCCACTGCATGCCGGGCGAGTCGTCGCCGGTGAGCTCGGTGACGAGCAGGCGGCCCGCGAGCACGGGCGTCTCGGTGCCGTCGGCGCCGGTCTGGGTGACCATCTCGTCTTGGTTGACGATCGCGGCGGGGATGCGGTCGAGCCCGTTCTCGTCGCTCAGCGCGGCCATCGCGAGCCCCGCGAAGGCGAGCGGCACGACGGCCGCCGCGACGATCGCGAGCACGCGCACCCAGCGCCGACGCCCGAGCGGGCGCGTGGCGGTGTCGAGGTCGTGGCTGCTCATCGGGAGACTCCTTCGCTGAGGACGGATGCGGTGGGGTGCGCGGATGCGGTGGGGTGCGCGGATGCGGTGGGGTGCGCGGATGCGGATGCGCCGGGCTGCGCGAACGCCGCGGGCACGGGCCGCGCGCCGGGCCGGTAGTGCGCGACGGGCCGCGACAGCAGCGGCGGCGTGATGCGGTCGGCGTCGGCCGCGCCGATCACGACCGTCGTGCCCGCGGGCACGAGGCGGTCGACGGCCGTGAGGAACGTCGCTCCCCCGTCGCCGCCGGGCAGCGGGTCGACCGAGTCGAGCACGACGACGGGGGTGCGCTCGCTGAGCGCCACGCCGAGCGTCACGATCGCACGCTCGACGGGCGGCAGCGCCGCGAGGCTCGTGTTCCAGCCGATGGGCGTGGTCGAGCCGGTCGCGCCGAGCACGTCGTGGATGCGCGCGACCCAGACGCGTGCGCGGCGGCGCGCCGTGAAGCCCCGGTACCAGCGACCGGTGAGCCGCAGGCGCTCGGTGAGCAGCTCGCCGAGCGGCAGCTCGGCCTCGCGCGCGGCCCCGCCGAACTCGGCGAACGACACGCGTCGAGCCACCGCAGACGTCTCGCTCGGCAGGGGTCGGCCCGCGAGCTGCGCGCGCCCCTCGACCGCCGCAAGGCGACCCGCGACGGTGGCTGCCAGCACCCGACGCCGTGCCGCGTCTCCGCCGACGAGCGCGATCGAGCCGGCCGCGACGCTGCCGTCGTAGGGGCCGATGCGGGTGTCGCCCACGCCGCCGACGAGACCCTCGAGGGTGATGGCGTCGCCGGCCGCGACCCGCGCCTCGGCCCACGCGAGGTCGTCGAGGTGGGTGCGCAGTCCCTCGCCCTCGACGTCGACGTTCGGCAGGATGCGGTCGAGCCACTTCGGCAGGTACCACGCGTGCCGGCCGAACAGCGCCATGACGGCGGGGACGAGCGTCATGCGGATGAGGAACGCGTCGAACGCGACGCCCACCGCGAGCCCGAGGGCGATGACCTTGATCATCGACATGCCCTCGGGCACGAACGCCGCGAAGACGAAGAACATGATGAGGGCGGCGGCCGTGACCACACGCGCGGCGCCCGCGAAGCCACGCAGGATGGCTGTGCGCGGGCTCGCACCGTGCACGAACGCCTCGCGCATGCCCGAGACGAGGAACACCTCGTAGTCCATCGCGAGCCCGAACAGGATCGCCATGAGCAGGATCGGCATGAAGCTGAGGATCGGCCCGGGCTCGACGTGCAGCGCCTCGGCGCCCCAGCCCCACTGGAACACCGCGACGACGACGCCGAACGAGGCGAGCACGCTCAGCAGGTAGCCGAGCGCCGCCTTGAGCGGCACCACGATCGAGCGGAACACCATCATGAGCAGCACGATCGAGAGCCCCACCACGACGATGCCGAACGGCAGCAGGGCCGCGTCGAGCTGCGCCGACACGTCGATCGCGACGGCTGTGGCGCCCGTCACGGCGATCGGGGTGCCGTACTCCTCGGCGATCGTGGGCGCGAGTTCGCGGATGTGCTCGACGAGCGCGCGCGTCTCGGGGTCGGCCGGTCCGGTGGTCGGGATCACCTGGATGATGGCCGTGTCGACCGTCTCGTTCGGGATCGGGCTGCCCACGGATGCCACGCCCGGCACCTCGGCGAGCTGGTCGGCTACGCGTGCGAGGTCGCCGAAGATGTCGGTGGTCTGGGTGATGTCGACGGTCACCACGAGCGGGCCGTTGCGGCCCGGCCCGAAGGCGTCGGCGGTGAGGTCGTAGGCGCGGCGGGCGGTCTCCTCCTGCGAGAGCGAGCCGCCGTCGGGCAGCGCGAGCGCGAGCTGGGTCGCGGGGATCGCGGCGACGCCGAGCAGGGCCACGACGGCGAGGATGAAGGCGACGGGCGCCTTGAGCACGAGCCCGACCCAGCGCTCGCCGAGCGTCGCGCGGCGCGGCTTCGCCGGGGTCGCGGATGCGGGGGTCGCGTGCGCGTCGGACGGTGCGGTGGCGGATGCCGGGGGCGCGTCCGCGGGCACCTCACCGGCCGCCTCGTGCGCCTGGTCGAGGGCGCGCAGCGCCGCACGCGAGCGGGGCTTCGGCACGAGCCGGTTCTTCAGCAGGCCGAGCACGGCAGGCAGCAGCGTGAGCGAGGCGAGCATCGCCATGAACACGGCGAAGGCCGCCGTCACACCCATGAGCCCGAGGAACGGGATGCCGACGAGGAGCAGTCCGGCGAGCGCGATCATGACCGTCACGCCCGCGAACACCACCGAGCCACCCGCGGTCGCGACGGCCGTGGCGGCCGACTCCTCGGCATCCATCCCGTTCGCGAGCTGCGTGCGGTGCCGAGACAGGATGAACAACGCGTAGTCGATGCCGACGGCCAGGCCGATCATGAGGCCGAGCATGGGGGTGGCCGTCGAGAGCGTCGTGAAGGCGGCGAGGCCCAGGATGCCGCCCATCGAGACGCCGAGGGCGAGCAGCGCCGAGAACAGCGGCAGGCCCGCCGCGACGAGCGAGCCGAAGGTGACCACGAGCACGAGCGCGGCGAACAGCACGCCGAGCACCTCGATGATCGTGACGCCGAAGCTGAAGCCCTGGAACACCTGGCCGCCGTACTCGACCTGCACCGTGCTCGAGGCGAGCTCGTCGCCGAGCCGCTGCACCTCGGCGAGGGTCGCATCCGACACGCCCTCGCTCGACCCGTCGAACTGCACCTGCACGACGGCCGTGGTGCCGTCGTCGCTCAGCGCGTCGGTGGCGTACTCGTCGAAGGGCGACATCGCGCTCGCGACGCCGTCGACGTCGCCGAGGTCGTCGGCGAGCTCGGTGAGCGCGTCTTCGAGTTCGGCGACCGGGGCGTCACTCGAGTGCACGACGATCTGCGCGCTCGCCCCCGCGGTCTGCGGGAACACGGCCGCGAGGCGGTCGATGGCCTCCTGCGACTCGGTGCCGGGGATCTTGAACGAGTCCTGCATCGTGCCGCCGAGGGCGAGACCGCCCACGAGCGCACCGGCCGCGAGCAGCAGCCAGGCGACGATCACCGGCACGGCACGGCGGTAGGCGAAGCGCCCGAGACGGGACAGGAGGATGGCCATCGGTGTTCCTTAAGCGGCGACGGGGGCGAGCAGTTCGCCGAGGATGCGGATGAGGGAGTCGTGCAGCTGCGCGTCGTCGGGCGGGTCGGCGACGCCGAAGGTGCCGCCCTGCGCGAGCAGGTAGGCGGCGCCGCCGAGCGCGACGGCGAAGCGCACCTGGTCGTCGACCGACTGCTGCGGGCGTGCGGCGGCGATCTCGAGGATGAGCTGCTGCGCGCGGGCGACGACCGGAACGTCGACGAGCGCGCCCGACTGGCTGATGAAGATCTGGGCGGCGAGACGGTGGCGCATGAGGATGTCGACGAAGGCGACGAGGAACTGCTCGCGCTCTTCGGCGGTGCCGGCGAGCTGCGAGGTCTGCGGCAGGAGGGTCGCGATCTCGTCGAGCGCGGGACTGAGCGCCGCGTCGAGCAGGGTCTCCTTCGAGGCGTAGTGGTAGAGCACGCTCGCCTTCGAGACGCCGGCGCGTGCGGCGATCGCCTGGATGGAGGTGCCGAGGTAGCCGGCCGAGGCGAACTCCTCGAGGGCGGCGTCGCGGAGCTCGGATGCTGTGGTCACCTCTCGACGGTAACTGACCGATCGGTCAAGAACTGACCGATCGGTCAAATTTGCAGGCGATGCTCAGCCACGGCGCACCCGGCACGCGCGCCATTACGCACCTCGCGCGCGGAACGCAACCCCCGGCTTCCGCTCGACACGCGCCGCGCCGCCCGGGGTAGCGTTGACGGAGGCCGAAGGAGGGTCCCGTGCGCAAGTTCATCTTCAACACGAGCGTTCTCAGCTCCCTCTTCGGGGCCGTGGGCGTGATCCAGGCGACCCGCAAGGGGCCGCGCGACTGGCGTCTGCTGCTCATGTGGATCGGATGGGCGTGCTCGGTGGCGATCGCGGTCGGCACCGTCGTCGAAGAGTCGAAGCAGAACGAACTGGAGTGGTGATGTACGGATTCGGACACGGTTTCGGAGGGTTCTTCGGGGTGATCGGCCGACTCGCCGAGGTGCTCGGCACGGTCATGATCGCCGCCGTCGTCGTCGGTGTGACCGTGCTGCTCGTGCGGTACCTGCTCGTGGCCACCAAGGCGGCGCAGCTCTACATCGCGGCGCACGAGCCGCCGAAGCCCGCGACCGAGCAGCGCTCGTACCGGCCCGAGCCCGCTGCGGCGGCGCCCGCTGCGGCGGCGAGCCCGGCGGCCGCGGCGCCTGCGCCTGCTGCAGCGCCTGCGCCTGCGCCTGCTGCTGCGCCTGCTTCCACTGCGCCGACTGCTGCGCCCGCTGCTGCGCCGGCCGCGACGACCCCCGCCTCGCCGAGCGCTCCGGCGACGCCGGCCGCCGACGCGGCGAACCCCGAGGCGAGCGGCACGAAGACGCCCGAGGCTCCCGCGGTGTCGGCTCCGAAGCCCGCCTCGACCCACGCGTCGACGGCGGCCTCGACGCTCGTTCCGGATGCGAAGCCTCCCGTGTCGAAGACGTCGGCGCCGACGGCCGCCCCCAAGGCGGCGGCTCCGAAGGCGGCGGCGCCGAAGGCGGCAGCGCCGAAGCCCGCCACGAAGCCGCGCACCCCGAAGAAGCCCGAGGCCTGAGCCGCCCGCCAAGGTGGCTGAGGAGCGTCGCCACAGGCGGCGCGTCTCGAAGCCACCGCCGCTGCACCCGCCAAGGTGGCTGAGGAGCGCATCGCGCAGCGATACGCGTCTCGAAGCCACCGCCGCTGCACCTGACGTGCGGCGGTGATTTCGAGACGCGGCCTACGGCCGCTCCTCAATCACCTCGTCAGGCGGCCTACGGCCGCTCCTCAATCACCTCGACAAGCGACGGGGTCAGACGATGTTGTGGTTGCGCGCGAGCACGTTGTCGGGGTCGAACTCGCGCTTCACGGCGCGCAGACGTTCGAGCGTCTGCGGCGGGTAGATGAGCGGCAGCAGCGCGGGATCCGCCTGCTCGACGAAGTTGCCGTAGGTGCTCGTGGTGCGCGCGCGAATCGGCTGCCACGAGGCCTCCGCCGCCGCGACCAGCTCGGGTGCGGCATCCGGCGGCAGCGCCACGATGCGGAACAGCATCACCTCGCGGTCGCGGAACCCGAACGCGGTCGAGCTGGCGTCGACGCGCGCGAAGGCGCCGCCGAGGTAGCGCACCGAGGCGATGACGGGCGCCGGGTACGCGAGCGCCGCCACGAGGTGCTCGATCGTCTCGTCGTCGAGGTCGGCGAAACCGTGGCTGCCGACGAGCCGCACGGGCATCGGAGGCGGCCCGGGCTCGACGAAGTCGGCGTACGGACGACGCGCGATGTCGGATGCGATGACACCGGGAAGCGTCGTGAGCGGTGCGATCGCGGCGCGCGCGGCCTGCTCGTCGTCGCCCGCGTAGACCACGACGAGCTGGGCCGAGGCGGGCGCCTCGGGCCCGAATGCGGGCAGGGTCGCGAAGGTGACCGAGAGCTCGTCGGGTGCCTCGCGCATGACGTCGCGCCAGGCGGCGAGGGTCTCGGCGATGCGGTCGCGTTCGAGCGTGATGTGCCCGCCGACGACCGCGGTCAGCGCCGTCGGGCGGAAGGTGAAGTGCGTCGCGACGCCGAAGTTGCCGCCGCCACCGCGCAGCGCCCAGAACAGCTCGGGTTCCGAGTCGGCGGAGGCCGTGAGCTGCCGCCCGTCGACGGTCACGAGCTCGACCGACTCGAGGGTGTCGATCGTGAGCCCGACCGAGCGCACGAGCCAGCCGAGTCCGCCGCCGAGGGCGATGCCGCCGACCCCCACCTCGCGCGTGTCGCCCGAGGTGATGACGAGGCCGTGCGGCGCGAGCGCGTCGGCCACCTCGCCCCACGTCGCGGCGGTGCCGACGCGCACGGTGCCGTCGTCGCGCACCGCGATGTCGTCGAAGGCGGCCATGTCGATGACGAGGCCGCCCGGGTTGGGGAACGCGGCAGCGCCGTGTCCGCCCGAACGCACCGACACGGGCAGACCGTGTTCGCGCGCGAGCCGCAGCGCATCCGCGACCTGCTCGGGCGTCGCGGGGCGGATGATGACGGCCGGTTCGCCCGCACCGGCGTACACCGGCCGCACGGCCTCGAAGTCGGCGTCGCCGGGCAGCAGCACCTGGGCGTCGGTGGCGGTGCGCAGGGCGGTGAGCTCGGTCATGTGGTGGTCCTCTCGTCAGACGCCGTCACGTTACGCCGCCCCGCCGACATCCGCTTCTCGGATCCTGCTCGGGTCAGAACACGGTCGCGATGAAGCCGATCACCCGCGGGTCGGGCTCGCGCGCATGCTCGACCTCGGCGATGAGGCGCCACCTGTCGAACGCGGTGCACGGGTGCGAGATGCCGAGCAACACGACCTCACCGGCCGCGAGGGGCAGCTCGGGCGGCAGCTCGACGCGGGCGTGCTGGTCGTTGAGGGCCACGACGCGGGCGCCCGGCAGCGCACGGCCGTCGGATGCCTGCAGCACGACGGGCAGATCGAGGTCGCTCGGCACGTCGCGCTTGCCGGCATCGAGCAGCACGAGCCCCGGCTCGGGGCGCGACACGACGCGGCTGAACACCGTGAGCGCGGGCTGGAGCGGCGCCGCCGAGTTGCCCGCGTAGAACACATCATCATGCGCCTGGAACGCCCCCGACCGCAGCACCACGCGTGCGCGAGCCGTGAGCTGCGCGAGTTCGTCGGCCACGAGATCGAACCACGTCGATCCGCCCGCCGTCACGATCGGATCCTCGAGCTCGTGCGCGTCGAGCACGCGCGTGGCCACCTCGGCGAGCCCGGCGAGGTACGCCCGCACCGCCGCGACGGTCTCGGGGCGACGATCCGCGCCGTAGCTGCCCTCGTATCCGCTCACCCCGCGCAACCGCAGCCGCGGCTCGCGCGCGACCCGCTCGGCGAGCGCGAGCGCCTCATCCGCGCCCCGCACGCCCGTGCGCCCGCCCGCGCCGCCCACCTCGACGAGCACGTCGATCGGCCGCTCGCCGTCCGTCGCCGTGAGCGCCTCGACGGCGGCGACCGAGTCGACCCAGCAGGCCAGCTCGAGCTGCGGATGCGCGTCGACCTCCGCGGCGAGCCACGCCGCGCCGACCGGGTCGACGACCTCGTTCGCGAGCAGGATGCGCGTCGCCCCGGCGGCCCGCGCCACGTGCGCCTGCCACGGCGTCGCGACCGTGAGACCCCAGCATCCGGCCTGCCGCAGCCGCCGCCACAGCTCGGGCGCCATCGTCGTCTTGCCGTGCGGCGCGAGCTCGAGCCCGCGCTCGCGCGCCCAGGCGGTGAGCGTGGCGACGTTGGCGTCGGATGCGGTGCGGTCGAAGGTGAGCAGCGGCGTCGCGAAGACGCTCACCGGCAGCCTCCGCGCACCCACCTCGGAGGCGCGGCGGCCCCACAGCGCGGGCGGCACCGACTTGTGCGCGACGCCGAGCACGGGGTCGAGCAGCGCGCCGAGCTCCGAGCCCGCGCCGAGCGCCGGGTCGAGCACGGGGCCGAGCGGCGCGCCGAGCTCCGAGCCCGGGTCGACGAATGCGGTCATGCGCCCATCGTCGCAGCCGACCCCGACATCCGGAACGGCCTGCTCACACGCCGAGGTAGCGCCCCGGCCGATGGTTCAGCACGAGGCTGCCGTTGAGGATCACGACGCCGAGCGCCGACACGAGCACGAGCAACGGGTCGACGGCGAGCACCGACGCCACCACGACGAGCCCGTCGAGGATCATGAGCGTGTAGCCGGCGCGGAACCCGGTGCGCTCCTGCAGCACGAGGGCCGCGATGTTGAACCCGCCGAGGCTCGAGCGGTGGCGGAAGATGATGAGCACGCCCACCCCGATGAGCAGGTTGCCCACGACCGAGGCGAACACGGGCTCGACCGTCAGAGCGCCGAGCACGCCCGGCAGCGCGTAGCCTGCGCTCGCGAGCGCCACGAACACGACGGTCGCCACGGTGCGCAGGGTGAAGTCCCACCCCTTGCGCCGGATCGCAAGCACGAAGAACGGCACGTTCACGAGCACGAAGAGCAGCGGGTAGGGCAGCCCCGTGAGGTAGCCGACGAGCAGCGAGAGCCCCGCGGTGCCGCCCGTCACGACGCCGGCCGCGTGCAGCAGGAAGAGCCCGAACGACACGAGCACGCCGCCGGTCACGAGCCCCACGACGTCTTCGAGCACGGTGTGCCGCTGCAGCACCGGACCGGTCGCGGCGGCCCCCGGCGCCTCGTGCGGAGCGGATGCGGCAGACATGCTCCGATCGTTTCCCCGGATGCCGTTCAGCGCAAGCGAGGCATGTCACGTTGGTATTCGTGCTCAGTGGCAGCGAAACCACCGAGCATAATGACCAGCATGAGCCCTCTCGACGCGACCGACGCCCGCATCCTCGCCGCGCTCGACGACGACCCGACCGCGACGGCGCTCGCGCTCTCGCGCACGCTCGGACTCGCCCGCAACACCGTGCACGCGCGACTTCGCCGCCTCGAGAGCGGCGGCGCGCTCGGGGCCGTGAGCAGACGCATCCGACCCTCGGCCCTCGGCTACCCGCTCGTGGCGTTCATCGAGATCGCCATCAGCCAGGGCACGCTGCGCGAGGCCTACGCGGCGCTCGGCGCGATCCCCGAGATCGTCGAGATGCACGCCACGACGGGCGCCGCCGACCTGCTCGCGAAGGTGGTCGCGCGCGACACCGCAGACCTGCACCGCATCACGAACCTACTGCTCGAGATCGAGGGCGTGCAGCGCACGAGCACCGCCGTGTCGCTCGAGGAGGTCGTGCCGCCGCGCCTCGCGCCCCTGCTCGCGCGCGCCCAGGGCTGACGAGGTGGCGCTCGTGGCCCCTTCGGCTCGTCGCAGGGGGCCACAACTGCCACCTACTCCCCCAGCAGCTCGGCTGCGATGCGCGGAAACTGCACGGCGACCACCTGCCACAGCAGCTCGTCATCGGTGCCGTCGTAGTCGTGCGCCACGAAGTTGCGCGTGGCGCGGATGCCCCTCCAGTCGATGGCCGGATGCTCCTCCCGCACCCGCGCGGGCAAGCGGTCGGCCGCCGCCGAGAGGTCGATCACGAGTGAGCGCGCGATCCGCCGCTGGTCGTCGTCGTCGGGGTCGACGAAGCGGTCGCGTCCCCGCGCGGCCACCCGGCGGGCGCTCGCCGCGAACCGCGCGATGTCGGCGAGCACGGCGGGCGCCCGGTCGAACTCGTCGCTCACAGCGCCACGGCCTCCGCGCGGATGCGGTCCATCGTCGGCCCGTCCCCGCGATCCGAGACGACGTCGACGGGAACACCGAGCAGTTCGGCCACCTCGTCACCGAAACCCGCCAGGTCGAAGACCGACGCGCCGGCGGCCGGATGCACGAGCAGGTCGACATCGGATGCGACCCCCGCGGTTCCGCGCGCGACGGACCCGAACACCCGCACCTCGTCGAGTCGACGACGCGCACCCAGCGCGAGGATCTCATCCCGCAGCTCGCGCAACCGCACCATGTTGGGCACGGCCGTCGCGGCGAGCAGCCGCTCGAGCGTCGCCGCACTGGGGATGCGGCGACCGGATTCATAGGCCGCGATGTTCGGCTGAGGCACCCCCGCGCGCGCCGCCAGCCCACGCTGGCTGAGCCCCGCCGCAAGCCGGGCCGCACGCAGCTCCTCCGCTGCCGTCGCATCCGTCATGCCGCGATGATATCGCGCGATATCACCGAGGCGCACGAGCACCGCGCTCGGGCGACGCTCACGTCAGTTGTCACGGATGGTCGCATCCGGAGGCGTCACGCGACGAACTGCGACGAACGAACGGTAGGCCACGCAACGAAGAAGCCCCGCGATCTGGCGAGAGATCGCGGGGCATCCGTACACCCCCCGGGACTTGAACCCGGAACCCACTGATTAAGAGTCAGTTGCTCTGCCAATTGAGCTAGAGGTGCATGGCCCGAACAACCGGGCCGAGGAACAAAGATAGCATGACCGCAGCATGACTTCATCCGCGCCCTCCCCCGCCCCCGTCCGACTCGCGGAGGGCACGCCCGCCCCCGACTTCACGCTGCAGAACCAGCACGGCGAACCCGTCACCCTGTCGGGGCTGCGCGGGCGCAAGGTGATCCTCTACTTCTACGGCGAGGCGGGCACGCCGGCGTGCACCGGCCAGGCGTGCGACTTCCGCGACCGGCTCGACGCCTTCACGGATGAGGGGTACCAGGTGGTGGGCGTCTCGCGTGACGAGGTGGCCGCGATCGCGAAGATGGCGGATGCGGAGCACCTGACGTTCCCGCTGCTTGCGGACCCCGACCGCACGGTGCACGAGCTGTACGGCACCTTCGGCGAGAAGCAGCTCTACGGGCGCACCGTGCAGGGTGTCATCCGGGCCACCTTCGTGATCGACGAGCATGGTGTCATAGAGCGCACCTTCTACAACATCAAGGCCACCGGCCACGTCGCGATGCTGCGCAAGCGGCTGGGGCTCACGGCCTGACGCCGACCCGCGGCCGCCGACCGCCGCACCCGCCGCATCCGTCGCCCGCCGCATCCGCCACCCGCCGCATCCGCAGCCCGCCGCACCCGCCGCATCCGCCGTCCGCCGCACCCGTCGCATCCGCAGCATCCGCCGCCCGACGCATCCGGATTCCCATCTCAAGGAGTCGAGCAACCCATCTCAAGGAGTGGGTGTGGCTGGTGGGGCGGATGTCGACCCGTGTGGGGCGGTCGGCGGCTCGACTCCTTGAGATGGGTTGCTCGACTCCTTGATTCGGGAACGGCGGGCGGCGCTCACGCGATGGCGCGCAGCATCCGCTCGAGGATCTCGCGCAGCTCGGAGCGCTGCGGCTCGGCGAGGTCGGTCGTGTAGGGCACGCCCGCCGGGATCCACGAGAGCCCGTACATCGTCTCGCGCACGTCGGCACCGCCGACCGGCCAGCGCGTGCGCCCCGCGTCTACGGCCTCGGCTCCCTGCGCCCACTGCCCGAACGCCTCGCGGAACTCGGCGAGCGGCAGCTCGATGACGGCGTCGGTCTCGACCGCCTGACGCGTCCACGACGTCGCGACGAAGATGAACTCCTCGATCTCGGCGGGCGTCAGCGGCTTCGGCTCGAACAGCACGCGCGTGTGCTCGACCGCCTCGAGCCGGTCGACGCGGAAGGTGCGCCAGTCGTCGCGCTCGAGGTCCCAGCACAGCAGGTACCAGTGCCGGTCGGCGGGCGCGAGCGCGTGCGGCTCGACGCGGCGCACCGACTCGACGCCCGCCGCCGAGGTGTAGCGGAACCGCACCCGCTCGTGGTCGCGGCAGGCGAGCGCGAGTTCGGCGAGCACCTCGGTCGAGACGGAGGATCCGGATGCGATGCCCGTCGCCTGCACGGATCCCGCGATCGCCTCCACGCGCCTGCGCAGCGGCGCCGGCAGCACCTGCTGCAGCTTCGCGAGCGCCGTGAGGGTCGTGTCGGCCCCGCCGACGAGGCGCTGCGTCGCGGCGACGCGCAGCCCGACGGCGATCGCGACGGCCTCCTCGTCGCCGAGCAGCAGCGGCGGCAGCGCGTTGCCCGCCTCGAGCCGGTAGCCGCCCGCAGCACCCGGGGCCGACTCGATGCGGTAGCCGAGTTCGCGCAGCCGCTCGACGTCGCGCCGCACCGTGCGCTCGGTCACCCCGAGCCGTGCGGCGAGCTCGGGGCCCGGCCAGTGGCGGTGGGTCTGCAGCAGGTCGAGCAGCGCGAGGGCGCGACCGGTCGTATCGGACATGCCGCCCAGTCTGCCGCGCAATCAGGACGGAAACTGTCCGCATCCGCTTCTACCCTGCCCGCATGACGATCTCCACCACCCCACCGATCATCGAAGCCGAGGGCCTCACCAAGAGGTTCACCGTCAAGAAGAACACCGTCGAGGCCGTGACCGACCTGAGCTTCCAGGTCGCGCCGGGCGAGCTCGTCGCCTTCCTCGGGCCGAACGGCGCGGGCAAGTCGACGAGCCTGCGCATGCTCACGACCCTCATCCCACCGACCGCAGGCAGCGCACGTGTCGTGGGCCACGACATCCTGCGCGATGCCTCGGGCGTGCGTGCCCGCATCGGTTACGTCGGCCAGCTCACGAGCGGCAGCTTCTCGCAGCGGGTGCGCGATGAGCTGCTCGCGCAGGGCGCCTTCTACGGCATCCCGCGCGCCGAGGCCGCCAGCCGCGCGGACGAGCTCATCGACTCGCTCGACCTCGCGAGCTTCGCCACGCGCACCGTGCAGCAGCTCTCGGGCGGGCAGAAGCGGCGCCTCGACATCGCGCTCGGACTCATGCACGCACCTCCCCTGCTGTTCCTCGACGAGCCCTCGACGGGACTCGACCCTCAGAGCCGCGCCAACCTGTGGCAGCACATCCTGCGGCTGCGGGAGCAGCACGGCACGACCGTGTTCCTCACGACCCACTACCTCGACGAGGCCGACCGCTTCGCCGAGCGCGTCATGGTCATGGACCGCGGCCGCGTGATCGCCGACGACACCGCCGGGCGCCTCAAGGCGACGCTCGCGGGCGACGTGATCACGCTCGGGTTCGCGGATGCGGCCGACGCCGAGCGGGCGCGTCCGGTCGTGCAGGCGCTCACCGACCGCGAGGTGCGCCGCGAGAACGCCACGACGATCGGCGTGACGGTGCCCGAAGGCGAGAGCCTGCTGCCGAGGGCGATCCGCCGCCTCGACGCGGAGGGGATCGTGGTGCGCACGGCGACGGGCGTGCCGCCGACCCTCGACGACGTCTTCCTCGCGCTCACCGGCCGCACCCTGCGCGAGGCGGGCGAAGGAGCGGATGCCGACACGGCATCCGACACCGCGGCGGCCGCCGACACCGACAGCACCACCTCCACCACCGAGAAGGCAGGAGCCCCGCGATGACCACCCCGACCACCCCCGCCACTACCGCATCCGGGGCCCGCACCACCGCATCCGCACCCCGCACCGCCGTGCGGCCGAACCTCGCGCGCGACACCCGCAACGTGCTCGTGCGCGAGCTGCGACCCGTGGTGCGCGACCCGTTCACGCTCATCTTCAGCCTCGTGCAGCCGCTCGTGTTCCTCGGGCTCTTCGCGCCGCTGCTCGTCGGGCAGTCGGGGCAGCCGGCGGCCGAGACGCTGCAGTGGTTCGTGCCGGGTGTGCTCGTGATGATCGTGCTGTTCGGCACCGGCGCCACGGGCTCGAACCTGCAATACGAGATGATGACGGGCTCGCACGAGCGCACCCTCGTGGCGCCGCTCGCGCGGTCGTCGCTGCTCATCGGGCGGGCGCTCAAGGAGATCGCGCCGATCGTCGTGCAGGCGGTGATCATCGTGGCTCTCGCGTGGCCGTTCGGGTTCGCGATCAACGTGCCCGGACTCGTCGCGGGACTCGTGCTGCTCGCGGCGTTCGGCGTGGGCCTCGGCTCGCTCAGCTACGCGCTCGCGCTCGTCACGAAAGACCGCGAGTGGCTGTTCTGGGGCGTGCAGCAGACGCTCATCTTCCCGCTGCTGATCCTCTCGGGGATGCTGCTGCCGCTCGATCAGGGACCGGGCTGGATGCAGGCGGTCGCCGCCGTGAACCCCATCAACTGGGTCGTGCAGGCCGAGCGGGCGCTGCTCGCCGGGCAGTTCGGCGCGACCGAGGTGCTGTGGGGCGCGCTGTCGGCCGCGGCGGTCGCGGCGGTGGGACTCGTCGTGGGGATCCGCGCGATGCGGCGCAGCAGCTGAGTCACGGGGGCTGAGGGGTCGGTGGCTTCGAGACGCCGCTGCGCGGCTCCTCAGCCACCTCGGCAGCGCGGCTCCTCAGCCACCTCGACTGATGAGGTGGCTGAGGAGCGCCCGCGCAGCGGACGCGTCTCGAAGCCCCGCCCCACAACCCGCCATCACACCACCGGCAACACCTCGACGAGCGCGCTCGGCGTGCCGAAGCGGTGCGCCGTGATCGACACCGCCTGCTCGCGCAGGAACGGCAGCAGCTCGATGCGTCCCGACCCCGTCACGGGCCCGTCGAACACGGCGAGGTCGGGGCGTCCGCCGAGCGCCGTCAGCAGGTGCTCGGCCGTGCCGCCCACCAGCCGGATGCGCGCGTCACGCAGGCCGGACGCGGTGCGGTGCCAGGCATCCGTGTCGTCGTTCCGGATGTCGACACCCGCCGCGCCGAGCGCCTGCTGTTCCGCGGGGGTGAACGGCACGGCCGTCGAGACGGTGAGGGGCGAGCCGCTCGCGAGTCCCGCGAGCAGCACGCGCGCGAGCTCGACGGGGTCGGCGTCGGCCTCGGCGCGCACCGTCACGGGCACCGGACGGTAGCGGAAGGCGTTGCGCTCGGCGGTGAGTCCCGTGACGTCGCGCGCGACGCCGAACTCGGCCGCCCAGGCGCGCGCGTCGCTCTCCGCGGCACGCCGCAGCACGGCAGTCGCATCCGCTCTCCGGGCGCCGAACGCGGCGATCACGCGCTCGACCTCTGACTCAAACGCTGTAGCTGTTGACCCCGACACGCCGGTCGGTGAGTCAGACGCTGTAGCTGTTGACCCCGACACGCCGGCCGATGAGCCAGACGCTGCAGCGTTTGGCCCCGACACACCGGCGGGGCGCACCGTGCCGAGCCCGAGCAGGTAGTTGGGGCCGCCCGCCTTCGCGCCCGCCCCCACCACCGAGCGCTTCCAGCCGCCGAACGGCTGACGCTGCACGATCGCACCCGTCGTGCCGCGGTTGACGTAGAGGTTGCCGACCTCGACCCGGTCGATCCACCGCGCCACCTCGTCGGCGTCGAGCGAGTGGATGCCGGCGGTGAGCCCGTAGTCGACGGCGTTCTGCAGCTCGATCGCCTCGTCGAGGGTGCGGGCGTGCATGATGCCGAGCACGGGCCCGAAGTACTCGACACGGTGGAACTCCGAGCCCGGCGCGACGCCCGTCTTGATGCCGGGGCTCCACAGCCGCCCCTCCGCGTCGAGCCGCCGCGGTTCGAGCAACCAGTTCTCCCCCGGCGCGAGGCGCGTGAGCGCGTCGAGCAGCTTGCCCTCGGCGGGGGCGATGAGCGGCCCCATGCGACTCACCGGGTTCCCCGCCTCGCCGACCGGCATCGACCGCACGGCATCCAGCAGCTGCTCGTGGAAGCGCCGCGACTCGGCCACCGACCCCACGAGGATCACGAGCGACGCCGCCGAGCACTTCTGCCCCGCGTGCCCGAACGCCGAGTACGCGACGTCGCGCACGGCGAGGTCGAGGTCGGCCGACGGCGTGACGATGATCGCGTTCTTGCCGCTCGTCTCGGCGAGCAGCGTGAGGCCCGGCCGGAACGAGCGGAACAGCTCCGCCGTCTCGTACCCGCCCGTGAGGATCACCTGGTCGACGCGCGCGTCGGCGATGAGCGTCTCCCCGAGCTCGCCGCTCGTGGCCGCACCGCCGCCGAGCGCCACGAACTGCAGCACCTCGCGCGGAACCCCCGCATCCCACAGCGCCTCGGCGAGCACGGCCGCCGTGCGGGCGGTGCGTCGCGCGGGCTTGAAGACGACCGCCGAGCCGGATGCGAGAGCGGCCAGCGTCGACCCCGCCGGGATCGCGAGCGGGAAGTTCCACGGCGGCACGACGAGCGTCACCCGCGCCGGCACGAACTCGGCTCCCTCGAGCCGCTCGAGCTCGAGCGCGCGCTCGGCGTAGTAGTGCGCGAAGTCGATCGCCTCCGACACCTCCGGGTCGGACTGGTCGAGGGTCTTGCCGCCCTCGGCCGCCATGATCTCGATGAGCTCGCCACGCCGCGCCTCGAGCAGCTCGCCCGCGCGGTGCAGCACGGCAGCGCGCCCCGCGGCCCCGAGCCCCGCCCATGCCGCGGATGCCTCCTGCGCCGTTCGCAGCACGCGGTCGATGCCCGCCGCATCCGCAACCTTCGACGCCTCGACCGTGGCCGCCCCGAGCCGCGTCGTGCGGCTGCGTTCAAGCGCGGCGCGCGCCCACGCCCGGTTCGCGGCGACGGCGGGGTCGGTATCGGGCGTGTTGCGGAACCCGGATGCGGTCGGGGCGCCGGATGCGGTCGGGGCGCCGGATGCGGAGGGTGCGCCGAGCGCGGAACGCCCCGCACCCGCACGATCCTGCACCCGGTGCGGCGCCGGCACGACGTCGTCGACATCGGCGAGCGACGCGAGGAACCTGTCGCGCTCGCGCGCGAACAGCTGCTGCGAGTCGGCGAGCTCGAACACCGCCGACATGAAGTTCTCCGAGCTCGCGCCCTCCTCGAGCCGCCGCACGAGGTAGGCGATCGCCGAGTCGAAGTCGGCGGAGGCGACGACCGGCGTGTACAGCAGCAGCCCGCCGACGTCGCGCCGCACCGCCTCGGCCTGCGCGGGCGCCATGCCGAGCAGCATCTCGAACTCGACCCCGTTCTCGACCCCGCGCGCGAGCGCGAGGTGCCGCGCGTAGGCGAGGTCGAAGAGGTTGTGACCGGCGACCCCGATGCGCACCGCCGCGATGTTCTCGGGGCGCAGGGCGACGTGCAGCATCCGCTTGTAGTTGGTGTCGGTGGCCTGCTTGCTGTGCCAGGTCGCGAGCGGCCAGTCGTGCAGCGAGGCGTCGACGCGTTCCATCGGCAGGTTCGCGCCCTTCACGATGCGCACCTTGATGCCGGCGCCACCCGCCGCGATGCGCTCGCGCGCCCAGTCGCGCAGCCGCAGGTAGGCGCCGAGCGCGTCCGGCAGGTACGCCTGCAGCACGATGCCGGCCTCGAGCGAGCGCAGCTCGGGCTGGTCGAGGATGCGCTGGAACACCGCGATCGTCAGGTCGAGGTCTTTGTACTCCTCCATGTCGAGGTTCACGAACTTCGCCGGCGTCGCCTCGGCGGCCCGCCGGAACAGCGGCGTGAGCGCCTCGACGATGTCGTCGACGGCCTCGTCGAACGCCCACGGCGAGTGCGGCGCGACGGTCGCCGAGACCTTGATCGAGACGTAGTCGACGTCGTCGCGCGCGAGCAGCCGGTGGGTTCCGTCGAGGCGGCGGCTCGCCTCGCGCGCGCCGAGCACGGCCTCGCCGAGCAGGTTGACGTTGGGGCGCGCTCCGCGGTTCCGGATGCGCGTGAGGGCCCGGGCGAGACCGGGATCGTCGGCGTCGATCACGAGGTGCGCGACCATGCCGCGCAGCACGGCGCGGGCTATCGGCACGACGATGCCGGGCAGCAGGGGCGCCACGAGTCCACCGAGGCGCAGGGCCGCGCGCAGCGGCCAGGCGAGGAACCTCGGCGGGCGGGCGGCGAGGCGCGCGAGCGCGCGGGCGGCGACCCGCCGGTCTTCGGGGCGGATGACCCCGTCGACGAAGCCGACGGCGAAGTCGAGGCCGGCCGGGTCCTGCAGCAGGCCCGCGAGGCGCTTCGCCGAGCGGTCGACCGGCAGCGCGGCGGCGGTCTCGAGCCAGCGGCGCACCTGGGCGACCACGGCATCCGCGACCGCCTCGGGTGCGGGGCCGGGCGCACGCGCGGGGTCGGGGCCGGGCTCGGTCGCGGGTGTGCGGGAGGTGCCGGATGCGGTGCCGGATGCCGCGGTGCGGCTCGTCTTCGAGGTCACGGCAGCAGTATGCGGCGCGGCATCACATAAGCAACAGCAACGACTTCTTTGCAGTTCACATCAGTTCTGCTGAAGAATCGGAGCATGCTCGACGTGCGCCGCCTGACCCTGCTGCGGGAGCTCTCGCTGCGCGGCACGATCGCCGCGGTCGCCGCGGCGCTGCATCAGACACCGTCGGCGATCTCGCAGCAGCTCAGCCAGCTCGAGCGCGAGGCAGGCGTGCCCCTGCTGCGGCGCGCCGGGCGGCGGCTGCAGCTCACGCCGCAGGCCGAGATCCTCGTGCGGCGCACCGAGGAGGTGCTCACGACGCTCGAAGCCGCCGAGGCCGAGCTCGCGACCTCGCTCACCCAGGCCAGCGGTGTCATCCGGGTCGCGATCTTCCAGTCGGTGGCTCTCGCCCTGCTGCCCGCCGCGCTCGACGTGCTCGAGCGCGAGCACCCCGCGCTCACGGCTGTCGTCACGCAGCGCGAGCCCGAGACGGCGCTGCACGAGACCTTCGCGCGCGACTTCGACCTCGTGATCGCCGAGGAATACCCCGGCCACGCGGCGCCGCAGCTCGCGGGGCTCGACCGCATGCCGCTCACGACCGACGCCATCCGGCTCGCGGTGCCGCCCGCGGGGGCCGGGCGGATCGCGGTGCGCGACATCCGGGATGCGCGCGACGCCCCCTGGGTCATGGAGCCCTACGGAGCCGCATCGCGGCACTGGGCCGAGCAGGCCTGCCGACGTGCCGGGTTCGAACCGCAGGTGCGCTTCGAGACGGCCGACCTGCAGGCGCACGTGCGGCTCATCCAGACGGGTCACGCGGTCGCCCTGCTGCCCGACCTCATCTGGCAGGGGGCGCAGCCGAGCGTCGACCTCGTGCCGCTCGCGGGCGATCCGCGCCGCACGGTGTTCACCTCGACGCGGCACGCATCCGCGACGCATCCGGCGGTCGTCGCGTTCCGCGACGCGCTCGCCCGCGCGGCGGGGTGAGGGGCACGCAGCGCGCCCGCCTCGACGTCAGCGACTGCGCGCCTGGGTCACCTTCACGACCGACGGCACGAACAACAACCCGAACGTCAGCACCGACACCGCGATGATGGGCCAGCCCCACGCCGGCTGGGCGAAGCTGCCCTGCAGGGCGCCCAGGCCGATCGCGAACTGGAGCACCTGCCAGACGATCGCCGACGCCCGCACCCAGCCCTGTCCGCGCAGCAGCCCGACGAGCGTCGCGGCCATCCAGCCGGCCGCGATGAGCACGAGCACGGTCAGCGCGAGGGCCGTCGCGAGCGACGTCGGCTCGAGGGCCACGAGGTCGACGAGCAGCACGATCGCCACGATCGCGACCGCCGCTAACTCGATGGCCAGCAGTGCTGCAAGGCCCCAGAAAGCGGGCGGTCGGGTGCGGTTTTTCACAGCGAGATCCCATCCCGAAACTATTGATTCACCGTTTCAAGTATGAAACAGTGTTGACGGTTGATGTGACGCTCACAGCGCGGTGAGTGCGTTCGAATCGACACAATCCCCCAACACATTCGAACCCTCTTCAGCCGCGCGCGGAATCCATTACCCGATCCGCACAGCGTCAACAGCAACACGAATGGAGCACCTCAAGATGGACTGGCGCGACAAGGCCGCCTGCCTCACGGTCGACCCCGAACTGTTCTTCCCGGTCGGCAACACGGGCCCCGCCGTCGACCAGATCGAGAAGGCCAAGACGGTCTGCGGTCGGTGCACGGTCTCCGAGCAGTGCCTGCAGTACGCGCTCGAGACCAACCAGGACTCCGGCGTCTGGGGTGGACTCAGCGAAGACGAGCGCCGCGCCCTCAAGCGCCGCGCCGCGCGCGCCCGCCGCGCCAGCTAAGGGTAGTCCGCCATCCGGCGTTCGAACTCCCGAACGTCGTCCTCGCTCAGCACCTCGGGCACGAGGAACGAGATGCGCAGCCCTCGACGGGTTCCTCGGTTCCCGCCACCTGACCTTCCCGCGCGGTGCGGAATCCGCCGTCGTCATCGTGGGTCAGATCGGTCACGTTCGCGTAGAAGCGCATGGGGCCGGGCCAGTCGTCGCTGTACCACTCCCACTCCACCTGCGTGCGCGGATCGGTGCTGCCGTAGAAGCGCTCGAGGTAGCCGGGATCGAACCCGCTCGAGGGGTCGTTGAGCGCGATGAGCGGGAAGAAGCCGAACTCGGCGAGCACCTCGTCGATCACGCGCATGGCGTCGAGCTTCTGCCGGTAGTCGGTCACCGGCTCGCGGGTCGACCAGCGCTCAGAGGTGAACTGCACGAGCATCGACTCGCCACCGTAGCCGTTGCGCTCGGAACGGATGTCGCTGCCGCGCCCTTCGACCCACGCGAAGCCGAACTCGTCGGTGAGGCGTCGACGGATCTCGGCCATGACCTCCTCGGCGGTGCGCTGGGCCTGCTCGAGGGAGGTGCGTGCGAGGATCTCGTCGGCGGTCTGCCCCTTGATGCCCGGATACGCGGCCCAGTAGTCGTCTTCCGGATCGGTGGCCGTCGACCCCGCCGGATGCCCGAGGGCGCTCGCGGCACCGATCGTGCCGACGTTGACGAGCAGCACGATCGCGAGCGCGACGGCCCCGATGCGTCGATTGCGGGCGCTCACGAGCGCAGCCAGCACCGCGACCACGACGGCGAGCTGCAGCGTCAGCGTGACGAGGCCGTAGATCGCCTGGGTCGCGCCCGCCGCCCACATCACGAGCAGCACGAAGCCCAGCACGAGCGCCGCAGCGAACGCGGCCCAGCCGAGCGCCCCCGCGCGCGGCCGCGGTTCGGCCGGGCCGGACTGAGCTGCGGGGCCGGACTGTGCTGCCGGGCCGGACTGTGCTGCCGGGCCGGCGGCGGTCTGCACGCGTTGCGCCGCACGGTAGCCACCGGGAGGCGGCAGCGGCGGGGCGCCCTCGACCCCGCCCACGTAGAGGCCGCGATCGTGCTGCGGGTGCGGGCTCGACGGGCTCACCACGGCCGGTCCGTTCCCACGCCGCCCGTGCCGTCGTCGCCGCCGTCGAGCTCGTCGCGATCCTGCGCGCCCTGCTCGAGCTGGTCTTTGATGTCGTCGAGCTCCGAACCGTCGGGGGTCTGCGGGGCGTCCGGCTGCTCCTGCTGGCCGGTGCCGTCTTCGAGCTTCTCGCGCAGGCGCTGCTGCTGCTCGTCGAGGGTGTCGCCGAGCCCCCGCTCCGGGTCGGAGGTCGTGCCGTCGGCCTCGGGCGTGCCGCACTCATCCGGGGCGTCCTCGCTCACCACGAGCGCCTGCTGCCACGCCTCCGCGGCCGTCGCCGCGTCGCCCTCGCGCATCGCGGCATCGCCCGTGCGCTCGAGCACGATCGCCAGGTTCACCCGCACGACGCACTGCTCGAGCCCGTGCGCGAGGGCGAGCGACTGCTCGAACGCGGCCCGCGCGCCGGGCAGCTCACCCGCATCCGCGAGACCCACGCCCACGTTGAACGGTGCCTTGTACGGCTCGAACCAGTTGAGCACCAGCTGCCCGCGCGCCGCCTGCGTCGTGCCGGCGAAGTCGTCGGCCGCGTAGGCCGCCGCCGACTGGTGAGCGAACGCGTACATGCTCAGCAGCTTGCCGCACAGCGCGAGCGCCACGATCACGACGGGCGCCGAGGCGATGAGGATGATGCGGCGCACGCGGCGCCGGGTGCGGTTCGCCCGCAGCAGTTCGGCAGGTGCGCTCATGCCGCCTCCCCCGTTCCGCCGGCCGTCGCCCTGCGCCCGGTCACGCCGCATCCGCTCTCCAGGCATCCCATCTCAAGGAGGTGAGCAACCCATCTCAAGGAGGTGGTGTGACGGATGTCGCCGCATGTGCCGCGAGTCGCCGATCTGCGGGACGAACCCCTTGAGATGGGTTGCGCGACTCCTTGAGATGGGAACGTGGCGCTCATGCCGCCTCCCCCGTTCCGCCGGAGGGGGTGGCGCTGCCGGAGGGGGTGGAGCCGCCGGGGCCGCGGGCCGGGTGCGGGCCGCCCGCCGGGCGCGGGCCGCGGGGCACGCGGGCGGTTCCGACGAGCAGGGCGAGCGCCGCGGCGAGCTCGAGCGCGAGCAGCGCCGCGATCACGAGCGCCACGATCCAGGTGAGCTCGCGGATCGACTCGGTCGACCCGTCGGCGGTCGTCGCGGTCGTCGGCGCGGGCGGCAGCTCGAGCGCCGCATCCGCCGCGCGCTGCTGGTACTCCACACCGAGCTGCTGCGCGACGCGCTCGAGGTTCTCGGCGTCGATGCGCGAGAGCGCGCGCTCGCCCTCGTACTCGATGTAATCGCCCGGCCCGTCGGCGCCCGCCGAGGTCTGCCGCATCGGCCCGCCCGCCTCGGTGCCGTAGCCGAGCACCGCGCCGCCCGAGATCTCGCTCGCACTGCCCGCGAACGACTCCGGCTCGGTCGACGCGGTCTGCTCGCCGTCGCCGAAGTAGAACACCATGCGCGCCCGATCGGGCGAGACGGATGCGGCGGCGTCGAGGGTCTGTTCGAGCAGCTTCGCGGCGATGCCGATGGAGCTGCCGCGCGAGTACGCGGTCGGCTCGGGGCGCAGCACCGTGAGCGAGGTCGCGAGCGCCGTCGTGTCGGTCGTGAGCGGAACCCGCACGGATGCCTCCGCGTCGAAGGTGATGAGGGCGAACCGTGCGCCGGGGTACGCGGCGACGATGCGCTCGACGTCCTCCCGGATCCCGTCGAGACGCGGCTCCCGGCCGTCCCAGTCCTCGGCGACGACGCTCGCGGTCGTGTCGACGAGCAGCACGACGTCGACGTCGGTCGCGAGCGTCTCCACCGCACCGCCCGGGATGCCGGGGCGCAGCAGCAGCGCACCGCACGCGAGCACGAGCACCACGCGAGCCGCCCACCGCATCCGGCGACCCGTGCCGGGTTCGCGCACGAGCCGCCACACCGCGAGCGCGGCGAACGGCACGACGATCGCCACGACGAGCAGCACCGGCAGCACGGGTTGGAAGATCATGCGCGCACCCTCCACGCCACGACCACGAGGGCGAGTGCCGCGACGGCGACCACGATCGTCCACCCGCCCGGGGCGTCGACCCGCACGATGCGCGGCTCGCCCCTCAGGATCGTCGCGTCTTCGGCCTGCACCTCGGCGACGATGCTGTCGATCGTCGTCGCCTCGCGCAGCCCGAAGTAGCCGCCGCCCGTGGCGACCGCCGCAGACCGCAAGGCAGCGCTCGACGCGGACGACGCATCCGTCGGGTCGATCGCGAAGACGCGCACCCCGAGGGATGCGGCATAGGCGCCCGCCTCGTCGATCGGCACGGTCTCGGTGCCGTTCACCTCGTTGTCGGTGGCGAGGATGATCGACCGCGCGCGCTCGTCATCCGGGTGGTCGAAGCCGAGCGCGCACGCCGCGAGTCCGTCGCCCACGAGCGAGGCGCCGGGCGCGTTGAGGGTGCCGACCCAGAACTCGGGGATCGCCTCGTGGTAGTCGAAGCTCTCGCGCACCCGGTCGAGGTTCTCGCGCACGAAGGCGTAGTCGTCGGTGAGCGGGAAGACCTGCACGGGCGAGCTGTTGAAGATCGTGAGTCCGATGCGCTCGCCCTCGAAGCCCTCGGCGAGGCGGCTGAACACCTGCAGCACCTCGGCGTCGACGTCGGTCATCGATCCCGAGACGTCGAGGCACAGCATGACGTCGCGGTTGCGGGTCTCGGGCTGCACGATGCTCTGCTGCATGGGACGCGCGCCGACGACCGCGGCGGCCGCGATGCCGCCGAGCGCGAGCGCCGTGAGCCCGGCGAGCCCCAGGATGCGCAGGCCCACCGCCCGGCGCACGCTCGGCAACGCGCGCACCCGCTCGGCACGCGCGATCGGCGACCCCCACCCCGCGCGGGTGCCGCCGCCGCGCCGCCACCCGACGAGCACGCCCGCGGCGACCGCCACCACGACGGCGACGCCCACCACGGCGAACACGACCGGCTGCTCTAGTACCACGTCTGCACCACCTGCCGCGCCGCCTGCGCGCCGAGCACCGGGTCGATCGGGGCCTCGCGGCGGAACAGGCTCGGGTAGCTGTAGCGCCCGAGCGCGTCGACGAGCGCGGGGTGCACTCCCCGCGCCACGAGGTCCTGCAGGGTGAGCACGGGCGCCTCGAGCCCGCTGTACTCGTTGACGAAGCGGCGCATGAGGCGGCTGAGCGCGGCGTGCGCCTGACGTGCGTCGAGCTGGCCCGCGCGCACCTGCTGCTCGATGCTGTCGATCTCGGCGAGGTACTCGGTGCGCAGCTGCCCGAGCACGAGCTACGGGTCGACGCTCGGCTGCGCCGCGAGGCGCTTCGGACGGGTCAGCACCGCCACGAGGATGCCCGCCACCACGATCGTCACGAGGATCGCGAGCACGAGCAGCAGCCACCCCGGCGCGTACTGCAGCGGCGGGTAGAGCGCGTCATCGCCGGGCATGCGCCCTCCCGTGCAGCATCGCGAGCAGGGCGGCGACCGCCGTGCTCTCGCCCTCGAGGGTCGTGTGGCTCATCGCGAGCCGCTCGAACACCGCCGTACGGTGCGCGTCGGCGGCGGCGCGTTCGGCGGCCAGCTCGGCGAGCACCGCGGGGTCGCCGTGCAGGAACTCGGGCACCGTCCACCGGCTCGCGACGTCGCGGCGGGGAGCAGCGGATGCGCGGCCGGATGCGGCGGGCGCCGCCGCGAGCACCGGGTCGGCATCGCGCAGGGTCACCCAGAGCACGTCGTGTTGGGCGCGCAACCGCCTCAACTGCCGTTCGGCGTGCTGCCCGAGGGGCTCCTCATCCGTCACGACGACGACGATCATCCGACGCGCGATCGTCTGCGCGACGTGGCGCAGCAGCTCGTCGCGCAACGACACCGCGCGGGCGCCGTCGATCGCGGCGACCATCGTGCGCAGCAGCTGCTCGATGCCGCCCTCCGAGCGGCGCGGCGCGAACCGCTTCGCGCGGTCGCTGCGGCCCGCGGTCGCGCGAGCAGCCGCATCCGCGCCAGCGGCAGCACCCGCACCCCAGGCACCCGCGCCCGCACCCGCGCCCGCACCCGCGCCCGCATCCGCGCTGTCGCCGTAGACGAGCTGCACGTCGTCACCGTGGCGCACGGCGAGCGTCGCGAGCGCCCCCACCGCGAGCACCGCGAGCTGGGACTTGGGGTTCTCGTCCCGCGCGAGCCCACGCATCCCTGCCCCCGTGTCGACCACGAACAGGATCGTGTGCCGCCGCTCGGCGTACGAGCGCTTCACCATCGGCTCCCCCACACGGGCCGTCGCGCGCCAGTCGATGTCGCGCACCTCGTCGCCGTGCTCGTACGGGCGCAGGTCTTCGAAGTCGAGGCTGCGTCCGCGCACGAGCGAGGCGTACCCGCCGTCGAGCGGGTGCATCGACTTGAGCGTCGAGGCGATGAAGAGCTTGCTCTTCACCTGCGCGAGAAGACCGGCCACAGACGCCGCCGATCAGGGGGTCGGCACCACGCCGAACACGGCGTCGATGATGTCCTCGCTCAGCACGCCCTCCGCCTCGGCCTCGTAGCCGAGCAGCACCCGATGCCGAAGCACCACGTGCCGCAGACTCGACACATCATCCGGGATCACGTGGTCGCGGCCGTTCAACAGCGCGAAGGCACGAGACGCGCGCAGGAACGCAATCGACGCGCGCGGGCTCGCGCCGTACTTGATGAAGCGCGCCTTCTCCTCGCCGATGTACTGCGCCGGGTTGCGGGTGACGTAGGCGAGGCCGACGATGTAGTTGCGCACCTCCTGCGACACGTGGATGCCGGCGGCCACCTGCTGCAGCAGCGACACATCCGCGATCGTGGCGACCTTCGAGGCGTGGCGGCCGGGCGCGAGCACGCCCGAGTCGAGGCGCTCGAGCACCTCGAGCTCCTCCTGCGGGCTGGGGTACTGCACGATCTCCTTCAGCAGGAAGCGGTCCATCTGCGCCTCGGGCAGCTCGTAGGTGCCCTCCTGCTCGATCGGGTTCTGGGTCGCGATCACCATGAACGGGTCGGGAAGCTCGTGCACCTCGCCGCCGATCGTCGTCTGGCGCTCCTGCATCGCCTCGAGCATCGCCGACTGGGCCTTCGCGCTCGACCGGTTGATCTCATCCAGCAGCACGACGTTGGCGTGCACGGGGCCGAGCACCGTGCGGAAGCTGCCCGTCTGCGCGTCGTAGATCTGGGTGCCGGTGATGTCGCTCGGCAGCAGGTCGGGGGTGCACTGGATGCGCTTGAAGCTGCCGTCGATCGTGTCGGCGAGGGTGGATGCCGCGGTCGTCTTCGCGAGGCCCGGCACGCTCTCGAGCAGCACGTGGCCGCCGGCGATGAGGGCGATGAGCAGGCTCGTGCGCAGGCGGTCCTGGCCGACGATGCGGGCGGAGTACGCCTCGGTGATGCGCGCGATCACCTCGTGGGCCTGCTGCAGCTGCTCGGGTGTCGGCTCGGCGGGCGCTGGGTTCATCTGTGACCTCCGGTGGGGGCGGGAACGCCCGGCCCTCAACCCTAACCGGCCCGCCCGACCCGGCCGCTGGGCAGAGCTCCCCGCGTGCCGCGGTGCCCCGCCCCGCCCCCTCCGCGCCGCATCCGCTCGCCTCATGTCAGAAATGCAGGAGTCACCAACGCACAACCGCCGGAACACAGATCTCCCGCATCCGACACACCCGGAACCTCCTGCATTTCTGACATAGAACGACGACGCTGCCGACGAAGACAGCGGCGAGCGGATGCGTCGGCCAGCGGAGCGGCGAGTAGCGGATGCGGCTAGCAGCGCAGCAGGTGCGACGACGGCGCGAGGCGCGGGGGCGAGATCGAACCCACCTACGTCGAAAATGCAGGAGTCACCAACGCACAACCGCCAGAACACAGCTCTCCCGCATCCGACGCACCCGGAATCTCCTGCGTTTCTGCCATAGAACGACGACGCTGCCGACGAAGGCAGCGGCCAGCGGATGCGTCGACCGGCGGATGCGTCGGGCAGCGCAGCAGGTGCGACGACGGGACGAGGTAGTGGGGGCGAGATGCGACCCCACCTACGTCGAAAATGCAGGAGTCACCAACTCACAACCGCCAGAACACAGCCCTCCCGCATCCGACACACCCGGAATCTCCTGCATTTCTGCCATCGAACGACGACGCTGCCGACGAAGGCAGCGGCCAGCGGATGCGTCGACCGGCGGATGCGTCGATCAGCGGATGCGTCGACCAGCGGATGCGTCGATCAGCGGAGCGGCGAGTAGCGGATGCGTCGGGCAGCGCAGCAGGTGCGACGACGGCACGAGGTAGTGGGGGCGAGATGCGACCCCACCTACGTCGAAAATGCAGGAGTCACCAACGCACAACGGCCTGAACACGCCCCTCCCGCATCCGACACACCCGGAGTCTCCTGCATTTCTGACATCCAGGTCGGGTGTGGGGCCGACGAACGGATGCGCGGCCGACGAGCGGATGTGGGGCCGACGAGCGGATGCGCGGCAGCAGCGGATGCGCAGGGCGGCTGGTCAAACGCTGCAGCGTTCGGCGGCGAGCGCCAGTGATCGCAGGCGCCGACGGGGAAACGCTGTAGCGTTTGACGACCCCTCGCGAGGTCAGGGGGTCTGGGTGAGGTAGAGCAGCGGCACCTCGATGGTCACCTCGGTGCCCTCACCCTCGAGCGTGTGCCAGTCGATCGTGCCGCCGAGCTCGCCCTGGATGAGGGTGCGCACGATCTGCGTGCCCAGCCCCGCACCGACGTTGCCCTCGGGCAGACCCACGCCGTTGTCGCGCACCCGCACCGAGAGCAGGTCGTTCTTGCGCTTGGCCGAGATCACGACCTCGCCGTCGCGGTCGGCGAGTCCGTGCTCGACGGCGTTCGTGACGAGCTCGGTGAGGGCGAGCGCGAGCGGCGTCGCGTACTCCGAGGGCAGCGTGCCGAAGGATCCGGTCTTGCGCGGCATCACGGTCGTGTTGTGGCTCGACGCGACCTCGGCCACGAGCAGCAGCACCCGGTCGAAGACGTCGTCGAAGTCGACGTTCTGGTTGAGCCCCTCCGACAGGGTGTCGTGCACCACCGCGATCGCCGCGACCCGGCGCATCGCCTGGGTGAGCGCGTCGCGCGCGACGTCGTTATGGGTGCGGCGGCTCTGGATGCGCAGCAGCGACGCGACGGTCTGCAGGTTGTTCTTCACCCGGTGGTGGATCTCGCGGATCGTCGCGTCTTTGGTGATGAGCTCCTGCTCCTGGTGCCGCGACTCGGTGACGTCGCGGATGAGCACGATCGCCCCCACCCGCTCGCCGCGGTGCCGTAGCGGGATGGCGCGCAGGGTGACGGTGACGCCGCGCGCCTCGATGTCGGTGCGCCACGGCGCACGCCCGGTGACCACGAGCGGCAGCGACTCGTCGACGGTGAGCTTGCCCGAGAGCAGATCGGTGGCGACCTCGGCGAGCGACTCGCCCTCGAGCTCGCTGCCGAACCCCATGCGATTGAACGCCGAGAGCGCGTTGGGGCTCGCGAAGGTGACGATGCCGTCGACGTCGAGCCGGATGAGGCCGTCGGATGCGCGGGGCGCGCCCCGGCGCGGAAGCGTGGGCGCCCCCAGGTCGGGGAAGTCGCCGCTCGCGATCATGCCGAACAGGTCGTCGGCGCACTGGTTGAAGGTGAGCTCCTGGCGGCCGGGGGTGCGGGCCTCGGAGAGGTTCGAGTGGCGGGTGAGCACCGCGATGGGGGTCGAGGTGGTCTCGCTGCCGCTCGGACTCAGCCGCCGCAGCACCGGCACGGCCCGCACCCGGGTGGGCGTCTCCTCGTACCAATCGGGGGCGGAGGTGTCGACGATCCGCACCTCGTCGAAGGCCTGCTGCACCTGGTCGCGCCACTCGGGTTTGATCTCCTGCCCCACGAAGTCGCGGTAGAAGAGCGTCGCCGCCGACGACGGTCGCGAGTGGGCGACGGCCACGAAGCTGCCCTCGGGGGTGGGAACCCAGAGCACGATGTCGGCGAAGGCGAGGTCGGCGATCAGCTGACCGTCGGCGACGAGCAGGTGCAGCCAGTCGACGTCGGCCTCGTTGGAGAGGCCGTGCGCGAGCATCAGCTCCGAGAGCGTGGACATTCCCTTAGGCTAGCCGCCGCTCATCACCTCCCCTGCCGCGTCGGCGGCGCGCACCCGCATCCGCCCCCGCCCCGGCCGGCACGAGCCGCTCGGCCAGCTCGCGAACCGCAACGCGCGCGGGCGAGCGCGGGGCGGCATCCGCGAGGGGCCGAGCCCCCAGCAGGGCGGCGTCGAACGCGGCGGAATCCCACGGCACGAACACCGGATGCTGGATGCCGCCGAAGCGGGCGAGCGTCTGGCGCACCTGCCCGGCGGGGTTGAGGCCGATCGTGCCCTGCCGCAGCTTGTTGACGACGACCGTCACGCGCTCGGGCGCCGCCTCGACCAGGTCGAGCAGCTCGGCGTGATCGCGCAGGAACCGCGGGATGCCGACCGGGTCGGCCGAGGCGACGGCGACCACATGATCGGCGGCCCGCACGACCTCGAGCGTCGCCGCGTTGCGACGAGGTGCCGCGAGGTCGCTCGCGAGCCCGTCGTCTTGCTCGAGGCTCGCGGCCACGTCGACCACGAGCACCTCGCACCACCGGCGCATGGCCGCGATCGCGCCCGCGACGCGCTCCGGCCCGAGCTCGGGCCAGCGCGCCGAACGCCCGATGCCGGTGAGCACGCGGAACGGATGCCGCAGACCGCGGGGCGTCACGGCGAGCCGCTCCAGCTGCGCTTCGTCGAGCCCGCCCATGCCGGCGAGACGGCACGCGGCCGCGAAGCCGGGCGCCTCGTCGAGCAGTCCGAGCGAGGGGGCCACGGATGCCGCGTGCGTGTCGGCGTCGGCCAGCACGGTGCGCAGACCCGCGGCGGCGAACTCGGCCGCGAGCGCGATCGCCAGGCTCGTGCGTCCCGGCGCGCCGTGCGGCCCCCACACGGCGACGACGGTGCCGCGACGACGTGCCTGCGCGAACGGTGCCTGCGCGAGCGGTGCCGATGCGAGCGGTGCTGACGCGAGCGGTGCCGAGGCGGGCACCCCGGAGGCGACGGGCGCGACGGAGGCGGGCGCGGCATCCGACGACTCGGGCGCACCGAACACGCCGGACGCCCGGTCCGTCGCGAACGGGTCGGCCGCGTGCTGGTCCGTCGCGAACGGGTCGGCGGCGTCGACCGCCCGCACCTCGCCGGAGTCGCCATCGAGCAGGGCCCACTCCGCCGGCCCGCGCACCGCGTCGACGATGCCCGCGCGCGTCGCGTTGCGCTGCTGCTCGTCGTCGTCGGCGACCACGAGCATCCGCACGCCGAGCGCATCCGCCGTCTCGACGAGTCGCGGCGTCAGATGCTCGAGACTCGCCTGCACCACCACGAGCTCCACCGGCAGCTGCGGCAACCGCACCGCGAGCTCGTCGCCGCCCGAGCAGCGCACGAGCACCTCGTGCCCGTGATAGCCGGCCGTGTCGGCGAGCCGCTGCTCGGCCTCGAGCGGCAGCGCGAGAGCGACCCGCACCTCAGCCTCCCCACGCGAGACCGGCGGGCACCACGGCGAGGGCGTCGCCCGCCGCCTGCGCCTGCAGCACGCGCGCCACCCGGTTGCGCGGCACGAGCACCTCCACCGCACTGCCACCCGACGACACGATCCCGTCGTCCTCGACGATGCGCACGACCACCGCATCCGGAACGAGCACCACCGGCGCCCCGAACCCGCGGCCCTCGGCATCCGCAGGCGACGACCAGACATCGACCAGCGCACCCGCGCGAACCGCCGAACTCGGCGGCGACGTCAACTCGAGCACGAGCGCGGTCGACCGGATGCCGGATGCGTCGCCCACCGCCGCGCGCGGCAGCAGTTCGCCGTCGCGCACCGGCTGCACGACCACGAGCCCGTCATCCGGCAGCTCGTCGGCGCGCACGTAGAGCCCGTCGGAGCCGTCGAGCGACACCTCGCGCTCGACGAGGTCACCGCGATCGACACGGTCGCCGGGGCTCAGCGCCGACGCCGCCGCCAGAACCGTCGTGCGCGCGTCGGCCGCCCCGACGAGCGCGACGACGCCCACGACCGACGCCGCCACGAGGGCGAGGCCGATCAGCAGGCGCACATCGAGTGTGCGGCGGCGTCGACCGGATGCTGTGACGGATGCCATGCGCACCCTCCCTTCCGCCGCACCTCGCGGCCCGCCCATCGTGCACCGACGGGCCGACATCGTGGGAGAGTTATCCACAGGCCCCCCGAATCGGGGCCACCCGGGGCGCGCGCGACGCATAATCGGGGCATGACAGCGGACGCATCCGGCCTCGGTCGATTCCTGACCATCGCCGACACCGCCGAGATCCTCAACATCTCGGCCGGCCAGGCGTACGCGCTCGTGCGCAGCGGAGAGCTGCCGGCCATCAAGCTCGGCGAGCACGGGCAGTGGCGCATCGAACGGCACGTGCTCGAGGCCTACATCGCGGGCCGCTACGAAGAGGCGCGCCGCAAGGGGCTGTGGCAGCAGGCGGAGTTCACGGATCTGCCCGAACTTTTCGTGTGAGTCGGCGGCACCGTGACCGCGGCGGCGGCGGCGCGGCGGTGGTTTCGAGACGCGTATCGCTGCGCGATGCGCTCCTCAACCACCTCGACGTGCGGCTCGGCTCGAAGCTGGCATCACCTCACGCGCGCACGCGCACGATCGCGTCGAACGGCACCAGACGGATGCGGCGCACCACCCGGTCGCGACGCGGCTCCCCCGCGTCGTGCTCGGCGAGATCGAGGTGGTCGCGCGCCACACGGTCGATCGTGCCCGTGACCGTGCCGGCGCGCGTGCGCAGCTCGACGCCGGCACGACGACGGCACAGGTCGCGCAGCACGAAGGCGAGCCCCAGACGACCGGAGAGGTCGGGCAGCAGCTCGCTCGTGGGCTCCCGAAGCCCCAGCTCGAGTTGATCGCGCTCGGGCGTCACACCGGCGATCGCGGCGAGCGGCACGATCACCGCGTGCCGTGTCGCGCCGACCTCCACCTCGCCCGCGACCCAGTCGCGCCCCGCCGACTCGACGCGCACCGTGAACGTCTCACCGTCCACGAGCGCGATCCCGAGCGGCCGCCCGCCGCGCGCCATCGCCATGATGCGGTCGCGCAACACGATGCGGCCGAGCCGCATCCGCTCCTCCTCGGCGGCCACCTCCTGGCGCTCCACATCGAGCTCATGCTCGAGTCGCCCCTCCAGATCGGCGAACAGTTCATCCCAACGCACGAGGCGACGCTAACCCGCTCACGTCATCCGCCGTCATAGTTCTCCACAGGTGACTCAGGCATCTCGACACGAAAAGTATTCATGTGCCATGGTAATCCGCGTCCCCCGTAACGGGGGCAGACGAGGCGGCCGACCACACGGCCGGAGAGGGGAAGGCGATGGCCGCGAGCGAGACGGCGCGAGTCGGCGACACCACAGCTCGAGCGATCGCGTCTCGAGAGCCCGCGGAAGACATGTTCGACCGGCAGCCCGCCACGAGCGACGAGCTGCCCGACCCGCGGCCGCTGCTCGAGAACCTCACCGGCTGCGTCATCGAGATCATCGCCGGCGCGCGCGACCTCGAGCAAATCGCCCGATGGGTCGACGACGCGGTCTACACGAAACTGCTCAAGCGCGTCGTCGTGTCGACGCAGGCGCGGCGGGCCGCGCGGCGGCCGGCGAGCCGGCCCGTGATCAGCCTCGGCAAGGTCATCATGTGCGAGCCGCGCGATGGGGTGGTCGAGGCGGTCGTCGTGGCGCACAGCCGGAAGCGCTCGCGTGCCGTCGCCATCCGGCTCGAGGGGTTGGACCGTCGCTGGCGGGCGACGTCGATCCACGTGCTGTAGGGCGACGGCGAGCCGCGTCGCGCGGGAGTGTCGGCCGGGGTGGAGAGGGCGAGTGTCGAGGTGGCTGAGGAGCGCCCACCGGGCGCGTCTCGAAGCCACCGACGCTCGCGACGCCAGGGCCGCGTCCAGCGGGGAGCATCACCACGGGTTTCGATACGCCGCCTCCGGCGAGCTACTCAACCAGCGGAGCGGGGCGACTGCGGCGAGGCGCGGCAGCGGAGAGGGGGCGCCTGCGGCGAGGCACGTGGAGATGGGGTGCCTGCCGCGAGCTACTCAAGCAGCGGAGCGGGGCGACTGTCGAGGTGGCTGAGGAGCGCCCACCGGGCGCGTCTCGAAGCCACCGACGCTCGCGACGCCAGGGCCGCGTCCAGCGGGGAGTATCACCAGGGGTTTCGATACGCCGCCTCCGGCGAGCTACTCAACCAGCGGAGAGGGGCGACTGCGGCGAGGCGCGGCAGCGGAGAGGGGGTGCCTGCGGCGAGCTACTCAACCAGCGGAGTGCGGGGCGCGAGCGCGCGCAGGTGTCGAGCGCAGCGGGGGTGGGCGGTCGCTCTCGCGACGCTGGCACCGGGACTGGCGGGAGCGCATCGCCGCCAGGCGATACGCGAGGGCATGCGTCGCGAGAGCGACCGCGCGCCCGCCGCGGAGCGACGCGGCGACGGTCAGCGGCCGCGACGCTCCTGGGCTCGACGCTGGGCACGGTTGAGGGGAGCCTGGTCGGCACCGCCATCGTCGACGCGCTGCCCGAAGGCGCCGCGCTCGCCGCCGCCGCCCTGCGCCTGCTGCGCGAACGCCAGACGCGCCGCCGCCTGCTGGGCGCGCGCCGTGGCGGCACGCTCCACCTGGCCGCGCTGGTTGCGCACCTCGACACCGCCCGAGACGTCGTCGCTCGGCGCCGAGTAGCTGAGGTTCTGCTGCGGTGCCTGCGAGGCGCCGAGGCCCTTCGCCGCCACACGCGCCTGACCGTCGGCACCCGTCACCTCGACCTCGAGGTTGTAGAGGAACCCGACCGACTCTTCGCGGATCGCCTCCATCATCGACTGGTACAGCGAGAACCCTTCACGCTGGTACTCGACGAGCGGGTCGCGCTGCGCCATGGCACGCAGGCCGATGCCGTCCTTCAGGTAGTCCATCTCGTAGAGGTGGTCGCGCCAGCGGCGGTCGATCACCGACAGCACGACACGACGCTCGAGCTCGCGCATCGCCGGGGATCCGAGCTCGTCTTCGCGACGCTGGTAGGCGATCCGCGCATCCGAGAGGATCTCCTCCTTGAGCGCCTTCACGCGCAGGGCGCCCTTCGAGCCGGCCTCCGAGAGCACCTCGTCGATCGTGATCGACACGGGGTAGAGCGTCTTCAGCTCGGCCCACAGCGCGTCGAGGTCCCACTCGTCGCTCGTCGAGGATGCGGTGTGCTCGTCGACGACCTCGCTCACGACGTCGGTGAGGAACTTCTGCACGCGGTCGTGCAGGTCGTCGCCTTCGAGGATGTGGCGGCGGTCGGAGTAGATCGCCTCGCGCTGACGGTTGAGCACGTCGTCGTACTTGAGCACGTTCTTGCGGATCTCGGCGTTGCGCGCCTCGACCTGCGACTGGGCGGAGCGGATGGCACGCGACACGGCCTTCGACTCGATCGGCAGGTCGTCGGGGGCGCCGCGCATGAGCATCTCGGCCGCGCCCGTGTTGAACAGACGCATGAGGTCGTCTTGCAGCGACAGGTAGAAGCGGCTCTCGCCGGGGTCGCCCTGACGGCCGGAACGTCCGCGCAGCTGGTTGTCGATGCGGCGCGACTCGTGACGCTCAGTGCCGAGCACGTAGAGCCCACCGGCCTCGCGCACCTTCTCGGCCTCGGTCTCGACCTCGGCCTTCACGGCCTCGAAGACCGCGTCCCACTCCTTCTCGTACTCCTCGGGAGTCTCGACGGGGCTGAGTCCGCGGTTGTTCATCTGCGCGACGGCGAGGAACTCGGCGTTGCCGCCGAGCATGATGTCGGTTCCGCGGCCGGCCATGTTGGTGGCGACGGTGACGGCGCCGAGGCGGCCGGCCTGGGCGACGATGGATGCCTCGCGTGCGTGGTTCTTCGCGTTCAGCACCTCGTGCTTCACGCCGCGCTTCGCCAGCATCCGCGACAGGTATTCGCTCTTCTCGACGCTCGTGGTGCCGACGAGCACGGGCTGGCCGCGGCGGTGCCGCTCGACGATGTCTTCGACGACCTGCTCGAACTTGACCGTCTCGTTCTTGTAGATGACGTCGGACTGGTCTTTGCGGATCATCGGCTTGTTGGTGGGGATGGGCACCACGCCGAGCTTGTATGTCGACATGAACTCGGCCGCCTCGGTCTCGGCGGTTCCGGTCATGCCGGAGAGCTTCTGGTAGAGGCGGAAGTAGTTCTGCAGCGTCACGGTCGCGAGCGTCTGGTTCTCGGCCTTGATCTGCACCCCCTCCTTCGCCTCGATGGCCTGGTGGATGCCCTCGTTGTAGCGGCGTCCCTGCAGGATGCGGCCGGTGTGCTCGTCGACGATGAGCACCTCGCCGTTCATGACGACGTAGTCCTTGTCGCGCTTGAACAGGGCGCGCGCCTTGATCGAGTTGTTGAGGAACGAGATGAGGGGCGTGTTGGCCGACTCGTAGAGGTTGTCGATGCCGAGGTAGTCTTCGACCTTCTCGATGCCGGGCTCGAGCACACCGACGGTGCGCTTCTTCTCGTCGACCTCGTAGTCGGTGCCCTCCTGCAGGCGCTTGGCGATGTTGGCGAACTCGCTGAACCAGCGGTTCGCTTCGCCGGATGAGGGGCCCGAGATGATGAGCGGGGTGCGGGCCTCGTCGATGAGGATCGAGTCGACCTCGTCGACGATCGCGAAGAAGTGGCCGCGCTGCACCATGTCGGATGCCTGCCACGCCATGTTGTCGCGCAGGTAGTCGAAGCCGAACTCGTTGTTGGTGCCGTAGGTGATGTCGGCGCCGTACTGCTCGCGGCGCTCGGCGGGGGTCTGGCCCGAGAGGATGCAGCCGGTGGTCATGCCGAGCGCGCGGAACACGCGCCCCATGAGCTCGGACTGGTAGCTGGCGAGGTAGTCGTTGACGGTCACGACGTGCACACCGCGGGCCGGGATGGCGTTGAGGTACGCGGCGGTGGTCGCCACGAGCGTCTTGCCTTCACCGGTCTTCATCTCGGCGATGTTGCCGAGGTGCAGGGCGGCGCCGCCCATGAGCTGCACGTCGAAGTGGCGCAGGCCGAGCGTGCGCTTGGCGGCTTCGCGCACGGCGGCGAACGCCTCGGGCAGCAGGTCGTCGAGCGTCTCGCCGTTGGCGTACCGTTCGCGGAACTCGACGGTCTCGTTCCGCAGCTCCTCGTCGCTCAGCTCGGAGAAGGCGTCCTCCAGCTCGTTGATGGCGGCGGCATACGACGCCAGCCGACGCAGTGTGCGACCTTCACCGAAGCGCAGCACCTTCTCGAGCACGTTCGCCACGAATGGCCTCCTGTCCGGGTTCCGGGCACGTTGGAGCGCCCTTGACCTCGACAGCCTAGTCGCCTCGGGGCTGGGAAGGCGGTGAGGGCATCAGCTCACGAGCGCGGCCACCTCCGTGTCGAGCTTGATGACGCCGTAGTCCCACCCCTTGCGGCGGTAGACGACGCTCGGCTTGTCGGTGCGGGCGTCGATGAAGAGGAAGAAGTCGTGCCCGACGAGCTCCATGCGGTCGACGGCCTCTTCGGCGGTCATGAGCTCGGCGGGGAACTCCTTCTCGCGGATGACGACGGGGCTCCAGTCGTCGTCGTCGTCGTTCTCCACCACCGGTACCGATCCCGTCGCCACCTTCTCGAGCACGTCCGCGGTGGCCGGCACGACGTCGACGCCGCTGAAGCCGCCGGCCGCCGCCTCGCGCAGCGAGGTGGGGCGGTGCAGTCCGCGGTGCACCTTCTTACGGTCTTTCGCCTGGCGGATGCGTTCGATGAGCTTGTCGTAGGCGATGTCGAAGGCGGCGTACTTGTCGCCCGCGTCGGCCTCCGCCCGCACGATGGGTCCGGGGCCGATGAGGGTCAGCTCGACGCGGTCGTCGCCCGTCGACCCGTTCGTCTCGCGGTGGCGCACGAGCCGCACCTCGAGGGCGAGGGCACGCGGCGCGAGGTGCTCGACCTTGTCGGCCTTCTCGGTGACGTAGTCCTCGAACCGGTCCGGGATCCCAACGTTGCGTCCGGTGATGGTGACATCCATGGCGGCCTCCCTGATCCGGCTTGAAGTGCCGCCTATCGGATCAGGCGGTCGTCTCCTTCGCGCCTTTAGGGCCACCGTAGCCCGGGCTCCCGACTTTGTCACGAGCCGGTATCGGTACGTCTCGTGTAAGTGTGCTGAGCGTGTGCGCGCAGCGGTGTCGCCGCGATCGCGACGGCGCCGAGCACCTCTCCTCCGGCCTCGCGGACGGCGCGCGCGGCCTCGCCGATCGTGGCCCCCGTGGTGACGACGTCGTCGACGAGCAGGAAGCGCCGCCCGTCGAGTCGGCGCCGCGCACGGTGCACTCCGCGCAGGTTGGCCAGTCGTTCCTCGCGCCCGAGACCCTTCTGTTCGTCGTGCGGTCGCGCGGGCCGCAGCACGCGCGCATCCCGCCACCCGGTGCGCGCGAGCACGAGTCGCGCGGGGTCGAAGCCGCGGCGCCGGTAGGCGGCCCGCGTCGAGGGAACGGCGCACAGCTCGATGGTGCGTTCGTCGCCGAACGACTCGCCGAGCGCTTCCGCGAGCGACGCTGCGAGCAGCTCGGCGAGCGGGGTCGCGAGGCCCGTGCGCCCCTGCTTGCACGCCAGCACGACCCGGCGCACGAGCTCGTCGTAGGGCGCGCCCGCGTACACCCGGATGCCGCCCGGCGCGGTGGTGCACACGAGCGCGGGCGCGAGCTGGGCGCGGCACGCGGTGCACAGCTCGCGTCCGGCGTGCCCGCACCCGGCGCAGTCGACGGGCAGCACGAGCGCGACCGCGTCGAGCACGGCATCCCGCAGTTCTTCTCGCATGCCACGAGCCTGCCGCGCACCGCACGCCGCGCGAGGGCTCGACCCCGGCATCCGGGGATAACCGCTACTGCTGCGTGGCGAGGAAGGACGCGACGATGCCCGTCGACTGCCAGCCGCCGCTCGAGTTGCGTCGCCACACGGTGCCCTCGGCGTCGCGCACCCGCAGGCCGTCGGCGAAATTGCCGCCGACGAGCTGCACGCCCCCGGTGAGCCGCCCCGCGAGCTCGTGACGCCCGCCGATGCGGTACAGGTCGACGCGCGTCTCGTCGTCGTCGCGCGCGAGGGCGGCGACCGTCGACGCGTCGACCCAGCCCGCGTCGACGAGCGCGGCGGAGCCGACGGCGAGGCTCAGCGGGTCGCCGAAGCCGGTCGGCACCCCGTCGCCGTCGCGCACGATGCCCGCGATCGTGAGGGCCGGGCCGCCCACGCCCTGCGTCGCGATGAGCAGACGCGCCCCGTCGCGCGACACGTCGAGCGTGAGGATCTGCCCGTCGAGGTTGGGGGCGGGCAGCTCGTGCACACCACCGGCCGGGTCGATCGCGCGGATGCTGTCGGCGTGGTCGGCGACGGCGGTCCAGACGAAGCCGCGCGCGTCGATGCTCGGGTCGATGAGGCCCGCGCGGGTGTCGACGAGCACGGGCGACTCGCCCGCGCGCACGAGCCACACCCCCTGCGCGTTGCGCACGGCTGCGGCTTGCGCGTCGCGTCCGAGGGTCGCGCCGAGCGGGCCGAGCGCCTGCACGGCATCGCTGATGCCCGGCACCGGGTCGATCGTCGACGCGGTCAGGTAGCCGAAGCCGCCCTCGGCGAGTCCGAGCGGGTCGGGTTTGGCCAGGAACGACGACTCGGCGCTCGTGCCGCCCGACACCTCGATCGGGAATCCGCCCGCGGTCATCCGCACGGCCTTCACCTCCCCGAGCGCCGTGAGGCTCAGGCGCAACTGCTGCTGCATGCGCCAGCGGGTGTCGGCGTCTTGCGCGCCGGCCTCTGCCGACAGCGCGACCGTGGCGGTGCCGCTCTCGATCGACACGCCGCTCGATTCGAGTTCGGTGCCCGTGGGGAACGAGGTGATGAGCACGCCGTTCTGGTACCACGGGGCGGGGCCCGCGAGCAGCTGGCGCACGATGCGCTCGGTGCGAGCCGCGGTGTCGGGGAACCACCGCACGTCGGGCACGAGGGCGGTGCCCGAGGGGTCGAAGAAGTACAGCGGATACGAGATGAAGCTGCGCTCGAAACCGCGCGTCGAGATCACGGTGCCGTCGGGCGCGGCGGAGATGCGCCACTCCCCCTCGTCGTCGCGCGCGAACTCGTAGTCGAGCGTCTGCTGTTCGGCGCGCTGCAGCTCGGTGTAGACACCGGATGCGTCGACCACGGCCTGCACGGTCGCGTCGATGCGCAGCCGGTCGTCGCCGCCGTTCGGCTGCGGCACGAGGGCGGAGTCGCTCAGCCGCACGAGGGCGGTGGGCTTCCAGTCGAGCCGCAGCTCGTCGGCGAGGAACAGCCGCGCGATGTCGTAGTTGTTCTGCGGCGCGCGCTGGGCGGCGAGGAAGCCGGCGAGGATCTCGGAGGGCGTCTGCCCCTCCTGCGGCCCGTCGGGCAGGGTCAGCAGCCGGTCGTCGGAGCTGTCGTCGCCGAGGGTGAAGGTGCCGACGGATCCGCCCATGGGGATGCCGGCACACCCCGTGAGCGCGAGCGCGACCGCGAGCAGCCCGCCCAGCAGGGCCGGCATCCGGTGCCGTCGGGTCAGGAGGCCGCTCATGCCGCCACCTCCGTGTCGGGCGGCAGCGCGAGCGGCGAGAGGCCGCCCAGCTCGTCGCCGCTGTGGCGCGGCAGGGTCAGCCGGAAGCAGCTGCCCTCGCCGAGCTCCGACCACACGGCGAGCTCGCCGCCGTGCAGCGCCGCGTCTTCGAGCGAGATCGCGAGGCCGAGCCCCGTGCCGCCGGTGGTGCGCTGCCGCGACGGGTCGGCGCGCCAGAACCTGTCGAACACGCGCTCCACATCCGCGGGCGCCATGCCGACGCCGTAGTCGCGCACGGCGATCGCGACGGCCCGCTCGTCGGAGTCGACGTAGACGACGATCGGTTTCGCCTCGCCGTGGTCGATCGCGTTGCCGAGCAGGTTCTGCATGATGCGGCGCACGCGACGCGCGTCGATGTCGGCCTCGAAGTAGCCGCCGGGCGCCACGAGCCGGATCTCGCTGCCCTTCTCGAGGGCGAGCGGTTCGACGGCCGCGATCGACTCCTCGACGAGCCGCACGACGTTGGTCGGGTCGGTCTCGAGGTCGACGGCGCCCGCGTCGTAGCGGCTCATCTCGAGCAGGTCGGCGAGCATGAGCTCGAACCGGCCGATCTGGGTGTGCAGCAGCTCGGCGGTGCGCGCGGTCGCGGGCGGGAAGTCGGCGCGCTGGTCGTAGAGCACGTCGCCCGCTAGACGGATCGTGGTGAGCGGTGTGCGCAACTCGTGCGACACATCCGACACGAAACGCTGCTGCACCCGCGAGAGGTCGGCGAGCTGCCGGATCTGGCGTTGCAGGCTGTCGGCCATGCGGTTGAACGAGCGTGCGAGAGTGGCGAGCTCGTCGTGGCCCTTCACCGGCAGGCGCTCCTCGAGCTGCCCCGCCGCGAGCTTCTCGGATGCGTTGGCCGCCACCCGCACCGGGCCCACCACGAGGTGCACCACGAGGTAGGCGACGCCGCCGAACAGCATCACGAGCGCGATGCCCGCCGCGACGAGGATGCCCTGCACGAAGTCGAGGGTCTGCTGCACGTCGGCGAGGTCGTAGACGAGGTAGAGCTCGAACTCGCCGCCCGCGATCGTGTCGACGAGCACGCCCGTCGTGATGCCCGGGTCGGTGCGCGCGCTCGTGGTGATCGCGACCGGCTGCCACGCCAGCTCGGTGCCGTCGCTCGCCACCACCGCATCCGACAGCTCGTGCGACACGAAGCGCGCGCGGAAGTCGGCGAGGCTCGCGCGGTCGTCGACGAGCTGCGGGATGTCGCTCTGCCCGGGCGCGCGGAAGATGCCCAGGTAGTTCGCGGTGGTGGAGCGCTGCACCGCGTCGAGGGCCGAGTCGGCTGTCGCCTGCACGTCGGATGCGTCGCCCAGCTCCGCCGCGTTGGTGAAGGTACGTTGCGCCTGCTCGGCAGCGCGTCCCGCCTCGGCGAGCACCTGGTCACGCCGCGAGTCGAACAGGTTGGTGCGCACCGAGGTCGAGATGACGACCCCGATCACGGTGACGGCGATCGCCGACAGCACGACCGTGATGACGATCGTGCGGGTGCGCAACGACCCGCGCCAGAGATGGATCAGGCGATCCCGCCAGGCGCGCCAGTCCCATCTCACGGTCGCACCCTACGTGACGGCTCCTGCGCGGTACCCGACGCCGCGCACGGTGGTGACGATGCGGGGGTTGTCGGGGTCGTGCTCGACCTTCGCCCGCAACCGCTGCACGTGCACGTTCACGAGCCGCGTGTCGGCCTTGTAGTGGTAGCCCCACACCTGCTCGAGCAGCATCTCGCGCGTGAACACCTGCTGCGGTTTGGCGGCGAGCGCGAGCAGCAGCTGGAACTCGAGCGGGGTCAGGTTGACGCGTTCGTCGCCGCGGCGTACCTCGTGCCCGGCCACGTCGATCACGAGGTCGCCCACCTGGATGCGTTCGGTCGTGTCGGGCAGCGCCGGACGCAGGCGGGCCCGGATGCGTGCCACCAGCTCCTTGGGGTTGAACGGCTTCACGACGTAGTCGTCTGCGCCCGATTCGAGCCCCTGCACGACGTCGGTCGGTTCGCCCTTGGCGGTGAGCATGATGATCGGCACGCCGCTCTCGGCGCGCACGGTGCGGCACACCTCGAGTCCGCTCATGCCCGGCAGCATGAGGTCGAGCAGCACCAGGTCGGGCCGGTCGCCGCGGAAGGAGTCGATGGCCGTCGTGCCGTCGGCCGCGAACAGCGGCTCGTACCCCTCGCCGCGGAGGATGATGCCGATCATCTCGGAGATCGCGGGGTCGTCGTCGACCACGAGAATGCGCGCGTTCATGGACCTCGTTCGTTCCCTGTGCCCCGCCGTGGCGGGGTGTTTCGCTTTCGCCCAGAGTAGCGGGCGGCGGCGCGCATCTCCCGGGTCGTCGCCGGGGTGAGCGTTCAGGCGGCGAGGAAGGCGTCGGCTCCACCCGTGAGCAGCCTCTCGGCGGCGTCCAGGTAGGCGGCGACGAAACCGGCGGAGTCGGCGAGGCCCGAGAGGGTCGGCAGCGCGAGGAAATCGAGAGGTTCGCCGGATGCCGCCCGCATGAGCTGCTCCGACGCCTCGTCGTCGAGCGTGAACTCACCCTCTGCCGCTCGCCGCGTGAAGGCCCACCAGCTCGCGATCAGCTGCGCACCGGTCTCGGCCGCCGCACCCGCCGCGATGCGGTCGCGCAACGTCGGCACGACGAACTTCGGGATGCGATTGGAGGCGTCGGTGCCGAGCCGCGCGAGGGTGTCGGCGATGTTCGGGTTGCCGAACCGCTCGAAGAGCTGGTCGATGTAGGCCCGCACGTCGAACCCCTCGGGGACGACGAGCGTCGGCACGCCTTCGCGTTCCATGTAGCGCCGCACCCAGGCGGCGATGCGCGCATCCGTGATCGCCTCGTCGACGAGTTCGTAGCCGGCGAGCCGACCGATGTAGGCCACGGCCTGATGACCCGCGTTGAGCAGCCGCAGCTTGATCGCCTCGTAGGCCTGCACGTCGTCGACGAGCGTCACCCCGACCTGCTCGAGCGGCGGGCGCCCGGCGGGGAAGTGGTCTTCGACCACCCATTGCACGAACGGCTCGCTCGCGACGGGCCACGCGTCGTCGACCCCGACGCGTCGCCGGATGCGTTCGGCGTCGGCCGGTGTCGTCACGGGCGTGATGCGGTCGACCATGGTCGAGGGGAAGGCGACCTCGGTCGCGATCCAGTCGGCCAGCTCGGCGTCGACGAGGCGCGCGACGGCCACGACACTGCGACGGGCGACGTCGCCGTTGCCCTGGATGTTGTCGCAGCACAGCACGGTGAACGGCGCGATGCCGCGGCGTCGACGCTCGCGCAGCCCCGCGACGATCCAGCCGAAGGCGGTGCGCGGTTCGCGCAGCTGGTCTGCCGTCTCGGCGAGCACGAGCGGGTCGTCGCCGGCGCGCCGACCGTTCGCGGCGTCTTCGACGTAGCCGCCTTCGGTGATCGTGAGCGACACGATGCGCACGGCCGGGTCGGCGAGCTGCTCGAGCACGTCCTGCGCCTGTTCGGGCGCGTACAGGTAGCGTCGGATGGATCCGATCACGGCGATGTCGTCACCGCCGTCGGCATGCCGCAGGGTGAGCGTGTAGAGGCCGTCCTGTTCGTCGAGCGCGTCGCGCATCCGCGTGTCCCGCTCGAGCAGGCCGACGCCGCAGATCGCCCAGTCGTGGGCGAGGCCTGCACGCATGAGGCTGTCGAGGTACATGGCCTGATGCGCGCGGTGGAAGTTGCCGACGCCGAAGTGCACGATGCCGACGCGCGGCTGCTCGGAGCCGGCGCGCAGGTAGTCGGGCACGTGGACGTCCGCGGGCAGCTCCTCGAGCGCGGCGATGCTCAGACGACGCATGACCTATCCCTTCAGATTGACGTGCACGAGAATGCGGGCACCCCGCTCGGCCGACGCCCCGGTCACGACGAGCCGCAGCCAGTTGCCGAAGACCGTCACCGGCAGCTCGGCGATGGCCTGTGCGGCGGGAAGCACCACGGGTGTGCCGCGTCGGATCCAGCTGATGCCGTCAGGTGACACCTCCACGGTGAGCTCGAGTTCGGGGTGCTCCCCCTCCGCCTGCAGAAAGAACACGGCCTCGCTCGCCCACCCCGCCTCGTACGGCAGCGTGGCGAAGTCGTCGGAGATGCGCACCCGTCGGGCGAGCACCGAGGTGTAGGTCGTCTGCATGCTGCTGCTCCTGATCAGCTGAGGGCCGGGACGGGTACCGCGGCGTCGTCGTCGATGTCGACGATCGCGCCCTGCGCGGCGAGGGTCGTGCGCACCAGGGCGGGGTCGAGTTCGCCGATCGTCAGCGCGTCGCGTACGCACAGGGCGGCGGCCGTGCCCGCGCCCTGCCCCATCGCCATGCACGTGGCCATGACGCGCGCCGAGCCGAAACCCGGCCCGTCGGCGCTGAGGCTGCGTCCGGCGGTGATGAGGTTGACGCTGCCGCGCGGGATGAGACTGCGCAGCGGGATGTTGTAGGCCCGCTTCGGGTACACGAACTCGGTCTGGTCGATGCTGTCGGGCTCGTGGATGTCGATCACGTGGGCGCCCTTCGCGACCGTGTCGGGGAACGCCTTGGGGGTGACGATGTCGTCCTTCACGAGGTGGTACTCCCCCACGATGTGGTACGTCTCGCGCACCCCCGTCTGGATGCCCGACTTGGCGAGCCAGCAGTCACGGAACTCGGGGAACTCCCGCCGCAGCACCTCGATGACGTGGTGCAGGGTCTCGCGCAGGCTCACCTCGGTTCTGCTGAACCGCTCGGGGTCGCTCGCATCCGTGGGCTCCCGCAGCAGGTTGATGCTCACCATGCCGTCGTGGAAGAAGGAGTTGATCCACGGCCCGCCGAACACCGGGATCTCGCCCGCGGCGTGCAGTTCGGCGAGTCGCCCCCGGATGCGGTCCGACACCGGCAGCACGCCGTTGACCGCGTCGCCGAACAGGTGCTGCAGCGCATCGGTGTCGACGCCCCCGAGCTGGAACCAGAGCGTCGCCGGCTGCAGCACGTCGCCCTTCGTGACCGGCAGACCGGCGGCACGCACGACATCCGCGTCTCCGCTGCAGTCGACCACGACGCGCGCCTCGTACGCCGTTCGGCCCGCCTTGTTCTGCACGATCACGTGTGTCACGCGGCCGTCGTCGACGACGCAGTCCGAGAACCACGAGTGGTAGAGCAGTGTGACCCCGGCGTCGACGAGCATGCGCTGGGCGGCGAGTTTGAGCAGTTCGTCGTTCACGGGGTAGTTGCCGCTGTCGCGGGTCACATCGGCGCCCCCGAGGGCAGCCGTCGACCGCAGCAGCTCGAGCGGGAGACCGCCGATGTGGTACTCGCCGCCCAGGCGGAACTCGCTGATGGGCGTGACGAGCGCGCTCGTCGACATACCCCCGACGAAGCCGTAGCGCTCGATCAGCAGGGTTCGCGCGCCGTTGCGGGCGGCGGCGACGGCCGCGATGAGCCCGGCCGGGCCCCCTCCGCAGACGACGACGTCGTAGCTGCCGGCGACGGGTGTCTCGCGCGCGGGTTCGGTGATGTGCATGGTGGCTGCTATCTCGCTCATTCGGTGGAGTAGACGACCGAGTCGAGGAACAGGTGCACCGAGCGATCGGTGTCGGTCTCGACGAAGAACACCGGGTTGATGAGGTCGGTGATCGACGTGTAGCCGGGTGTGAGCGTCGGCGAGATGCCGCGCAGGTCGAACACCCGATCCATCGACTGCAGTTCGATGTACTCGCGCTTCTTCACGTCGACGGTGAGGCGCAGGTAGATCCAGTTGAGCTTGTCGGGGCTCTCGTTGTAGAGCAGATCCTGCTCACCGCCTGGCACCCACTGGAAGCCGTCGGCCGAGCCGTCGGCGAAGCGCCGGCCGTACCACTGGTTGTCGACACCCGGTACGCACCAGCCGTCCGTGACCCCGAAGTTCCAGTCCTCGGGGGTGACGCCGTCTGCCACCCGGTAGTACTGCCAGCGCTTCACGGGCTGCCCGCCGAGCGCGTTCACGTAGCGCACACCGGGCATGTAGCGGTACTCGCTGTCCTGCACGTCGAAGAAGAAGCCGAAGGCCCGGATGTCCTCCTCGCCGAGGCCGGTGCGGTCCTGTTCCGGCGTGTAGGCGTACCAGGCTTCGATCTGGATCTTCTCGGGGTCGCCGAAGCGCGACAGGCGCTTGATCGCGTGGCCCATGCTGCCCGGGCGCGGCGGTTCGGTGTGGGGTCCGCCGGTGGGCGCCGTGGTGAGCTTGAGCGAGTAGGTGCCCTCCATCGACCCGTGCGACGAGGCGAACCGCATCGACGCCGAGCTCAGCATGGTGGGCGCCCAGCTCGTCAGGTCGACCTGCGACTCGAACGACTCGTAGTCGTCGTAGACGAAGTTGGGGGTGAGATCGAGCCAGCCGTTGAACCCGTTGTCGAAGTCGTCGTAGGTGACGACGCGCGCGAGCGGATTGAACCGCTCGAGTCCGCGGTCGTAGCTCAGCACCTTCTGCATGTCACGCCTTTCCGTCGTCGCGTGCTGCAGCCGTCGCGCCATCGGCGGCGCGGTGCAGCGATGAGGCCAGCCAGTTCTTCACGGCATCGACGCGCACACCGACAGCGATCTGCGCGTTCGGCGGCGGCGGGTCGACGCGTGTGCCGAGATCCGCGACGACGACGCCGCGCGTCACCTCGGACTCGGTCTCGACGAGCACGTGCGCGCTCACCCAGTCGAAGAGCTCGGGGTGCACGACCGCCGCGAGCGCGAGCGCGTCATGCATCGCGCAGCTGTCGGCCGCGAGCGGATCGCGGGGGCGGCGACGAGCCGTCGCGTCGATCCACGCGAGCGCGTAGCTTCCGAGCCGTCCGAGCGGCCCGCCTTCCGCCTCGAGCTGCTGCGCCTCGGCGCGGGTCAACCGCACCTGCTCGGTCACGTCGAGGCCGACCAGGCGCAGGGGCACGCCAGCGCGCAGCACCGCGGCGACGGCATCCGGGTCGTTCCAGAAGTTGAATTCTCCCGGCAGGTCGCTGCGTCCGGTCGTGCGCAGGTAGCTGCCGCCCATGACGACGACTTCGCGCACCGCCGATGCGGCGTCCGGGTCGTCCGCCACGAGTCGCGCGATGTTGGTGAGCGGCCCGATGGCGACGATGACGAGCTCGTCCGGACGATCCCGGATGAGCCGGCCGAGCGCCGCCGTCGCGTCGCCTTCGCGGGATGCGTCAGCGGCATCCGGTGCCGTCCCGGCACGCGCGGGACGCCGCAAGGGCGCCGCCGATCCCGCGTGCACCGGCACGTCGCCCGCGCCCAGGCCGTCGAGCAGCTCGCGCGTGAGCCGGGTGGCCGTGACGAGGTCGGTGTTGCCGAAGACCGTGGTCGCGGCCACGACGTCGAGTCCCGGTTCGCCGAGGGCTGCGCACAGCGCGAACGCGTCATCGACTTCGGAGCCGAGCTCGCCGAGCGAGTTGTCGGTGTCGACGACGACGGGGATGCGGTTCATGACTGCTTTCTGAAGGAGACGGTGCGGGGACGGCGGAGGGATCGCCGCCCCCGCACCGCGGGAGTCATCGACTCAGTTGGTCAGGTAGACCGTGCGGAAGTCGATGAACTCGTTCGGCGGGATCACGAGACCCTGCACGTTCGAGGCCGTCGCCGCGTTGACGTTGATCTCGAACAGCGGGATCGCCGGGGTGTCGGCGCGCATGATGTCGACGGCCTGCTGGTACAGTTCGAGCCGCTCATCCGCGTCGGTGATCTGCTGCGCCTTCGTCGTGACGGCGTCGAACTCCTCGTTGCAGTAGCCGAGGCGCGCTGCCGCGCAGTTGTAGAGGCGGTAGATCGTGTAGTCGGCATCCCCGGTGATGGTCTGGTTCGCCTGCACGTCCATGTCCCACGCGTGCGTGCCGTCGTCGTTGACCGTGCCGAACTCCTTGAGCCAGCTGGCCGAGTCGAGAGCACGCGGCTCCACCGTCACGCCCACCTCGCGCCATGCCGAGATGAACGCCTGCATCATGTTCGCGAAGCCGGCGCCGTTCGAGGTGCTGTAGATCACGTCGACCGTGACGCCGTCGGCGTAGCCCGCCTCGGCGAGCAGCTCCTTGGCGTGCTCGGGGTCGTACTCCACCATGCCGTCGGTCGGCTCGACGCAGCCGAAGGCGGCGACCGGGCAGAACGACTTCATGACCGTGGCGGTCTCGCCGAACAGCGACTCCTGGATCGTCTTCAGGTCGAGCGCCGCCCACATGGCCTCGCGCACGCGCTGGTCCTGCAGGTACTCGTTCTTGTTGTCGAACCACAGGAAGTAGTAATTCAGGCTGTTCTGCTGGGTGAAGGTGACGTTCGGCATCGACGTGACCTGGGCGACCTGGTCGTTGGGCACGTCGCCCACGATCTGGGCCTCGCCGTTGGAGAGCGCCGTGATCTTGCCGTTGATGTCGGTGACCTGCTTCATCGTCAGCGTCTTCAGCTTGGCCTTCTCACCCCAGTAGTCCTCGTTGCGGGTGAAGCTGAAGTGGTCGTTGGCCACGTACTCCGTGATGATGAACGGGCCCGTGCCGATCGGCTTGTTCCAGTAGTCGGTGTCGGCCTGGATGGTGGTGTCGGAGTGCGAGAACTCGCCCTTGCCGATGTAGACCATCGACAGCACACCGAGCAGGGTTCCTGTCGGGGCCGAGGTCGTGATCGTGACGGTCAGGTCGTCGGTCGCCTCGACGCTCTGGATCGGCGCGAGCACCGTCTTGAGCGCCGCCTCCCAACCGATGTAGCGCTCGATCGAGCCCTTCACATCGGCGGCGGTGAACGGGGTGCCGTCCGAGAACGTCACGCCCTCACGCAGGTGGAAGACGAGGGTCGTGTCGTCGACCCACTCCCACGACTCGGCCAGCTTCGGCTGAGGCGTGTTGTCGCCGTCGAGCGTGATGAGCGTCTCGAGGGTCTGCGAGATCGCCATGTTGATGCCGATCTCGAGAGGGGACTGCGAGATGTCGGATCCCGCCCAGCCGTAGGCCGGGATGTAGGTGAGGTTCTGCTGGTCGTCGGGCAGCGGCTCCTTCGAGGCGGCGTCGTCGCCACCCGCCGAACAGCCCGAGAGCACAAGGGCCGCGATCGTCGCCAGCGCGGCGACCGAGCCCAACTTCGCACGAAGCGATGTCATTGCTATCTCCTTTGATTGATGGAACTTGGTGCGGTTCACCGGGTCTCGGTCATCGAGGCAGGGCGAACGTGGATGCGACCGGGTAGTGATCGCTCGGCGCGATCCCCCGATCGAAGAACTCGACGACCTCGGCGCTGCGAGCGCGCACGGGACCGCGGAAGAAGATGTAGTCGATCGTCTTCTGCGGGCTCGCGATCGGCGACTTGGGGGTGCCGACCGTCGTCATGAACGGGTTCGGGATCACCGGATGCGTCGGCGGCGCCTGGCGGTTGAGCGCGGTGAACGCGTCGAGGTAGCCGGCGTTGCCGATGACCCAGATGGCCGTCGCGATGGCGTTGGTGTCGGAGGCGAAGAACACCGGTTCGTCGTCACGCGCGAGCGTGCTCAGCTCCTCCACGACGCGGTGCGCCTGCGGCGTGCGCTGGTTCACCCCCGTCTCGACCTCGACGGCGTTGCCCGAATACGAGAGGTGCGCCGTCGTCCACAGGATCGTCTGGGGTGCGCCCTGCACCTGCAGCCGCACCCAGAACAGCCGCGCGTGGGAGTCGTGGATGCCGACGTCGATGGCGCCGTGCTCCACCTCGCTGAACAGCTCGCGATCCCACCACAGGTTGCTCTGCGACTCCCACCCCGGGAAGTCGTCGTGAACGCGGTCATGGCCGGGCATCACCTCGTCGAGCAGGTCGCGCGACCACCGACGCGTCTCCTGCGTCGCGAGCAGGTCGGGCGCGCGCCGTTCGTAGAGCGCGCGCATCGCGGCCACCCGCTCCTCGGCGTGGTGGTCGCCCCACAGGTTGTGGGTCTGTGCGATGAAGGTGAGCGCGCTCACGAGATCTCCCTCTGGTCGGCCGGGCGGGCCGGCGCGATGTCGTGGTTGAAGCGCACGACCTCGCGACGCCCGTCGCGCAGGCGGAAGGTCGTGATCGAGCAGTTGTCGGGCGACCCGAGCGGCATGTGTCCCGGGGTCGGAAGGCCGAGCATGTGCGCGGTGGCGAGACGGATGGGGTTGCCGCTCGTGAAGATCACCGCCACCCGATCGCCCCCGCGCTCGGTGAGCTCCGCGACGACCCGCTCGAGGGAGGCGACCACGCGCTCCCGCGTCTCGGAAAAGGTCTCTCCTCCCACGCCGCGGGCGACGTCCGCCCCGGCCGCGACCGCGGCGACGAGCTCCGGATGCAATGCCTCGGCCTCGTCGAAGGTCAACCCCGCCCAATCGCCGACGCTCATCTCGCGCAGCGCCGGGTCGACGCGCGCCTCGGTGCCGACACGCGCCGCGTACGGGGCCGCGGTGTCGTGAACGCGCGGCAGATCGCTTGCGACGACGGCGTCCGGATGCGGCACCTGCTCGGCGAACGCCGCCGCGAAGAGCTCGGCCTGCACGCGGCCGGTGTCGGTGAGCCCCGAGTCGAACTGGCCCTGGTAGCGGCCTTCGAGGTTCCACAGCGACTCGCCGTGCCGGACGAGGTGCAGGGTGAGCGTGCTCACGGCTTCTCCTCGAGCCAGGGGCGCACGACGGGCACCGCGGCGAGGAGCGCTCGCGTGTACGGGTCCTGCGGGTTCTCGAAGAGCTGCTGTGCGGTGCCCTCCTCGACGACGACGCCCTTGTTGAGCACGAGCACGCGGTCGCACAGGTGCTCGATCACCGAGAGGTCGTGCGAGATGAAGAGGTACGACAGGCCGAGGTCGGCCTGCAGGTCTTCGAGCAGGTTGAGCACCTGCGCCTGCACCGAGACGTCGAGCGCGCTGACCGCCTCGTCGCAGATGATGAGCTTCGGCCGCAGCGCGAGAGCCCGCGCGATGCCGATGCGCTGCCGCTGACCGCCCGAGAACTGGTGCGGGTAGCGGTCGGAGTAGTCGGGGTTGAGGCCGACGCGCTCCATGAGGGCCTTCGCCTCGCCGGTCCACTTCTCGCGGGGCACGATGCCGCGGTGCACGCGCCACGCCTCGGCGATGATGTCGCGCACCGTGAGCCGGGGGTTGAGCGAGGCGTACGGGTCCTGGAAGACCATCTGCATGTCGCGACGCATGTCCTTCATCTGCCGCAGCGACAGCTGGGTGATGTCGTGGCCCTCGAACCGCACGGTTCCGCCTGCGGCGGGGACGAGGCCGATGATCGTGCGCGCGATGGTCGACTTGCCGGACCCCGACTCGCCGACCAGCCCCACCGTCTCACCGCGACCGATCTCGAAGTTCACATCCGACACGGCGAGCTTCTCGCCGATCTTGCGCAGCAGGATCGACGAGCGGATCGGGTACGACACCTTGAGGTGCTCGACGCTCAGCAGCGCGCTCGACGAGTCAGTCATGGCTCAGCACCTCCTCCGAGCGGTGGCACGCCGCGAGGTGCCCGGCCGGCCAGCCCTCCGGCTGGCGCAACGGCGGCACGACGCTGCGGCAGACGTCGACCGCGAACGGGCAGCGCGGGTTGAACGCGCAACCGCTGGGCAGGGCCAGCAGGTTCGGCGGGGATCCCTCGATCGGCACGAGGCGCTGCCCGATCGAGACGTTGCTCGGGATGGAGTTCAGCAGCCCCTGGGTGTAGGGGTGAGCGGGGTGGTCGTAGACCTCGCGGATCTCACCCGTCTCGACGATACGGCCGGCGTACATGATGGCGGCACGGTCGGCGACATCCGCGACGACGCCCAGGTCGTGGCTGATGAGGATCATGCCCATGCCCGTCTCGGCCTGCAGGTCGGCGAGCAGATCCATCACCTGCTTCTGCACCGTCACGTCGAGAGCAGTCGTGGGCTCGTCGCCGATGAGCAGCTTCGGCTCGAGGGCGATCGCCATGGCGATCATGATGCGCTGACGCTGCCCGCCCGAGAACTGGTGCGGGTAGTCGCGGATGCGCGTCTCGGCGTCGGGGATGCCGACCCGCTTGAGCAGTTCGAGCGCCTTGGCCCACGCCTCCTGCTTGGGTGTGCCGCGGCGACGACGGAATACCTCGGCGATCTGCCAGCCCACCCGGAACACGGGGTTGAGCGAGCTGAGCGGGTCTTGGAAGATCATCGCGATCTCGGTGGCGCACAGCTCGCGCACCTTGCTCGTGGGAGCCGAGGCGAGGTCGAAGCCCTGGTAGCGGATCTCTCCCCCGACGATCGAGCCGGCGGGTTGCGGCAGCAGCGCCATGATCGCCTGCGCGGTCACCGACTTGCCCGACCCGGATTCTCCGAGGATCGCGACGGTCTCACCGGCGCGCACGTCGAAGCTCACCCCGTCGAGGGCGCGCACGATGCCGGCCGAGGTCGAGAACTCGACCTGCAGATCGTCGACGCGCAGCAGAAGCTCGTCGGCGTCGGCCACGGTGGGCAGGGTGGCAGTCATCAGGCACTCCGCAGTTTGGGGTCGAACCGGTCGCGCAGGGCGTCGCCCAGGATCCCGGTGGCGAGCACGAGGATCGCGAGCGCGATGCCGGGCAGGGTGGAGATCCACCACGCCGTGCCGAGGTAGGCCGTGCCGTTGTTGATGGTCGTGCCGAGGCTCGGGATGCCGAGCGGCACACCGACGCCGAGGAACGACAGGGCGGCCTCGAGCAGCACCACGTGGCCGAACTCGACGGTCGCGACGACGAGGATCGGGGCGACGCATCCGGGCAGCAGGGTGCGGAAGATGATGTGCGCGTGACTGGCCCCGAGGGTGCGCGCCGCCTCGACGTACTCACGGGTGCGCAGCGAGAGCACCTGGCTGCGCGTGACGCGGGCGAACACGACCCAGTTGGTGATCGAGATGACCACGATGACGTTCCACAGGCTGGGGCCGAGAACGGATGCCAGCAGGATCGCCAGCAGGATGGCGGGGAAGGCGAGCTGCACGTCGGCGACGCGCATGAGAACGTTGTCGACCCATCCGCCGAAGTGCCCGGCGAGCAGGCCGAGGAGCACCCCGAAGACGCCGGCGACGAGCAGGGTCGAGACGCCGACCGTGAGCGACACGCGTGCGCCCATCATCATCTGCGCGAAGAGGTCCTGCCCGACCTGGTCGGTGCCGAACACCGCGTAGCTGCCGTCGGGCAGTGTCGTACCCGGGGGCTGCAGGCGGAACAGCAGCTCGGTGTGCAGCGGGTCGAAGTCGTAGAGCATCGGCACCACGACGGCGCCGACGATGAAGAGGCCGATGACCACGAGAGGCACCGTGATGCGCGCCGTGACCCCGCGGCGCGCCCGCCGGGCACGCTGCATGGTCTGCATGGCGATCGTGGGAGGTGCGGTCATTTCGCGAGCCTCACTCTCGGGTCGAGGTAGCCGTAGAGCAGGTCGACCACCAGGTTCACGATGACGAAGGCCGCGGCGATGATGATCACGCACGCCTGCACGAGGTTGTAGTCGCGGAAGAGGATCGAGTTGACCAGCAGCCTGCCGATTCCCGGGAAGCTGAAGACGGTCTCGGTGATGACCGCGCCGCCGAGCAGGGTGCCGAACTCGAGCCCCACGAGGGTGATGACGGGGATGAGCGCGTTGCGCGTGGCGTGCGTGAAGATCACGACGCGCTCCGAGAGCCCCTTGGCACGAGCCGTCGTGACGTACCCCTCGCCGACGACCTCGAGCAGACCGCTGCGGGTCATGCGGGTGAGGATCGCGATGAACGGCAGCGCGACGGTGACCACGGGCAGCACGAGTGCGTCGGGGCTGTTGAGCCCGGTGCTCGGCAGCAGCCGCAGCAGCTGCGAGAAGACGAGCATGAGCACGACGCCGACCCAGAAGCCCGGCAGCGATTGCGTGAAGAGGCTGGCGGTGGTGACGACGCGGTCGGTGAGTCGGTTGACGCGGAGCGCTGCGAGCAGGCCGAGCGGGAAGCTGACGATCACGGCGAGCAGGCACGCGAGAACGGCGAGCAGGGCGGTGTTGGGCAGCACCTGGCCGACGAGCTGCATGACGGGTACGCCCTGCGTGTAGGAGTTGCCGAAGTTGCCGGTCAGCGCCGTACCGACGTAGGTCAGGTACTGCACGATGAGCGGTTGATCCAGCCCCATCTGCTTGCGGAGCGCGGCGACCTGCTCGGGCGTCGCGTCCATGCCGGCGAGCAACAGCGCCGGGTCGGCGGGCACCAGCCGCACGATCACGAACACGACCGTCACGACGCCCCAGAGCACGAAGACGGCGAGTAGAACTCGCCGGATCGTGTATCCGAGCATGTCAACCTCCAGGGGATCAGCCTCGATCCCCAGTTTCGGATTCGGGTTCTGCGATGAAGCCCAGAACGTTATCGCTAATGAAACTTCCGCATCGCGGCCAGATTGTCAACCTGCGGTTTTGGGGCGGTTCTGACCTGGGATTTTCTAGCTCCTCTCATCCGCCATTCGTTGCAAGATCGAGCTTTGACAGACGATAGCGATAACGCTAATGTTGCGCTCACGCCCACCGGAGCCGGTGTGCGTCCAACGATGGCAAGGAGTCATAGGTGACGAGCCCCGAAGTCGCGACGACCGCAGCAGCGCTGCGCGACGCGATCCGCAGCAGCGATCTGCGGCTGTCGAAGTTCAATCCGCTCTCGCGGATCCTGACCTTCGACGATTTCAACCACGGAGCGCACGGCTGGGTCGAGCTGGGCGGAAACTACAACGGTCGCGGTGACCTGGACTCGATGGACGAGCACTTCCGCGACTTCCGTCCGCCGCAGCTGTCCAACCAGAACTTCTTCGACGTCGGCACCCACGGCGGCATGACGGGCACCTACTCGCTCAAGCTCGCCACTCGCAAAGCGCCCGGCCACACCGCCACCGCCATCCGCCGGCTCACCATGAGCGGGCGCGGTCTGCTGCAGATCGAGGCCTACCTCGCCTGGAAGGGCGAGGCCAACCTCACGGGAGGCGACGAGGTCAACACCTACGGCGACATCAGCTGGGACGCGAACTCGCATCCGACGGAGGCCCAGTTCGGCGCCTTCACGGTGGCGACCGACCTCGACCACGACGGCATCCGGTACCACAACGTCATGCGGTTCCAGAACGCCGACGAGAACGGCAAGATCATCCAGAAGTGGATGTACCCCACGGTCGCCGAACCCACCCCGCACGAGCGTTTCGAAGGCAAGCACGACTACGGGCGGTACACCGACTTCACGGCGCCGAACCCCGACGACTGGCGCTTCCTCACCGACACGCGGCAGGAGGCCTGCTACAACGAGGTGCCGACCAAGGTGAACTGGCACTACCTGCGCTTCCTCATCGACACGACGACGCGCTCCAACGTCGAGCTGCAGTTCAACAACGACACCTACGACCTGCGCGACGTGCCCGTGCCGCCCTACAAGGAGAAGTACGAGTCGCTCGAGAGCCTGCTCAACTTCTACTTCTCGGTGCGTACCCTCGGGCCGCACCGCAACTTCCTCTTCCTCGACTCCGTCGTCATCTCGGCAGATTGGTGAACCACAACATGCGTCAGTCGCAGAGCGCCGTGATGGAACGCGGCGTCGACCTCGAAGGCGTTCACGAGACAGAACCGTTCGAGGTCGCGTGGGCCGGCGAAGCACGCTGGTTCGTGCAGTTCCTGCGCCCCGCCCCCGGAACCCAGGTCGAGTTCCGGGTGCAGATCTCGCCCGACGGTCTCACCTGGATCGACCACGAGGGCATGGCTCCGATAGCATCCGAGGCGGTCGGGCTGCTGTCGATCCCCGTCAGCAACTTCGGCCACTGGCTCCGGCTTCGGAGCGAACAGAAGTCGGGCAATGAGGCTCCGATGCTGCGCATCTACCTCGAGCTCAAGGAGTAGACGGGCGCGAGCATGGTACGCAGACCTGAGGGGCCTCGGCGACGGACGTTGCAAGACGTGGCGGACGCCGTCGGACTCACCGCCAACACGGTCTCGCGTGCTCTCAACGACAAGCCCGGGGTGAGCGCGGCGACGCGCGCACTCATCAAAGCCGAAGCCGAGCGCATCGGGTATGTGCCGAACGTGCATGCCCGATCGCTCGTGCTCGGCTCCCGCAAGACGATCGGCGTGATCCTCACCGACCTCGCGAACCCCTTCTTCAACGACCTCGTCAGCGAGGTCGAGGAGCTCGCGATCAACTCCGGGTACACGCTCCTGCTGCTGCTGTCGGACGAAGACCCGGAGCGCGAGCAGTTCGCCGTCGAGACGGCGCTGCGCTCGGGCGTCGACGGCATCATCGGAGTCGCCGTGCAGGGGCGCTCGAACCCGTGGACGGCGGTCACCCGCGCGGGCATCCCCCTCGTGCTCGTGGCCCGCGAGCTGAGCGACATGCAGGTCGACTTCTACTCCAACGACAACGAGGCCGGCCGCCGGCTGACCGCCGAGGCCGTCATCGAGCGTGGGGCACGCGACATCGTGCTCGTCGAAGAGGATCTGCGCATCACGACGGTCAGCCATCGTGTCGACGGCTTCCACCGTGCCTTGGAAGCGCACGGCATCCCGATCAGCTCGACCCGCATCGCGCGGGTGCCGTCACGACGCACGGCACGCGGGGCATCGCTGTGGCGCGGAGAAGACGCGTACCTCGTGCTCTCCGACCTGCTCGACACCGGCCGGGTGCCCGACGCCTTCCTCGTCGGCAACGACTACTTCGCGCTCGGTCTCTACGCTGCCCTCCGCGAGCGCGGCATCCGCGTGCCGGAAGACGTTCTCGTCATGGGCTGGGGCGACTACCCCTTCTCCCGCTTCCTCGACCCGCCGCTGTCGACCGTGCGACTGCCCGCGCTCGAGGTGGCACGCGCGGCGACCAATCGCTTGCTCGACCTCATCAACGGTGCGTCGGAGTCGACGCCCATCACCGAGTACTTCCAGCCGGAGCTCGTGCTCCGCGCCTCCACCCAACGCTGAAAGGTTCACCATGTCGAACTTCGCCGCCGTGATGCCCGAGCTCGGACGCATCGAGATCCAGGATGTCGGCGAACCGCGGCCGGCGCCACGTGACGCCGTCGTGCAACTCGAGGCGGTGGGCGTGTGCGGTTCCGACACGGCGTACTTCACCGTGGGGCGCATCGGCGACTGGATCGTCGACGGGCCGATCATCCTCGGCCACGAGTGCGCGGGCAAGGTGATCGCCGTGGGCGACGAGGTGACGCAGGTGAAGGTGGGCGACCGCGTGGCCATCGAGCCCGGCACCCCCTGCCGCGACTGCCGCGACTGCATGGCGGGTCGCTACCACCTCTGCCCCGACCTGGTGTTCTTCGCGACACCGCCGTACGACGGATCGCTCGTGCAGCGCATGGCGATCGACGAGCGGCAGCTGTTCCCGATCCCCGACAGCATGAGCTACGAGGAGGGGGCGCTGTGCGAGCCGCTCTCGGTGGGCATCTGGGCGTGCAAGCGCGCCGGGCTCGAACCGGGCGACCGGGTGCTCGTGACGGGCGCGGGACCCGTCGGCCTGCTCGCGGCGCAGGTGGCACGCGCCTTCGGGGCGAGCTCGGTGACGGTCGCCGACATCGCGGACTTCCGTCTCGAGATGGCGCGCAACCTGGGCTTCGACACCGAGCGCGCCGGCGAGGGCACCGACCGCGACTTCGACGTGCTCCTGGAGTGCTCGGGCGCGCCCACCGCTCTCGCGGACGGCCTGTGGCGCCTGCGCACCAACGGCCGCGCCGCCATGGTGGGAATGCCCAAGCAAGACGTGACGCTCGCGCTCTCGCGCCTCAACGTCAACGAGCTCACGATCGGCCTCGTCAACCGCTACGCCCACACCTGGCCCATCGCGATCGAGCTCGTCGCGAGCGGCCGCGTCGACGTCGCCTCGCTCGTGACCCACCGCTTCCCGCTCGACGAGACCGCAGACGCGATCATGCTGTCGAAGAACGTGCCCGACTCGGTGAAGGCCGTCATCGCCCCCCAGCAGCGCTCGGCCTGAGCCACCGACGGCATCCGAACCCGAGGCGGCACCCATGAGCGCTGCGAACGCCCCCGGCGGGTACTACACGGAACCCGCGCGTGAGGTGCCCGTGATCGCCGACGTCGACGTGCTCGTCGTCGGCGGCGGTCCCGCGGGCGTCTCGGCCGCCGTCGGCGCGGCCCGCACGGGGGCCAGCGTGTTCCTCGTCGAAGAGACGGGAGCCTTCGGCGGCATGTGGACGCAGGGTCTCGTGATCACGCTCGCGGGCTACAACTGCTGGCTGCAACCCGAGCGCGTGCGAGTCGTCGACGGGATCGGCGGAGAGTGGCTGCGCCGCGCGGCCGCGATCGGCGGTGCGGTCGATCACGACGGGTGGGTGCTCAGCACCGACCCCGAGAAGATGAAGCTCGTGGCCGACGAGCTGCTGCAGGAAGCCGGTGTCGAGTTTCTGCTGCACGTGCTCGCGACGTACCCGATGCTCGAGGGCACGACCGTGAGCGGATGCGTCGTCGAGACGCGCGAAGGACGGCAGGCGATCCGCGCCCGCGTCACCGTCGACGCCACAGGCAACGGCGACATCGTGGCGCGCTCGGGCGACGACTGGGAGAAGGGCGACACCCTGCAGCCCATGACTCTCCCGATGTACCTGTCGAACGTGCACACCACCCCGGGCGTCGATGCCGGCGAACCCGCGCGCATCCGCATCGGCCCGGAGCCGGGAGAGCTCGACGACTACGGCATGGACGACGCCAACGCCGGACGGCAGGATGTCGTGATCGACCGCCAGGCCATGCGCGATGCGCGGGTGCGCGGCGAACTGCCGGTGTTCGGGGGTCCCTGGTTCGGCGGTCTGGAGAAGGACGTCGTGTGGGTCAACGCGGTGCGCGTCGTCGGAGACGCCACCGACAACCGCGACCTGACGCGCGCCGAGGTGCAGGGACGACGTGACGCCGTCGCGCTGCACAGCTACCTGCGCGCGCACGTGGCGGGCTTCGAGAACTCCCGCCTGCAACAGACCTCCCCCACGATCGGCATCCGCGAGACCCGTCGACTGCGCGGGGTCGCGACCCTCACCGGTGACGAGGTGCGGGCGGCGACGCATCCGCGCGACGCGATCGCGCTCGGCACCTGGCCGGTCGACGTGCACCCCGTCGACGGCAGCGCGGGTTCGCATGTGATGTTCGTGCCCGCGCCCTACGGCATCCCCTACGGCGCGCTCGTTCCGGCCACGACCGACGGGCTGCTCGCCGCGGGACGCTGCATCTCGGTCGACCGCGAGGCGCTCGGCAGTGCACGGGTGGGGGCCACGTGCACGGCGACGGGGCACGCCGCGGGCGTCGCGGCAGCGCTCAGCGCGCTGGGCGGCATCCGGCCACGCGATCTCGACACCGGCGAACTGCAGGCACGACTGCGAGCGCAGGGCGCTCTGCTGTCGCCTGACGACCTGCCCGGGCACGCGGGCGACTGAGGTGGCGACCCGCCGAGACCGGCCGGCTACTCGCCGAGACTCGGCAGGGTGATCGGGCGCGTGGCGTCGAGGGCGAGGCGGAAGCGACGCGCGGAACGCCGCACCCGCCCGGTGACGAGATACCAGACGATGCCGACGCTCGCGGCGAAGAATGCCATCACCGCGACGAAGAAGACCGAGCCGCGCGCGCCCCACTCGTTCGCCGCCAACCCGATGAGCGGCGCGCCGAAGGGGGCGCCGCCGGTGAGAAAGGCCGTGTACATGACGAGCACCCGCCCCCGCACCGTCGCGGAGGTGTGCGCCTGCATGTAGGCGTTCGAGGTGCCCATGAGGGTGACGATCGAGAAACCGCACGCCGCGCCGACCGCCGCGTACGCCCAGAAGCTCGGCATCATGGCCGACACCGCCGTGGCGATCGCGACGAGAAGCGCGAACAGGACGATGCGCCGCATGCGCACCTCGCGCATCCGTGCGAGGAAGACCGCACCGGTGAGCGAGCCGACGGCGTAGCAGGAGGTGACGAGGCCGAACGCCCACGACGGCTGATGGAAGTCGACGGCCACCGTCGCCGCGTAGATCGGGAACTGGGTGGCGAAGGCGCTCGAGATGAACACGATGCCGAGCAGCAGCAGGATGTCGGAACGATGTCGCACGTACCGCACCGCCGCGAGCATGCTCGCGCTCGTGGCGTCGCGCAACCGCGGCACGAACTCGGAGCTGCGCATCGCCGCGAGCGCCCCGATGAGCACGAGATACGAGACGGTGTTGGCGACGAACAGCCACCCCGAGCCGATGACCGCGATGAGCACGCCCGCGAGCGCCGGCCCGCACAGGCGCGCGACGTTGAACTGCACCGAGCCGAGGTTCACCGCGTTCACGAGCTTGTCGCGCGGAACGATGTCGCCGAAGAACGACTGCCGCAGCGGCTGGTCGAACGCCATGAGGATGCCCCAGCACGCCGTGAAGACGAACATCATCGGCAGGGTGAGCATGTCGAGCACGAGCAGCAGCCCGAGCGCGAGGGCGAGCGCCCCGAGCAGGGCGCTCGTGATGTAGAGCATCGCGCGCCGCTCGAACCTGTCGATGACGGCACCCACGACGGGGATGAGGAACAGCACGGGCGCGGCCTGGAACATGACGGCGAACCCCATCGCGGCCGCGTCGCCGTCGGTGAGCTCGGTGAGCACGGCCCAGCTCATGGCGGTGCTCTGCATCCAGGCGCCGAGGCTCGAGGCGAGCGAGCCGAAGAACCACACACGGTAGTTGCGCACCCGCAACGCGCGGAACATGCCGCCCCCGACGACGTCGATCGTGCCGGTGTCGGTGGGCTCGGGGGTGCTCATCCGCGGAGCATCCGAGACATCAACTCGCTCACCCGCACGAGAGCCGCGCGATCTTCGGGACCCAGTTCGGCGAACTCGGCGCGCATGCGCGCGTTGCGTCGGCTGCGGGTGTGGTCGATGAGGGCGTGGCCCTCGTCGGTGACCTCGATGATGACGCGGCGACCGTCGTGCGGGTCACCCACGCGCCGCACGAGACCGGCGGCTTCGAGGGCGTTGATCGTGCGGATGATAGCGGGCGGCGTCACGCCCTCCATGCGTGCGAGGTCGCTCGGGGTGGCCGATCCGCCGTCGTGCAGGCGGGTGAGCACGTAGAACTGGGTGTCGCTGACGATGTCGGTGATGCGCACCTCTCCGATGCGCCTGGCGAGGCGCAGCACCTCCATGCGAAAGCGCTTGGCGTCTTCCTCGATCGACACGAGCACCACGATATTTCATTAACCCGGTTAATGAAAATCCGGATGCCACGCGGCCCTCTGTCGCGCCCGCGGATGTGGAAGCATGGGCAGACCACCACTGCGCCGACGGAAGGGGACCCGTGACGGAGTTCACCGGCGCGTTCCCCGCACCGAGTTGGACGCCCCCGGCCCGTGAGCCCTTCGTGCCGCTGCGCCCCCTCACCCTCGGGCAGATCCTCGCGGGCGCGTTCCGGGCGCTGCGCCACAACCCCGCCGTCACGCTCGTGCCCGCGATCGTGCTGTCGCTTCTGGCGACCGTGCTCGGCATCGTGTTCGGCCTGTTCGTGATCGATCCGCTGCTGCTGGCGAGCGGATCGGAGCTCGGCGTCGAGCTGTACGCCTGGGTGAGCGGGTTCGCACTCGGCACCCTCGGCTGGACGGTCGCGCGGGCGTTCGTGTTCGGTGCGGGCACCCTGCAGCAGGGGGTGTCGAGCGTGGATGTGGCGCACGCCGTGGTGGGGCGCCGCCTCACCCCCGGCGGGCTGCGCCGCCGCACGCGCGGGGTGCGCGCACCGCTCGTGGCGTGGACCGCGATCGTCGTGCTCGCGGTCGTGACGGGCGGCGTGCTCGGCATCGCGCTCATGGGCGTGCTGACCCTCGCCAACCCGCTGCTCGGGGTGCTCGGCGGCTTCCTCGTCTACCCGGCGGTCGCCGCGCTGCTCGTGTGGCTCGGCACGAAGCTCGCCTTCGTGCCCAGCGTGCTCGTCGTCGAACGGCTGCGACTCGGTGCGGGCGTGCGACGCGCGTGGCGCCTCACGCGCGGGCAGTTCTGGCGCACCTTCGGTATCCGCATCCTGTGCTGGGGCATGATCTGGATCGCGACGATGCTCGTGGCGATCCCCGTGCAGCTGATCGTCGACTGGCTCGCGAGCATCATCGCCGGCAACGGCGACATGGGCGACTACCTCACCGTCACGCGCGCCGGGGGCGCCGTGGCGTCGCTCATCGCGTCAGTGATCGGCGCGGTCGGGCTCGTGGTGACCACCTCGACCGACGCCCTGCTCTACCTCGACGTGCGCATGCGCCGCGAGGGGCTCGACCTGATGCTCGCGCGGTTCATCGAGCAGCGACGCGTGACGACGCGGTTCGACCCCGCCGAGCCCGACCCGTACCACCCGCCGGCCGAGGTCGACGCGTCGCAGCTGCGCGCCGTGCCCGTCGACCACGCGAGGGGGTCGGGATGGGGATGACGGATGCGCCCCTCGACCCCGACCGCGACGAGGCGCGTCGGCTGCTCGAGCAGGAGCTATCGAAGTCGCGCTACCAGCAGCGCGAGGCGGCCGAGACGCCGCAGTGGCTCCAGGACTTCTACCGGTGGCTGCAGGATCTGCTGGGCTCGCTCGGCGGCCAGGGCACGGTGCCCGGATGGGTGGCGCTGCTCGTGATCGTCGGGGTCGCGGTGATCGTGGTGGCGTTCCTCGTGTTCGGGGTGCCGCGACTGCGGGCGCGCAGCCGCATCCGCCGGGCGGGAGACGAGCTGTTCGAAGCCGACGACGTGCGCGATGCCGCGGCGATGCGACGGGATGCGGATGCCGCGGCCCGCGCGGGACGCTGGGGTGAGGCGATGGCCGAACGGTTCCGCGCGATCGCCCGTTCGCTGCATGAGCGCACCCTCGTGTCGACGGTGCCCGGCAGCACGGCGCACGATGTGGCCCGCCGCGCCGCCGCTCCCCTGCCCGAGCACGCGCTCGCGCTCGAGGTGGCGGCCCACGAGTTCGATGCGGTGCGCTACCTCGGCGACCCCGGTGACCGTGAGCGCTACGAGCGGCTCGCGGCGCTCGATAACGCCGTGCAGCACACGCGTCCGGTGCTCGAGCCGGCCGCCGCGGCAGCCGACAGCGAGCCGTTCGCGAGGGTCGAGCCGTGAGCGGGCAGGCGGGCACGGGGCTGGCGGGCACGGGGCAGGCGGGCACGGGGCTGGCCGGCACGGGGGTGGCCGGCAGCACCACGGTGACCACGGCGGCGGATGCGGTTCCCGGCGACAGCGGGACGGCATCCGAGACCCCGCGTGGGTCGCGGCGACGCGTCGCACGCGTGCTGCTGTGGGTCGCGATCGTGCTCGTCGTGGTGTTCGGCGGGCTCGCCGTGTGGGCGGCCGGGCAGGGGTCGACGGCGGGGCAGCATCTGCGCTCGCCGAACGATCCGCGCGACGGTGGCGCGATGGCGCTCGCGCAGGTGCTGCAGCAGCAGGGCGTCGAGGTGACGGTGACGCACTCGTTCTTCGAGACGGCGACGGCTGTCGGCGACGGACGCGAGGTGACGCTGCTCGTCGACGACGACTGGTGGGTGCTCACCGAGGAGGCCTACGCGAGTGTGCTCGGCCTCGCGCAGCACCTGGTGCTCGTGCAGCCGACCGATGTGGCGCTCGAGCAGCTCGCGCCGAGCGTCGAGTACGCGGGCTTCGGCGGTGGCGTGCTGTCGGCCGGCTGCGGGCTGCCCGCCGCGCAGCGCGCCGAGTCGGTGAACGCGGGCGGGGATGCCTACACGGCGCCCGTGAGCGCGGAACGCTGCTTCGCATCCGGCGGTGCCAGCGACGGCAGCGACGGCGCCACCGGCGGCAGCGACGCCGCCGGCTTCGGCCTCGTGCGGGTGCAGAACGACGGGCGCACGATCACGGTGCTGGGGCTCGGCGAGGTGCTCGAGAACCAGTACGTCACCGAGGCGGGCAACGCGGCCCTCGCGCTCGGGCTGCTCGGCGAGCAGCCGCGGCTGGTCTGGTATCAGCCCGATGTCGACGACCTCGCCTTCGACGAGGCCAACAGTCTCGCGTCGCTGCAGGCGGTGTGGTTCGCGCCGTTCGTGGTGCTGCTGCTGCTCGTGGGCGTCGCGGCGGCCGTGTGGCGGGGGCGGCGGATGGGGCCCGTGGTCGTCGAGGCGCTTCCGGTGGAGGTGCGCTCGAGCGAGACGATGGAGGGCCGGGCTCGTCTCTACGAGCGGGGTGCGGCGCGCGACCACGCGCTCACGACGCTGCGTCAGGCGACGCTGGGGCGGCTCGCGCGCATCCTGGGCCTCGGCCGCAACGCGACCCCCGACGAGATCATCACCGCGACCGCCGCCACCACCGGGCGCGACCCGGCGGCGTTGACGGCGCTGCTGCGCACCGAGACCGCCCACGACGAGCGCGCGTTCGTGCGCCTCAGCGACGAGCTGCTGCGGCTCGAGCGGGAGCTCGCACGCGCGGTGCGGCCGGGGTGACCCTCAACGTGCGGCGCACCCCCACCAGACGACCACCGAGCAACGAAAGAGAATGGATGCCATGACCACCACATCCGAACTGCGCGACGCCCTCTCGCGTGTGCGCCTCGAGGTCGGCAAGGCGGTGGTGGGCCAGGACGGCGCCGTCACCGGTCTGCTGATCGCCCTGCTCGCGAACGGGCACGTGCTGCTGGAGGGCGTGCCGGGTGTGGCGAAGACGCTGCTGGTGCGCTCGCTGTCGCGGTCGCTGTCGCTCGAGACGCGGCGGGTGCAGTTCACGCCCGACCTCATGCCGGGCGACATCACCGGTTCGGTCGTGTACGACCCGAAGACGGGCGAGTTCGAGTTCCGCGAGGGGCCGGTGTTCACCAACATCCTGCTCGCCGACGAGATCAACCGCACACCCCCGAAGACGCAGTCGGCGCTGCTGGAGGCGATGGAGGAGCGGCAGGTGTCGGCCGACGGGGTGACGCGGGCCCTGCCGACGCCGTTCCTGGTGGCGGCCACCCAGAACCCGATCGAGTACGAGGGCACCTACACGCTGCCGGAGGCGCAGCTCGACCGGTTCCTGCTGAAGCTGGTGCTCGATCTGCCCGAACGCGACTCCGAGGTCGAGGTGCTCGTGCGGCACGCGTCGGGTTTCAACCCGCGCGACCTGGAGGCGGCCGGGGTGACGCCCGTGCTCGACGCCGAGACGTTGCGGGCGGCGCAGCAGGATGTGGCGCGGATGCCGGTGAGCTCGGATGTGCTGGGGTACGCGGTCGACCTGGCGCGCGGCACCCGGCAGAGCCCGTCGGTGCGGCTCGGGGTGAGCCCGCGCGGCACGACGGCGTTGCTCGCGGCGTCGCGCGCGTGGGCGTGGCTGTCGGGGGCTGCCGGGGTGACGCCCGACCACATCCAGGCGATGGCGTTGCCGGTGCTGCGGCACCGCATCCAGTTGCGGCCGGAGGCCGAGCTGGAGGGGGTCGGGGCGGATGCCGTGCTGCGTGCGGTGATCCAGCAGGTTCGCGTGCCGATCTGATGCGACTCTGATGGCGATCTCGGGGTGGTTCGTGGCGGTGCTCGCGGTGGGCGTCGTGCCTGTCGTGTTGCTCGGCGGCTGGCCCGGGTTCTGGGTGTGGCTGGGGCTGCTGGCGGCGGGCGGTGCCGTGGATGCGCTGCTCGCGGGGTCGCCGGCGGCGTTGCGTGTAGAGCGCACGGTGCCGGCGCGTTCGCGGCTGGGTGAACCTGTCGAGTCGACGCTGCTGCTGGTGAACACGGGGCGTCGCACGGTGCGCGGGGTGGTGCGGGATGCGTGGCAGCCGTCGGCGGGCGCGCGGCCGACCCGCGTGTCGGTGTCGGTGCCGCCCGGGGAGCGGTGTGCCGTGCGTACGGTGCTCACGCCGACGCGGCGCGGTGAGCTGCGGGCGGCGGGGGTGACGGTGCGGTCGAGCGGGCCGCTGCACCTGGTGTCGCGGCAGCGCACGCTGCGGGCGCCTGCGGCGTTGCGGGTGTTGCCGCCGTTCTCGTCGCGGCGGCATCTGCCGTCGCGGATCGCGCGGTTGCGTGAGCTGGATGGGCGCACCTCGCTGCTGATCCGCGGTCAGGGCACCGAGTTCGACAGTCTGCGCGAGTACGTACGCGGCGACGATGTGCGCTCGATCGACTGGCGGGCGACGGCCAGGCGGCGCGACCCGGCGGGTGGTGGGGCGAAGCTCGTGGTGCGCACGTGGCGGCCGGAGCGGGATCGGCGCATCGTGCTGGTGATCGACTCGGGGCGTATGGCGGCGGCGCGGATCGCCGACGAGGTGCGGCTCGATACGGCGTTCGAGGCGAGTCTGCTGCTGGCGGCGCTCGCGACGCGTGCCGGTGATCGCGTGGATCTCGCGGTGTACGACCGGCGTGTACGTGGCCGTGTGCAAGGTGCGACGGGTGCGCAGCTGCTGGCGCGGATGGTGGATGTGTTGGCGCCGATCGAGCCGGAGCTGATCGAGCCCGACTGGCGCGGTGTGCCGGGGCTGGTGCGGTCGATCACGCCGCATCGTGCTCTCGTGGTGTTGTTGACGACGATCGATGCGCCCGGTTCGGCTGAGCCGTTGCTGGCGATGCTGCCCGAGTTGACGCGGCACCACACGGTGGTGGTGGCGTCGGTGACCGATCCGGATGTGTTGGCTGCGGCGGGTGTGCGCGGTGCGAGCGACGAGGTCTACCGTGCGGCAGCGGCGGAGCGGGCTCTGCAGGACGCCACGCGTGTCGCGGCCGCCATCCGTCGTCTCGGCGGTGACGTGGTGACGGGCGCTCCCCAAGACCTCCCGCCGGCCCTGGCCGACCACTACCTCGCCCTGAAGGCGGCGGGTCGCCTCTGACGCCGCGCCCCCGCCCGCCCCTCGACCCCGCTCGCGCGGGCTCGCCGGTCCCGTGGCGCGGATTTCGATACGCGGCTACGCCGCTGCTCAATCAGCCGGCATTCGCGGCTGTGCCACTGCTCAATCAGCGGGCATTCGCGCTACGCCACCCCCGTCCCGCTGATCGAGTGCGCCTCGCCGCAGGCGGGCGTGTATCGAGATCCGGTCAGCACCCCCGCGCGACGCGGCCTGAAGCTCGCCGGGCCTGGTGGCGCGGATTTCGATACGCGGCTGCGCCGCTACTCAATCAGCGGGCACACGCGGCTGCGCCGCCCGTCGCCCGCGAGGGCTCGCCGCCGCGCCCCCTCCCCTACTCCCGCTGATCGAGTGCGCCTCGCCGCAGGCGGGCGTGTATCGAGATCCGGTCAGCACCCCCGCGCGACGCGGCCCCAAGCTCGCCGGCACTAGTGGCGCGGATTTCGATACGCGGCTTACGCCGCTACTCAATCAGCGGGCATTCGCGCTACGCCACCCCCGTCCCGCTGATCGAGTGCGCCTCGCCGCAGGCGGGCGTGTATCGAGATCCGGTCAGCACCCCCGCGCGACGCAGCCCCAAGCTCGACGGGCCTGTGGCGCGGATTTCGATACGCGGCTACGCCGCTACTCAATCAGCGGGCATTCGCGGCTGCGGCCCCCTCCCGCTGATCGAGTGCGCCCCGCCGCAGGCGGGCGTGTATCGAGATCCGGTCAGCACCCCCGCGCGACGCGGCCCCAAGCTCGACGGGCCTGTGGCGCGGATTTCGATACGCGGCTACGCCGCTACTCAATCAGCGGGCATTCGCGGCTGTGCTGCTGCTCAATCGGCGGGCATTCGCGGCTTCGCCGCTACTCAATCAGCCGCGGGGGCGGCCTCGAGCACGCGACGGTAGGCGGGCAACTTGGTGGGCAGCAGTTGCGGGGTCTGCTTCGGGTCGACCGACACGGGCGGGATGATCTCGAAGCGCATGACTCCGTCGATGACGCGTCTCTGGAACTCCCAGCCTTGGTCGTGCACGAGCCGATGGTGATGTCGACAGAGCAGGATGCCGTCGTCGATGTTGGTTTCGCCGTGATCTCGCTTGAAGTGGCGGATGTGGTGACCTTCGCACCAGCTGGCGGGCCGAGAGCATCCAGGGAACATGCATCCGCCGTCGCGGGCGTAGAGGGCGAGCCGCTGCTTCTTGCTGAAGAGCCGCTTGACGCGCCCCAGGTCGAGCGGTCGACGCTCGGCGTCGAACAGCAGCTGCTGGAAGCCCTGTTCGCAGATGTGCCGCTCCGCGGTCGCAAGCGACACCGGCGTGTTCTGGCCTTCGATGAAGGCGGCTCCGACGCCGGCCTTCAGGTCGGCCATCGTGACGAGCACACGCACCGCGGGGGTGTCGTCGCCGAGCAGCGAGCTGGGGTCGGTTGCGCTTCCGGCGCGCAGCAGCTCGAGGAACACGTCGGAGGCGAGCTGCTCGGGCGTGCGCGGGTCGTTCTCGATGCGCTCGGCGTGCGCGGCGGCCTCTTCGTCGACGAATCGCGGACCGCCGAGCTTCGGCGACGTGGCGCGGTCGCGAATCTCTTGGACGATGGCGCTCGTCTCGAGGTCCATGTCCCAGATGGCGCGCTTTCCGCCGTCGGGCCGGCTGTAGATGCGGAACGACCGCGACTCGTACAGTCGCTTCTCGCGCAGCGCGATCCCGGCGATGTCGAGTTCGTCGCGCAGTTCGCGGGCACGGATGCGCAGCCGGTCGACGTCGAGGTCGGGCGCCTCGGTGGCGAGTTGCCCGGCGGCACGCGTGAGGGCCTCGACGTCGAGGCGCCCGGCATCCGCTTCGGGGTCGCCGGTGAGCTTGTCGGGTTCGCCGAGAGCGCGGCGGATGGCGTCGGCTTTCTCGACCGACACGGTGCCGCCTCGCACGGCGCGGGCGACGTCGGCCATCCACGGTGCCGTCGGTTCGGGAGTCTCGACGGGCACGACGTCGACCACCTCGCCCGTCTCGGGGTCGATGACCGGTTCGGGGGTTCGTTCGGCGTCTGCCGCCTCGACGAGCATCGTGCCGACGGCGACGGTGCGCGTGGCGTCACGCAGCGAGGCGCCCGTGGTGACGCGCACGAACTCTGCCGGAGTGCGGTGCCCCTTCGACTGCGCGAACCCCTTCAGCCCGAACTCGGGCGCCGAGCGCCGTGCCGCCTCTCCTGCGACGAGGGCGATCTGCGAGCGGATGTGTCGCTCCTGCGCCGCGTAAAGGCCGGCCAGCTGGGTGAGCGCGTCGTCGGAGACGCTGCGCATGCGGTCGGCGTCGGCCGCGGACGACATGATGAGCGAGAGCGCGCTCAGCTGGTCGAGCACGAGGTCCGGCAACTCTGCCGCCGTTAGTGCCGCATCCGCCAGCGCCGGATCCGCCAGCACAGCATCCGCATCCGCCGCCCACGACGCATCCGCCACCGCAGCATCCCACGACGCATCCGCCACCGCAGCATCCGCCAGCGCGGCATCCGCCACCGCAGCATCCGCCCACGACGCATCCGCCGCACCAGCACCCGCAACATCCGCACGGGCATGCGAGCCCGCAGCGCGGGTCTCGAACACAGGTGCGGAAGTGGTCATGCATCAAGCCTGCCACGTTCCGCAGCTACGTTCTAGAGGTAGTCGTGGATCCGTCAGAAACTCACGCCCCCCGCCGCTGTGGAGGAGCAGCAGCCGCCCCGAGCCAACCCAACCCGAGCCGCCCCGAGCCACCCCCCGCGCGTCACCCCCGCGAGATCACCCGCAGGTACTCCCCCTCGAGCGCGTCGACGGCCTGCAGCGTCTCGAGCGTGAGCTCGGGCGCGACTCCCCGCTCTGCGTGGGCGTAGCGGATGAGCCCCCGCAGCACCGCGGGCACGCCGGCGAGGTACGCGTGGCCGGCGATCACCGTCTGCGGCACGTGGTCGAGCAGCACGCTCTCGACGGCGGCGGGCGACCACCGCAGCGGGTCGCCGGGGTGGGTTCCGGCGATGATGCGCATGAGGGTGTCGGCAATGCCGGCCACGTCTTCTTCTCGCACCGCCCCGTCGAGCGTGCGCGCGTGGGCGGATGCGACGAACCGTTCGCGGGGTGTGGGGATGTCGATCTGGTGCCATGCGGCGCCTTGGTAGCCGGTTCCGCCTGCGGGCATGAGCCTGACGACCCATTCGGCGAGTGCCCGCATCTTGGGCCAGGTGTCGGTTTCGACGGCCGGGTATGTCATGCGTGCGGTGTGGATCGCCTGGTGGAGGCGTGCGCGCGCGTCGGCGTTGTCGAGCTGGTGGGGCTGCGCGTGCATGTCGTCGTCGCCTGCGGCGAGGCTGGCGAGCGTCTGGTCGATGCCGTCGTCGACGATGTACGCGTCTCGCACGAGGGTGCCGAGGTTGTGGTCGACGTAGGCGCGCAGCGTCGCGGGTTGGGTGCCACCGAGGGCGAGTTCGATCAGCAGGTGCTCGCCGTCGCCGAGCGTTTCGGTGTACGCGTAGCTGCGGTTGATGCGTGTGGCGTCGATCGTGTGCGCCCAGTCGGGCAGGGGGTGTTCGCGGCTGCGCACGGCGTTGCGGATGCGTCGCCGCAGCAGGTCGTCGCGGCTGAGGGCGGCGAGTGCGAGCAGCAGCGCGTCGGTGTCGGGTTGCCCGGCTTCGAGGTAGCTGTCGATGAGCGTGTCGATGCTGGGCGGTAGGGGGTCGGGCGGGTCGATGTCGTCGTATTCTGACGCGGCGATCATGCTGCTGGCGTAGTGGAGCAGCTGCAGCGCTGTGGGCCGGTTGAGCGCGTCGGCGAGTTGGTCGTTCAGTTCGGGCCCCCTCACCGCACGTACAGGAACACGAGCCCGAGTGCGTTGAACACCGCGTGTGCGACGATCGACGATCCGAGCCGCCGGGTGGTGGCCGCGAGCAGCCCGAATGCGAGCCCCGCGATTCCGGTGGTGACGGCGACGGTGCCCCAGCTGGCGGGCGCGGCGGTGGAGAGGTGCAGCAGCACGAACAGCGGGGTCGATACGAGCACTGAGATGGTGATGCGCGCCGCGCGCCCCCCGCGCACGAGCCCCGACACCGACCGTTGCAGGATGCCGCGGAAGAACAGTTCTTCGACGAGCGGCGCGATCAGCACGGCTCCGATGATGAGCACGGCGAGGTGGGCGGGTGCCGGCATGGTGTGCTGCCCGTCGAGGGTCGCTTCGGGGGTGACGGGGGCGATGCCTTGCACGAGAAAGCGGGTGATGAGCCCGACGAGCAGTCCGATGCCGAGGTCGATCCAGCGGATGCTGAGGCCTGCGTCGCGGCTGAGCGAGTTCTGCCCGTAGCGGATGCCGCCGAGCAGCACGGTGGCGATGAGCGGCAGCCAGATGAGCAGGTAGGCGATCAGCTGGGTGAGCCACGCTTCTTGCCCGAGCCCGGTGATGCGCGGGATGACGAGCAGGCCGATGAGCAGCGCGATGAGGTAGCCGATTCCGGATGCGGTGAGGGCTCCGAAGGGGTCGCGGTAGTGGGTGCGGGGGCGTCGCCTGCGCCTGCTCTGCTCGGCGTCGGTCATGGTGTCAACGTTATCGGAGCGCCCGTCGGGTTTCGGAGCCGCGCGCCCGGTTGCGGTGTTCGGGCTGTGCGTGACGTTAAATGACGAACGCCCCGCCGGTTGGGGCGGGGCGTTCGTGGTGACCTTAGGTGCGCGACTCAGCTCTCGACGAGCTCGACGCGGCGCGAGCGACGCACGGCCGAGACGGCGATGAGGGCGATCACACCGAGTCCGACGACGCCGACGGCACCCCAGAGCATGACCGGGGAGATGTCGGCACCGGTGGCGCCGAGCGCGGCGGTGATGGTGGTGCTGGGCGCGGCACCGCTCTGCGCGCCGACGGCGGCGAGGGTGTAGGTGCCGGTGGCGTTGGCGGGAAGCGTGACGACGACCGAGGCGGCGCCGGAGCCGTTGGCCTGCTTGGTGGCCGTCTTGCTGTCGACCGCGGCGACGGCGGCGAGGGTGGCGCCGGAGGCGTTCTCACCGGTGAGGGTGAAGGTGACGTCTTCGTTCGCGTCGAAGTTGATGAACGTGAAGGTGCCGGATCCGCCGGGCGCGACGCTCGTCGGGCCGCCCTCGAGGTCGGGCGTGTAGTCAGCGGCGACGGCGGCGGACGCGCCACCGACGGCGAGGATGAATGCCGCTGCGATGGCGGTGATGGTCTTCTTCAGCTTCATATTCCTTTTTGCGCCTAGGCGCGCCTTTCTGGGATCGGGCGACACGACCACCCCCCGGATGGTCGCGCACGGTCGAGTCGAGTATGACACAGACTCAGCACGTGAGGGAATGGTGTTGCACCTGAATTGGGGACAGAACGGGCGTGTGGTCTACGGTGAGCGGCCCCTTGATCGGCGCTGCCCCCACAAAGTCGGCCGTCAGCGTGGTGGTTTCGCCCGGGGCGAGCTCCGTGGGGATGACGATCGCCGGCCGCCCCCGGTCGATCGCAGCATGACCGTTTGCTACGGCACCGTCGAGCGTGGCCCCTTGGTTGACCGCGTCAACCGGGCCGTATAGCGCGACGATGGTTTCGATGTTGCCGGGCGGGGTGCCGTACTCCCCTCCCCCGGTGACGTACCAGGGAAGCGACGTCGCGGCATCCGCCGGCGCCGTATTGGTGAGGGTGACGGTGACGCGGTACGTGGGCAGGCCATCGGCGCGGCACATGGCGGATGCGACGGAGATCTCGGTATCGAGGTAGTAGTCCATCTTCGAACCGGTGCCGTCGCTCAGGTAGACGCCGAGGCGCGGGCCGTCGGAATTATCGCTGGGCAGCATGCCCGACAGCGTGGTGCCCTCGACCCACCGTTGGTCGTCCTCGCGCACGTTCCAGATGCGCACGCGCCCTTCGTCGCCGCCGCGCACGAGTGCTTCGACCACAGCCTTGGGGTCGATGCTCGACTCCGTGAGTGCTGAGAACACGGCCTGTGCAGCGGCCGCGAAGAACGCATCCTGTTCACGCGGGTCGGGGTAGCGCGCGTAAGTTTCGCTGAGCAACACGGCAACGGCGTTCTCGCTCGTGAGCGTGATGTCGCCGACGGGCAGCGGCCCAGTTGCCTTGAGCAGGTATGAGAGCAACACCGGGTCGACGGCGACAACCGCGTCGATCGTGCCGCCCATCCGGTCTTCCCACATCGCCCTAGCGAGCTGCCCGCTCGTGTCGAACCAAGGGGTGAGGTTGACGTCTTGGATAAACTCCCCGGTGATTTCACCGTAGAGGGACGCCGTGGCGTCGTCGAGGGGCAGGATCGGTGAGTCGTAGGGCGGGTTGAAGTCGCTTGTCGAGCCCTGTGCGACGAGCTCGATTGCCCCGTTGTCGGCCGTCATCACGGCGAGAGCACCGCTGATCCCACCGGATGCGCGCAGCTCGGCGTTGTTCTGGATGAGCACGAGCGTATTGCGGGGGCCGTCGGCACCAAGCATTGCGGGCAGGAGGTGCGCGGTGCGGTCGATGGCGTCGACGGATGAGGTGACCTCGTCAACGAGGCCGAGCAGTTGGTCGACAGCATCGCGCACCGGACCGGCCGTAGCACTAGCGTCGATCTCGCGCGCCTGTTGACCGGCGGATGCCATAGCCCGGTTCGCCGCCTCGATTCCACCCTGCAAGCTGATTATCGGCGCGAGGTCAATGGCACCGTTCTCGATTGCGAACGAGTCGGGGTCGAACTGCGCGGCAGCGGAGATGAGCGGGTCGAGCCCGTTTCCGGTGAGGGTATCGGCAATCTCGGTGACCTGTCGCACGGCGGTGAGGTTGGCGCCGAGCCATGGCACGTACTCGGTGAGCCGCCAGATAGGGTCGTGGGTCATCGCGGATGCCGTGCGAGCCCGATCCTTCAGGCTCGCGGCGATCGCCTCGGTGTCGGCGCCAGTTCCGTCGAGCACGCTTTCGCTCAGCTCACGCGCCTCCGGAATCGCGCCGGTCAATTGATCCCTCGCGATGAGCCCGCGTACGACGAGCCAGCCACTCCACACGAGCAGTACGCCGATACCGCCGAGCACCACCCAGCGCACCCACGAGGGGGTACGGCGGGTGCGACGGGACAGAGACATTCAGTTCATTCGTGTGAGCTAGGGCATCAACAGATCGGTTCCGGCACAGATCTACACGAGGCTACAGGACCAGCGACACATCTCATCACTCGAGACAGGCATCACCCGCCGCGCCTGGCAGAAGATTCAGTCGGGAGGTCGAGACTGCGCCTCGCGGCGACCTAACCGTTCGCCCGAAGGGGCTGTCGCGTTCCATAGCTGGCCGCTGACTGCCGCCGCCAGTGGGAGATAGAACGCGACTGACCCAGCGATGAACGACCGAAGACTACGTACGAGAAACCATCACGGGACCCGCGGAGGTCGAAGTGGGTCGACAGTGCGCGAAGTGCCTCGTCGCTCAACGGCGATAATCTAGAGCTTCAATCACCGCTGGACACAGGTCAGACTCAGCGCTCTATGCACAAGTCGACTTCAGGCACCGGCGGATGCATCCCCGCCGAGTTCTGGAGTAAGACCGTTGAGCAAGCTTCACGCGTTCGTTGTGGCCACCGGAGCGTACGGAAACATCGGGGATGCGATCATCCGGCGTCAGGTGGTCCACTGGTTCGATGACACAGGAGACGTCGAATGGCACGTCTACGTTGGAAATGCCCCTGAGGACTGGATCACCCAGCTTCGACTGCCATCGGTCGCGACGATCTATCGCGCATCGGACAGGTGGCGCTGGCTTCATCGCCTATCCTTCGGCCGCGGTAGACGCGCGCTCGTCCTCGACCCAGGCGAAGTCCCCCTAGCGATTAGAGATTTGCCGTCAGAGATCGCGCTGCTACTCGTGAGCATCATCCTCACACTTCGGGGTGAAGTTATGGTCCGCCCTCCACGGGGGCTCGGGCGCACCTCCAGGCTCGGCGTATCGATTCACCGCGCAAGTGTTCGTCTTTCGACGCTAACGTACTGGCGCGACCCAAAGAGCCGAGAGATCATCGGGGCTGGAGACCTCGTACCGGACACTGCGTTCGCAATCCCATCGTTTCCGTCGAACCCATGGGAAGACAGGGACCTACTTGTCGTAAGCTACCGTGGGGCGCGGGCAATGCCGAGCCCGACAGCGATTCGAAACCTCCAAGATCTCGCCCGTAACTTGGGCCTCAAAGTCGCTCTAGTTAGTCAAGTCGAGCAGGACATATCGCGGAATGCTCAACTCATTAGCCATTTCGACGATGACGTTCGATGCGATATGGCTCCGTGGCTGGGTGGCAACGGTCCTGAACAAGAGGACCTGCTGGTCGCGACATACCGGCGAGCCAAAGTAGTAGTTAGCGACCGCCTCCACGTTCTCATCATCGCAAGTCTTGCCGGAGCCGTTCCGATTGAATACGTCGAGAATCCGCGCCCAAAAATCTCAACGACATTCTCCGGAATCGGGGTCGAAGGCGTCTCGCTCGACGCATCTGATATCGGTAGTCATGACCTGCTGAATGCAGTACTTGTGTCGATCGCCAATCGCGCCGAGCTGCGATCCAAACTCGATGCGGCGCGGACCCAGCTGTCCGTTGAGATCGAACGCATTCGTTTGGCACTTGAGCGGGGGCGAAATCCATGACCTCGACAGAAAGCAAATACTTGGTCGTAGTCGCGGTCTTGCCTGAGTATCGCTATCACTTCGTGAGGCGCTTACACGAACTGCTACCCGGAGACGTCCTGTTCGCAGCCGGCGACGAACATCTGATTGGCACCGTCCAGTCTGGCGATAGTGCAGGCCTCAAGTTCATTCGGCTTCGCAACATCCCACTTTTCAAGCGGCGGCTTCTCTGGCAGGCGGGGGCTCTCAAACTGAGCCGCAATTCTGAATCCATAGTTGTGGACCTAAACCCGAGATCCTTAACTGCGTGGTTGATCCTCATCCGAGGGCGTTTGCTCGGCCAACGAGTCCTAGTCTGGGGCCACATCCTGCCGCGCGCGGGCGCTAATGCTACGACCGTACCCCTTAGGAGGTTCATGCGCAGACTGGCAAACGGCGTCATCTCGTACACGTGGAGTGACAGCGAGATCGTGCGTCGCGAGGACCCGGATGTTCCTGTTTGGGTTGCAGCCAATGGGCTTTACCCGAGATCCAGGCTTGGCGCCTCGGACAGCCTCGCTCGGGATCAGTACCTGTTCGTCGGTAGACTCGTGCCCGATAAGAAGCCAGACTTGGCGATCAGAGCGATTGCTTGTTTGGCGACGAACCCGGCCAGCTCCGTCCGACTCACGATTGCAGGCTCCGGCCCAGAACTGCCCCGGCTCCAGCAACTCGCTGCCACTCTTGGCGTTGAAGAACGCATTTCGTTCCTAGGCCACGTTTCCGATACGGAGACACTCCGCACCGAGTACGGACGGAGCATCGCCTCTCTTTCGCCCGGATATGCGGGCTTGAGCCTCACGCAAAGCCTCGGCTTTGGTGTCCCGATGCTGATCGCCCGAGATGAACCACACGCGCCCGAGATCGAGTTATTTGACGAAGGTGCTGGATTCTACTTTAGGAGTGACGACCCAGAGTCTCTCGCAGACGCCATGACGGCTATCCGCGAGCGCATGGAGCGAGGCGACGTCCGGCGCGACGAACTAGTGGCTCGCGTAGAGCGCAAGTACTCATCGGACGCGATGGCTGAAGGGTTTCGCGACGCATTGATCGGAGCCGCCGAATGAACACGGCTCGTGGGCGGCTCGACAATGTGCCGCTTGGAACTGCCCTGCGCTGGTTTCATCAGCGAATAATTCGCGTTCGCGCGATACATGGAAAGGTAAGCCTCGGGCGATCTGTCTTCATCGGCCAAGGAACCATCGTGCGTTCGCTGCACGGCCTATCCATAGCCGACAACGTTCATATTGGAAGAAATTGCACTATCGAAGTCGACGGCGCTATTGGCGAGCACACTCTGGTAGGCGCGCAGGTGGGCATCGTTGGTCGCGCCGACCACGCAATTGATCAGGTGGGTGTTCCGATCGTTAAGTCAACCTGGGTCGGGGACCGCGACTCGTCGTCGAAGGACTGCGTCAGCATCGGTAGAGACGTCTGGATTGGATACGGCGCAACGGTGGTATCTGGGGTCACCGTCGGCGACGGCGCCGTTATAGCGGCAGGAGCGGTAGTGACTCGCGATGTCGCGGCCTTCTCCATAGTCGCGGGCGTCCCTGCGACCAAAATCGGAGAGCGGTACAACAGGAGAGTCGCAAGGAGGCACATAGAGCTCATCTATGGGCCCGAGAACGAAGGCTAAAGATGCTAGGAAGTGTGACGCGGAAAGTCCGCAATTGGCTCGCCGCCGCGCGGGCGTTGCGAGAGTTCCTCCGCGACTGTGCCAGGTATCTCAAGTTCTCCACCCCGACCGGAGATATGAACTTGAGCACTCTTGGAGCAACAAACCGCGAGTGTCAGATGACGAAGGAATATCATCGAATTGAGAAGGGTTTGGCACTACGCCGTCCACGTCAGCCGTTCGGAAACGAACCCGAGAGGCGCCTGAGGATTCTTCTCAACGTCGCTCAGTCATCGACTCCGTTCGAGAGCGACGCCGCGACAGCGCTCGCAGCGCTGTCGACCTGGAACAGAGACGGTCAGAAGTCCGATACAGTTGCGCCGCTGGGGCCCGAGTGGTCGCCCGGAGTGCCAGAGAGGGAGGCCTACGACCTCCTTTTCAGTTCCCGGCGTTCGGTCCGCACGTTTAGCGAGAAAGTGCCACCATCAGCTGAGATCGACGCGGCCGTCGCGCTGGCCATCAACACACCATCTGTCTGCAATCGTCAACCCTGGCGTGCACACCTCTTCTCTGGCCAGCAGGCCGCGAACGTGCTGGAACACCACAATGGAAGCGGCGCGTTTGCATCCGAGGTGCCGCTGGTGCTTGTGGTCACCTCTCGAACCGGTCTCTTCGCCGGTACAGGTGAGCGAAATCAGCGTTGGATCGACGGGGGCCTCTTCGCGATGAGCCTGGTCTGGGCATTGCACTCACGCGGGATTGCAACTTGCTTCCTAAACTGGTCAAGAGACAACGCATCGACATCAGACCTACGCAAGACCGCAAACATCGCCACCGACGAGGACGTCGTAGTCCTGATAGGTCTTGGATATCCCGAACCCGGCTATCGCGTAGCCCGTTCTCGACGACGAACTCTGGGGGATGTCCTTGTTCGGCACTGACACAGGTTTCTCCGCTGCCTGGGCAAGGACGCTGGTGGTTTGATCAAGCAGTTTACGTGGGTAACGGGAGGGCGGATCGGTGCGGCGTTAATTCAAGCAGCGATGCTAATTCTCGCCGCTTTGGTGCTCGCACCCTCCGGCTTCGGCGAATTGTCAGCCGCGCTCGCGTTGGCAGTGCTGCCGCAGACAATCGCAGACTTCGGCATAACGACATTCGTGCTTCGGCAACGCGCGGCCGACAGGGCGGACGCGCGTATCGGCGAAGCGCTCTGGATCAATGATCGAGCAAGCGCAGTAGCAGGAGCCCTATACGCCCTGGCAGTCCTGCTCTATTCAGCAGCCATGGGCCACGAGTACCTTGCACTTCTTCCGCTCGCAATCTGGTTGGCGACGGAGAAGAACGCTGACGTTTGGTCCTCCGTACTAATCGCTGATCGCGACGCGCGGATGAACGTCGCACTGCTCGTGCTGCGGAGAGGTCTTGCGCTCGGGCTTTTCCTCGGCCTTGTAGCATCCCACGTAGACGCTGTACTTGCTTTCACTTCGTCGTACGCAATCGCGTCCTCCATCGGAGCTTCGCTCACCCACGTGGTGGTCAAGCGCCGAATCGCAGCTAGGACTCAGCTTGGCGTCCGAGCATTGCTGCGATCTACCGGGCCTTACTGGGTGCACACAATGGCGACTCAGGCGCGAAACCTGGATACCGCGATAGTCGCCTGGATCGGTGGGCCGTTTCAGGCTGGCCTTTACGCGGTGGCAAGTCGACTAACGAACCCACTTCGCATTCTCCCGACCTCTCTCGTTGCAGTCGCGATCCCCCACATCGCGAGCTCGGGCGGAGTGGTAGAGCGAAAGCTGCGTTGGTTGCTTGGCGCAGTGCTAGTTGGGATGTCGGCGATCTATATTTCGATCGTGCTCCTGGCTCCGTGGGCCGTTCCGGCAGTACTCGGAGACGAGTACAGTCCCGCCGTAGTTCCGGTTCAGATCGTATGCATCGGATTGATCTTTGGCGCTGCGGCGTCCCTCACCGCTGGCGTTCTTCAAGCGAAGGGGCGTCAAAGGCTTGTCGGTCGCGCCTCAGCCTCGACATCGGCTTACTGTGTGGGCTCCATCGTGTTGTTATCCAACCTCTACGGTGCGACGGGGGCCGCTCTTGCGCTTGCAAGTTCGTTCTTCTTCCAAACCGTTTTCATGTTGATCGGCAGTCGGTGCAAGGTGAGCCGGAGAGACTAACGGTTTCGTGAACATCGGTACGAGCTCGACCGCACCCGGCGGCGTGGCTCATGAAGGTGCTGACGTCGGGAGCGCAGCAGCGGACAGTTCGTGATCGGGCGATCGTTCACTCCAGTCAAACAGCCAAGCCCGCATGACCATTCTCTGGGGTATCGAAGCGCGTACTGGGAGACTTCCGCCGGGCAATGCGAGTGCGCATTGTGGGCCGGACGCGATTAGTCGCGCGGTGACGCGCTAGCAAAACTCGGAGAGTAGGTCTTCGAACTTGTCGAGTGCAGAGCTCTCCAGCAGATGGGATTGTCTAAAGCGCCAGCCATTGCTAGCGAAGGTGGAGGCAGATTCGCGGTCAGCACCGAGCGCGCGAGCCGCCACGACGATCGCCTCGGGATCCCCTGAGTCGACAACTACCCCTGCCCCAGCGCGGCGCACTTCTTCCGCGGTGATTCCACCGGGGTCCGTTGCTGCTGTCGGCGGCGCTTGAGAACTGATCGATAGCGGCGCTCGAAAAGTGAACACTCAACGATTGGAGAGTGATCACTTTGGAGGACTGGGCGCTGATCAGGAGGCTGGCTTCGGATGGGGTTCCGAAGGC
>Ga0206106_100107_pt1 | contig 156707 bp, 146 predicted proteins | sample 1B1ome_FD_148677 | JGI IMG/M metagenome (GOLD analysis project Ga0206106, IMG submission 148677) | Enriched microbial communities from leaf-cutter ant dump, University of Wisconsin, Madison, United States - 1B110A | ecosystem: Environmental > Terrestrial > Nest > Insects nest > Nest dump...
TCGTAATTCTTTCAGAATTATTTTATAACTTGCCTCAAAGTTGCTCATAATTGTATTTTCTTGAAACTCAATACAATATACTGATTTTTAGTAGTTTGAGCAACTTTTTTTATAATGCACTACGGGTTTTTTGAGTATAATTTTTTAGTTTAGCAAAAATTAATTTTCATGAAAAAAACAAGTATTTTATTCCTTTTGGGGATAGTTTCCGTTTATGGTCATGCCCAAAACACTTATTTTTTATCTTCACCTTCTTTATCTCCGGATGGTAATACGGCTTATTTCAGCTATTCGGGTGATATTTGGAAAGTTTCTTCTGCCGGAGGTGTCGCTTCTCGTGTAACCGCTTTGGAAGGTTTGGAAACCAATCCCCGAGTTTCTCCGGATGGAAAATGGTTGGCTTTTAGTTCTAATCAATACGGAAATAATGATGTTTATGTAATGCCAATAGAAGGCGGGGAAATAAAACAATTGACTTATCATACAGGAAACGACGAAATGGAAAGTTGGAGTTGGGACAGTAAAACTTTGTTTTTCACCTCGAACAGAAAAAATAATTTCGCCACTTATCAAGTTTTCATCAATGGTGGAACTCCCGAGGCGCTTTTCAGTTCCAATTATTTCGACATGAACAACGGATTGGTACAAACGCCGGCCGGAGAATATATTTTTACAACTTCTACCGAAAGTGCCAATCAGGTAACGCGAAAGCACTACAAAGGCGAAAACAACCCCGATTTGTTTGGCTATGATACGAAGACCAAAAAATATCAACAATACACCACATACGAAGGAAAAGATTTTAATCCTACGGTGGATCGCAACGGAAATATTTATTTTATATCAGATGAAAATAACGGAGAATATAATTTATATAAAATCTCCAATGGGGTAAAAACGGCTTTAACGAAATTTAAAACTTCCATTAAAAAACCTTTTGTGGCTGCCAACGGCTCGAAAGTGATTTTTGAAAAAGATTATCAGCTTTTTATTTACGATCCATCTACCGGAAGTTCTAATGCCATTCATGTGAATGTAAATACCAATAAAGCTTTGGAGAAAGAACAGAGCTTTGATGTGGATGGGAAAATTTCCTATTTCGATGTTTCTCCCGATGGCAAAAAAATGGCTTTTGTAAGTAGAGGAGTGCTTTTTGTTTCAGATGTTGAAGGGAAATTTATTGCTCAAATCAGCGATGGAAAAGAAAGGGTAATGGAGGTAAAATGGCTAAAAGACAACCGCACTTTATTATTCAGCCAAACTTACAAAGGTTATCAAAATTGGTTTACCATTTCCGCCGATGGAAAGGGAACTCCGAAGCAAATTACAGCAGATCTAAGGAACAATCGCGATATTACTTTGGATTCCAAATTGGAAAATGCAGTTTATTTAAGCGGAAGAGATGAAGTGAGATTAATGGATTTAAAAAGTTTAAAATCTCAAACCATTGTCCGTGATGAAATTTGGGCATTTCAAAACTCAAAACCTTCATTTTCCCCAAATGGAGACTATGTTTTGTTCACCGCAAAAAGGAACTTTGAAGACGATATTTTTGTTTATAACAAGAAAACCAATCAAACCATTAATTTAACCAATACCGGAGTTTCCGAAGACGATCCTGTATGGTCTCCCGATGGGCGTTATATTTATTTTTCCAGCGATCGCACCAATCCTTCTTATCCTTTGGGCGGCGGGGAATCGAATATTTACAGAATGTCTTTGGATTGGTTCGACCAGCCTTACAGATCATCGAAATTTGAAGATTTATTTAAAGAAAAAGAAGAGGAAACCAAATCTAAAGATAAAAAGAAAAAAGATTCCGAAAAAGACAGCGCCACCACTTCCAAACCTATTGAAATTGTGGTAAATCCCGAAGATATTTTAGAAAGAATAGAACGGGTAACCGGACGTTTTGGATATCAATCTCTGCCTCAGGTTTTTTCCGACAGCAAAAAGGATTATCTCTTTTACAATTCCAATCAGGACGAAGGAAGATATCATTTATATCGAAAAACTTTTCAGGATTTCGAAGATTCCAAAACCGATAAAATCTTCGAAAGAGGAATGAGTTATATGATCCGAAACAAAGACAATATTTATGCTTTGATAGGAAGCAGCATTTATAAATTTGCTTTGTCTTCCGATAAACCTACGAAAATAGACATCAAGTATAAATTCACTAAAGATTTATCTTCGGAATTTCACCAAATGTTTTACGAAACATGGGCAGGTTTGGAAGAAAATTATTACGATGAAAATTTTCACGGAATCGATTGGGCTGCCATAAAAAGCGAATACGAAAAATATCTGCCTTATGTTACCAACCGAAACGATTTACGAAATCTCCTCAACGATATGTTGGGCGAGCTGAATTCCTCTCACATGGGATTTTATTCCACCGGCTCCGAAGAAAGTAAGCGTTTAAATTACGTAACCAACGAAACAGGAATTACCTTTAAAAAAGACCAACCATTTGTAGTAGAAGAAGTTTTGAGGAAATCTCCTGCATTTTTAAAAGATGTGGACATTCGTAAAGGAGATAAACTTGTAGCCATAAATAATGTAAAATTGGATGAGAAAAATAATAGAGAATCTTATTTTACAACTCCCGCTAAATTGCAAGAACTTACTTTAGAATTTCTGCGAAACGGGAAAAAGGTTACCACCAAAATACATCCCATTACTTCAGGGCAATTGAAAAATTTGTTGTACGACCAATGGATTTACCAAAATCGCAAAAAAGTCGATGAGCAAAGCAATAACCGCATAGCTTATGCGTACATGAAAAATATGTCCACACAAGCTTTGGATCAATTCCTTTTGGATATGGTAGAGCAAGAAAGTAGAAAGCAAGGTTTAATCCTCGATTTACGCTATAATACCGGAGGAAATGTACACGACAGAGTTTTAAATTTCCTTCAGCAAAGACCTTATCTCCAGTGGAAATATCGCGAGGGAAAAATAACCATTCAGCCTAATTTTGCGCCATCGGGAAAACCGATTGTACTTTTGGTAAATCAATATTCGTTAAGCGATGCCGAGATGACTTCAGCAGGATTTAAAGCTTTAAAACTCGGTAAAATCATCGGAACGGAAACTTACCGCTGGATTATTTTCACCTCTGCAAAAGGTTTGGTAGATGGTTCTTCCTACCGTTTGCCATCGTGGGGAACTTATTCTTTGGATGGAAAAGATTTGGAAAAAACCGGAGTAACTCCCGATATTTATGTTAAAAATACTTTTTTAGATCTTCAAGAAGGAAAAGATCCTCAGCTGGATAGAGCCATACAAGAAGTTTTGAAAGAAATGAAATAATGAATTTTTTAAACCATTATTTCGATGTAATAAAAATCAAATGGGCGGCAATTACTTTTTTTGTTTTTGCCGCTCAGATGGTTTTTGCTCAAATTCCGGAGATCATTCAAAAACCAATATCGTACGGGGAAGAAAGGCAAGAACTCAGTTTGCAATATTTAAAAGAACATTATGGAATAGAGATAGATTCTCCCACAATAAATCCCCGAATGATTGTTCTGCATTACACGGCAGGAGGTACATTGGAAACTAATTTTCAGCTTTTTAATTCTCCTTATCTCAATGCCGATAGAAAAGCGATTTCATCGGCGAGCGGGCTAAATGTTTCTGCGCATTTTCTGGTGGATAAAGACGGAACAATTTACCAGTTGATGGAACCTACGCAATTTGCCAGACATGTGATAGGGCTAAATTATATGGCGATAGGAATTGAAAATGTAGCCAAAAATGCTTCCGAACTTACAAACGAGCAAATCGAAGCCAATGCTCAGTTGATTAGATATTTGACCAATAAATATCCCATAGAATATCTTATCGGGCATCATGAATATACACGATTTAAAGGAAGTAAATTGTGGAAAGAAAAAAATCCAAATTACCTCACCGAAAAACACGATCCCGGAAATGCTTTTATGGAAGAGGTTCGCAATAAAATTTCCGATTTAGGGTTAAAGAATTCTCCCGATTAGTCCTTCTAATTTTGTAAATTTGCGCCTTTAGATCAAATCATTTAAAGCGCTGGGAATATATGTCGGTTAGTTTTATCATTTTAATTTTACTCGGAATTTTCATCGGAACAATTGGAACGCTCATTGGTGCAGGAGGAGGATTTATTTTGGTTCCCATACTTATTTTATTTTTTCCTCATTTACCTCCGGAAAGCGTTACAGCCATTTCTATGGCAGTTGTGGCTGCCAATGCATGCATAGGTTCGGTGGCTTATACCCGATCGAAAAAGATAGATTATAAAACAGGATTTATTTTCGCTGCGGCTACTATTCCCGGATCTATTTTAGGCGTTTTAACCACGAAAGTTATTCCAAAACATCAATTCGATATTTTATTTAGTGTTGTTCTGATTGCATTATCTCTTTATTTATTCTTTAAAGGAGGTAAAAAAAATACGGTAACTAATAAAAGAAAAGGCGTAAAAGGCCACGTTTATCGTAGTTTTAGCGATCGATATGGCGAAAAATACGAATATACCTACAATATGAAATACGGAATTATCCTCAGTGTTTTTGTGGGATTTTTCTCTCCGTTGTTGGGGATTGGAGGAGGAATTATTCATGTTCCGGCTATGACAGAATGGCTTGGTTTTCCGGTGCACGTAGCCACAGCCACATCGCATTTTATTTTGGCTATTATGGCAACTGTAAGTGTAATTGTTCACGCTTTGGAAGGAAATTATAATAATCCCGAAGTTCTGCGAATGGTGGTAGGTATTGTGATGGGCATTATTCCGGGAGCTTTTATTGGAGCGCATATCTCGCGAAAAGTAAAAGGTGCTTTTATTGTAAAAGCTTTGTCTCTTGCATTGGGCGTGGTAGGAATCCGAATTATTATTGCAGCTATTGGCTGGTTTTAAAGAAATTATCTGCCAAATATTCCGCGTTTTTCGAACGGCGTATTCTTTGCTTTAAATAGAAAAAAGAATTCTTATGAATACACCCAATAAATTGAAAGTAGAAGTGTGGAGCGATGTGGTATGTCCTTTTTGCTATATCGGAAAAAGACATTACGAACACGCTTTGGCGCAATTTGAACATGCCGATGAAGTAGAATTGGAATTTAAAAGTTACCAACTCAACCCTGATTATCAACAAGATTCCACCAAAAAAGAAAATCCTACTGTGGCTTTGGCAAAGAAATACAACCGCAGTATAGAAGAAATGGAAGCTATGCAAGAAAATGTGATAAAAATGGCTAAGGAAGCGGGTTTAAATTATAACTTAAAAAATGCAATCCTTTTTAATACTTTTGAGGCACATCGGCTTTTGCATTTAGCAAAGGAGAAAAATTTAGGAAATGAGCTGGAAGAAGCTTTATTTTCCGCTTATTTTGTAGAAGGAGAAGATTTAGGAAACTCCGAAGTTTTGAAAAGCGTAGGTGCAAACATCGGACTTTCTCAGGAAGAAATGGAAAAAGCTTTTACCGATGAACAATATGCGTATGCTGTGCATCAGGATATTCAGGAAGCAGCCAATTTGGGAGTTACAGGAGTTCCATTTTTCGTTTTTAATCGTAAATACGGAGTTTCGGGCGCTCAGCCGGTAGAAGCTTTTCTCAACACTTTAAAAGCTGCCCATGCAGATTGGAAGAAAACACAACCTACTACTTTGGAAAACATTACTTCCGGACCTTCCTGCGATAGGGACGGAAATTGTGAATAAAACATTTTTTCCTTACAATAACAAAAAACCTTCTCTATGCAGAAGGTTTTTTGTTTATATAGTGAATTTTACTTGCATCAATCTTTGTATCCATAATATCTGGCATTATTTTTCACAGGATTGTTTTTCAATACAATAACAGAAAACCTTCTCTACGCAGAAGGTTTTTATTTTTTAATCAAAAATCTTTAACTTAGAACAAAATAAAAACACAAATGATATGGAAGAAATCTTTTTCGCAAATTGGAGATTTCAAAGGAAAGTACATTCAGGTATATTTTATTCCTAAAAATTTTGATATTTATGAAAATTGGCTTCACAACATCTATAATGTGGGAAAGGTTTATGAGCAACAATTTTTCTCTTTTTAAAAATAAAAAAACACTGGTGGTTTTAATTCTCAGTGTTAATATATTGGTCAGTTGTTCCGAAACCCTTCATTCTGAGAAACAAATGATAGAAATGGCGCTTTCTTCTAATCATTTTGGGGAGATAGAGGTATATAAAAGGAGTGAAAATCACGAAATTCCCTACAATATAAAGAATGTTCATTTTTTGTCGGGGAAGGAATTATTGGCAAAAAGAAGTACCGATTTTTATTCCGTGAATACGAGCAAAAAAGGAGATTCGGTTACAGTTTATGTCAATCATTATAAAACAGGAAAGCAATTTGTCTTTATATTTAAACAAAAAAATAAAGGCGATTGGAAACTTGTTTCTCAAGAATGGGGATTGGTTAAATTTACGGGAAATGCTCCTTATTATATTTATTTGGAAAATATGAGATGGATCGATCCTGAATGGAAAAATTATCCCATAGAAGCAATTCCGAGAGATAGCTTATTTTAACCGGGTTTTAAAAACAAAACAAATGAAAAAAAATGTAATACTGATGATTTTGTTATTTTTAGCAAAGATAACTTGTTTGGCACAAATTTATCCCTTAACAACTACGGATGATGTTCCCTCCAATGCTTATATAAAAGATATAAACAATAATTTACCCGCCTATGCAGGGACGTGGAAAGGAAGTTGGAATGGTAAAACATTTATCATTAATTTAAAAAAGATTAAATATTATAACACTCTTTTAGAAGAAAACTCATATTATCAAGATTTATTGGTGGGTAAATTTCAAGTGAAAGATTTTGAGAGTAAAATTCTATTTGATAACATGAGTATTTCAGATAACGAGTCTAAAATAAAAGGAGGGAGAATGTTTCCCGATGGGAAATATCTTTTGACTTATGTAGATCCTGATTTATGTTTTAAAAGTGGCATTATTTCAATAGAATTTACAGATTCCACAAAGAAGATGCTCAATTGGAAATTTGATGAAAGTGAGAACATGATTGATACTGATTGTTTTTACTGGGGAAAACCTGCTTCCGAGAGACCAGAACCTTTACCCGAAGAAATAATTTTAACCAAACAGTAAAGCCCTTTCTTTTCAGTATTGTTATTTCGGGACGGGGGAGTGATTTAAATAAAAACTCCCTCTTTATTTTGAATAAAAAAGGGAGCACAGTTTTTAAAATTAATTTATGGAATGTGATTTATTCATCATCTTCATCATCAAATTCATCGTATTTGTCCAATTCGCTATCGCACCAGTCGAAGGCTTGTTGTATAATTTTGGTTACTTCATCGGCCATATCTTCTTCGTTGTCTCCGTCTAAGTCGTCTAACCATTCTACGTCTTCAGCTTCTACGTTTAAAATAAATCTGGGATATTCGGTGTGGATTACAAATAAGTCTTCCGGTAATTCCGAATTGTCGGCTAATAAAAATTTTGGTAATTCCATTTCGTTTGGTTTTAATGCTCAAAGATAGCAAAAAAAGGAAAGTGTTTTTTGTTTATAAAAATTGTTTTGATACTTTTTCTGCTTTTTTACTTTCTGAATAATCGTAGAAACCTTCGCCGGATTTCACACCCATTTTTTTGGCGGTAACCATATTCACCAAAAGAGGGCAAGGGGCATATTTTGGGTTTTTAAATCCGTCGTACAACACGTTCATAATGGACAAACAAACATCCAATCCTATAAAATCTGCTAATTGTAAAGGTCCCATGGGATGTGCCATTCCGAGTTTCATTACGGTATCTATTTCTTCCACACCGGCTACACCTTCATAAAGAGAATAAATGGCTTCGTTAATCATCGGCATCAGGATTCTGTTGGCTACAAATCCGGGATAATCGTTTACTTCTACAGGAACTTTTCCCAAAGTTTTGCTCATTTCGTAAATCGCATTGAAAGTTTCTTTGGAAGTAGAGTAGCCTTTGATAATTTCTACCAATTTCATAATCGGTACGGGATTCATAAAATGCATTCCGATAACTTTTTCCGGTCTTTCCGTTACCGAAGCTATTTTGGTAATGGAAATGGAAGAAGTGTTGGTCGCCAAAATGCAATTTTCGGTGGTGGCTTTATCGATCTGTTGAAAGATTTTAAGTTTTAATTCTACATTTTCTGTGGCTGCTTCTACCACCAAATCCGCCGATTTTACGGCTTCTTCTATTTGGGTAAAAGTGGTAATGTGCGATAGGGTTTCTTTTTTGTCTTCTTCGGAAATTTTTTCTTTTTTTATCATGCGATCCAAATTGGTAGAAATCGTTTGGATTCCTCTGTCCAAAGCTTCTTGGGAAATATCTACCAAATTAACATCGAATCCTTTTTGGGCAAAAGTGTGGGCAATTCCATTTCCCATAGTTCCTGCTCCTATTATGGTAATATTTTTCATAATTTAATTATTTTTAAGTTGTTTTTTATCGTTTAAAAAATCATACACTTGCTTGGAAATTTCTGCAATAGTATGGTAATTGGTTTCATCGCTTTCCATAGAATCTTCTATAAATACGGTAATGGCATAATGTTTTCCATTGGGAAGGGTAACAATTCCACAATCGTTTTCGGCAATCACTTTTCCAAGATTATTTCTGCCGGAAGCTCCAGTTTTTCTTGCCATAGTTACATTGGGCAAAAGTTTGGGTAATTTTTCAGTTCCTGTGGAAGTGTTTGTCATGATATTTAAAAGAAAATCGGTAGATGGTTCAGAAATTACTTCACCATTGTAAAAAGCCTTTAAAAGTTGTGTTATCGCTTGTGGTGTAGCGTAATTTTGATAAACATTTTCTTCTGATCGCATTTTGGCTTCGTTGTATTTTAACTGAAAATCCGAAATACCGTGAGATTGAATAAAATCTTGCACTTTTTTTGGCCCGCCAATTAACCTCAATAATATATCGGCGCCATTATTGTCGCTTTGTGCCACAGTATATTCAATGAGTTCGGCAAGGGATAAATGGATATTTCCTTCGGGATATTTTTCGCGAATTGGCGACCAAGTATTAGGAAGCAATTCTTCTTTTTGAATAAAGATTTCTTGGTTTAAATCTAACTTTTCTTCATCTACTTCGTGGAGAATTGCTATTGCCAGCGGAAGTTTGAAAACGCTCAGCATGGGCATATTTTTCTGAGCATTTTCATTGTTAAATTCAAAATCATCTTCAATTCCCATTACCGAAACTCCTACGGTGGCTTTTAAGTCTTTTGTAACTGCCGAAATTTTTTTCTCGAGAGTTGTTTCGTTATTTTTTTCTTTACATCGAAGAAAAAGAAAAATTGTAATAAAACAGCAAAATAGAATCTTAAACTTCATGCAAATATTTTATAATTCAGAAGTTATTTTAGCGTTTTGTTTAGAAATCAGTTTCATAATTTCCAAAGCAATTTTCAGAGCTTCTGTCCCGTCGTTGATGCTAACTTCTATAGGTGTATTTTCTTCTACAGCTTTGGCAAAACTTTCCAATTCGTCTAAAATAGCGTTATTGGGCTGAATGTTTGGATATTCAAAAATAATCTGGTTGCGTTCGCCTTCGGCATTTTCTATAATCATATCAAAAGGAGAAGGTTTTTCCGGCGCTTCTTTCATGCGGATTACTTCTGCTTTTTTCTCCAGAAAATCTACGGAAATATAAGCATCTCTTTGGAAAAATCTGCTTTTGCGCATGGCTTTCATGGAAATCCTGCTTGTGGTAAGATTGGCAACACAACCATTTTGAAATTCTATTCTGGCATTGGTAATATCCGGCGTTTTGCTTACTACAGAAACTCCGCTGGCATGAATGTTGGCTACAGGCGATTTTACAATGGATAGCAAAATATCGAGGTCGTGAATCATTAAATCCAAAACCACCGAAACATCGGTTCCTCGCGGATTGAATTCTGCCAAGCGATGAATTTCTATAAATTGTGGATTTTTTAAGTAAGGTTTGGTTGCGATAAATGCAGGATTGTAGCGCTCCACATGACCGACTTGAACTTTCAATCCTTTTTGCTCGCACAACTGAATAAGCTCTTCGGCTTGTTCCAAAGTTTGAGTTACGGGTTTTTCAATGAAGAAATGCAAACCTTTTTCAATGGCTTTTTTTGCATATTCGTAATGGAAAAGTGTGGGAGTTACAATATCCAAAACATCGATTTGGTTGAGCAAATCGTCCAAATTATTGAAATATTTATAACCGAATTCTTGTTCTAATTTTTCTCCGTTTTCCTTGTCGTTATCGTAAAATCCAACGAGATTGTATTTTTCGGATTGAGATAATAGTTTTAAATGGATTTTGCCCAAATGTCCGGCACCTACTAAACCTGCTTTCAGCATGAAAAATAAATTTTCGTAAAGATAAGAATTTTATAGAATTTCGGAATTGGATTTTACGAGTGAAATGGGATTTTTGTATTTATAATTTGTTTATTCGGGAGGCAAATTTCCATCCTCAACAAATTCTAAAATATCTCCGGGTTGGCATTTCAAAGTTTGGCAAATAGCTTCTAATGTGCTGAATCTTATGGCTTTGGCTTTTCCTGTTTTTAAAATGGAAAGATTGGAGAGGGTTAAACCTACTTTTTCCGAAAGTTCATTGAGCGACATTTTTCGCTTTGCCATTACAACATCTAAGTTTACTATAATCGACATTTTAAACAGTTAAATCGTTTTCAGTTTGAATTTCTACACCTTTATTGAAAATTGCTGCAATAATATAAATAACGGCGCCGATTAAAATAATATTTTTTCCGTTGCCCCAAAATTGATTTAAATTTTCGATAACGAAATTGTGATTGGTAACTTTTTCTGCCCACCGTTCGGCAATGTAACTTATGAATCCAATGAAAATGGTAAGATGGCTGATTTTTGAAATTTGCTTCGCCACAAAATGGCTGAAAGGTTTTGCTAAATCCATTTTATGAATTAAACGAATAACGATATAAAATAGGTAAGCTTTTAAAATGGAAATAGACAAAATGAAACTGTAAATACCAAAAAAAGCAGATTGGTTGTGCTTTAAAATTTCGGATAAATCCAAATTCTGATAGAGATTTTGCACAATATCGGGGCGGTATAAACTGTAAAAGAAATTCACAATCAAAGCGCCGGCTTCAATACACAAGCCGATGAAAATAATCCAAGCGATTACATAAAGAACTTTAAATACTAAGTTGTTGGTTTTAGACATTGTTTTTGATTTTAAATTGATAAGGCAAATATAAAATAAATTTATTGATAAACAATAAATATTTATTCTTTTTTAAAATAAATTTATTGAATGGCTAGAAATACAAATCAAATTATTCCATAAAAAAAGCCCTCGTAAAGAAGGCTTCAAGAATTAAATTTTTATAAACTTTATATGGCTTTAATAATGAAATATTTCTTTTTTCCTTTTTGTAAAAGCAGGAATTTGCTATCGATAAAATCGCGTTCAGAAACCTGAAAATCGGCATTTATCTTTTGTTTGTTTATCGATATTGCATTTCCTTTCAGTTCTCTTTTGGCTTCGCCTTTGGAACTTAAAAATCCGGAAATGTCTGATAATAAATCGATAATGGAGTTTTCCAATATTTCTGTTTTGGAAATTTCTTTTTGGGGAACACCTTCAAAAACTTGTAAAAACAATTCTTCATCCAATTCCACCAAATCCTTTTCTGTAGATTGCCCGAAAAGAATTTCCGAAGCTTTCAGAGCTTTTTCAAATTCCTCTTTTCCGTGCACCCAAATGGTTACTTCTTCTGCCAATTTCTTTTGAAGTTTTCGTTCGTGTGGCGAAGTTTTGTGTGCTTCAATTAAAGATTCAATGCTTTCTTTATCGAGGAAAGTGTAGTATTTTATAAATCTTTCGGAATCTTCATCGGAGGAATTTAACCAAAATTGATAAAATTTATAAGGCGATGTTTTTTTGGCATCTAACCAATAATTTTCTCCCGATTCCGATTTCCCGAATTTTTTTCCATCGGCTTTTGTAATGAGCTTTGTGGTTAATACAAAAGCTTCACCTTGTGCTTTTCTGCGGATTAATTCTGTTCCTGTGGTCATATTTCCCCATTGATCCGAGCCGCCCATTTGCAATTTTACTCCGTTGTGATTATACAAATGAAGGAAATCGTAACCTTGCAATAGTTGGTAAGTAAATTCGGTAAAACTCATTCCTTCGGCTCCATCTTCACCCGAAAAGCGTTTTTTCACGGAATCTTTTGCCATCATATAATTTACGGTAATGTGCTTTCCGATATTTTTAGCAAAATCGAGGAAAGTTACATTTTTCACCCAGTCGTAATTGTTTACCAATACGGCTTTGTTGGGTTTATCGCTATCGAAATCCAGAAATCGTTCCAATTGTTTTCGGATGCATTCCAAATAATATTGAAGGGTTTCTTCGTCCAAAAGATTTCTTTCGGTGGATTTTCCCGAGGGATCGCCAATCATTCCGGTAGCGCCGCCAATAAGCGCATAAGGTTTATACCCGTGTTGTTGGAAATGAGCCAAGATTTTAATTTGAATTAAACTTCCGATATGCAACGAATCCGCAGTAGGATCGAAGCCAATGTAGGCAGAAGTCATTTCTTTATTCAATTGTTCTTCCGTTCCCGGAGTAAGATCGGCAAGTAATCCGCGCCATTTTAACTCTTCAATAAAAGCATTCATTTTTTTCTGAAAATTTTCGAAATGCAAAGGTAATAAATGAAAGACGAATTTGCCGAATGAATCTGAGAAAAAGAAAGAAGTGAGCACAATTCGATTAAAATAATGAAATCGAGATAAATTAAAGACCGAAAAGCAAAATAAGAAAATAGATTCTTTGTTTGTTGAAGCTCCATTCTCTATCTTTGTAAAGAATTTGGAATGAAAAAATTATCTGCCACAAAACAACTGGATTTAGTCGTTCGCGCTCGGGAAAAAGACCAAAAGGCGCAGACTCAACTCATCAATAATTATTGGTTGGATGTTTTTTCGTTTGTGATGAAGAAGGTGCAAAACGAAGATTTAGCCGATGAAATCACCGTAAAAGTTTTTTCGAAAGTTTTAAATAAATTGGATTTGTACGATCCCAATTTTCAATTTAAAACTTGGATGCTTACCATTGCCCAAAATACCATTATCGATTTTTGGCGAAAAAAAGCAAGACATTCCGAAGAACCTACGGAAGATTTGGAATTGGTAAAAAACCATTCTGTGGAATCGCCGGAAGATCTTTTAATTACGGAGGAAGAAAACGAAGAAATTCAGAAAATAGTGGATTCTATGAGCGCTAATTATCAAGATATTATCCGCTTGCGTTTTTTTGAAGAGAAAAGCATTAAGGAAATTGCAGAAGAACTCAATTTGTCGGTTTCCAATACCAAAGTGAGGATTATGCGCGCCAAACGAGTCTTAGCAGAATTATTAAGAGACAACAATTTATACCATGAGTAATACTTTAAAAGAGACTACCATAACACAAGAAACCGTAGGACAAAAACCGAAATGGATTCGGGTAAAATTGCCTACCGGAAAAAAATATAGAGAACTTCGAAGTTTAGTAGATAAATACCAGCTCAATACCATTTGCCAAAGTGGTTCTTGCCCCAATATGGGAGAATGTTGGGGAGAAGGTACTGCCACTTTCATGATTTTGGGAAATATTTGTACCCGAAGTTGTGGTTTTTGCGGAGTGAAAACAGGCCGTCCAATGGATGTAAATTGGGACGAACCCGAAAAAGTTGCCCGCTCCATAAAACTTATGCAAATAAAACATGCGGTGCTAACTTCCGTAGATCGCGATGATTTAAAAGATATGGGTTCTATTTTATGGGCAGAAACCGTAAAAGCAGTAAGAAGAATTGCACCCGGAGTTACTATGGAAACTTTAATTCCCGATTTTCAAGGTGTAACAAGAAATATCGACCGTATTGTAGAAGTAGCTCCAGAAGTAATTTCCCATAATTTGGAAACCGTAAGAAGGCTCACCCGAGAAGTTAGAATTCAAGCGAAATACGATAGAAGTTTGGAGGTTTTAAAATATTTAAAAGAATCCGGACAAAGAAGAACCAAAACAGGACTGATGCTCGGTTTGGGAGAAACGAAAGAAGAAGTTTTCCAAACCATTGAAGATATTCGCAATGCCGATGTGGATGTAATTACACTTGGGCAATATTTACAACCATCCAAACGTCACCTTCCAGTTCAACGTTATATATCTCCTGAAGAATTCGATGAATATGGCGCTTTTGCTAAAGAATTAGGATTCCGCCATGTGGAAAGTTCCCCATTGGTTAGGAGTTCTTACCACGCAGAAAAACATATTTTGTAAGAAATACTTTTTTACAGAGGTAATTTTACTTTTCCTACGGAAGCAATTCTTTCTTCTGCAATTTTATTGGCGATTGCATAAGCGGGAATTCCTTCTTTGTTGGAGCGGGAAATAATATTGAAAACCGTATCGTAAATTTGTTCCGCTTTATTGTATGCCCAGTCGGGAGCTAGGTCTTTTACTTCTGCATATACATTGATAACACCACCGGCATTGATAACAAAATCCGGAGCATAAATTATTCCTTTTTTCCGAATGATTTCTCCATGTTTTACTTCATCGGCTAATTGATTGTTAGCCGAACCTGCAATAACAGAACATTTTAACCTCGATAAAGTATCATCGTTTACGGTAGCTCCCAAAGCACAAGGTGCGTAAATATCCATTTCGATATCGTAAATTTCATCCGGAGAAACCACTTGCGAGCGATAAGCGGAAGAAACGCGTTTCAGATTATCTTCATCAATATCGGTAATGTAAATTTCTGCATTTTCTTTGCTGAGATGTTCCACCAAATATTTTCCTACATGACCAATTCCTTGAACTGCAATTTTTTTGCCTTCTAAACTATCGGAACCAAATTGTTTTTTTGCGCAAGCTTTCATTCCCATATAAACCCCTAAAGCGGTTATAGGAGAAGGATCTCCACTTTTTCCCGGTAATCCTACCACATGGTTGGTTTCCATATTAACCCAAGTCATATCTCGCGGGTTGATGCCTACATCTTCGGCGGTAATGTATTTTCCTCCCAAACTGTTCACAAATTTTCCGAATCTTCTGAAATAGGCTTCGGATTTCATGGTTTTAGAATCTCCGATAATCACGGCTTTTCCTCCTCCAAGGTTTAAACCTGCAAGAGAATTTTTGTAAGTCATACCTCGCGAAAGTCGCAAAACATCGTTTAAGGCTTCCATTTCATTTTTGTAATTCCACATGCGGGTTCCTCCCAAAGCGGGACCTAAAACGGTGTTGTGTACAGCAATAATGGCTTTCAATCCCGTTTCTTTGTCGTTGCAAAAGAGCAGCTGTTCGTGGTTGTACTGGCTCATTTTGGAAATTACCGGATTTTGTGTTTGGAAGTTAGAGGTTGTCATTTTGAAAATGTTTTAAAGTTGAGTAAAATAAATTTTACATAATTATTAGTTCTTTATACAAGGGAATAAAATTTACTTTTTATTTTTTGTTGAATGGTTTAGAGTAAATTTTTCACCGGCAAAAGTTAATCATTTTATAGATAAAAATCAACAAATGAAAATTGAAATTCGTTTTGGAATTTGAAAAAACAGAGATTGTTTTGCCGTAACTTTTTGTAACTTTACTTCATTAAATTTAAATATGTTATGAAACCAAAACTTTTCTTTATCACTTTATTTGCTGTAATTTTAGGACTGTATAGTTGTGAAAAAGCACCACAAAAAGCAGAAGATTCTCAACCGGAATTTTCTTCAGATAGTTTAAAGGTAGAAAACTTGGAATATTCCGTTCAAGGCACTCAATACAAAGCTTATGTTACTTATGATTCTGCGAAAACCGAAAGACTTCCGGTGGTTTATATTTTCCCTGAATGGTGGGGAATGAACGATTATGTAAAAGGAAGAGCCAGCCAAATAGCAAAATTGGGATATATGGCGATTGTGGTAGATATGTTTGGAAATGCAACAGAGGTAGATAATCCCAAAGATGCACAAGAATTGACTTCACCTATTTATCAAAATCCTTTATCGGCAAAAGAAATATTTGAAGGTGTAATGGCAAAAGCCCAAACTCTGCCACAAGCGGATGTCGATAAATCTGCCGCCATAGGATATTGTTTCGGTGGAGCTATGGCGCTCAATATGGCCAGAATGGGAGAGCCTTTGAAAGGAGTAGTCAGTTTTCATGGAAATTTAGAAACAGGTGTTCGGGCGCAAACCAATCAGATTCCGATGTTGGTTCTTAATGGAGAAGCCGACGAAAATATTTCAAAAGACGAAATAGCTGCTTTTAAAAAGGAAATGGACAGTGCGGGAGTAAATTATAGCTTCATCAATTATCCGGAAGCGCTGCATTCTTTCACCAATCCCGAAGCAACAAAAGTGGGCGAAAAATATGGTATGAAAGTGGCTTATAACGAAAATGCCGATAAAGAATCCTGGCAGGAAATGAAAAGTTTTTTAAATAAAGTTTTAAAATAAAATTTTGAAAGAAGCAAGCCTCATCATCATTGGTGATGAAATATTAGCGGGCAATACTGTGGATACCAATTCCAATTTTATTGCCCGGCAATTGGAAGAAATAGGAATTAAAGTAAAACAAATTTTTACAATTCCGGATGAAGTTTCCACCATCTCATCTTATCTGAAATTAGCTTCGGAAACCTCCGATCTTATCATTACAACCGGCGGATTAGGCCCGACAAAAGATGATAAAACAAAAAAAGCTTTTGCAGATTTTTTTAAAGATAAATTAATATTTTCCGAAGATCTTTACGAAAGGTTGAAACAATATTTAAAAGAGCGAAATCGCTTAGAAATTTTAGAACTCAACCGAAATCAATGCGAGGTTCTTTCCAAAGCAGAAATCATTCCCAATTCTTATGGTACAGCGCCATGCCAGATGATTCAGCAAAACGGAAAACTGTTTTTTTCTCTGCCCGGAGTTCCCTATGAAATGAAACATTTGATAGAAGAAAATATTGTTCCTTTTCTTTACAGAAAATGGGGATTATCCTTTATTTATAATAGAACCATCAGCGTGGTTGGTTTGCCGGAAAGTCTTTTGGCCAGTAAAATCGAAAAATGGGAAAACGAATTACCAGAAGATGTTCATTTATCTTATCTGCCCACCGGTTCCAGAATAAAACTCAGATTAACGATTTCGGGGCAAGATAAAAGTCGATTAGAAGATAGAATGAGCGAGATTATTCAACCCTTAAAAGAAATAATAGGCGAGCATATTATCGCTTGGAATGAAGATAAAATAGAAGAAATCCTGGCGGAACATTTGCTTAAAAATAAATTAACCATTTCTACTGCCGAAAGTTGTACCACAGGAAAATTAGCCAGAATGCTTACTTCTTTATCGGGCAGTAGCAGGTATTTTAAAGGAGGAATTATTCCTTATGCCACACAAATAAAAACCGAATTGCTACATGTAGATTCAAAAATAATAGAAGAAAATACAGTGGTAAGCGATAAAGTAGCGGAAGAAATGGCAAAATCCTGCAAACAAATCTTCCATACCGATATTGCTATTTCCACCACAGGAGTTGCCGGTCCGCAACGCGGCGAAGATGGAAAAGATGTAGGAACGGTTTGTTTTGCAATTGCGATGCATAAAGAAGTACGGGTATTTCAGCTTTATCTTCCCCATTTAAGTCGGCAGGATTTTATCGATTTCGTGGCTCAAAAAGCACTGGAGAAAACAATACTTTGGCTGGAAGAAAACAAAGAAAACAGCTTTTAAAAATAAATTATAGCACAGAATTTGTTATTCAAAAGCAGCAAATATAAAATCATTATGAAAAAAGTAATTTTAACCGCCGTTACCGTCATTTTATCCCAGTGGACTTTTGCCCAAACCACAAGAGAAGTGGGAGATTTCACCTCTATAAAAACCTACGATAAAATTCCCGTAACATTGGTTTCCTCTTCTTCAAACAAAGTGGAAATAAGCGGTAATAAAAGCGAAAGTGTAAAAGTGGTAAACAATAATGGCGAACTGAAAATCAGAATGGAAACTGTTGGACTTTTGCAAGGTGATGATGTCGCTGTAAAAGTTTATTATAAAAATCTGAACGATATTCAAGCCAGCCAAGGATCCAGCATTTCGTCGGAAGATAGAATGAAAGCAGGAATGTTGTCGATTACTGCCAATGAAGGTTCTGCAATAGATTTAGATTTAAATGCCAGAATCCTCGATGTAAAAGCCAATACCGGCGGAATTATTACATTAACAGGATCTGCTTCTCACCAAACAGCAGTTGTAAATACCGGCGCCAATTACGATGGAGAAAGATTGAAAACCAAAAATACTAAAGTTACTGTAAATGCCGGCGGAAATGCTTCTGTATATGCTTCCCAAAGTGTGGATGCCAAAACGCGCGCAGGTGGAAAAATTGTGGTATATGGAAATCCGAAAGAAAATAAATCCCAAAAAGTTTTAGGCGGAAATATAGATTTTAAATAGAATTTTGCCCATTCTTTTAGAAATAAGTCCTAATCGAATAGTTAATCGTTCTTTTGGGACTTTTTTTTGTGCTTGTTTTTATTCACCCATTTTACCGTTAGCATAATGATAGCGACAAAAAGGATAAATCCACACAAAAGCTGCCACCAATAAGTAATGAAACTGTATTTTAAAATTACGGCAAAAACCACAAAAAACAAGATGAAAGTTCCAATTTCATTGGCTTGGCGTAAAGCCACATTTTTTGAATTTAAATTTTTGAAATGCAAATTTTTTAGCAGCAAAACCTTTTTCCAGCACCAAAAATGATAAATGCCCAAACCCACCAAAGCCGTTAATTTAAGATGAAACCAAGAAGCTTTTAGTATTTCAGGATTCAGCAAAATAAGTACAATTCCGAAAATAAGCATCAAACTTCCGGCAGGAACGGTAATAATATTCCACAACCGTCGCAGCATAAAAATATATTGTTCTCTTAAAATACTTTTTTTCGGTTCCTCGAAATCGTCGGTATCTTTATAATAAACAAAAATCCGCACCAAGTAAAAAATTCCGGCAAAATAGCTTACCATGAAAATAATATGAAGTGCTTTTATGATGAGGTAAGTCATAGAAAATAAATGTTTTATAGCATAAAATTAAGAAAACTCTATAAAAACCCGTTCGCCCACACTAAGCCCAAAAAGCGAAGAAGCGCCATTGAACTTGCTGCCTTTATAAATGGTAATTTCCACCAAATTGTTTTCATTAAAAATGGCTGCTGTTTTTCCGTGCAATTCAGGTTCGTGCTGCCAATCTTTCACAATTTCTGTATAAGAATTATAAATGGTGCTCGTTACAAAATTCCGAAAACGTAAATCGAATTGGCGGTAATTTCCCATACTTTCGGTAAAAAACTTCTTATGAATATTGGAAATGGCATTTCCGAAATTATCGATATAAATAATTTCGCCCACTATCATTTTATCGCTTTCGTTGAAGACCGCGCGCTGTCTTCTGATTTCTCGAACGTGTTTAATTTTTCTACCCACAATTTCCGGCAAACCTCCTTTGGCAAGATGAACCGCAACAGGACAAAATAAATCTGTACAAGTAAAATTCACTTCATCATCAAAGCGATTTCCCAATGTAATTTCATAAATACTTTCCGGATGAATGTCATTGAAAATCAAACTCAATATTCCATTGTCCGAACAAATAAAATAATGACCGTCGATTTTTGCTACAATATTTTTTCTGCTTTTGTGGTAAAAAGAATCCACGCAAATAATATGTATGCTTCCTTCGGGAAAATACTTGTAAGCATTGCGCAAAACATGCGCCGTTTTAGACAAATCGTATGCCGGAATTTCGTGTGTAATATCCACCAAAGTTTGCGTGGGAAGTTCACTATAAATACTTCCACGAATGGCGGCAACTCTGTAATCCAACGTTCCGTAATCCGAAATAAGAGTAATTAACGGCATAGTGTACAAAGATAGAAAATCGTACCTTAGTCACGAAATCAAAATGCATTATTTATTTCAAAATATCTTTATATTTGTTAAAAGCGAAAAGCAAAAAATTATCTCTGAATGTACGACTTAAATTATGATCTTAAAAATATAGATATAAAGGAATTTTACGGTGTGCGAAATCAAAATTTTAATTTATTAAAATCCTCATTTCCTACATTAAAAATTACCGGAAGAAACAATACCATCTTTGCCGCCGGAGAAACCGAAACTTTAAATCTCCTAAAAGATAAGCTGGATGATATTGTAGATTTTATCTCGCGAAACAACACCATAGGAATAAAGGACATCGAAAATATTTTACACCTGAAAAATGAGGACGAGAAGAAATTGGTTTTCGACAACGACATTCTTATAAAAGGCGTACGTGGCAAAAATGTAAAAGCAAAAACCACCAACCAGAAAAAGTTGGTAAAACTTACCGAAACCAAAGATATGGTATTTGCCATTGGGCCTGCCGGAACAGGAAAAACCTATACCAGTGTAGCTTTGGCGGTTCGCGCTTTGCAAAACAAGCAAGTTCGGCGGATTATTCTTACGCGTCCTGCCGTGGAAGCGGGGGAGAGTTTAGGTTTTCTTCCGGGAGATATGAAGGAAAAACTCGATCCTTATATGCAACCTTTATACGATGCACTTCGCGATATGATTCCTTTTGAAAAACTGGATAATTTTATCGAACGAAATATTGTAGAAATCGCGCCATTGGCTTTTATGAGAGGAAGAACTTTGGACGATGCTTTCGTGATTTTAGACGAAGCCCAAAATACCACACATTCCCAAATGAAAATGTTTCTTACCCGAATGGGGATGAATGCCAAATTCATCATTACAGGAGATCCCAGCCAGGTCGATTTGCCTAAAAATCAAAAATCGGGATTGCGCGAAGCCATGGAAATTTTGAAAGGAATTTCGGAAGTTGGTTTTATACATCTTTCGGGGGAAGATGTGGTGCGACATCCTGTGGTGAAGAAAATTATTGAGGCTTACGACAAGGAAAACAGAAATCCTAAAGAGTAAAAAAAGCACGTTTTTATATCACAATTTATTTTGTTCTTTCGATAAGAGCCATATAAAATCCATCGTATCCCGAACTGGGCAAAATATTTACCTCTTTCTGAAGGATAAACTCAGGATTTTTAGATAAAAATTTTTCCACCTGAAGATGGTTTTCCGAAGGTAAAATAGAGCAGGTTGCATAAACCATTTTTCCACCGGGTTTTACAAGCGGCGAGTAATTTTGCAAAATTTCTTCCTGTGTTTTTTGAATCTGTTTTAGGAAATCTTCTGTCATTTTCCATTTGCTGTCGGGATTTCTTTTTAAAACTCCCAAACCGGAACAAGGTGCATCCAATAAAAGCCTATCAGCAGTTTGATGTAAATTTTGAATCACATTTTGGTCTTCAATATTTTGTGTAATAATGTTGGTAAATCCGGCACGGCGCGCACGATTTTTCAGCTCTTTTAATTTATAAGAATGGATATCTAAAGCAATAATTTCTCCTGTGTTTTTCATCAAAGAGGCGAGGTGTAGCGTTTTTCCCCCGGCACCGGCGCAGGCATCAATTACTTTCATGTTTTTCTCAACTTCCAAAAAAGGAGCTACTTTTTGTGAAGAAGCATCTTGAATTTCGAAAAAACCATTTTCATATTCCCGAAGAAAAAGTACATTTTTCTTTTCGTCCAATATAATGGTATTTGAATTTTCCTCCAGTTGATGGGCAGGAATATTATTTTTTTCTAAAATTTTTAAAAGAGCTTTGGGCTGTATTTTCAATGGATTGGCGCGCAAGATGGTGGCTGCGGGTTCGTTTAGCGCTTTGGTTTCCTTTTCCCAATTTGCACCCAATTCACTTTTCAATCTTTCTTCTAACCATTCAGGAATGGAGTATTCAACGGCTTTGGAAGGAAATTCTTTTTGTGCAATTCGCGATAAAATTTCAGAAACTGAAAAAGCTGAAAATTCCTCAAAATTTCGGTATTCTGTTTTTGTCCAAAGCAGATATGCGAGTAGAATTTTATAAATATTTTTCGGAGATAAATCTTCTCCGGCGTAATATTCCAATCGCTTTTTCCAGCGAACCACATTGTAGAAAATTTCGGCGACTACACTTCTGTCTTGGCTTCCCCATTTTTTATTTCGCTTTAAAAGAGAATCCAATACCCGAGAAGCGACTTTGTTGGGCTCGAAAAAATTTTCTTCAAGCGCATCATGAATTCCGATTAAAAGATTTCTGTGCAGAAGTTTCATGAAAATATTATTGTGGATTTAAAGTAAAAAAAGGAAAAATTTGGCAGGGTAACTTTCTAAAGACTTTGTTGCATAAATGCTAATGTCGGTCTTCTAAGGCAGAAAGAGAATAACCAAAATTTTCCTTCAAATTCTTTCGAGAAGGCAAATTTATAAAAATAAATTTATTTCCCAAAGATTTTAAAATACTTAAAAAGAGGGATTTTTTAGAAACTTCACTTTCACGGATTTTTCCTGTGGTGTTCGGGAATAGAAGACGAAATCTTTATCTTGTATTCGGATTAAATTTCTGTAAAAACCGCCGGAAAATCCGGATTCTATAACTTCGGCTTGTCGCCCGTTTTCATCATAACGAATTTGGTGTGGATAGTAGAACCAATTTTCCAAACCCAATTTCTCTTGTTCTTCTGAGGAAAGAATATTTACTTCGCCGAAAAGTCTGGCTACATAGGAATTATAAGGATCTTCGTACACTTCTTTCGGGCTGCCTCTTTGGATCAATCTTCCTTCTTGGAGAACAACAATCTCATCTATCCAAGGCATAATTTCGGTTACATTGTGTGTGCTGATGATTAACCCGATTTGGTGCCTGCGAACGTAATCGAAAAGTTCTTCGCGAAGTTCGGCTTTTCTGGAGAAATCTAAACTGCTAAAAGGTTCGTCTAAAAGCAACAATTGTGGAATTTGAGAAAGTGCCTGAGCTATTGCTACTCGTTGTTTTTGCCCGCCGCTGAGGTTTTCTGCATATTCATCCATCAAATCTTCCAAACCTACGATTTTTAACAATTCTGCTACTCGGTCTTTTTTTAACTGCAAGTTGATGTTGGAAAGGTATTTTCCTACATTGGTATAAACCTTTGTATAGGGCATTAAATCGTAGTTTTGTGCCACGAAGTTCATTTCTTTTTCTCCGGGAACAAGGTTTGCTTTTGGACCATGAATTTCCCGCCCATTAAAGTAAATATGTCCACTTTCCCATTGATTTTGTCCATAGATAATCTTCAACAGAGAAGTTTTTCCACAGCCGCTTTCTCCTACAACCGCCAATATTTTTCCCCGTTCTAAATCTAAATGTAAATTTTTGAAAAGTAGATGGTCTTTTTTATAACCGAAATTAATTCCTTTTAAACTTAATAGCATAGAGCAAAAATAAGATTTTATTTAAAGATTTTAACAAAAATTTAAAAACGAATCTTAAACATTTACTTTATAAGAAGTTAAATACGTAAATCCAATAGTTTTTTCTATTTTTGTGAAGCGATAAATTAGTTAAATCTATTCTCATGAAGATAAAATCTATCCATTTGTTTTCTTTGCTCTTTTTAGGAGCAGCAACACTTTTTTCTTGTAAAAAAGCACCTTCTGTGGAGAAAGAAAATCCTTCTCAACAAGGTAGTCAATATGTTGTAGACACCGAAAATAGTAGGGTAGAGTGGACAGGCTATAAAGTTTTAAATGCAGAAAATAGTTCTCATTTTGGAACTATAAAGTTTACCGAAGGACAATTAAGCGTTCAGGAAGGGAAAGTTGTGGAAGGAGAATTTACGCTCGATATGAAAACCATTTCCGATGAAGATCTTTCCGATCCCGATGAAAAAGCTCAGCTGGATGCATGGTTGAAAAGTGCAGATTTTTTCGATGTAAACAGCTATCCGGAAGCTTCATTTGAAATTACCGAAGTTCAACCCAATGAAAAGGGAGATTTTAATTCTACCATTCGCGGAAATTTAACGATAAAAGGAATAGCTCAACCTATCGAAATCAATGCCAATATAAGCGTGGAAGAAAGTGTGGTAACCATAAAATCCGACAGAACGGATATCGATCGTACCAATTTCGGAATAAATTACAATCTTCCGCCCGATGAGGGAATTATAAAAAACAACATGACTTTGCAAGTGAAACTGAGTGCTTATTCCAAATGATGCTTTCTAAAGCTTTTTCACCCTTACATTTTCAAAGAAAAAACCTAAATTTGCATTTCAATTTATTTATAAAAAATGCTCGAAAAAATACAAGATTTACTCAAAACGGTACAGGAATTTAAAACCCAAAATGGAGATGAAATAGAAAAATTCAGAATTGCTTTTTTGGGTAAAAAAGGAAGTATTACCGAATTATTTCAAAAATTTAAGGAAGTACCTGCGGAGCAAAAAAAAGAATTCGGGCAAAAACTGAATTTGCTGAAACAAGCCGCCACAGAGAAAGTAGAGCTGTTGAAGGAAGCTTTAACCGAAAATACCGAAACGATAAGAACGGATTTAACCCGCCCTGGATTTCCTACGGAATTGGGTAGTCGCCATCCGATTAATATCGTGAAAAATAAAATAATAGATATTTTTAATAATATTGGATTTAGCATTGCCGAAGGTCCTGAAATTGAGGACGATTGGCATAATTTTACGGCGCTCAATCTTCCCGAATATCACCCTGCGCGCGATATGCAGGATACTTTTTTTATTGAACAAAATCCGGATGTGCTTTTGCGCACGCATACTTCTTCGGTACAAATTCGGTATATGGAAAATCACGAACCTCCGATTCGGATTTTGGCGCCCGGAAGAGTATTTAGAAATGAAGCTGTATCTGCACGGTCTCATTGTTTTTTCCACCAAATAGAAGGTTTGTATATCGATAAAAATGTAGCTTTTACAGATTTAAAACAAACACTTCAATATTTTACCCGAGAGTTATTTGGGAAATCCGAAATTCGCTTGCGACCTTCTTATTTTCCGTTTACCGAACCCAGTGCGGAAGTGGATGTTTATTGGGGATTGAATTCCGAAACCGATTATCGCATTACCAAAGGTACAGGATGGCTGGAAATTATGGGTTGCGGAATGGTAGATCCTGCGGTTTTGAAAAATGTAAATATCGATCCCGATGAATATTCTGGTTTTGCTTTTGGAATGGGAATAGAGCGGATTGTTATGTTGCTTTATCAAATGTCGGATATTCGGATGTTTTCGGAAAACGATGTTCGCATGTTGGAGCAGTTTAAATATTTATAGTTTTAAAGAATATCTAAAAATAAAAACAGAGCATTTGCCCTGTTTTTTTTGTGAATCTGTTCGATTTTTTGGATTAGGAAAATAATTTTTTCCATTTAGCTACTGTATTTCGGCTTAAGCTAAAATGGTTGGCAAGCTGTACATTATTTAACTTATTCTTTTTTTGATATTCCAGTATTTGTAAAATATCGGATTCGGTATAAGAGCGGTGTTTTTGATTGTTTTGAACTCGATTGACACCAAAAATTTTTTCATTGAGTTTGAGCACATCCATGGAGCATAGTTTTCTTTTTTGCAAGATGGAGGAGCATTCTGAAAGTTTATCGGGAAATTTTTTCCGAAGAATATCGAGGTAAATTTGTTTATAATTGGGATTATTGTTCATGAATAGGGCGTTTGTAGTATTTACTTTCATTTAGGATTTATTTCTAAATAAGAGATTTACAATATAGTAAATGCCTTATATTCGGGTTTTTGGTTTTCGTAGTAGAAAGTGTTTTTATATTTTATCCAAAAGATATAACTGGTTATGCAAATATCTACCACTTGATGTTCATCGAATATAAAAGCTATTTCATCTTTGAAAATACCATAATTATACCAAGAATAAAACCAAATGTAATCATCGGAATTTTTATTGGGTTTTCCCCAGATTTTTAATATTTCTATTTTAGTTTGATGAAGATGAATCTTAACCAACTTTTTTAATTTTTGTATTTGCTCATCCATTTGTATAAGGTTGCTTTAGGGATTCCGTATTCTTCTAGCACTTGCTTTTTTGTCATTTTATCTGAATTGATTTGCTCCAAAACAAAATCAATAATCTCTTTGGTATAAACATTTTTTCGGAACCGTGGAAGAGTAGATTTTGTTTTCTCATTTTTCTCTTTGGAAGAAGGAGGTGCATACAAAATAAGGTGTTGGCTGTAAAGCCTGAAAAAATCATATTCCAGTAGCTTGCTCCATTTTAAGAGAATGTCTGTCGGAAGATCTTTTTGAGTGTACATTTCCATAATTTCTTCCTCGGAAGATTTAAAGAAATTACAGATGCGGGAAATTTCTATCCCGCTTTCTGTAACAGCTTTTTCAATCATTTTTCCGATGTGGAAGTTCTTATAGTTCATCATTGTGTTTGTTGGGCTTCATTTAAGCCAATGCCCTTTTATTGTAAAAGAGCATTGGTTTTTTTTCATTTGTGTAATTAGACTCTTCGTGGTTTCAGTGGTGGTTTTTTTATTTTCTTTTGATATTGGTGCTGTTACGGCTTCCAATAGCTCCAAACCGTACCATTGAATACCGCCAGCATATGGGCTTCGGGATCGTAAACCATCATTCCTGCTGCAGGATTGATGATGTTCTCATGTGGACTAACGACTTTGGGTAATATCATCGCTTTGTCATCATCTTCCAAAACCAATATACCATCAGTCGAAGTCGGCGTTCCAATTCCTGTTTTAGCAGTTATCTGTTCTGTTTTATCGGGTCCCTGTATTGATAAATCCACATGTCCCATAGTGGCAAGAGATCCATCGTCTCCAGTAAGAGGTTCCCAAATTCCACCGTCTTTCAAATATTTTACCGTATTGTCATCGGTATCATAGATGATGGTGCCTTCTACATCGATATTGCTTTTGTCTTCTACATAAGGAAGAATTAAACCACGATTTCCGGTTTCGAATTCTAGTGAAACAGAATCGTTATTGGTTTCTTCTCTACCTATAGCAACTTGCGCTTGTGCAGATGCCGCTACAATTAAAACCAGTGCTGTGATTATTTTTTTCATTTTTTACTTTTTTAATTCTTAATTTTTTCTTTAACCACGGGAGATACTAAGTGCAAAATGGTTATTATGATACCCGTCAGGTTTTCAAAACCTGATAGATATGCATTAAAATTATGGGTTATTATCTTCGGGAGGACAAGCCGGTGTACTCATACAATGCCAAGCCATTTCTGTGTCTCCTTCTTTTAAAGTATATACATTCAGACATTTGTTAGTGGTATCGTACACCATCATTCCATCTACAAAGTTTGCGGTTGGTATTCCTACAGGATTACCAGAGAGATCAAAAGCCACTCTATTCACTACAAAGCCTTTGGTTTTGGATTCTAATGCCAACCATCCGCCCTTGCGTGTCATTGGCCAGTTATCTTCGTTTACTCCTGCTCTGTTTAGAGATGTAATGCCGACATTGGTGCTTAGTCCTCCTGTTGTATTGATAGATTCTTTGTAACAGTATGTAGCATCACAGGGTATTTCCAGTCTTCCATATCCATTTCCTACCATCATTGTGGTACTGGCAATCAGCTGACTTATAATTACTTCATTGGTCGTTTTTTCATTCCAAGTAATATTGTTAAATGTATTACCATTTGTCAATTGCATTTCTTCCAATAAGTAGTCAGGTGAATCATAAGAGGCTTTAGAACCATATAATGTAACTGAACTGTCGGCATGAATCACAACTCTTATGATGGGCTTGTTTGAAGCTTTATCTCCATACAAATTCCAAATTTCAGGCACATCGTCATCTCCTGTATAGGAGCCATCTGCAAATTGAACATTACCAGGTATTTGGTCTCCTGTGTTATATTGAAACTGAAGTTCTTGGGTTGCTAATTTAGTTCCGTTAATTTCCATATTAAAGGAATTATCCATTCCGTAAATATCAAAGACAAATCCTCCGGTGGTCCCAGGTTGAATAATTGTACTACGATAGATATCTAAGGGGCTGCCAGGTTCAGGATCATCCTCACTACCTGAATCCCAGTTATTTGGAGTCCCTTCCCAACCGTGATGATTAAAGTACTCCCATTCGTTATGATTCCCCTCTCCACTATACCAGGTAAAATCATTTCCGATGATATCTTGGTAACAAGAATTATCTTCTATGCAATTATTTACATCTGCATCTGTAGAATCCCCTACACCTTGCCCTTGATCATCTCCTGTGTCTGCAGCTCCATCGGCATTGACAAGATTCGGAACTCCATCGGGATCTACCCCCCCGTTAGCATCTGTATTTATACTCCCATCGGGATTAAGCTGTGAAGGGTTTAAACCTTCATCTCCTTCTAAAGCATCCGGGCAACCATCATTATCACTGTTTAAATCTAAATAGTCGGGAGTGCCGTCTCCGTCGGTATCTGCACAGGCGTTAATGATTACATCTCCCATTGAGAAATCATCCGAATCTAATGATCCTCCAACAAATTTGATTTCCAAAACTCCATTAGCAGGGATGTTATCAGGAAGATAGATTTCCCAATTCGTATATATTGTACCGACTGAAAAAGCAGCTATATTTCCCGAAGCATCATTGAGATAGGAAATGGATGCACCGGTTACCCTCCCATCATCTGTTTCTATCCTTGCATATTCCACTCCTGCATAAGACACTGTAAATGTAGATGAATTACCGGTCGGATTTGAATTGTTGGCTGCAATTTTACTTATAAGAATTTTTGGCGTTCCATAATGATAAAAATCCTCGATATTGGTGGACAAAGATTGTGTTTGTCCATCATTTTGAAACCGGATGCCATTACCAAAAGGTGTGTTAAGGGGAGGAGGCAGTGTAATATTATTCCTCCAAACGATTTTGGCATTCGCTCCGGTACCGGTTGAGACAAGCGTCCATCCCGGGTTAGCATTTGCAAATTGAGCGGGATTATACATACCATCTGAAGTTCGAGATGCAGGTGGAGGGATACTGGTAAAATTCCCTCTCACAATTATATTCCTTTCGGCACATTCTATCGAGTTTAAAATGCCATCATTGTCCACATCTGCATCTACATTATCCAAAACGCCGTCTCCGTCGCTGTCAAGGCTCTGTGCCTTAACATAGCCGAAGGATAGTAATACCGACATTAGCAGGCAGGTGTGCAATAGTTTTCGAATTGTTGTTTTCATTGTTTTTTGTTTAATAGGTTCTTATTTATAGAAATCTTTAAGCTTTTAATATTTAAAATCTGCCCCATTCTCTAATTTATTATTCTTTTGGGCATTAACCTGTACCATATTATTTCAATCTATTCAGCACCTCATCAAGTCCTGCCATTTTTGCTTCTACTTTGCCCGATTTGTCAATCAAAAATATTGTTGATGTTCCCCAACACCGTAATTTTTAAAATTAATTCCGTCTCGACCTACAAAACCGCAATAGGTGTCTTCTCAAGGGAAAGTTTTTGCCTTTTTGCGAAATATTTTTTCATTCTTTGTTTTTTCATCTATTAAACAGTTATTTCGTTGGACGTAGGAACTGCACTATACTATGCTTTTGATTAGGTTTAAGATAGCTTTAATGGATAATTTCTCAAAGTTAAATATAAATTTTGGTTTCTATAATTGTACCCAAATTCACATTCTTTAATGTGCAAATAAAAGGTATGTTTATGAACACTTCGAAACTTGGCTAAACGTACTTTACAGAGTCCCCAAAAGTTTTCAATTCCGTTGATGTGATTCGTCTCATTTGCAAATTCATTTTTGTTGTGTTTTACCCGAAAATGTTTTTTATAATCATAATCGGCAAGCCCGTCATAGGTCTTAAATCCATCTGTGTAAATAACAGTGTTTTTATTGGCTTTTCTTTTGATAATAGGCATTAATTCAGCCATAGATACACTTTTTACGATTGAGTATAAACTTTATCTCCACGTTTCAACATTCCAAAACAGGAGTCTCTCCTTTGGCTCCGCAACCACGAATGCCCCGAACTCGTTTGACTCCGAAATAACTTTCATCCAGTTCTACTTCTCCATTTTCAGACGGGCTTTCTTGCTCACATAATTCTGCAATTCTCTCTCGAAAAGAACATAAATTTTGTTGATTGTTGGATGAGAAATCCTTGTTAATTCTGCTGTTTTCTTGGCTTCAATCAAAATAAAATAACTTTAAAATTTCACGAATTTTGCGTTCAAAAATATGCGAGCTTTTTATATACTTATTTTTTATTATAGTTCGATGCTTTACAAAAGGTAATTACTTCATAAAGTTATCTTGAACTTTTAATTATTATTCTTTTAACGATACATGTGATGGTCATTCATTCATATTCTATCCTCGCCGATTATTGGCTTGGGCTCATCCTACAAATCCGAGATAGATTACATCCTAACAAAATAATAGAATAGTCAATAAAATTATTTGCATAATTGGGATGATATCTACCGTTCTATTTTTCTGCTTATGAAATTCTACATTCTGTCAATGTCAACCTTAGAGGTCTGAGAAGGAAAACACGCCTATGTATATGTATTAATGAGGTGGGGGGCGAACTCTCCAAGAACTCTTTTGAAACTGGCATTCTTCCATCAAAAAGAGAGATGGAATTTTTATCTTTTCATTATTTTGATACGCTGAAAATGAAATTTGCTTTGCTTTATTTGTAGATGAAGTCTCTTTTTTTGAAGAATTTAAAGAAGTAGGTAATATGCTGCTAATCGTATTTCCTGACTGGTAGAAAAATGAACTTGGAGTTTTTATTTTTGATTGAAAATAAACGATTTTTTCTTTTTGAGGATTCTTTTTAATCGTTTTCTCTTTATTTACAGCTTTTTCTTTTTTGCATTTAATCGTTTTCTTTGTAATAGACTTGTTCTCTATATAAACTATCTTTATTGAAGAACTTTTTTCTATTCCCGAAATTATTGTACCTTGTGTAAGATATATTTTACCGGAAACGATTTGATGTAAATTATTTTCCGTTTGTGAAATGCTGTCTATTTTTATATTTGAAGTCGATGCGTAACCATAAAAAGACAATATAAATACAAAAAATAAGGTAAACCATCTTTTACCTAGATTTAGAAAAGATAGCCGAATTGTTTCCTTATTGTTTGTATTGGTCATCAAGTAGTTGTTTGACAAGTTTTGCAAGTGTACGGCAAGAATTATATACCAAACAAAGAAACTATGTAGTATAATACGTATTTTATAACAACATTTGTTTGTCTTATTTTACTGAAATAATTTCGTGTAAAAAATTGTAATCCAAATGATTAGAATATTATTGTATTGTTGTAAATTCCGAAAAGAATAACGTTTTTTTACAGTGAAGAATTTAAGATGTTTTTATATTTGTCTAAAGTTATATAAAATGTATAGATATGATATTTTCGTTAAAAAATAAGTGAATATTATCAGTAATGTTTCAAAACGGTCAATTTTTTTGTTTTTTTATCAGAAAATTTATCCTGAATAAGCTAAATTATATTTTTTGTTTTATGAAAAATTCAACTCTCTTATTTATTTCTTTTTTACTATTTACAGTTTTCAGCTTTGCCCAATCTTTTGAACAAAGGATTATAGAACAATATAACAAAATTGAAATTGAAGGTCAAGAATCTTCTCACCTCAAAGAAATAGAAAAATTATATGAGGAATCTAAAAAAATGGATTTTCAGAACGGATTGCTTCGAGGTGCAATGCTGCTTCAAAGAGAAAATATGAGGAACAATTCTTATAGTCTTTCGGAAAAATACGGGTTAGAGGCAGAAAAAGTAGCCGTAGAATTGAACAATTATAACGCCTTAGCTACCATTAACCTATGTAGAGGACAAATTAATATGATTTTGGATAAATATCCAGAAGCCGATGCTTATTTAAAAATATCTTTAAAATACGCAGAACAAATTAATAATGAAGTCGACAAGCATCTCCAACTAGCTCAAATATATGCGAACTACGCAGGAATGGGAGAAGGTTCAGGAGAAACAGATAAAATACGTAGCGATATTGAAAAAAGCTTAAAGCACATAGAAGCTATATCATCCAAAGATTTAACAGAAAAACAGGAGGCAGACTATTACTATCTATATATTAATGGTTTACTTAGTATGGGCGCTTATCATTTTTACATTCAAGATCCACCGGATTTGACTCTTTCAGAATATTATTACCAAAGAGTACTCGAATTAAAAAATACAGCACCCAAATATTTTCATCAGTCTGATGCTGATATTTACCAATCTATCAGCAATTTTTATATCGCTAAAAAAGATTATCAAAAAGCAATAGAGTATTCATTAGAATTTCTAAAAATTGAAAAGAATAAAAAAGATCCGAGGGGTAGGAAATTTAGCTACCGAAACCTGAAAGATGCTTATCACGAATTAAATAATTTAGATCAAGAAAATAAATACTTAAGATTGTATACTGCTTTAAATGACAGCATCAATCAATTAGAAAAAAAGACAATCGTATCTCAGACACGAAATAGAATAAAGGAAGCTGACGTGAAAAAACGTAACTTTATCATTTCTAGTGGTTTGATTGCAATTTTACTTGTTGGCGGTGCCCTTTTACTTGTTCAAAGGAAAAGCAAAAAAAACTATAAAGAATACGAACAAATTATCGAAAAACTAAAAGCCAAGAGTTTAGAAAACTCATCGAAAATTGAAGAAGCTGATGAAATAGAAATTGAAGAATTTTCTGAGGCGAAAACGGAAGAAGGCTGCTCCAAAATCCAAATAACCGATGATACTGTCAATACTATTTTACAACGTTTGAGTAAATTTGAAAAATCCAATAAATACTTGAAAAAGGAAATGAGTTTAGGCTATCTCGCTGCCCAATTAGGGACTAATACTCGTTATCTATCTGAAATTATCAAACAACATAAGAGTAAATCGTTTAATAATTATATTAATGGACTTAGAATCAACTATATTTCAATGCTTTTGTACAAAGAACCCAAATACCGGAAGTACAAAATCAGCTATCTAGCCGAGTTGTGTGGTTTTTCTTCAAGAGTTGTATTTGCAACTACTTTTAAGAAGGAAACGGGGGTTTCGCCTTCCTATTATATAAGAAATCTAAAAAGCAATCATCATATTGAATAAGTAGGATAAAAAAATATCTTCTTAAAATAATGGTTGCATATTCAATTGCTTAAAAAGAAGAAAAACAGAGCACTCGCTCTGTTTTTTTGTGAATTTATTTAAAAAAGTTCAAAGGATATTTGGTGTTCGAATATTGTTGCAAATCAGCTTTCAGCGAGCCCACGACCAATTCTGCCTGAATTCGGATAGGAATGTGATTTTGGTCGTTGCTAATCCACATAGTAACGCCTTCTTTATCTTTAAAAACCCTTCCGCTCATTACCGAAGGAATAATCTTTAGTGTATTTATTTTGCCAAAAGGAGTTTTAATTACCTCGGTTCCAACTACTTTTAGAAGAAAAGGATAAATTTCGTCATCAATCCATATATTCATGTGAACCTGCGAACCCACTTTTAATTCGTTGGAACTTAGATTCCGAAGATAGTAAAAAGCAGAAATCATATCCTGAATATCGTTAGGAATATCGAAGGTTTTTGTATCTCCTTTTATTCGGTCGTGCAGCGAAACACTGTGGTTGTGGTGGTTGAATGTAGAAGCAAAATTCCTTCTGTATTTTCCTTCTCGCACATTTCTTATGTAATAGCTGGGCTTTCCGGTTTGGGAATTGATGTAGCTTTCGTAAATATCGTTTACTTTAAAAAAAATGCTCACCGCGCCCGAGCTGTTTCCTTCTCCTTTTACATGAAAGTGGGGTTGCCCTTTATAATCTACATTTTGAGTGGTTAAAGTTGCAAAACCTGCATTGAGAATTCCATAGTGAATTCGGTACCTTAAAACTTCTCCCGAGTTGATATTATTTAGCTGTGCGTAAGAAAATGCAAAAGGCAACAGCAAAAAAAAGTAGATAAATTTTTTCATAAGTATTTATTGTCTTGAGTAGGAATTCAAAAAGTTTGCCAATAATTTTAAAATCACGAATTTAGCAAACCTTCTTGGTTTTATAAAATGTTTTTAAAGTAAAAGAATGGTTCAAAATAATTACTTCATAAAAAAGTGATATAGAACCAGATTTTTTTTGTAACCTTTTTAGTTCTCGTTTACTCTAATAAATAGTAACAATCTAAAAAATAAAAAAATGGAAAGTAAAATCAGTAGCTCATCACTAACACAAACTTTTAATCTCTTAAAATATACTTTTGTAATTGTACCTATTGTTGCAGGAGCAGATAAATTTAGTAATTTGCTAACCAACTGGGAACAGTATATTAATCCCTCTATGGCAAGCATGTTGCCGTTTTCCGCTTCTACTTTTATGATGATTGTTGGGGTTATTGAAATTGTGGCCGGTATTATTGTGCTAAAAAAATCCGAAATTGGCGGTTATATTGTGGCCGCTTGGTTAGCCGTTATAGCGCTTACTTTGCTCATTGGATTTAACTATGTAGATGTGGCAGTTCGCGATCTTGTAATGGCTATTGCAGCTTTTTCAATGGCGAGGATTTCTAAAATTATAGAATAATGACAATAAACCAATTTGAACAATTGACAGAAATTGAAATTATCGACCGCATTTTAAAAGGAGACAAATCGCTTTACGAAATTATCGTGAGGCGATTTAATTCTTATCTGTATAAAATAGGCAGATCGTACAACTACAATCACGAAGATACACAGGATTTAATGCAGGATACCTATATCGATGCCTTTAAAAATTTATCACAATTTAAGCAACAATCGAGTTTTAAAACGTGGATAATCCGAATCATGCTTAATAATTGTTATCATAAAAAACATAAACTCAGTTTTAAAAACGAATTCACAAACGAAACCATCAATGAAAATGTAACTCCTATGTTTAGTAATGCAAACAACGATGCACGAAAACAAATTTATAGCCATGAATTGCGGAATATTATAGAAACTTCACTATCCAAATTGTCCGAAGATTATAGAATGGTATTTTCATTGCGAGAAATTACCGGTTTCAATGTAGCCGAAACAGCATCTCTACTTGGCATAAGCGAAGCAAATGTAAAAGTAAGGCTGAATAGAACCAAAGCTTGGTTGAGAACCGAAATAGAAAAATCTTACACCGCAGAAGAGTTATTTGAATTTAATTTAATTTACTGCGATCCATTTACCGAAAGAGTAATGCACAAAATTAACGAACTCTAAAAAGTATAGATTTATTTAAATTTAAATAGGTAAAAAGCAGCTTATTCTGCCATATCGTTTCTTTTTTAGCATAAAAAACATAAATAAGCATTTCTGACTTACATCATGTATTCCATTCGGATAGTTCGCAGCCGATTCCTTATCTTTGTTGTTTCTAAATAATCAACAAAAAATGATAGAAACCGATATTATCATCATAGGAGCCGGTCCCACAGGATTGTTTGCCGTATTTGAAGCAGGATTGTTGAAAATGAGATGCCATATTATCGACGCATTACCTAAGCCGGGCGGCCAACTGGCAGAGTTATATCCCAAAAAACCTATATTTGATATTCCCGGATTTCCTTCAGTAGATGCAGGAAAACTCATCGATAATCTGATGGAGCAAATTCAGCAGTTCGAACCCGGATTTTCTTTTAACGAAACCGCTCTTACTTACGAAAAATTGGACGATGGAAGTTTTATTGTAGAAACCAATCGCGGTACCAAAATAAAAGGAAAAGCCATTGCCATTGCCGGAGGATTAGGAAAATTCGAACCTCGAAAACCAGAAATCGATGGTTTGGAAGTATTCGAAGAAAACGGTGTAGAATATTTTGTGCGAGATCCCGAAATGTTCAGAAATAAAAGAATCGTTATCGCCGGTGGTGGAGATTCTGCCTTAGATTGGACTATATATCTCTCCGAATTGGCATCGCAGGTTACGTTGATACACAGAAGAAACGAATTTAGAGGAGCGCTCGATTCTGTAGAAAAGGTAAGGGCACTCAAGCACCAGAATAAAATTGATTTGATAACTCCCGCACAAGTGGTAGATTTAAAAGGAAGTAACGGATTTCTTACCGCATTGGAAATAGAGCGAGAGGGAGAAAAAAGCACTTTGAAAACAGATTTCTTTATTCCGCTTTTTGGGCTTACACCCAAATTGGGTCCCATAGGCAATTGGGGATTGGAAATTGAAAAAAACTCCATCAAAGTAAACAATGCATTGGATTACCAAACCAATATAGAAGGAATTTATGCCATTGGAGATGTAAATACTTATCCGGGTAAAATGAAACTTATTCTCTGCGGTTTTCACGAGGCAACTTTAATGTGTCAAAGTGTATATAACAGATTAAATCCCGGTAAAAAATTTGTTTTAAAATATACCACCGTTACAGGCGTAGAAGGCTTCGATGGTTCCAAAAAAGTAGCTGAAAAAGCAGTGGTGGAAACCATAGATTAACAAAAAGTATTTTTATTTAACCAAAAAATATTCTCTCAAAGTCAATTCTTTTTAACTTTGCAGGGTGAAAATTTTGCACATGAGCGATGTAAAAATCATTATTATCGACCGAGAAGGAGTGGAGCATGAGATTATGGCGCCCACCGATATGTCCATGAATTTAATGGAAACCGTAAAAGCTTTTGAGTTAGTAGAAGAAGGAACTTTTGGGATTTGTGGCGGAATGGAAATGTGCGCTTCTTGTCAGTGTTATGTCCTTAGTGATACCGAACTTCCTGAAAAAGAAGACACCGAAGAATCCTTACTTTTGGATGAAGGTGTGGAAGTAAAAGAAAATAGCCGATTGAGCTGCCAGATTCCAATAACGGAAGAATTAGAAGGTCTGCGGATACAAATCGCTCCGGAACCTTAAAGATAAAATATAGATTTTCTTCTCACGCTCCATAAAATGGGGCGTTTTTTGATGACTATATTTCAATTTTGCCCAATAGATTTTTTAAAAAATTAAAAATATTGCATATCTTTAAGCGTTTAAAAAATGAAATTTTAATTTTATGAAAAAAATTACCGTAACCGCATTGGCGTTATCCCTTACTTTTACAGGGATTATTCAGATTAACGCCCAAGAGAAAACAAACATGACAGCATCTCAAACTCAAAAAGATGAAGGACTGAACCTTAGTTATATGGATACTTCCGTTCGTCCTCAAGATGATTTTTACAATTATGTAAATGGAGGCTGGATGAAAACAGCAAAAATCCCTTCCGACAGAGCAAGATGGGGTTCTTTCGATGAACTTCGTGAAAGTACAGACAATCAAAACATGGATATCCTTCACCAAGTACTACAAAACAAATATGCAGAAGGAACCGACGGGCATAGAATACAAGCAGCTTATACCACTTTTGTAGATTGGGACAAGAGAAATGCACTTGGAATTACCCCTATTCAAAACGATTTAGCGAAGGTAGATGCTATAAAAAATTTAGCCGATTTTCGTACCTATATTCAACAAGCAACACCCAAAGGAGATAATCCACTTTACAGCTGGGGCGTGAGTGCAGACATGAAAAACTCTTCAATGAATGCCATATATTTAAGTGGTCCTCGTTTAGGTTTAGGTAAAGATTATTACCAAAAAGATACCGAAGCCAATAGAAAAACGTTGGCAGAATATCAAAAATATATTGCAAAATTAATGGGAATTATCGGAGATTCCAATCCCGAAGAATCTGCAAAACAAATCTTGGATTTGGAGAAAAGATTCGGAAACACTCTCCTTACCAATGTAGAAGCCCGAGATGCCAACAAACGTTACAATCCTGAAACGATGGATCAACTGAAAGCTTTGGTGAAAAATGTAGATTTACCCGAGTTTTTGAAAAATGCTGGTGTAAATACCGATCAAGTAATTATAGGAGAATTAAATTACTATAAAAACCTCGATTCATTCATCAATGAAGACAACATTCCATTACTGAAAAAATATTTGAAATATAGAATTATAGCTTCCAGTACAGGTAGTTTGAATAAAGAATTAGACGATATTCAATTCGATTTTTATAGTAAATATCTACAAGGACAGCAAGAGCAACGCCCAATGGAAAAAAGAGGATTGTCTTTTGTAAGTGGTCTTGTAGGAGAAGCTTTTGGTAAATTGTATGTAGAAAAATATTTCCCATCCGAAGCCAAACAAGAAATGGAAACTCTTATCGATTATATCAAAAAAAGCTTCCATCATCGTATTGAAAATTTAGCTTGGATGTCGTCAGCTACCAAAGAAAAAGCCTTAGAAAAATTGAATAAATTTACTGTAAAAGTGGCTTATCCGGACAATTGGAGAGACTATTCTAAGCTACATTTAAAAACCGCCGCAGAGGGAGGAACTTTGTATGATAATTTACAAGCAGTTTCCGAATGGAGATATCAGGAAGAACTTGAAAAAGTAGGAAAACCTGTAGATAAAACCCGTTGGCACATGACTCCACAAACGGTAAATGCTTATTATAGTCCTTCTAATAATGAAATCGTTTTCCCTGCAGCCATTTTGCAACCGCCATTCTTTAATTTTAAAGCCGATCCGGCAGTGAATTTTGGTGGAATTGGGGCAGTAATTGGTCATGAAATTTCACATGGTTTCGATGATAGTGGTGCTCGTTTCGATGGAGATGGAAACCTGAACAACTGGTGGACAGATGCCGACAAGAAAAAATTTGAAGAAGCTACCGGAAGATTGGCAGCACAATACGATAAATACGAGGCCGTTCCCGGAGCGTTTGTAAATGGTAAATTTACTTTGGGAGAAAATATTGGAGATTTAGGAGGTGTAAATGTAGCTTATGAAGCGTTGCAAATGTATCTGAAAGATCACGGAAATCCCGGAGAAATCAGCGGTCTTACACAAGATCAAAGATTCTTTATGTCTTGGGCTACTGTGTGGAGAACTTTGGCAACCGACGAATCGAAAGCCAATCAGGTGAAAACCGATCCTCACTCACCAGGATATTTCAGAAGTTTTGGTCCTATCGTAAATATGGACGAGTTCTTCAAAGCTTTTGATGTAAAACCCGGAGATAAAATGTATGTAAAACCTGAAGACCGAATTAAAATTTGGTAATTTCTTCAGAAATGTTTTAGATAAAATAATCCGCTTCATTACCGAGGCGGATTATTTTTTATAGTATTTTTTAGAATGTTATATTTTATTTCCACTAATTCCGGTTGCACAGCCAAAAAAATATTTTTCACTTTTTACCATCAGACCGTTTCTTTGAAAAATTTCTTTTACATCATCGCAGTTCCCGAAGTTCTCGGTATAAATCCAAAGCATTTTATAATCATTTGGATTTCCAAGGAACATTTTTCCTAAAATTGGAATAATTTTGCTTAAATAAAACCGATAAAGAAAAAGTAAAAACAGATTTTTAGGTTTAGATACTTCTACAAAACTAAATTTCCCATCAGGTTTTAAGATTCTGCAAATTTCTTTAGCCAAAATATTCAATTGATTTTTATTGAATGTTTTCAATCCATAAGCGCAGGAAATAACATCGAAATGATTGGATTTAAGATTGTTTTCCAATATATTTTCACAAAGCAAATTCAATTTCTCATCAAATATTTTACTTTTTTTAGGCTTAGATTGTGCAATCATTTCTTCGGAAAAATCCAAAGCATAAAAATCGGAATTGGGAAAATTCTGTTTTAAAAAAGACCAGTTTTCTCCAAGCCCCGATAACAAATCGATTATATTCAGCTGTTTATCAGACTTTCCGAGTTTATTTATAAATTGTTTTCTCCAGCGAATTGAAAAACCAAAAGAGGTGATATAATTCATTCTTTCGTACGAATGGGACATTTGATTGAATAAATTCTTTACAAATTCTGGCTCGTAAATGTTTTTCATTTTTTATAATAAATTTCTTCGCTGAAAAAGTGGAAATAGATAGCTTTAAAAGTTAATTTAATTTTCCCACTATCCAGAATTAATATTCAATTTTGGCGTCGATAACAATTCCAAAATTAGGATATAGAAAGCAGAATTACGCTTGTAAACTTAAAAGTTGAGTCTAATTTCTATTCAGTTTTTCCTGAAGTTCTTCCACATATTTAGGTTGAAAATCTTTTTGCATTATTTGGTCCAAAGTTTCGGCAAAACTGTTGATGATTTGCGTAAGATTCTGGAAGTTGATGATATTTACATCGTCGTTTACGCGGTGGTAATGCGTTTGGTTTTCCATATCTACGGTAGAGAAGGAGTGTGCTACAATTCCTTTTTTAAAGAAACTCACATTATCCGAGCGGAAAAACAATTGTTGGCTGGAATAAGGATCGTTTTCCACATGAAAACCATCGGGCGCATTTTGGTTTAAAATTTCCTGTAAATCCGATAAATTGTTTCCTGTGATGTAAACTTTATTTTCACCAAATGCAGAAACGGTGCCCAGCATTTCGAAATTGAAAAGCGCTTTAATCTTGGAAACATATTCTTGAAAATCGGGATTTTGAGCCAAAAATCCGGAACCGATTAACCCCAATTCTTCTCCGTTAAAAGCCATAAAAATCATGCTTTCTTTCGGATTTTTATCTTTATAATAATCGGAAAGTGCAATTACAGCGCTCACGCCGCTGGCATCGTCATCAGCTCCATTAAAGATTTTATCTTCGCCGCTTTTTGCTTCACCAATGTGATCGAGGTGTGCTCCGAAAGCGAGAAAACTGTCTTCAGTCCCTTTTTTTATTCCGCAAACATTGTAATAAGTATTGTCTTTGTATTGGAAGGGAACCAAATAGGAATCTCCTATACAGAAATCCAAATGGTTGTTTTCAAATTGTTGGGCAATGTATTTTGCAGCGTTTAAATTTTCTTCTGTTCCCATTTTTCTACCTTTCATTTCGTCGGAAGCCAAAGTGGAAACAATGTCTTTTACGCGTTGTACTTCTATTTTTTGTGCGAAAGTAAATCCTCCGCAAATTAAACTGATGCTTAAAATTAGGTTTTTCATAGATTGTTTTTTTATTTTTTTGTTTTGTGAAATAGAAAGAATTTTCATCGAAATAAACCACATCAATAAACATAAATGTTACAACTGATTTGGAAAACTTTCATAATAAATTATTTAGCCGGAAGAATTTTTCCTTTTACCTCTCCAAATCCTACACGAATTCCATCTTTTTCTGCATAAGCTTTCATGGTAATGGTATCATTATCTTCAATAAATTTTCTTTCTATTCCGTCTTTCAACTTCAAAGGATTTGCTCCTCTTTTGGTAAGTTCCAGCAGAGAACCGTAAGAATTCGGATTTTTCCCCGAAATAGTTCCGCTGGCGTACATGTCGCCTACTTCAATATTGCAACCATTTACAGTATGATGTGCCAATTGTTGTGCCATATTCCAATAGAGATATTTGGTATTGCTTTTACAGATTAAATTTTCGCTTCCGTTTTCGGGTTGTAAATAGACTTCCAGATAAATGTCGAAATTCTTTTTGCCTTCGTATTTTAAATAATCTAAAACCTCGGGATCCTGTGCGGGACTTTCCACGCGAAAAGGTTCTAAAGCTTCCAAAGTAACCACCCAAGGAGAAATGGAAGATCCGAAATTTTTACCCAAAAAAGGTCCAAGTGGTACATATTCCCAAGATTGGATATCTCGTGCGCTCCAATCGTTGAAAAGAACCAAGCCGAAAATGGAATCTTCGGCATCTTTTGTGCTGATGCTTTCTCCCAATTCGGTGTATCTGTTGGTGATAAAAGCCATTTCCAATTCAAAATCCAATTGTTTACACGGCCCGAATATCGGTTGAGTGGCTTCTTTGGGTTTCATTTGTCCTTTGGGACGATGAATTTCCACTCCTGAAACCACAATGGAGGAAGCTCGTCCGTGATATCCTACGGGCAAATGCTTCCAGTTGGGCATCAGTGCATTTTCGGGATCGCGGAAAAGTGAACCTACATTGATGGCGTGCTCCATACTGCTGTAAAAATCGGTATAATTGGGAATGTGCACCGGTAAAATCATTTGAACTTCTTCCAAATCATAAAAGCATTGTTCTATTATTTTTTCGTCTTTGGAAAGAGAAGAACCTTCCAGAAGTGCTTCTTGAATTTTCTTTCTCACTTTGGTGGTAATTTCTTTTCCCAATTCTATAAAAGAATTTAGAGTATAAGCTTCGAAAACGTTTTCCTCCAAACCATCGATATTGTCCAAATAACCGGCATCGTAAAAAGTGGCTAAATCTACTATTTGGTTGCCAATTCGGGTGGCACAAGCTATATATTCGTTGTTGAAAACTCCCACTCCAAAAGGGATGTTGTGAATGGAAAAATCTGAATTCTGAGCGCTGTTTATAAATGATTTCATTTTGGATTTGAATTTAAACAAAAGCAGGCTAAAGGAGCGATATGGCTCAATTAACCTGTTTCTGAATTTTATGTTTTGTTAGTATTAATTGGATTCTGTTTGTTTAGCGGTTTCTTCATCGAGGAAATTGGTATCGATCCATTTTTCTCGTGTATTAATGTCTAATAAATAATATTGATTTTTATCGTAAGACAGCAAAAAGTTGAAAACTTGAGGATTTCCGATTCTTTCTCCGTTTAATCGATCTGCTCTTACAGAAATGGCATTGCCTCTGCGCATGACATCTCCTGTAAAAGTATTGGTGAAAATATCTCCCGAATCTTTATCGATAATGGCTTCTGCATAGGCGATTTGATTGTCGGGTTGAAAATCGATAATCAATCTTTCGCTGTGATCCGCGGAATCTCTCAGGGTAATGAACATTTTTCCTTCCAAGTTATAGTCGTCGTAACTTTGGGTTTCGGATAAATTGGTACTTAAATTGTTTGCCAATTTTTTGAACACACCTGAATTTTGGGCGTGAATATTCATTCCCAAAAGCATTAAAACGACAATTAAAATAGTTTTCTTCATCAATATATTTTTTTTAGTTAAGACAAAAATATCTTAAAGTTTATAAATTTCCTCTTTTTTCTTGTTCTTTTTCCAGCGCTTCGAATAAAGCTTTAAAGTTTCCTGCTCCAAAGCTTTGTGCACCGTGTCTTTCTATGATTTCGTAAAACAGAGTAGGGCGGTCTTCTACGGGTTTGGTAAATATTTGTAAAAGATAACCTTCTTCATCTCTGTCGATAAGAATACCGAGTTTTTGAAGTTTGGAAAGGTCTTCTTCTATTTCTCCTACGCGTTCGGGAACCATTTTGTAATAAGCTTCGGGTGGTGGAGATAAAAATTCTACTCCACGATTTTTCAGTTCGGTTACTGTTTTTACAATGTCTTTTGTTGCTACGGCGATATGTTGCACACCTTCATCTTCGTAAAAATCCAGATATTCTTCCACTTGAGATTTTCTTTTTCCTTCTGCGGGTTCGTTGATTGGGAATTTTGCATATCCGTTTCCATTGGACATTACTTTGGACATTAATGCGGAATATTCCGTGTTGATTTGTTTATCGTCGAAAGAGAGGATGTTTACAAATCCCATTACATCTTCGTACCATTTTACAACGGGAAGCATTCGGTTCCAGCCTACATTTCCTACACAGTGATCTACATGCAGTAATCCTGTTTCTGTGGGATTATAATCGCTTTCCCATTTTCGATAACCAGGCATAAATGGTCCGGAATAGTTTTTTCTTTCCACAAACATATGTACGGTTTCTCCATAAGTGTAAATCCCCGACATTTTTACTTCTCCTTGTTCATCGTTTAAAGTTTGGGGTTCTAAATAAGGTTTTCCTCCACGTTTTGTGGTTTCTTCAAAGGCTTTTTCGGCATCGTCCACCCAAAGAGCTAATATTTTTACTCCATCGCCGTGTTTTCTTACATGCTCGCAGATGGGGCTGTCCGATTTTAATCCGCTGGTTAATACCAAGCGAATTTTTCCTTGTTGCAAAACATAAGAGGCACGATCTCTCACTCCGGTTTCAGGACCGGCGTAAGCTACGGATTGAAATCCAAAAGCGGTTTTGTAGAAATGAGCAGCTTGCTTTGCATTTCCTACATAAAATTCAATATAATCCGTTCCGTTGATCGGAAGGAAGTTTTCTGCTTTAGCAATTTTTTCTGCGAAAGTTTGAGTTGACATTTATTTTTATTTTAATATTTAATGATTATGAATTGCAAAATACAAATTCTCTATAATCCTAACAAATGTTAGTTGTTAATTTCTTGGTTTAAAATCAGTTTAAAAATGGAATTAGTTTATGCTTTTTATTCCAACCACGAAAATTTATAGGCAGGATCTTCAATTTTTTCGGCTTCTTCGGTAACCATTAATGGTTTAAAAGAATCGATCATTACGGCATATTCATTGGTTTCTTTTTTACCAATGCTGGCTTCCATAGCGCCCGGTTGTGGTCCGTGAGGAATTCCGCCGGGGTGCAAAGTGAAATCTTCTTGGTTAATCCCTGTACGACTCATAAAGTCGCCTTCTACGTAGAACAATACTTCTTCAGAATCTATATTGCTGTGGTTGTAAGGAGCAGGAATTGAGAGAGGATGATAATCGAACAAACGAGGTACAAAGGAGCATATTACATAATTGTGTCCTTCGAAATTTTGATGCACCGGTGGTGGTTGGTGAATTCGTCCTGTAATCGGCTCAAAATTTTTAATGTTGAATTTGTAAGGAAAGAAGAATCCGTCCCAACCCACTACATCAAAAGGATGTGTGGCATATACAAATTCTGTAATTTGGTTTTGCTTTTTTATTTTGATGAGAAAATCTCCCTTTTCATCGATGGGTGCTGTGTGTGTTGGTGCGATGATATCTCTTTCGCAAAAAGGTGAATGTTCCAAAAGTTGCCCAAATTCATTTCGGTATCTTTTGGGCGTATAAATGGGAGAGTGGCTTTCCACAAAAAGCAGGCGGTTGTCTTTATCATGAAAATGAATTTGATAAATGGTTCCCCTCGGTATGATAAGATAATCTCCGTATTCAAAATCCAAATTACCCAAGAAAGTTTTTAAAGTTCCGGAACCTTTTTGCACGAAGAGTAATTCGTCGTTATCGGAATTTTTATAAAAATAATCCGACATAGAATCTTGGGGTTTGGCTACACCCAATTCTACATCTTGGTTTAAAAGCAAGACTTTTCTACTATCCAAAAAATCCTTTTCAGAGGAAACCCGAGAGCCTTCCAATCGGCGTGGAATTACATTTTTTCGAGCTGTAATTTTAGGAGTAACATCTACAGTATTCCCGATTTTTTTTATTTGTGTAGGTCGGTGAATGTGATAAAGTAAGGAAGAAATCCCATGAAAACCTTCGGTTCCGAAAAGTTGTTCGTAATAAAAATTTCCTTCTTCGGATTTAAATTGTACGTGTCTTTTACTTGGAATTTTTCCGTTTTGGTGGTATCTCATTTTAAGTAATTTTGGATTTTACCAAAGTTACTAAAAATAAGAAAATTACCAATGATTACCAGTGTTATATTTTCTTTAAATTCTTATTTAAAGATTTGTTTTTGCTTATTTTTCTAAATTTAAACCACCAAAATTTCCCGAACTCATCATCAAATAAGCGCCTTCGGTTTTGTCCAAAGTTTTCCAATATTCATGAAGATCTTCAGCATGAGTAAAAACTTTTAAATTGGGATTATCAAAAGATTCGCGAATCATTTCAGGAGAAATAGGCTGCATTCTTTTAATTTTTAAAGCTTCTTCCGAATAAAAAACGACAGCTTCTTCCACACCCTGAAGTGTGTTTTTATATTGTTTTAGAAATTCCGGATTTAGGCTGCTGTAAGTATGCAATTCCAGAAAAGCATATTTTTTCTTATCGGGAAATTGCTCAACAAAAGCCGCAATGGAAGCTTTCACTTTAGAAGGAGCGTGGGCAAAATCTTTGTAAAGAATTCCACCATCGGTTCGGGTAACTTTTTCCATGCGCTTGGAAGCGCCTTTAAAACTCATAATGGCTTCATAAAATTCCTCTGCCATAATGCCGAGCTGCTGACATATCAGCCGAGCGCCTTCCAGATTTAAAAGGTTGTGGCGACCAAAAATGGAAAGTGGAATATTTCCCAAAGTGGTATCCAACAATACTTTTCCGTTTTCTACTGCATAAGTAGGCGTGTGGTAAGGAAGTTTTCTGAAATAATTGTCGTTTTCTTCCACTACTTTTACCACTTCGGGATCTTCTTCGTTGTAAACCAATACGCCGCCGGGTGTAATGGTAGAAACGAATTTTCTGAATTGCTCCACATAATCGTCGAAGGTTTTAAAAACATTGATGTGATCCCAAGCGATTCCGCTGATAAGAGCGATATTGGGCTGATACAACAAAAATTTGGAACGTCGGTCGATGGGAGAAGAAAGATATTCGTCTCCTTCTAAAATCATAAAATCGTTTTCTTCTGTAATTTTTACCATTACATCGAAGCCTTCCAATTGCGCGCCTACCATATAATCTACATCTTTTCCATGAAAATGTAGAACGTGTAATATCATGGAGGTTATAGTGGTTTTTCCGTGAGAGCCGCCAATGACAATTCGGGTTTTGTTTTTGGATTGTTCGTATAAAAATTCGGGATACGAGTAGATTTTTAACCCCAATTCTTTGGCTTTTGCAAGTTCCGGATTATCTTCGTGGGCGTGCATTCCCAAAATAACCGCATCGATATCCGCAGTTATTTTTTCAGGAAACCATCCGCTTTCTTTGGGGAGAAGTCCATGTTCTTCCAATCGGGATTTGGAGGGCTCAAAAATGGCATCATCGGAACCGCTCACATTATATCCTTTTTCTTTCAGTGCGATGGCAAGATTGTGCATGGCGCTGCCACCTATTGCAATAAAATGTGTCTTCAATCTACTTTTGTATTTAACCGCAAAAATACTAAAATAATATTTTCAGGCTGTGGATTGTGAAAGTTATTTAGGCCTGAGAAGTAGGCTTTTCGGATTCTTGTTTGGCTTTTAATTGCTCGTCGTATTCGTGTAGCAAGTTATGTTCCGGAGTTTGCTCAATGGCATTCATTATTTTTTCTAAGATTACTTTGGCGCTGTCGTTATCGTAATCTATGTCCAAAGGTTTTTTAAACTGCATGGTGGGTTCTACACCGGTTACTTTTATTTTTAACCCCTTTTTATCAAAAGCTCGCCTAAAACCATTGATTTTTATGGGAATTACTATTGGTCTTTGGTTTTTGATTAATTTGGCGGTTCCTTTTCTTCCTTGCGCAAAAGCTGCAGTGGTACCTTGTGGAAAAGTAACTACCCAACCATTGTCCAACGCCTTCATAATGTTATCCACTTCATTCAAATCTACCATACGATTGACGTCGTGTCCATTGGCGCGCCAAGTTCTTTTTACGGTAATGGCACCTGCTATTTTGAAAATTCGGGAGAGAATTCCTTTATTCATGGTTTCTTCCGCAGCCACGTAGTAAAATTCTATTTTAGGATTGAAGAGATAAACCGGATTTTTTATCGTGTTGATAAAGCCGTTGTTTACACTGCAAAATACATGATACATGGCAGCCACATCGGCAAAGTAGGTTTGGTGGTTGGATACAAACAGAATATTGGTTTTGGGTAAATCGACCAAATTTTCGGTGCCCGAAATTTTAAGTTTATTAAATCCGTTGAAACGTCTATAAGAAACAAATCCCAAAACGAGGATTACAATTCTTTTTAAAATATAAATATTCCCAAACGCGTCCGTAAAGATGCTTTTTTTCGCCATTGCCTTTTCATGTTTTCAAACCATCTCTTCTTTTGTGAGGGATGAGTTTATTCTGCTGCAAAATTAAACTTTTTTCATCAAGTCGCGAAATTCAGACAGAATCATGAAAGTAGCACCCCAGATAATATATCCGTTGAAATCGATAATGGGAACTTTTTGATTTTTTGTGGAAGGCAGCGATTTCATTTCCGGCTCTTTTGGAAGATTTAAAATAGTGCTCAGTGGCAGTTGTATGAGTTCTTGAACTTCGCTTTTTTGAAGTTTAAAATCGGGAGAAATAGAAGTCCACGAAACGAAGGAATGTACGTAATAATTGCTTGTTGGGATGTAAATGGGAGATAATTCTCTGATGATTTTTATCTTGTTTTTTGGAATCCCTATTTCTTCAAAAGTTTCTCTAATGGCTGTAGAAGCGAGATTGATATCTTGCTTTTCATATTGCCCGCCGGGAAGGCTGATTTGCCCACTATGATGATCGTTTTGGTTAAAAGTTCGCAATATCAGAGGGAAAAACCATTTGCCGTTTTTGGAATAGAGTAAAATGTTTACTGCTGCTTTTTTAGGGTTTTTATGTTTTATTTCTTCCCAAGTGGGAGTGATTCTTCCAACGGGAGCGTATTTTCTTTGTGCTTCAAAACCATTTAATTCTACTTGTGAAAACCGCTCGATGAGGTTAGTGAAATTTCTCATTTTTTAAATTAAAATAATTGAAATTTATTCGCAATTGAAGTTACGAAAAATATAAAAACAATGCAACTTTATCTCTACAATAAAGGCGCTAACAATCGACAAACGGAAGCAAAAGCTCTTTTAAAAATCGAAGTTTTTTCCCATCTTTCCAACGTCATCATGGTGGAAACTTTTTTATCTTTTTCAAATTGCTCATCGAGTTGCTGCAAAAGCGTTCGGTTATGAATTACAGCATTAATTTCCATGTTGATGAGGAAACTTCGCGTGTCCAGATTTACAGTTCCGATAAACGCAAGCTGATTGTCGATATTAACGGTTTTGGCGTGTATAAATCCCTTTTCGTATAAATAAACTTTTACATTCCGCCTCAGCAAAGGTTTTAGGAAAGAAAGCGAGGCATTTTGAACCACCGCAGAATCTCCTTTATTGGGAATCATCAATTCTATTTCCACACCTTTAGAAGCGGCTACCATTAGAGCGGTTTTGAAGGTGTCCGTAGGAATGAAATAAGGTGTGCAAAGTTGAACTTTCCTTTTCGCGAGATAAACCGCCAAAATAAGAGATTCCAGCGCCGATTGTATTTTGTTTCCCGGAGAAGTAAAAGCAAAGCTTACATAAGTTTCTTCTTTGGGTTTTATAGTTTTTTTGTAAAAATATTCTTCCGGTTTAAATTGATAAAATTTCCCTTTGGCCATTATCCAACTTTGCCAAAATCTTACTTGCAAAATATTTATCGCCTCGCCGCGAATCATTACTGAGGTGTCTCTCCAATAAATTTTATTGTTTTTATTGGTATTAATGTATTTATCGGAAATGTTAATGCCGCCTACAAAAGCAATTTCTCCATCTACAATTAAAATTTTTCTGTGATCGCGGTAATTGGAATTGGCCAATGAATTGAAATGCACCGGCAGCATAATTTGAAATTGAATACCGGATTCAGCGTATTTTTTAATTTTTTTATTCAATCGGGAAGAACCTAAATCGTCCAAAATCACTCTAACTTCCACACCATTTTTGGCTTTGTTTTCTAATATTTCTAAAATGGTTTTTCCTATTTCGTCTTCTTCGAAAATATAATATTCCAAGTGAATGTGCCTTTCTGCTTGTTGCAAAGCTTTCAGCACTTCGGGGAACTTTTCTTCGCCGTTAATTAGTAATTTTACCTCGTTTCGGATGGTGGGCGGAGCGGTATAAGTGTTGTTTAGATATTTATAAACTTCGGAAAGATCGTCGATGTGATTTTCTATTTCCAAAAAATCTTTTTTAAGAATTTGGGTAAGTTGATCCCATTTTTCTAAAATCTGCTTTCGCTGGGTTTTCTCGAATTTTTGAAATCTTTTATCCGTTTTAAATTTTTGCCCAAAGAAAAAGTACAATATAATCCCTGCAACGGGAAGAAAAATAACTACAAGAAGCCAAGCCAAAGCTTTAGGAGGATTTACATTATCGGAAACAATAAGGATAATGACCGCAATGTCGATAATTAAAAGCGGTATCCAATACCAGAGAAGGATAAAATCCCAAATGTTTTTTAGAATGGAAAGAGTGTCCACAGAAAAATATTTAATGCAATTTAAATAATTTTTGAGGAAAAGCGGAATAAATCGAGCTGCCGAAAAAGTTGTTAAAAGATTTAAAACTGCAAATAAATAGGCATTACCTGCTCTGCAGATTTAAAAAATCCATATAAAATAAGGAATCCGAAAAAGATAAGAATGTAATAAACCAAAGAAATTTTCCCGGTTTTTTCAATCATTTTGTCGGCATAATCATCCGGAATAAAGTGAATAGCCATAGCAAAAGCAATCATCCAAATTACTTCTTTATAATTGTCATAAAAAGCCATAAAAACAGAGCCTTCGAAATTGTAAAAGATTTGGTGAACCATTTCTAAAGCTGTATCGAAATCGGCTGCGCGGAAGAAAATCCAACAAAAACACACAAAATGAAAAGTAACAATTACCATGATAACCTTGTACCACCAAGATTTATTAAATCCGGAAAAAGCTTTACCGGTAAGCAACATCCAGATTTTGTGAAGTCCCAAAGCAATTCCGTGCATGGCTCCCCAAATGATGAAATTCCAGCTGGCGCCGTGCCAAAAACCGCCCAACAACATGGTGGTAAGCAAATTGAAATTTGTTCCAATTCCTTTTGGATTTTTTTGAAGAAGCGGAGGAACCACAAAAATTAACAAACAAATTAAAGTAATCGCGCCTGCCCAAAGATAACTAAGCTGAAACAAGTGATGCGACATTGTGAAAACTCCCACTAAAAATAAAATCACAAAAATGTAAGAACCGATAGTGGTTTTCCGATTTCCACCCAATGGAATGTAAAGATAATCCCGTAACCACGAAGACAGCGAAATATGCCATCTGCGCCAGAATTCGGTAATATTTTTACTTTGGTAAGGCGACAAAAAGTTGGTGGGAATTTTAAATCCTAACCACAAGGCAATCCCAATTGTAATATCGCTATAACCGCTAAAATCGCAGTAAATTACCATAGCGTAACCATAAACTGCAAATAGATTTTCCAATCCGGTGTGCAGCGTGGGACCATCGAAAATATAATTTACCAGATTGAGTGTAATAAAATCCGAAATCACCAATTTTTTAATCAATCCCGAAATAATCAAATAAAAACCTTTGGCAAAATCTTTTTCCGTAATGGCAAAAGGTTGGTTAATTTGAGGGACAAAATCGTGTGCTCTTACAATAGGTCCCATCATCAGTTTCGGGAAAAAGGAAAGGAACAACAGATAATCCGAAAACTTTTTTGCAGGTTTAAAATCACCGCGATAAACATCTATGGTATAACTAAGATTTTCGAAAGTGAAAAACGAAATTCCCACAGGTAAAAGAATATTGAGCGGATTGAAGCCCGTATTGAAAATTTCATTGGAAACCTCGATGAAGAAGTTGGTGTATTTGAAATAAAATAAAATTCCCAAGTTGTATATAATGCTGAGAATCAGCAACAGCGTTTTCCTTCGTTTTTGTTTTGTGTGGTAAATGGCGTTGGACAACAGAAAATCGACCACCGCCGAGAAAATTACCACCAAAACAAAACTTCCACTGGCTTTGTAGAAAAAGTACAAAGAGAAGAAACAAAAAACGTACTTTCTTGCTTTGCTGTGGTTTCTTAGGTAATAAAATAAAACGATAAACAGAAAGAAAAAGAAAACGAAAAAGCCATCGTTAAAAAGCAACGGATTCTTCGGATCGTAAAGAAACTGATGAAGAAATGCCGAAACATCGAAACTACCAAAAAAATTATTGAGCAACTCCATCATCTTCCTTTTTTTTCTTTAAATAATTAATAAAATCATTTTGCAAAGCATTGAAAAGCTTTTCGGCTAAAATTTCCGCACCGCGATGGTTGGGATGAACATAATCTTTATTGGCCCAAGAAGGAGTTTTATTTGCCCATTCTACAATGGAATTTTCCCCGCCCATCGATTGATATTGATTGTAAAAAGCCAAATGATGATCAAATGCCATTTGTGCCTGAAGTTCGATTAAATTCGGAAGTCCAATTGCGGTTTTATAAACACCATTGTACCGAAAAGCTCTGTCTGCAGAACTTACAATGAGAATATCTGTTTCCGGAAAACTGTTTTTAAATTCTTTTAAAACCGGAGAAAACATTTCTGCATAGTAATTGTAATTTGTATCGTTGGGGCGGAAAAGTAAATTTACACCATACTGAAAAACAATTAAATCGTAAGGATTGGCCTGCTGAATAGCTTTTAAAAAATCACTGTCGAGTTTTCTAAATTCCACGCCGGTAATTCCCCGAAAAGAAAAATTATCTACGAATATTCCTTTTTCACTTTCGAAACTAATGCCGTAATATGGAGTAGAACTTGGCGGAGTAGATAAAGTAATTTTTGGAGATGCATTTTCCAACAGAACTTTACGATTGACTTGTTGGTTTCCCGAAATTGTAACAGGGTTTCCATTAACATTTATGGTAAAAGGAGCACTTGATTTACCATATAAAAACGATTTCTGAATGGGCGTTCCCAAAGTGTCGCGCAGCAAAGTATTGTCTCGGAAAGCTCCATTTCCGGCACCCAAATAATAATGTCCGGAAAAATAAAGGTTTTTGGAATTTTTGGTTTTAAAATTAATATCTTCCCATCCCGATTTGGGTAAAGTGGCGGTTTGCCTAAATCCTGCAACATTGCTCGACAGAGGCAAAAATCCCACGCCATAACCACCGTATTTTTCTTGAAGCAATTTTCTGAAAGTTTGAGTAAGTAAATCGCCTTCAATCATGCTGTCTCCAAAATAAGCAATTCTTATTTTCACGTTTTCCCCTCGGTTTAATCTTTCGAGTTTTTCCATAAAATAGGGGAGAGCGGTAGAATCGCCTTTATAAAAATTGGTGATGAATTCGGGTTGTTGGTAAAGTTGAAAGTCTTGTTGTGGCGTTTCTTTTATGATAACTTTTTTAGGAGTTACAAGGGAATCTGTAGGTTTTTCTTTTTCCGGAAAAACCAAAGAAACAAGATTTACCCTGTCGAAAGGCGTCCAGTGAAGTTGGAATATTTTAAACGAGACAGAAACCATTAAATAAATGGCAAAACTGATGGACACAAATTGTAATACTCGTTTATTTTTATTTTCCATTGGGCGGTTTTAATAATAAAAAAGGCTCCTGAAAGGAGCCAAAGATAATATTTTTTTAAAAAACAGAACTATAAATTCGATAATCCGTATTTATTTATTACCAATAAAACTCTACGTGTCCATTCAGCAGGTTGGGTAGAGTATCCTGCGCTTGCAATGGCATGAACCCATGCTTTTAAATCTTCGCTTCCTTTTAATTTGGAATAATATTTTTTGCGCGAAACTAAATTGGCAAAAGCTCGGTAGCTGTCTGTAACAGAATTGAAGCTTTTATAGCGAGATTTATATCCCGGAACATTGTTTTTTCCAACGATGCCAAAGTGGTTGTTTAATACTTTGCTGTTTTTACTGGTTCCACCGCCCGTCTCCATAAAAGCTACGGCTAATATTACGGCAGAAGGAATTCCAAATTCTTGTGAAAGTTCTGTGGCTGTAGACATGTGCTTCTGAAAGTAGCTGTGCTGAGCCTGAGCATTAACTGAGAATAAAGTTAAAAATAAACTTAAAATTACAATTTTACTTGCTTTTAATAATTTCATAATATTTAAATTATTTTTTTCGGCTACAAATTTAGGGCTTCCTATTGCCCTAATAAAATAATTAAGAATTTTTAACCTTAAACACTGGGAATTTATGATAGAAACCACATTGAAACGTTAAAAAAATGTTAAATAATTTTGGGTTATTTTTATTTATTTGCCGTCATAAAAAAGAGCTGTCTCAGAATATGAAGCAGCTCTTTTTTGTTTTTATAGGTAGGAAGATGACTAAATTTCTTTAAAATGAAGTCCTTCTTTTTTCAAAAATTCTTCAGCTCTACGTTTGTATTCTCCGCTTACCAATTTTCCGTGGATGGCTTCGAAAGCTTCCAAAGTTTCGGAAATTTCTCTGTCGGTATGCGTGGCTGTGGGAATCAAACGAAGTAAAATCATTCCTTTGGGAATTACAGGATATACTACTACTGAAGTGAAAATTCCGTGATTTTCCCTTAAATCCTTTACCAATAATGTGGCTTCTACAGGAGAACCTTGCATAAATACGGGAGTTACACAAGTGTTGGTATTTCCTAAATTAAAGCCTCTTTCCCGTAATCCATTTTGAAGTTTGTGAACATTACTCCACAATTTCTCTTTAATTTCGGGGTGGGAACGTAAAATTTCCAAACGTTTCAATCCGCCAATAACCATGGGCATAGCAAGAGATTTTGCGAAAATTTGAGAACGCAAATTGTATTTTAAAATGCGGATAATGCCTTCGTTTCCGGCAATGAAAGCTCCAAATCCGGCCATAGATTTGGCAAAGGTAGAAAAGTAAATATCAATTTGATCTTGGCACTCTTGTTCTTCACCGGTTCCGGCGCCCGTTTTTCCTAAGGTACCGAAGCCATGAGCATCGTCCACTAAAAGTCTAAAACTGTATTTATCTTTAAAAGCACAAATTTCTTTCAAAATACCTTGTTCTCCACGCATTCCGAAAACCCCTTCTGTAATGACCAATACACCTCCGCCGTTTTCATCGGCAACTTTGCAGGCTCTTTTAATGTTTTTTTCAAAACTCTCTATATCGTTATGCAGGAAAGTAAAGCTTTTTCCCATGTGTAGGCGTACACCATCCACAATACAAGCGTGTGAATCTGAATCATAAAGAATAACATCGTGCCGACTTACCAATCCATCGATAGTGGAAAGCATCCCTTGATAACCAAAGTTGAGGAGAAAGGCTTCTTCTTTTCCTACAAAGGCGGCCAATTCACGTTCTAATTGTTCGTGTTTTTCAGTTTCTCCGGACATAGCGCGCGATCCCATGGGATAGAACATTCCATATTCTGCAGCAGCTTTGGCATCGGCTTCTTTTACTTCGGGATGGTTACACAAGCCTAAATAGTCGTTAGCACTCCAGAAAACCACTTCTTTTCCTTGAAATTTCATTCTGGGGCCTACAGATCCCTCTAATTTTGGAAACACGAAGTACCCTTCACCATAGTCAGCAAATTGCCCTAAAGGACCGGGATTTTGTTTTATTCTTTCAAATATGTCCATCAATTATGATTATTTATGATAAAACCCCGAAAACCATCGGGGTTTTTATAGTTGATTTAATTTTTTATTTGATATATTCTGTTTTACAAATATCGTCGTAACTGTGATATCCATTTCTACTGAAACCCTGAGCCCTCATCCACTCGTCGCTATAAATTTTGGTAATATAACGAGAGCCGTCATCGGGGAAAATGGCAACCACTACATCGTCTTCGGAAAGAGGATGTTCTTGGTTGTATTGCTTTAAAGCCTGAATGACTGCTCCGGTGGTATATCCTCCCATAAAGCCTTCGCGAAGAGCAATTTCTCTGGCGGTGTAGGCTGAGGATTCATCGTTTACTCGAACGAATTCATCGATTTGATCGAATAACAAAGCACTTGGGATTAATGTTTTCCCCAAACCTTCTATTTGATAGGAATGTATTTCCGATTTGTCGATTTTTCCGGTTTCGTGGAAAGTTTTTAAAATAGAACCATCGGCATCTACTCCGATTACATTAATATTTGGATTTTTTTCTTTTAAAAATTTGGCAGATCCGGAAAGTGTTCCTCCGGTTCCACAACAAGCGATAATATGCGTGATTTTACCTTCGGTTTGTTCCCATATTTCAGGACCGGTAGTAAGATAATGTGCTTCGATATTCAATTCATTAAAATATTGATTAATGTATATTGAATTGGGGGTTTCGGAGGCTATCCTTTTGGCTACTTCATAGTAGGATCTTGGATCGTCTGCCGGAACGTTGGCAGGGCAAACGTGAACGGTTGCGCCTAAAGCTTTTAGATAAGATATTTTTTCTTCTTTTGTTTTGTCGCTTACGGCTAAAATACATTTATAACCTTTTATAATGCTAGCCATGGCTAAGGAAAATCCGGTGTTACCTGAAGTGGTTTCTACTATGGTGGCGCCTTCTTTTAATAGGCCTTTTTTTTCTGCATTTTCAATAATGTGGATGGCAATACGATCTTTGGTTGAATGTCCCGGATTATAAGACTCGAGTTTTGCATACACTGTGGCAGGAATATTTTTTGTAACTCGGTTAAGTTTTATCATCGGAGTGTTTCCAATGAGACCGAGAATGTTCTCGAATACGTTATTCTTATTCATTATCTAACATTTTTTCCTTTCAATAATCATTTGCAAAAATATGAAATATTTATAACTTTTCAATTTTGACAACCTGAAATTTATTATGTATCCGACTGAACGCTTTATATGGGGCATTATTTTGTAATATTTATAGCGTAGGATATAACTGTTTTTTTGGTTTTGTTTCAAGAGTTTGGTGAAATTAATATGTAGAAATATAATAAAAGCCTTATTTTCGCACAAACTAAAATTCTAAAATGAAAAACTGGACTTTCAAAAGATGGAATGATATTTTGGGTTGGGTTATTTTTGTTATTGCTGCGGTAACTTTTTTAAGCACAATAGAACCCAATTTGAGTTTTTGGGATTGTGGCGAATATATTTCCTCGGCTGTAAAATTACAGGTAACACACGCTCCGGGTGCCGCTTTATTTCAGTTGGTGGGGGCTGTGGCAGCGATGTTTGCGTTTGGCGATGGAAGTCTTTATTCCGGGGTTATTAATTCCACATCTGCTTTATATAGTGCTTTTACTATTTTGTTTTTGTTTTGGACCATTACTCATTTGGTAAGGAGAATTTTAGTAAAAGAAGGCGAAGAACTTACTTCTTCGGAAAAAATAGGCGTGTTGTTCTCCGGAGTTATTGGTGCACTTGCTTTCAATTTTAGCGATACTTTTTGGTTTTCCGCAGTAGAAGGTGAAGTATATGCCATGGCAAGTATGTTTATAGCCTTAATCGTTTGGTTGATTTGCAAATGGGAAGAAGAATTTAATAGTCCTGCACGCCAACGTTGGATTATCTTGATTTTCTTTGTTACAGGTTTGTCTCTTGGAGTTCACATGATGTGTATGTTGGCAATTCCTGCTGTTTGTTTAATTTTCTATGCACGCACCTATAAATTTACTTGGAAGAGTTTTATTATTGCCAATATAGTTACATTGCTAATTCTCGGTTTGGTGTTTAAAGGGATTTTTCCTTTTATCATGACGGTATTTGCAAAATGCGAAATTTTCTTTGTTAATGGATTGGGATTACCATTCAACTCGGGGACAATATTTGCTGTGATATTATTGGTTATTTTGGCTTATTTGCTTTTAAAGCATGCAAAAAAGAGCAGAAACATAATTTACCAAACTTCTGTATTGAGCGTTATTTTTATGATTATCGGTTTTTCTTGTTGGGTAATGATTCCCATTCGTGCCATAGCAAATCCTGCCATCAACCTCAATGATCCCGATAATGCACTGGGAATGAAAGATTATTACAATCGGGTACAATATGGAGATTGGCCTACCATTTATGGCGAAAATTACACCGCTTATTTGGATTATAACGGTATCGAGAGAAATGAAGATGGCAGCTACAAAACCATAGAAAAAGGCAAAATATACGAAAAAGACGAAAAATTAGGAAGATATGTAGTGGTAGGAACTCGCCAGGATTATGTTTACAACAAAGAGCAGGAAAGCTTTATGCCGCGAATGTTCAGCAACGATAGAACTGTAATTCCCAATTATATATTGATGTATGGAGCGCCGGATTTTACCTTTAATTATAGCAATCCCGACGTTGCCGACGATCAAGAAGCCATGCAGGTTTTCGATATGTTAAAGAAAAAATACGACGATGGCAGCATAAAATACAACGATTATATGCAGGTAAAAAGCTATAATCTTATCAATGTAAAAAGACCTTCTTTCAGTCAGAATTTCAATTATTTTATTTCCTTCCAAAACGGATATTACTTTATTCGTTATTTGTTGTGGAATTTTGTGGGAAGGCAAAACTCTCTGGAAGGACATTTGGAATCCACCAACGGAAACTGGATTAGCGGAATTCCGTTTATCGATAATATGACGTATGGAAATCAAAAAGATTTACCACATACCTATAAAAACGAATCTACCGTTGCCTTTTACTTTTTGCCATTATTATTAGGTTTGGTGGGATTTTTCTTCCAGCTTAATAAAGATTTCGGAAGATTTTACGCCATCTTAGCACTTTTTGTTATTACCAGTGTGGGAATTATTTTTTATACCGGTGTAAAACCCTTTGAACCCAGAGAAAGAGATTATGCTATGGTAGGATCTTTTTATGCTTTTTCCATTTGGATAGGGTTGGGAGCGGCAGGATTATTTTATCTTTTACATAAAAAGTGGAAAAATACTTCTGCCACTTGGTTGGTAGGAATTATACTTTTAGGAATTCCCCTTATGATGGGTTTTAAAAACTATCGCCCGCACGACAGAAGCCATAAATATGCAGCTCACGATTATGCTTATTCTTTTTTAAAATCTCTTCCCAAAAACGATATTATGATTTCCTTTGGAGATAATGATACTTATCCGGTTTGGGGAATTCAGCAAACAGAAGGCTTTAGAAACGATGTTCGCGTGGCGCATCAGGTTCTTTTATCCACTCCGTGGTTTTTAAGCCAAATGATGAGAAAAGTAGATAATTCCGATCCTTTACCTTTAACCTTAAAATACGACGATTATCGCGAAGGTGTAAACGAGCAGGTTTATTTAATGGATAAAGGAGCTTGGGAAGGTTTGTTCCAAAGTTTAGAAAGCCAAGGTGCACCGAAAGATGCTTTTATGGAATTCCGTAAATACCTTACCCAAGATTCCATGACATTTAAAGAAGCTGTTAATTTTCTGAAAATGAAATCTCCCGATAAAGATGAGATTTTAAAAATGATTTTCGGAGAGAATAAATACAAAAAATTGAATTTCCTTCCGGTCAATAAATTCATTTTACCAGTAAATGTTCAAAATGCGGTAAAAGCAGGAATTATTAAACCTGAAGATGCCGACAAAAGTGTTTCTCAAATTATGGTGAATTATAAGGAAGATATGATAATGAAAAATAATATTTTCCTTCTCGATTTGCTGGCAACATTCGATTGGAAACGTCCTATTAGTTTCTCTTCCGGAGGCGTTTACGATGCCGAAAACATCTTTTATTTAAATAATTATTTACAATTCGATGGCTTTTCTTATCGCTTGGTTCCTATTGAAACAGACGAAGATTCCAGCAATCGCGGAGATATGGGAAGAGTAGATGGCGATGATTTGTATAAAATTGTTAAAAATTATCGCTGGGGTAATTTTAAAAATTTATACAACCATTTTTACGAAACAGCCACCCGAAATATTATTAGTTATCGAATGTCGGCCTCTCGTGCGGCACAAGCTTTGGCAGAAAAAGGAGATAAAAAACGCGCTTTGGAATTGTTGGATTTGGCTTCTGCCGAAATTCCGATAGAGAAATACGACGATCCGCGTTCTGTTTCCGAAATAATTTATGGATATATGGTGGCAGGAAACGAGAAAAAAGCTTTGGAATTGGCGAACCAAATGAAGAAAAAGATATTTAAAGATTACGAATATTTCCTCAGTTTAGATGCAGGTAAACAAGCTATAAATCGAGAATTAATGGGAATTCAACCGTATTATTATTCTTTGGTTTCTTCCACCGTTTCAAACGCCTATTCCGATATGGGGCAAAAGGATAAAGCTTATGAATATTTGGTAAGTTCTTTAGCGCCTATCGACCAAAGATTTAATAAATTGATTCAAAAATTAGAAGCAATGGATAGAGATCAGGCGTATCGTAGCTCGGATGAAGTGCAGAAAATTACGCCATTTTATCAATATTTATTCGAGGTGATAAAACCTTACGATTCTACATTTGCAGATGAAAAACTGACTCAGATTACCGATGAAGTAATTCGGGCAACTCAATAATTTGGATTTTTATGGGGGGAAACTTTTCTTTTAAATTAAATCAATGGAAACTACCTTTGTTTGCGGTGGTTTTCACTGTTTTGGCGAAATCTCTTTTTTTACTCACGCACCACATTCAGGAAGATGCATTTATCACTTGGCGCGTGGCGCAAAATTTATTGGATTATGGCGTAATAGGTTTTAATGGCGAAACCAAAATTTCTGCATCAACTACGCATTTGTATGTTTTTATTTCGTATTTGTTCAATCTGATATTCGGGAAAGAACAATTTATTTATCCACTTTTAACTTTCAATTCGCTTTTGTTTGGTTTTGGAAGTTATTTTTTATCGAAATTATTATTAAAAAATTCTTGGCAGCAAGCTTGTTTTATCTTTCTGTTGGGGATTTTGCCGCCTTCCATCAAAATTTCTATTTTGGGAATGGAATATGGAATTTTATTCTTTTTGGAAATGAGTTTGCTCTATTTCGGCTTTTACCAGCGGAAAAATTGGGCTTACATTATTTTCCCGATTTTGATATTATTTACTCGATTGGATACCGTTATTTTTCTCGGAATTGTTTTTATTGTCGATTGTGTGGTGCATAAAAAAATCAACTGGAAATACGTTTTGGGAGGGATTTTGGGCGTTTTAATTTTGCTTTCTTTCAATTGGTTTTATTTCCACGAAATTGTAAACAACACCATTGTTGCGAAAAAAAATACCTACGAACACGATTTTTCACTATCGCAAAAAATCACTTTTTTTCAGTGGAATTTGGGCAATTTCTGGGGAATGATTAAGCTGCCGGGATATTTTAATCCCATTACTATTGCGCTGCTTTTGTTTGAGATTTTGTGTTTTATATTTTTAATCCGACAAAAAAAAGAACGGAACTTTTTCCTTTGGATTATTTTTGTTTTTGCTTGGTCTAAACAAATCGTTTTCCTTTCCCAAAGAAGTTATTTCGACTGGTATTATTGGGTTCCGCAGCTGTTACTTTTTGCGCCGGTACTCATTTTTATTTTAGAAATAAAGAAAAATAAATCGATTTGGACTTCGCTTTTTTTATTGTTTTATATCCTTCCCATGTTGCTTTTTCAGGTGGTACATTCTATTGCCACAGGAAATGGCGAGTGGAATTATCGCCGAAATATCGGGTTGTATTTAAATGAACACGAACCCGATAAAAACCAATGGATTTTTCTGGAACCCGCAGGTTTTATTCCTTATTATTCGCATTTAAAAACAATTGATCATGTAGGTTTGGTCGATAAAAAAGTGCAAGATGAAATTGCCAAAGACAAGAAAAACTACATTTTAAATGTAGCCAAAAACAGAAAACCCAAATATATTTTGGCATTTGAAGATTTGTACAAAACCGAAGACAAAGCTTATTACAAAACACATTATCGACTTTTAAAAGAATTTAGAATTAAAGATCATCTAGATTCCGAAAATAAAATTTTAAAAAAGATATATCATTTAAAACCATCGGGAACGGATTATAATCTTTACGAACGAATTGAAAAATAAAAACTTATGAATTGGATTATATTGATTATCGCAGGCTTTTGCGAAGTGGGATTTGCTTCTTGCTTGGGAAAAGCGAAGGAAACCACCGGAATTACTTCATATTATTGGTATGCGGGTTTTCTCATTACTCTCACCGTCAGTATGGTCCTACTTATTAAAGCCACGCAAACACTGCCTATTGGCACAGCTTACGCTGTATGGACGGGAATTGGCGCGGTGGGAACAGCCTTGGTGGGGATTTTCATTTTTAAAGAGCCGGCTTCTTTTTGGCGCGTGTTTTTTATTTTCACTCTTATCGCTTCTATTGTTGGGCTAAAAGCGGTTTCGCATTAATATTAAAAAACAAAAAACATTTATTGAATTGAAAATGTTTTAACTTTATAAAATATAAAACAAAAGGATTTGTTTTTAATATATAAATTCGGATAATCAGAACCTAAAATGATAAAATTTTTAAACAACATAAAACATAAAGACTCCAAAAATTTCTTTTTAATCGCCGGTCCGTGCGCCATCGAAAGTGAAGATTTGGCAATGGAAGTCGCAGAAAAAGTGGTGGCATTAACCAACCAATTTAAAATTCCATATATTTTTAAAGGCTCTTTTAAAAAAGCCAACCGCTCCAGAATCGATAGTTTTACAGGAATAGGAGACCAAAAAGCATTGGAAATTTTAAAGAAAGTAGGCGAAAAATACGATATTCCTACCACAACAGATATTCACGAGCCGGCACATGCAGAATTGGCAGCACAATATGTGGATGTTTTGCAAATTCCCGCTTTTCTCGTTCGGCAAACCGATTTGGTGGTTGCCGCTGCGAAAACAGGTAAATGCGTTACTTTAAAAAAAGGTCAGTTTCTTTCTCCCGAAGCCATGAAATTTGCGGTGGATAAAGTAAAAGATTCCGGCAACGAAAAAGTAGCCATTATCGAAAGGGGAAATTCCTTTGGTTATACCGATTTGGTGGTGGATTTTCGGGGAATTCCCACTATGCAGAATTATGCTCCTGTCATTATGGATGTTACACATTCTTTGCAACAACCCAATCAAAATTCCGGAGTTACAGGAGGTCGCCCAGAACTTATTGCAACGATTGCCAAAGCTGCTATTGCTGTAGGAGCAGATGGAATATTTATAGAAACCCATCCTAATCCTGCTGTTGCAAAATCCGATGGTGCAAATATGCTGAAACTCGACTTGTTGGAGGATTTGTTGGAAAAATTAACTCGGATTAGAGAAGCGATATTGTAGTTTTCTAATTAATTATATATTTGTTAAAATAATTCGTCTTTGAGAAGTTTTTTACAAATTTTCGCCCTTCTTTTACCCCTTTTATGCTTTTCGCAGTTAAGTGTAAAAGTGTTGAATAATAATGGCAATCCCATTCCCGATGTGGAAATAAAATACAATCAACAATCCTTTTCAACCGATATGGAAGGGGAGGTAAATATTTCTTTGGCAGATACCTCACAAGAATTAAAAATTGAAAAAGAAGGTTATCAGCCTTTTTCTAAAACAATATCTCCTCAACCCAACAAACAAAGTTTAAATGTTTTGCTTCGCCTTTCAAGTGAAACCACCGAAATAGAAGAAGTAGTGTTTCAGGGAAAAAGAAAACGAAGAATTACCGACCAAACTTCGGTGGAAATTTCGGCGCGGGAAGCTATGGAAATTACTTCGGCTACCGGTGGAATTGAAGATTTAATTAAAACTTTACCTTATGTAAATTCCAATGCAGAGCTTAGCTCTCAATATATGGTTCGTGGCGGAAATTATGATGAAAACCTTATTTACATCAACGATATTGAAATTTATCGTCCTTTTCTTATTCGTAATTCCCAACAAGAGGGGATGAGTATTATCAATCCGGATATGGTAAGTCAGGTAAATTTTTCTGCCGGCGGATTCGAGGCGAGATATGGCGATAAAATGTCTTCTGTGTTGAATATTTATTATCGCCAGCCGCGCAACTTTGAAATAGGAGGAGAAGCTTCTTTAATAGGTGGAAGATTAACACTTGGAGGTGCTACCAAAAACAGAAAATTTACAGCGCTTGTGAGCGCACGGTATCGGAACACCAATTTTTTGTTGAATACTTTATCCGAAGATACCGATTTTAATCCTATTTATAAGGATTTACAAGCTTATCTCAATTATCAAATCAATTCCAAATGGAGTTTGTCTTTTATCGGTTATTGGTCGCAGAATGATTACGAAATGATTCCAAAAACCAAGGCAGTTGATTTTGGTACTGTTTTACAACCGATGACTCTTATAGTGGGATATTCGGGAAAAGAAAAGGATTTTTACCGGAATAATATGGGAACATTTTCCCTTAATTTTAAACCTCAAAAAGAATGGAATATTTCTCTGGATGCTTTTGGTTATGCCAATAGAGAGAAAGAATATTATTCTATTTCTTCTGCTTATTTATTGCAGGCTTTCGATCCGGAAACCGGAGATCCCATAGCTACTTACGATACAGGAGGCGAAATTAACCATGCGCGAAACGATTTAAGTGTGGAAACTTGGGGTGCTCAGTTTCGGGCTAAATATTCTCCGGATGTTAATACCGATTATGAAATCGGTGTGAAATTCGAAAAAGAGAAGTTAAATGATTTTACCAACCAATGGCAATTAACAGATTCTTTGGGATACAATACGCCCAGACCTTACGAAAATCCGGGAGATTTGGATGCCTCCGATTTAAAGTTAAGATACCACATATTGGGTGAAAATTATCTAAATGCGCAGCGAATTTCTGCTTATGGACAATATTCTAAAAAGTTTAATTGGGGAAGCAATCGGATGTTTGTAAATGCCGGAATACGAGTGCAGCACTGGGATTTCAATGGGCAAACATTGGTAAGTCCAAGAGCGCAAGTTGCCTTAAAACCCGATTGGGATATGGATATGTTGTTTAAACTTTCGGGCGGAATTTATTATCAAGCGCCTTTTTATAAAGAGATAAAAGATTTAACCGGAAATTTCAATTCCGATATTAAAGCACAAAAATCTTATCAGCTCATTCTTTCCAACGATTATGAATTCGAGATGGCGGATCGTCCTTTCAAGTTAAGCACAGAAGTTTATTATAAATACATTACAGATTTAATTCCTTATTATGTGGATAATGTAAGGACTACTTATACCGGTGTGAATAATGCTACGGGATATTCCTATGGAATAGATGCCAGATTGTTTGGAGAATTTGTTCCGGGAGTAGATTCTTGGATTTCGGCAAGTTATGCGCGGGCTTTTCAAAATATAGATCACAAAGGAAATATTCCCCGACCTACCGACCAGCGTTTAAGATTTTCCTTGTTTTACCAAGATTATATGCCGAAATTTCCAAGTATGCGTGTGAATATTACAGCGGTTTATGCTATGGGATTGCCCAATGGTGCTCCGCTTTTTCAGGATCCTTATCAGTATTCCACAAGACTTCCTTCTTATAAAAGAGTCGATTTGGGATTGTCTAAAGTTTTTGTAGATGAAAAAGAAAACAAACCTCGCGCAGGTTCTTTTTGGGCAAATTTCAGAGAGTTGAGTTTAGGCGTTCAGATTTTCAATGCATTTAATATCCACAATACTGTAGCTAATCAATGGGTAAATGATGTAAATTCCGGGTATTATTTTGCTGTTCCGGTGTATCTTACCGGCAGATTTTTTAATGTGCGTTTGGATTTTAAATTGTAATTTTTCCTCGTTAAACTTATTTCTTATTGTTATAAAAAACCACTGAGGTTTTTTGTAATGCGAAGTTTGGGAAATAAAGTAATAACCGATGTTTTTACCTTCCTTTAAACCGAATTTAAGTTATTTAGAATGATAAAACTTTTTGTAAAATTCCCAATTTTCATCCGGTTCATGTATGATTTGTAATTCCACTTCCGGAGCAATAGCCATATTAATAGAGAAAATAGCACTGCGAACATCTTCGGTATAAACGTACCAAACCCTTCTGCGGGCTCCGGTAAAAGATAAAGCCAAAATGGATTTTGTGCCTTTGCTCAGTTCTTTTTCCAAATCATATTCTAGAAGATCCAAATCGCTTAAGACTTCTTCATTGGGCAAAAAATCAGCTTCATCGCTATCATAAAAGCAGGAAATTTCCAATCGTTGTTTAAATTTCCCCGAGGCTATTTCGTTTTCCAATCGCTCTTTTCCGCGAACCATTACAGTATGGTCGTCTTCATCTTGGAATTTATAGCTAAACCATTTGTTCATTTTCTTCTTTATTTAATCTGCTATGTCGGTAGCTGTATCCGAAATAAATAATCATTCCGATTAAGAACCACAATCCGAACCAAAACCAGTTTTCGTGGCTCATTCCTGTTAAAAGATAGAGGCAGGAACAAAGTCCGAGCAATGGAATAAGGGAAAGGTTTTTCAGATAAGCCAAAATACAAAGTCCCAAATTTATGATAATAAAAAAGAAAATAGAAATCCTGAATTCTCCTTCGGCATCATCGGTCCATTCTAAAAGATGATGGAAAAATTCGGGTGTGAAAAAATAGAAGAAAATCAATCCTCCGATAAATAAAATAGGAAAAATATACTTTCCGTTGATATAAGGCAAATGGAATTTTCCGGGAATTTTCTCCCTTTTGGGCATCATCATAACTCCTCCGCAAACCAAAACAAAAGCAAAAATAGTCCCGATGCTGGTAAAATCTAAAATAAAACTTTTACTGGTAAATAAAATGGGAAGTCCCACCACAATTCCCGTAACAATGGTTGCATAAGACGGAGTTTTCGTTTTGGGATTTACCTTTTGAAATCTCTTAGGCAGCAAACCATCGCGGCTCATTGACATCCAAATTCTGGGTTGTCCCATTTGGAAAACCAAAAGAACAGTGGTAATGGCGATTACTGCGGCAAGCGAAACAATGAATTCCATCCAGGCAATGTTAGAATTTCCTTCGGCAAAAACAAAAGAGAGCGGATCTCCCACACCATCGAATTTTCGGTAATCTACCATTCCGGTAAGTACCAAAGTTAGCAGAATGTAAACTACGGTACAGAGAACTAAGGAAATAATCATTCCGCGAGGTAAATTTCTCTGAGGATCTTTTGTTTCTTCTGCTAAAACAGATAAAGCATCAAAACCGATGTAAGCGAAGAAAACTCCACTTACGGCAGACATTACTCCCACATATCCATTGGGCATAAAAGATTGAAGTCCTGTTTCGGAGTTTACAGGAAACCAGTTTCCTGTGTTTACATAAGCTATACCTACAGCAATTACTAAAATCACTATAAATAGCTTTAACAATACAAAAATATTGTTGAAGTTTTTACTTTCCTTTATCCCGATATAGCAAAGCCAAGTAATGAAAGCATTCACCGCAAGAGCCGGAATATCGATAATGAGTTTTAAAGAACCCAGCATGGGTGCGTTTTTCCAAGCATTTACCAAATCGGTATTGGTGGAATTGTTTAAAAAAGCATTATGTGCTTCGGGATAACTTGTGGTAAGATAATCGGGAATATGAATTCCTATTCTGCTTAAAAACGATACAAAATAATCCGACCAAGAAAAAGCTACATAAATATTTCCGAAGCTGTATTCCATAATAAGTGCCCAGCCAATAACCCAAGCAATTACTTCTCCAAAGGAGGCGTAAGCATAGGTATAAGCACTTCCCGCAGTAGGAATTCTACTGGCAAATTCGGCGTAACAAAGTGCGGTAAATCCACAGGCAAAACCACAAATAACATAAAGAACAATTACACCGGGACCTCCCCTGAAAATGGCTTCTCCTAAGCTACTGAAACTTCCTGCGCCAATAATGGCGGCAATTCCAAAAAATACAATATCCCATGTGCCTAATACTCGGTTTAGTTCTGTTTTTGTAGAACCGCTGTAATGTTTACGTCGAAAGAGTTTATTCATTTAAAATTAGTTTTGAGCCCGAAAAATTACAAAATAAAAAATAAAAAACTTAAATTTTCGTTTAAATTATGTTGTAAAATTCATTTATAGAATTATTTTTTAGCAATTTAGAGGCGTGAAAAAACATCTATTCTTTTTTTGTTGTTTCTTTTTTTCTCACTTGGTATCTGCTCAAGTCGATAGTCTTGATGTTACCAATGCAGAGGGAATTTCCTTACCCAGTATTGTTTATTTTTGTGGTACGGGAAATCTTACTCTAAAGGTAGATGCAAGTAATTCGGAAGGTTCTTCTTTGTCTGGTGAATATGAAATTGAAGATATTTCTTCCAAGATACCGTCGGTTTCAGCGAATAAGCCTGTCGATTTTGGAGGAAATACTATGAGAAATATATTTAGTAAATCCATCGATTTACCTTTTGATTTTGTTTTTTATGGAAAAACTTTCCGAAAAGTTGTGGTGGGATCCGATGGTCGCTTGGTTTTTACTCAAGAAAAAATTGCAGATGGAAGTTCTCTCATCGATCACTTAAACGATTATCATACCGATTCTTCGGGAAATATTATTGCAGATTATCGCGATTCTTATCATGAATTTAACCATTCAAATCTTCCTTCTTCGGATTTCAATAAAATAGACAAGGATTTCCAAACGGAGCATAATATTTATTCCATTTTTGGTGCCTGGACTTCTTTGATAGGGCAAAATTCGGTAGGCTACCGAACTATTTATTATGATACGGAAGGAGATAAGTTTATCATTGAATTCAAAAATATTTTACAGGAAGAAGGCGGTTTGGTTTCCATGAAGTTTGTTCTTTATAAAGATAGTAGTTTCGATATTATTGTAACTCAAAAGGATGTGGGGACACTCGAGGATTTTAATAAAAATGCCATATTAGGAATACAGGGATACAATAACGCCGGAGAAATTGTGGCACAATGGCCCATAAATAATGACATTGATAAATACAATAATGGTTCTTGGGAAGTAAATGCTCAACCTGTTGCTTTTCATTTTAAACCGAAATCTGTAGAATACAATGCAGAAATTTCGTGGATAAAAAACGGAAATGAAGTTTTGGATACCGAAAGCTTACTAATCCTCGATAAAGGTTCGTTGAATGACGGAGACCAAATTCATGCGGAAATAAAATACACCCATCCCGAAGATTCCAGCGACACTTGGACGGAAATAAGCCGAACGATTAAGTTTTTAAAATTACCTTCTGATATAGAATTAAAATCCACCAACAATTGTAACATTAGCGAGGATTTGGAAGTGATGTTTAAAAGTGAATATGTAAACTACAAATGGTTTTTTAATGGTGAGGAAATCCCAGAAGCTACAGGACCAAAATATACGGCAATAGAAAAGGGAAATTATCAGGTGCAAATTACCAGTAGAACAGATTCATCCTGTAATGTAACTCTTAGCAGAGAAGTTACTTTAGACGAGAATCCTATTATTTTTCCATGGTCGCAAAGTAAGTTGAATGATTTCTTTTCTCCGCATTGCAATGGCGAAAGTTTCGATTTACAAACTTTACAGAATTCATTGAAACAAGACTTAGAAAGCGATTTGGAAATCGAGTTTTATGGCGATGAAAATTTAACCAATCGAATTACGGAACAGAGTTTAATTTTGCAGGAAAGCGCCAAAATTTACATCAAAATACTTCGTGAAAATACGCCTTGTTTTATAACTCGGGAATTAAATCTTGAAGTTTATCAAAAACCGGATTTCGGTTTACCCACTGAAATTGTAAAAAAATCTTTCTGCGGAACGGATTATTACAATATTACTTTTGATTACACAAAATACATCAAAAATTGGGATAAAGGATTGCTGATTTTTTATTATGATGGTGAAGGAGAATTGCTTACAGAAAGCGAAGTGGAAAATTACGATGGAAGTCGAGGGCAACCTTTTGTGAGAATTGTTTACAATGATACGAGTTCGGATTTGTCGGCGTGTAGCGATGTGGTAGAAATTAAGCTCCATAAATTGGAAAATCCCGAATCTAAATTAGCCGGAGAACCTATTTATTATTGCTCAGAAACTTCTTTTACGCTAAATGAAATTAAAAGCCAATTAATAGATAATCCCGAGAATTTCACATTTACAGATGAAAACGGAAACGATTTACCTCCCAATTTTTCAGTGCAAAACAATTATCAAATCATTATAAAAAATAAAGAAACCGGTTGCGAAAGCGATATTATAGAAATAGAATTTAAACAAGGAGAACCTTCGCCAATTTTAACAAATCTTTTGCCAATAGAAGTTTGCGATATTGAAGACGATGTTTTCGATGCCAAAACCACAATCAATCTTACGGATTACGAAACTGAAATTGCCCATAACAGCATTTTTAGATATTTTGAAGATGAAGCGCTTACACAGGAAATTACTCATCCGCAGGAATACCAAACCAAAGCTGAAAATCAAAAAATATATGTTGTTGTTCAATTTCAGGAAGAAGGATATTGCCCTGCGGTGGCAACATTGCAAATCCACGTAAATATTCCTCCGAAAGCACAAGGTTTAAATCCTAAATACACACTTTGCTATGGAGAAGATTTTATTGCTTCGGTAGATAATTCGAGTGAATTTAGTTCCATAGAATGGTTCAATCCTTCCGGAGAAAAAGTGGGAACCGGAGAAGAAATTCAGTTGCCATATAACGATGAAATATTTGGCATTTACAAAGTAAAATTGGTTTCTAAAGAAGGCTGTTCCTACGAAGAAAGTTTCGAGATTTCCAACGAAAACCAACCGCAGATTGTTAAAATTTCTACAGATAACAATCGCATAGAAGTTTTTGCAGAAGGCGGCGCAGCTCCTTACGAATACTCTTTCGACGGAGGTGTTACTTGGCAAACTTCCAATATTTTATCTCATCCCGATGCTCCTCAATATCATATTTTTGTTCGTAGTAATACAGGTTGTTTGGGAGCACCGCAAAATGTATATTACATTAATGTTAATAATGTAATCACTCCAAACGACGATGGAAGGAACGATTATTGGGAAGTGAAGAATTTGGATAAAATGCAGCAGGTAGAAGTCAATATATCCGATCGTATGGGAAATATTGTTTTCCACAGCAACAATCCTCAGAACCTTCGTTGGGATGGAAAACAAAATGGAAGACCTTTGCCCACTGCAAGTTATTGGTATGTAATCCGCTGGAACGATCCTGCCACAGGAGAATCTGTTACCAAAACAGGTTGGATACTTTTAAAGAACAGATAAAATCCTAATCTCTATAGATTTACGGATGTAATATTTTGAGTTTACATTTGAAAATTATCGAGTTAAAAATCATGTTTTTTTAGTTCAAATTTGCATATATTTAACTTTTGTAAATAATAAAGTCTTATCTTTATCGTTTTAAAAGATATATTCAAAATTCGTACGGATTAATGAGTTCAAAAAGCCTTATCATTTATGCAGGCCTCTTTGGTATGGTTGCACCGGCGTTCGGGCAACAATCTGCATATTTCAGCGATCAACCCGAGTATCGAACCTCTTTAGCAAAACAACTTTATCGAGATAAAATTTACGCTGCCTCGCAATACGAATTTGTGCGGCAATATTTTTATTTAAATCCTGAAGATGCCGAGAAAGAAGCAGCACAATTTTACGATAATGTAATTGGGGTAATTTTAAATCAAAATCATGCCAATGAAGGTCTGGAAGCCTTTAGGGAAGAACATCCCAATAGTGCTTATTTTGCTTTGGCTCATGGTCCGCTTGCCGATTATTATTTAGCTAAAAAGGATTTTCACAAAGCTTTAGAAGAACTTCAGAATGTAAATCAGTACAATTTAAGCAAGGAAGAAAACACCCAATATATTTTAAAATTAGGTTATGCTAAATTTATGATTGGGGATAATGATGGCGCTATGGAAGCTCTGGAAGAAGGCTATCGGAATGCCACAGGAGAAGAGCAAAGCGATATTGCTTATATGCTGGGGCATTTGGAATATGCAAGAGGAAATGCACTGCAAGCATTTCAATATTTCGATGAGATAAGAAACCAGCCTAAATATGCCAAAACGCTTCGTCCTTATTATTTGCAAATGTATTTTAACGATAAAAAGTACGACCAAGCTATTGCAGAAGGAAAAGAAATTTTACAAGATAATCTCACTCCGGATTATGCGGCGGAAGTAAATAAAATTGTGGGAGAATCTTATTTTATGAAGAAAGATTATTCTGCGGCATATCCTTATTTAAAAAAGTATTTGGATAGAAAATCCGGAAACGCATCGGAAAGCGATTTGTATGAAATCGGTTTTGTGGCGGCACAATTGGGAAGATACGACGAGGCAGTAGGATATTACAACCAATTGGTAAATTCTCAATCTCCTTTGGCGCAAAATGCCTATTATCAGTTAGGGAATGCCTATTTGGAAGTAGGAAAAAAGAATGAAGCTTTATCGGCATTTCGTTCCGCATCACAAATGGATTACGACAGTAAAGTTCAGCAATTGGCCTACGAGCAATATGCCAAGTTGGGATACGATGTGGGAAATCCTTTTGAATCCAACTCCGAAGTTCTTCAAAATTATATTTCCAAATATCCCAACGCACCGGGAATCGATGAAATGAAAAGCCTTTTGATAAAATCCTATCTTTATTCGGGAAATTATCAGGAAACTTTAAAAGCCCTCGAAAAACTACAATCCAAAAACCTCGAACTGCAAAAAGCAGAACAAGAAGCTTCTTTCCTTTTGGGAACCGAAGAATATAATAAAGGAAATTATCAGGTGGCCGAAAACTTGTTCATCCAATCTTTACAATACGATTTAAACAAAGAATTTACGCCGCGTGCAAAATATTGGAAGGGGATGAGTCAGTACCAAATGGAAGATTATCCCTCTGCCACAGAGACTTTGCAAAGTTTGTACGACAGTCATGCGAAATTCGATGAAAGTCAACAACTTCCTTACGATTTGGGATATGCTTATTTTAAAAACAAAGATTTTGAGAAAGCTCAAAAATACTTTCAGGAATATTTAAAAAATCCCAATCCCGATTTTAAAAACGATGCAGAACTTCGTTTAGCAGATACTCATTATGCCAATAACGAGCTAAATGAAGCCATCGCCATTTATGATAAAGTAGAAGAAGCCGACGATTATACTTTGTTCCAGAAAGGAATGTCGTTAGGATTTAAAGTAGATTCAGAAGGTAAAATCAATACGCTGAAACAACTTATTGCTCAAAATAAAGAAAGTGAATATGCCGATGATGCCGCCTTCGAAATTGGTGCGGCTTATGCCAACGATGGAAGATACAAAGAAGCCAATGAATATTTTACAACCGTGGCGGAAACTTCTTCCGATCAGAATTTGGTAGCCAGAGCTTCTATTTATCGAGCGCAAAATTATGCCGATATGGGAGATACACAAAAAGCACTTTCCGAGTTAAAAAGTTTAGGTCAATTTTATCAGGGAACTTCTTATGCCGATAAAGTGGTTGCAGCTTCTAAACCTATTTATTTAAAAAACGGAAATACTTCGGGATACCAAGAATTTGCCAATAGTTTGGATGTTAAAATAAGCGCTTCCGAATTGGATGAAATTAATCTCAGCACGGCTCAAAAACTTTATACAGAGAAAAATTACACCAACGCCATTGGTTATTATGAAAAATATTTAACCAGAAATCCTTCGGGCGATCTCAAGTTTCAGGCGCAATATGAGTTGGGAGAAAGTTATTACCAAACAAAAAGTATTACCAAAGCTTTGTTGGTGCTTCAACCCGTAGCCGATGTGCAGAATGATTATCAAGAGCAGGCGCAAGTGAGAATAGCGCAAATTTATTTATCGCAAAATAATCCCAATGCTGCCGAAAAATATTTGGAAAACCTTACCCATTCCAATGTGGCGAACATAAAGAATTATGCTTTGCAGCAAATGATGGAAATTTCGGTGCAAAACGATAATTTTAAAGATGCCGAAAAATATGCGGATTTAATTCTTGCCAATTCCAAAAATTCTGCAGCTTTACAACAACAAGCAAAAGTAATTAAAGCCAGAAGTTTAATGAAAAGCGGAAAAGATTCTGCGGCAAAATCTGCGTATGCAGAATTGGAAAAATCCTCCAATACAGCGGTGGCAGCGGAAGCTCTGTTTGCGAAAGCTTATTATCAAAACAAGGCAAAATCTTATAAAGCTTCCAACGAAACTATTTTTAAAATTGCCAACAATTATGCTTCCGAAGAATATTGGGGCGCAAAAGCGTTGGTGGTTATGGCAAAAAATTATTTGGCTTTGGGAGATAAATATCAAGCTTCTTATACCGTAGATCAAATTTTAGCCAATTATCAGGATTTACCCGAAATAATTGCAGAAGCTCAACAAGTAAAATCTCAGATAAAATAATTATAGAAAATGCTTTTTTTAAGGAAAATTACTCATCACAAAATGGCATTGAAGTTCGAAAAAGAATCATCAAAAGTTTTTACCTTATTAAAAACAACAACTGTTATCCAATGAAAAAGAAATTTCAATATATAGCCCTTTTCGGAATTTTAGGTTTTTGTTCCACACAAACCTTGCAGGCGCAATTGAAGGAAGAAGTTCTTATCCTCAACCACAAGCGCGAACCGGAAGTACGCAAAATCGAAAAGAAAAAGACATCTATTCCGGCGGAAAAAAATTATCCGCCCGAAGAAAAGAAAAGAGATTCCATCACTTATTCCATCACCAATATACCGGTGGTTTCGGATTTTGAAACTTCCATGATTCAGGGAACGGACATTTCTCCGAAATTCGACACAGATTATCATCGCAATTATTTTCAGCTGGGTTATGGAAATTATGGAAAATTGTTGGTCGATGGAAATGTTTCGGGTAACATTCAGGATAATATGGAAGTAGGAGTGGATGTGCACCATCTTTCTACCAATGGTTTAAAAAAGGAATATAATTGGGATTCTAAACAGCAAAATACAATCGCAGATATTTATCTTAATTCTTATGGAGAAATAGGAAAACTCAATGTGGATGCCGGTTTTGAGCTAAATAATTACAATTATTACGGAAATTATCAGGATTTAATTCTTCCGGATTCCGCTGCCGATTTAAAGCAAAATTATACCAAATTCGGGGTAAATGGATATTACGATTTTTATTCCAATGAATATCTGAACGATGTTAGGCTGAAAACTTCTTTTACCAAAGATCACTTCGGAACTTCTGAAAATTTTTACGATATTTTATTAAATCTTTCCAAACACGATTTGGAAATAAATACCGCGAATAATTTAGATTTAAACATCGATTTAGGCGCAGGAATCCAAAGTGTAAATACCGATTTCGATATTTTAAATCACAATAAATCTACTCATTTTGCAGCGAATTTCACACCGGAATTAACCTTCTTTATGAACGATAATTATTTAAAAATAGGTTCTAAATTCTCTTTGTTGAATTCTCAATACGAAAACGATTTAAATCCGAAAACAAAACAAAACATAGCTTATTGGTTTCCCACAGCCGAAGTTTTAATTGCGTTAAAAGATGAGGTGAAATTTTATGCCGGTGTCGATGGAGGAATTCAATTCAATACTTATAACGATTTGTTGCACGAAAATCCTTATTTGGTTTCCGATTTGGAATTGCGACCTACCGAAACAAAATACCACATTTATTTCGGAATTAAAGGAGATATAGACCAAGAATTTAAATACGATTTAAGCGGAGGATTTAGCAAAATAAATAACATTTTAATGTTCCAATCCAATGATTTGTTCAACGAAAATCCTGTAACCCAGCGCGCGCCTTATGATTATTTGAACAGCTTTGGAGTGGTTTATGATAATGGAAACTTGAGCGAAGTAAAAATAAAAGCAGCTTATTTTCCATTGGAAAATCTCAATTTCTCCGGCGAGTTAAAATACATGGGTTATTCTTTAAAAAACTTGGAAAAAGCATATTATAAACCCGTTTTACAACTTACTTTGGGCGCGGATTATTCCATGTTGAACAAAAAGTTGAATTTCGGTTTTCGCGGAATTGTAGTGGGCGATAGAAAAGCCAATGCTTTCAGTCCTGCTCAACCGATTTTGGGTTCCAATTATATCACTTCGGAAGAAACCCAACGGAGCATTTCGGGATATGTAGATTTAAATTTATCGGCAAGTTACAAAGTCCATAAAAATGTAAGTGTTTTTGTTATGGGGAATAATCTTACCAATAAATCTTACGAAAACTATTTGGGATACAAAGTTTTAGGCGCTCAATTTTTGGGTGGTGTACGTTTGGAGTTTTAAAAAATTGCACATGTCGATTTCAAACACGAAATTTGCAACACTTTTTAGGCTCCGTAGTTTAATGGATAGAATTAAAGATTCCGGTTCTTTAGGTCTGGGTTCGATTCCCAGCGGAGCTTCTGAATAAAAAAACCGCTACATCAAAAAGTAGCGGTATTTTTTTGGTTTAATTGGTTTAAATCGTGGGGCGATTATTTTGTAATTTCCCTTCCGATAACTAATTTCTGAATTTGAGTAGTACCTTCTCCAATGGTGCACAATTTGGAATCCCGATAAAATTTTTCTACAGGAAAATCTTTGGTATATCCATATCCTCCGAAAATTTGTACCGCATCGTTGGCGATTCTTACACAGGCTTCCGAAGCGTATAATTTCGCCATAGCACCTTCTTTGGTTACTTTTTGTTTGTTGTTTTTTAAAGTAGCAGCGCGACGAATCAACAATTCCGAAGCATCGATTTCGGTAGCCATATCTGCCAGCATAAAATTAATAGCCTGAAAGTTGGCAATAGGTTTCCCAAATTGATTTCGCTCTTTGGCGTATTTTAAAGCAGCTTTATAAGCACCTCGGGCAATTCCTAAGCTAAGCGCAGCGATGGATATTCTTCCTCCATCCAAAATTTTCATAGCTTGGTGAAAACCGTCTCCAACTTCTCCCAAACGATGGCTATCGGGAACGCGAACATTGTCGAATATAAGTTCTGCTGTTTCAGAAGCCCGCATACCTAATTTATTTTCCTTTTTTCCCGAACTAAAGCCTTCCATTCCTTTTTCTAAAACAAAAGCTGTAGAATTGTTTCTTGTACCTTTTTCACCAGTGCGGGTCATTACCACAGCAACATCCCCGGAAATGGCGTGAGTTATGAAATTTTTAGCACCGTTGATAATCCAGTCGTCGCCATCTTTTACAGCGGTAGTGGACATTCCGCCCGAATCTGAACCGGTGTTGTGTTCTGTAAGTCCCCATGCGCCAATCACTTTTCCCGAAGCCAATTGCGGTAACCATTTTTGGCGTTGTTCTTCATTTCCGAATTCATAAATGTGATTGGTACAAAGAGAATTGTGTGCAGCTACAGATAAACCAATGGATGGATCGACTTGGGAAATTTCATCCAATATACTTACATATTCTTGATATCCTAATCCTGAACCTCCGTATTTTTCGGGAATTACAATTCCCATAAATCCCATTTCTCCTAATTGGTGGAATAAATCTTTGGGAAAAGTTTGTGCTTCGTCCCATTCCATAATGTGTGGAAGAATGTTTCTTTCTGCAAAATCTTTCGCTGTATCTGCAATTATTTTTAGGTTTTCTGAGATGTCGGATGTCATAATTTTATTTTTGTCAAATATATAAAAAAAGTCAATGTTTTTTGGCTGAATGTTGTTTAAACTTAAAATTTATTACCTTTAAGGTACACAAATTATTAACGCTAAAAAAACAAAGTATGAAAAAAGATTTACTATTTCTTTTGTTTCCTGTTTTATTGTTTTCACAAATTCCGACAGGTTATTATGATGGAACATCAGGATTGAGCGGATATGCTTTAAAAAGCAAATTACACGAAATAATTTCTAAAAACACTATTAGCTTAAATTACGCCGATTTAAAGCTAACGATGGAAAACGTGGATATTGACAATTATTACGATCAGGACGGAAGTTTGTTGGATTTTTATACCACTTTTCCGGGAGGTGGCTCGGTGCACAAATATTTTATCGACGATATTATTTCCACTGCGGGTTCGGAAGGAATGGGATATAACCGAGAGCATGTAATGCCACAAAGCACTTTTAGTAGTGATTATCCTATGTACTCGGATATGTTTTATATTTTTCCGGGCGATGCCTATATCAATCAAAGAAGGAGTAATAATCCTTATGGAGAAGTTGTTAGCCCGAATTACGAATTTACCAATGGAACTAAAATTGGTCCCAGCGTAACTCCTGGAAAAACAGGTACAGTATTGGAACCCATCGATGAATTTAAAGGCGATATTGCGCGAATGCTTTTATATTTTGTGGTTCGCTATGAAGGAAAGTTGAATTTCTTTGCTTACGATGTAAATCCCAATCCGCTTGAAGGAAAAGAGGAAATAGGTTTTGAACAGTGGTATATCGATCAGTTGGTTTTGTGGTCCAAGCAAGATCCTGTATCACAATCGGAAAGGGATAGAAATGATAAAATTTATGCCTTGCAAAATAATCGGAATCCTTTTATAGATCATCCCGAATGGGTGGAGAAAATTTGGAAATCGACTTTATCTACTTCTGTTCCTTCGACTCCTGAAAATTTAAATTTGAAAGAAGCAGGTGCATATTTTTTACGCCTCGAATGGACGCCGAGCACAGGAGCTTTGGGCTACAAAATACTTTTGAATGGCACACAGATTACCACAACTTCGCTATCGCATTACGATATAGGAAATTTAAATCCTTCTACTTCCTATAATGTGCAAGTGGTGGCTTATAACGATATTTATTCAGAATCTTCTCCGGCGCAATTATCTGCTACTACATTGGATAGCGATGATTATGCCAAAGATTTGATGATTACAAAATATATAGAAGGCAGTGATTATAATAAAGCACTGGAAATTACAAACCATACCGGATATGATGTGGATTTAAAGAAATACAGAATTGCCAAGCAAGCTACAGGTATTACCAATGCAGGTGCTATCTATTATTACACTACGGGAAGTTACCAATTAGAGGGAATTTTGGAGAAAGGAAAAACTTTGGTTTTAATGAACAATCAGGCTGAATTTCAAGATTATAATTTGGAAAATGCCGATGTAAAAACCAATTCGGATGCGCTAAATTTTAGCGGTTGGCAGTATATAGAGTTAAATTACGACAATACTAAGGAAACCGGAAACAGATATCCTAAAACCGTGGAAGCTATTGGCTATTTCGGGCAAAATCAAGATTATGGAAAAGATGTTTCTCTGTACAGAAATAGCGATGTAAAGCACCCAAATTATCAATTCACTCCAAGCGAGTGGACGCAGTATCCCCAAGACTATATTGTGGGTTTGGGTGATGTTTTGGAAGTAAAAGAAGCAATTCCAAGCACGAAAATAAAAATTTATCCCAATCCGGTAATTCAAGGGATTTTGTATGTTCAAGGGGAAAATTTGAATCAAGTAAAATTGGCGCAGATTTACGATACTGCAGGAAATTTGGTGCAAAACATTGAGAATCCGTTCAAAGGATTTAGAAAGGAAATAAAAGTGCAGAATTTACCTGCCGGCGTATATATTCTGAAACTCGATGCTGAAAGTTTTAAATTTATAAAGAAGTAAATTAGGAATTAATCCAAATACAAATTCATTTTAGAAAGCTCTTGATCATTAACTTTTAAATGATTCAAAATTTCCTTTTTATCCGGAAAAGAAACACGATAAAAAATGATTTTATCTGCATGTTTTCGGAAATAAGGATGTCTTTTTAATGTGTTTTCATCGGCGGTTAAAAGGTTTATTTTGGGAACTTTTTGTATGTTTAGTTGCGCTTGGTCTATAAGTTTCTGGGCTAAATTTTTATCAATGTAATACGCTTCCAAAATCTGATTTTTATCCATAAAGCCACCCAATATTTTCCTGAAACCCAAAAAACTGGAAGCAGCTTTTTCGCTAAAACCAATAGAAATCAATTGGTCGAAATTAACGCTGTTCAACTCGATTTTATCAATAGAAATGCTGGAAGATTCCTTGTTTTCCATCGGTTTTTCGAATCGAATCCAAGGTTTCAATTCCTCGAATTTTTGCTCGGAAATCACGTAGCATTTTTTTATTTCTTCCAAAGTAGAAAACCTGCCATTCAGCACTTTTTCTTTATATTTTAAAATGCTATTCGCCTGTTTTTCGGTAAAACCTAAAGCCATCCAACCTTCTTTATCCAAAGTATTGGGATCGAAATATTTCTGGTAAAAAGAAGTTTTTTTCACGATTTTATCTCCCGAGGAAGAATTGGGCAGTAATAAATAAGCTTCCATTTGCCGATAGATTTCGGGCGAAATGACATAAGCTTCTTTTAGATTTTCTTTGGAGGTGAATTTCCCGCCCAAATAATTTTTATATTTCATTAAAGATTCCGCCTGCCGCTCCGAAAATCCGATGTTTACCCAATCTTGCAAAGTGAAAGTATTGGGATCGAAAGCCTTTTTAATATTCAGTTTTTTATGGTTTTGGGATTTTTGGGATTCGGTTGTGCTTTTTTCGGGAAGAAGCAAATAAGGAGATAATTCCTGAAATTTTTTGTCCGAAATGGCATAACAAGCCGCCACTTCTTCTTTTGAACGAAAAGTACCTTTCAGGATTTTTTCTTTGTATTTTAAAATAGTTTCGGCTTGTTTTTGGGTAAATCCCAATTCTTGCCATTGCTCTAAATTGAGCTTGTTGGGATCGAATGGAGTATAGGATTTTTTCGAATAGAATTGAGCTAAGGAAGCCTTTTCCGGAAAAGTGCTTTTCTTTTTAAATAGAAAAAAAGAACCTTCCAGCAGCAATAAAATGAGGCCTAATATTGCTAAACCATAAAATTGAGATCGCCTCATTCGATACGAAAGATGAGATTTCATAATTCAACAATTTGGTGTTTTTACGGTAATAAAATTACCGATATTTCACCGAAAATGAAAATAAAACCTTATAAAATTAATTATTTATTAAAATTTGTTTATTCAAACGAATCTTTTAATTTGAGGAGTTCGGCTTTTACAAATTCCAAGCGATCGATAATTTCTACCGTTTTTTCTACATTGGGAAGAGTTTCCAAAGCCGTTTTTGCGCCTTCCAAAGTGTATCCTTTTTCCTTTACCAAATGATAAATGATTTTTAAATTTTTAATATCTTCAGAAGTAAACAACCGATTTCCTTTTCTGTTTTTCTTGGGTTTTAAAATAGTGAATTCCTGCTCCCAATACCGAATAAGAGAAGTGTTTACACCAAATGCTTTTGCCACTTCTCCAATGGAATAATAAAGTTTTTCAGGAAGTTCTACTTTCATTTTCAAATCAATTATTGTTTATAATCTTGTGTGGTTTTTATTTTTAAAATAAAAATTATATACCAAATTCAAAGGTAATGATTTTCTTTTTCGGAAAACAGGAAATAGGAAAAGCAAAAACGATATTTAAAAAAGATGTGTAAAATGTCGATTGTTTTGAGGTTAAGAAAAAATATTTTTGTATATTTGCACCGCTTTTTGCGGAAAAAATTTGACAAAGCAACTCATTAATAATTAACATCTTCCGTGATTTTTCAATACCGCAAACCGTCAAAGAAGTTGAAAAAACGGAATACAAATTTTAAAATATGTCAGAAAAGACAACTGAAAAAAAATCAGAAAAGGTTGTAAATCAGCCAACTGAAGCTACTAAAAACGAAGAGGTTTTAGTAAATCAAAATGTGTTACCCGAAGATTTCGACTGGGAATCTTTCGAAAGTGGGTTAGATGAAGAGGACAGAAAAGAAAAAACTGAACTTGAAGAAATCTACAAAGGCTCACTAAAAGATTTGGAAGATAACGATGTGCTGAATGGTAAAATCGTAAGATTAACCGACCGCGAAGCCATTGTGGATATCAACTTCAAATCCGAAGGTGTAATTTCTCTTAACGAATTCCGTTACAATCCCGATCTTAAAGTAGGAGACGAGGTGGAAGTAATGGTGGAAAAAAGAGAAGACAGAACCGGACAATTGAAACTTTCTCACAAAAAAGCAAGAACTTTAAGAGCTTGGGAAAAAGTAAATGAATACAGCGAATCCGGTGAAATTGTAAACGGTTTCATCAGATCGAGAACAAAAGGAGGTATGATTGTAGATGTTTTCGGCATCGAAGCATTCTTGCCAGGTTCTCAAATCGATGTAAAACCCATTAAAGATTACGATCAATTTGTAGGAAAAACTATGGAATTTAAGATTGTAAAAGTCAATCACGAATTCAAAAACGTTGTAGTATCTCATAAAGCCATTATAGAAGCCGACTTAGAAGAACAAAAGAAAGAAATTATTTCTCAGTTAGAAAAAGGTCAGGTATTGGAAGGAACCGTGAAGAATATCACTTCTTATGGTGTTTTCATCGATCTTGGTGGTGTAGATGGTTTGGTACATATTACCGATCTTTCTTGGTCCAGAGTAAACCATCCGAGCGAAATTTTGGAAGAAGGACAGTCTGTAAAAGTAGTTATTTTAGACTTCGACGACGAAAAAACCAGAATTCAATTGGGTATGAAACAATTGGAAGCACATCCTTGGGATGCTTTAGATGAAAACCTAAAAGTTGGAGATAGAGTAAAAGGAAAAGTAGTTGTTCTTGCCGATTATGGTGCATTTGTAGAAATTGCTCCCGGCGTGGAAGGATTAATCCACGTTTCCGAAATGTCTTGGTCCACTCATCTAAGAAGTGCAGGAGACTTTGTAAAAGTAGGAGATGAAGTAGAAGCCGAAGTTTTAACTATCGACAGAGAAGAAAGAAAAATCTCTTTAGGTATGAAACAGCTTACTCCCGATCCGTGGGCGAACATTCAGGAAAAATATCCTGTAGGTTCTAAACATAAAGGAACAGTAAGGAACTTCACCAACTTCGGAGTATTCGTAGAATTAGAAGAAGGAATCGATGGATTGATTTACATCTCCGATCTTTCTTGGACCAAAAGAATTAAGCATCCTTCAGAATTCTGCAGCGTAGGAGACGAAATGGATGTAATAGTTTTGGAATTGGATGTGGAAAACAGAAGAATTTCTTTAGGACACAAACAATTACAAGAAAATCCTTGGGATGAATTCGAAACCAAATATGCAGAAGGAACCATACATAAAGGAAAAGCTGTAAGAGTTTTCGATAAAGGAGCCAATGTTCAATTTGAAGATCCCGAAATCGATGCTTTTGCACCTGCCAGATTGCTGGAAAAAGAAGACGGGTCCAGAATCAAGAGTGATGAAGAAGCAGATTTCAAGGTGATTGAATTTAACAAAGAATTCAAAAGAGTGGTGGTATCCCACACCGGAATTTTCAAAGACGAAGAAGAAAGAAATGCGAAAGCAACAAAAACTTCTTCAACTCAAGAAGAAAAATCCACTCTTGGAGATATCGACGCTTTAGCCGAATTGAAAAAGAAAATGGAAGGCGAAGAATAATTTCTTTCATTTTCAAAAATAAAACCGCCTTTTTACAGGCGGTTTTTTTAGCCTTGATAAAATAAACGTATAATTTATTTTTTTGAATGAAGAACCATCAAATACTCAAAGGAGTTCTATTTGTAGCTTTGGGAGCTTCTTGTTACGGAATGCTCGCCACTTTTGTAAAATTGGCTTATCAGGAGCATTACACTACAGGCGAGGTTACCACAGCTCAATTTAGTATAGGATTATTGGGATTATTATTGATAAATTTATTTCGGAAAAACCACAAATCAACTTTTTCAAAACCTCTAAAAAAGGATTTTAGAAAACTATTGCTCACCGGATTATCACTTGGTTGTACCAGTTTATTTTATTATTTAAGCGTACAATATATTAACGTTTCCATCGCTATTGTAATTTTGATGCAATCTGTTTGGTTCAGTGTAATGGTAGAGGCGGTGATTGGTAAAAAATGGCCTTCGGCTCGTAAAATATTGGCTACACTTATTGTATTGGGCGGAACACTTTTCGCCACCAATGCTTTAGATGGAGATGTACATCTGGATATCCGAGGGATTTTCTGGGGCATTATGGCGGCTGCTTCCTATACCGTAACCATGTATGCTTCCAACAGAATTGCAAATTATCTTCCGGCCTATAAAAAGAGTTTTATTATGCTGTCTGCGGGTTGTTTGGTGGTTTTTTTGTTTTTGTTTTTCTCGCAAATAGGACCATATCATTTTGAATTTATAAGGGGAATTTATTCCAATTTTGCTTCCGATGCATCGGAAATACAGGTTTTTAAATTTAGTATTTTTTATAAATATGGAATTATTTTAGCCTTGTTCGGTACCATAATTCCGCCTATATTTTTCAATATCGGATTTCCTAAAGCAGGTTTAGGTTTGGGAAGTATTGTTTCTTCGCTCGAGCTTCCTATATCTGTTATTATGGCTCATTTGCTTTTACAAGAAAGTATTTTACCCATTCAGTGGTTGGGGATTGGGCTTATTTTATTTGCGATAATTCTTATGAATTTACCCGAAAAGAAAATAATCTCCGAAAAGATTTAGCGAAATTATTGGTGGAAATGTAAAATTTAATTAAATTTGCACCCTGTTAATCAACCTCTGACGATAGCCGTGAACGTTGTTTAATATTGAATTTTTTATTTTATTTTAAAATGGATTTAATCAAGTACGTAGAAGACAAATACGTTGAAAAGAAAGATTTCCCAAAATTCAATGCGGGAGATACCATTACAGCCTACTACGAAATTAAAGAAGGGGCAAAAACAAGAACACAGTTCTTTAAAGGGGTAGTAATTCAGATTAAAGGAAGTGGAGCTACCAAAACCTTTACACTTCGCAAAATGAGCGGAAATGTTGGTGTAGAAAGAGTTTTCCCAATCAACATGCCGGCACTTCAAAAAATAGAAGTAGATAGATCAGGAAAAACAAGAAGAGCAAGAATTTATTACTTCCGCGACCTTAGAGGTAAAAAAGCGAGAATTAAAGACAAAGCTCACGGTGCAAAATAATTAATTCAGCTACCGAAAAAATTAAACCTTCGATTTTCGAAGGTTTTTTTATTTTCTTAGATTTTAAATTTAGGTTTCGTAAGCTTCAAAACTTCCATTATCAAAAAACAAAACCACTCTTTTAAGCTTTTTGGTTTGATTATCAATACTTTGTGTGCTTTTCGGAGGAGACTTTTCGTCTAATCGCTGAGAATCGTTTATTTCTTCCTTGTGTTCAGGTTTTGAATAAATATTCAATTCTCCCGAATTAGTATTCTCTTTTTTCACACTTTTTCTCTCCAATTTTACAGAAGTTTCCTCTGGTGGCAGGTTGAATAAATCGGGGAGGGGAAAGCTGTTTTTCGCCTGCTTTTTCTCCGATTCTTTAATATCTTCTTTTTCCTTTGTCATTTCTCCCATACCGTCTATCAGCCAATCCCAACGCAATTCAGGAAAGCGATTTTTTACCTTAATTATAAAATCCAAAGAAGGTCGATTTCTTCCGGAAGTGATATGCGATACACTCGATCGAGGAACATCAATAGTATCTGCAAATTCGGATGATGTATAATTGTAATACTCGATGATTTTTTTAATCCTATCTGAAATTTCCATAATTACAAATGTAAAAATAAAATTTAACATTGTGAATAACATTTGTTAATTAATAAGAGGATTTGTTTTTCACAAATGTAAATAAGTGTTTATATACTATAAATAAAGGGTTTATTAAGTTAAGAATTAGATTTTAACAATGGAAATTTTTAATATAGCTTTAGAATAGAAGATATGGAAATACTTTTCAATAATTTGTTGATTTAGATTTAGCCTTTCATAGCAGCTATTTAAGGGAATTATATAGAACATAAAGCACTTATAAAGCTATATAAACACTTGTAAAATACAAATAAAGGCAACCTATATTTGTTTAATATGGTAATCCACAAATCAAAAGAAAGATGTTTTACTTTGTATTGAAGTGATATTAAAAATATACTTTATATAAATTAAGTCATAAATTGATTATCAATAATTTAAATTTTAAATTTAAAAATAAAATAATGAATTGAATTATCCACAGACAGAGTGTCATTCGCCGCATGTTTGATAGTTTACAAATGTTAATTGTGAATTGATGAGAAAAATTCTAAATTTGAAAAACAAAAAATATTCGAAAGTGTCACATTTTTTTCAGTACGTTCCAAACAATCATTTCAAAAACCGCTATATTTTACCTGAAAAATTATTTGAATACCTAACCGCGCATTATTCTTCAAACATTCAGCAGATAGGAACTTCTGTTCTAGGAAATCCTATTTATTTGTTTTCCAAAGGCGAAGGAAATGTGAAAATTTTGGCATGGTCGCAGATGCACGGAAACGAATCTACCGGAACTTTGGCTATGCTCGATTTGCTCTATTCGCTGGAAAAACGAGAAGGACAAATGAATCGTTTGTTCAAGGGGATTTCGCTCGATTTTGTGTTTATGCTAAATCCCGACGGCGCTAAAACGTGGAAAAGAAGAAATGCGGTAGATATCGATTTAAATCGCGATTATTTGAAGGAATCCAGCCCGGAAATAAAGATTTTAAAAGAATTAATCAAGAAAAAGAAATACGATTATGCGCTAAATCTTCACGATCAGCGGACGGTTTTTACTACCGATGGAGAAAATCCGGCAACACTTTCTTTTTTGGCGCCATCATTTAACGAAGAGCGGGATTTAAACGAAGTTCGGAAAAAGAGTATGGCCATTATTTCTCATATTTATTTTAGTTTAAAACGAGAAATCCCCAAAAATATGGGGCGCTATACCGATAAATTTTATCCTCACAGCACAGGAGATAATTTTATGTTGGCAGGAATTCCAACGGTGCTTTTTGAAGGCGGACATTTTCCTGACGATTATTTACGGCAGCACACGCGTAAATATTATACTTATGCACTTTATTACGCTTTGGCGGCTATGGCAATGCTACACGGAGATACCTTTAATTACGAATCTTATTTTGAGATTCCCGAAAATAGAGAATCACATGTAGATATTATTTACAGGAATTTAAAATTAAATACCAAAGTGGAATGTATTGTAGATGTGGCTGTAAAATTTGAAGAACAAATAGAAGAAGGAGCCGAAGAAATTTTTTTGGTACCTGTGGTTTGCGAAATTGGCGATTTAAAAAACAAAAAAGCATGGAAGGAAATAGATGCCACAGGAAAAAAGATGGTGAGCGAAGCCAAATATCCAAAATTGAATAAAAAAGTCAATTTTACGTTGGAATAAATAGAACGAGAAGAAAAGCATATATTTTCTCATTAGCTCGTTAAAAAACCGTAATTTAGCAATTGGAAATTTTAATTAATTTATAAACAAAAATATATGAGTCAGTTCGATGTAGCCGTAATCGGTTCCGGCCCCGGAGGATATGTAGCCGCCATTCGATGCGCACAATTGGGTTTTAAAACCGCACTTATAGAAAAGTACGATACATTAGGAGGAACCTGCCTAAATGTAGGATGTATCCCTTCCAAAGCCTTACTCGATTCTTCAGAGCTTTATGAAAATGCCGAGAAAAATTTTGAAGCACACGGTATAAAAATTACCAAGCCCAAAATTGATTTCGGACAAGTGATAAAAAGAAAAAATGAAGTGGTGGAAATGACAACCAATGGAATCAACTTTTTAATGGATAAAAACAAAGTTACCGTATTCCACGGATGGGGAAGTTTCGAATCTGAAAATAAAATTAAAATCGAAAAATCCGATAAAAGTTCACAAACCATCGAAGCCAAAAATATTATTATTGCTACCGGTTCCAAACCTTCTACATTACCTTTTATTCAACTGGATAAAGAAAGAATTATTACTTCTACCGAAGCATTATCGCTTAAAGAAATCCCCAAACACCTTATTGTAATTGGTGGAGGAGTAATTGGTTTAGAATTGGGATCTGTTTATAACCGTTTAGGAAGCGAAGTAACCGTAGTAGAATATGCCGATAGAATTTTAGCCACTATGGATAAAACAGTTTCCAAAGAAGCTCAAAAAGTGTTGAAGAAACAAGGAATGAAGTTTCTAAATTCCACCAAAGTAACCGGCGTAGAAAGACAAGGCAAGAAAGTTACCGTTACAGCAACAGACAAGAAAAACGAAGAAATAAAAATAGAAGGAGATTATGTGCTGGTAGCTGTAGGTCGCCGCCCATATACCGACGGATTGAATTTAGATAAAGCCGGCGTAGAACTGGACGAAAGAGGAAAAGTAAAAGTAAATGAACATCTTCAGACCAATGTAGCGCATATTTACGCTATCGGAGATGTAATTCGCGGCGCAATGTTGGCTCATAAAGCTGAAGAAGAAGGTGTTTTGGTAGCCGAAAGTTTGGCAGGACAAAAACCACATATTGATTATAATCTTATTCCGGGAGTAGTTTACACTTGGCCGGAAGTTGCTTCTGTAGGAAAAACCGAAGAACAGCTTAAAGAAGAAGGTGTGGCTATAAAAATAGGTTCTTTCCCTATGCGAGCGTTAGGACGTTCTCGCGCCAGTGGAGATACAGATGGTTTGGTTAAAATTATCGCCGATGAAAAAACCGACGAAGTTTTAGGAGTTCACATGGTAGGAGCGCGAGCCGCCGATATGATTGCAGAAGCAGTAGTGGCTATGGAATTCCGTGCTTCGGCAGAAGATATCGCCAGAATTTGCCATGCACACCCAACTTATACCGAAGCTATAAAAGAAGCAGCACTCGATGCTACTGATAAAAGATCAATTCACGCTTAGAGAAGAATTGTTAATAATGAACTAAAAAGGCAATCCAATTTTGGATTGCTTTTTAGTTATTTCATTATTTGATGTTTTAATAAAAATCAACATTTCATAAAGCAAAAATAAATTTTGGGCATAATGTTTGTTAGTTATATGATAGAACATTGCAATCACTAAATATTCACCAAAACACAAACATTATGGATTTATTTAATTTTTTCCGGCCTTACTCAGAAATCGATGAATTGGTTTTCGAGGGCAGAAACAAAGCTTATGGAGCTTATGATTTAAGGAAACATTCGGGCAGTTATTTAGGCAAAGCCTTTGTGGTTAGCGGGTTTTTATTTGGAATATTATCGGCAAGTGTAATTCTTCTCAACCAATTTCAGACGAATACACCTCCCGTAGTAATTTCACAAAAAGTAAAAGCAGACTTAAAACCGATAGAAGATCAGGTATATAAACAACCTGAAACAAAACCTCAACCTGCTGCAACTCCGCCACCACAATATAAAACCTACAACAATCAGTTGCCAAGCCCAACTAAGGAACCCACCACAGAAGTTGAGAGGATAACTCCGCCCAAAGATGCTGTTGCAGGTATAAAAACGCAAGATGGAGTGGTAGCACCTCCGCATTATGTTGAAATTACTGCACCTCCTCAATTGACAAATGTAGGTTCCGGAAATGGAGATGCTCAGCAATCGGTTTCCAATGACCCTTTTACCGAAGTGGATGTAAAAGCAGATTTTCAAGGCGGATTAGAAGCTTTTAGAACCAAAGTCGGAAATGTATTCGATACTTCGATTATGAGTGAGGACGAAGGAAGAGTTACCGCAATAGTGAGTTTTATTGTAGAAAAAGACGGAAGTATCAGTAATGTAAAAGCGGAAGGAAAAAATAAAACTTTTAATCGCGAAGCCGAAAGAACTGTAAAATCGGTTCGGGGTAAATGGATTCCTGCAAAAGTAAAAGGGCAGGCTGTTCGTTCCTATTTCAAAATTCCAATTACGATGGAATTTGAATATTAAAAATTGAGTCTAAAAATGAAACGATTTCAAATTTTTATTTGAAATCGTTTTTTTATGTTTTAATCTTCGGAAATCATATCCAAAAACTGTTGTTCATCCAAAATCTGAATGCTTCCCAATTCCTGAGCTTTTTTCAGTTTGCTTCCGGCATTTTCGCCCACCACCAGAAAATCGAGGTTTTTGGAAACGGCGGATAAATTTTTTCCTCCGTTTTGTTCCACCATTTCTTTGGCTTCATCGCGGGTGAAAAGAGATAATTTTCCGGTAAAGAGAAAAGATTTTTCGTTTAAAATATTCGTCGATTTTTCGGCAGTTTCCTCATCTATTTTTAGTTGAACACCATAAGCTTTTAAACGCTCAATCATTTGCCAATTTTCGGGTTTATGCAAAAATTCTACAATACTTTCGGCAATTACCACGCCAATATCATCAACATTTAAAAGTTCTTCGGTGCTTGCATTTTTCAACTCGTCGATGGAGTGAAATTGTTTTGCCAGTTTTTTAGCCACAGTTTCTCCCACATGGCGAATTCCGATTCCATATAAAACTTTTTCAAATTTTACCGATTTGGATTTTTCTATACCGTCGATGATATTTTGTGCCGATTTTTCGGCCATTCGTTCCAAGGGAAGAAGTTGCTCTTTTCTTAAAGCATAAAAATCGGCAGGATTTTCCACCAAACCGGCTTTGTAAAGTTGTTCTATGGTTTCGCTGCCCAGATTCTCGATGTCTAGTGCTTTTCGGGAAACATAGTGTGTCATTCTTCCCATTACTTGCGGTGGGCAATGCATATCATTGGGGCAAAAATGCGCAGCTTCCCCTTCTTCGCGAACAAGTTCGGTGCCACATTCGGGGCAATGGGTTGCATATTGAATCGCGGGCGCATTAGTATTTCTTTTGGCTAAATTTACGCCTACAATTTTGGGAATAATTTCGCCGCCTTTTTCCACAAAAACATAATCGCCTTCGTGTAAATCCAATTTTTGAATAATATCGGCATTGTGCAGCGAAGCTCTTTTTACCACAGTTCCGGCAAGTAAAACCGGTTGAAGATTGGCTACGGGAGTAATGGCGCCGGTTCTTCCGACTTGATAAGTTACCTTTTTTAAGAGCGTTTCTACCTTTTCGGCTTTAAATTTATAAGCCATTGCCCATCGCGGAGATTTTGCGGTATAACCCAATTCTTGTTGCTGTTCCAGAGAATTTACTTTAATTACAATTCCATCGATGGCAAAATCTAAATGATGGCGAGCTTCGTCCCAATAGTTGATAAATTCTTTCACTTCTTCGATGGAGTGACAAAGTTTTGCGTGATTTTCGGAAACTTTAAATCTCCATTGGTGTGCTTTTTCTAATGTTTCCCAATGGGTTTTTGCAGGAAGTTCGGAGCCGATATATTGGTAAAGAACTGCCGATAATTGGCGTTTTCTTACTTCTGAACTGTCTTGTAATTTTAAACTTCCGCTCGCGGTATTTCTGGGATTCATAAAGAGATCCAAACCTTCTTCTTCCCTTTGTTCGTTAATTTTTTGGAAAGCATTCAGCGTAAGATAAATTTCTCCCCGCATAAAAAAACGAGGGGGATAATCTCCGCGAAGTTTTAAAGGAATACTGGAAATAGTGCGAACATTAGAAGTGATTTCATCGCCTTGAAAACCATCGCCACGAGTGATTGCTTGGGACAATTTTCCGTTTTCGTAAAGAATGGAAATGGAAGCGCCGTCGTATTTCAATTCGGCTACAAATTCTACTTCTTGATCGTTTAAAGCTTTTTTTACCCTTTTGTGCCAGTTGGCCAAATCCTCAAAATTGTAGGAATTGTCCAAAGAATACATGCGATATTCGTGAGTAATGGTGGGGAATTTTTTGGTAATTTCGCCACCCACACGCAAAGTGGGAGAGTTGGCATCGTAAAATTCAGGATGTTTGCTTTCCAATTCCTGAAGTTCCTTCAATTTTATATCGAACTCAAAATCTGAAATGGTGGGAGCATCCAGCACATAATAGTTGTAATTGTGTTGGTGAAGTTCTTCACGAAGTTTCTCTATTTGTTGTTGGATATCCGCCATTGAAGGTAATTTTAATTTGTATTTTTAAATATTTTGAGCCAGCTCGAAAACTTTGGATAAACCGCTGATATCTTTTCCTCCGGCAGTAGCAAATCCGGGATTTCCGCCGCCGCCGCCTTTAATTTCTTTTGCCCATTCTTTTACCAGATTTCCGGCAGAAAAATCTTTCTCCAAATCTTTGGAAACGCCTATTGTGATGGAGGGTTTTTCTCCCGCATCGGAAAGAACAACAATAATGGAATAGGGGATTTCCTGCTTCAACTGAAAAACAATATCCTTTATGGTTTTAGCATCTAAATTGGTTTGTTTTACCAATACGTTTTTATCGGATTTGTTAATGAAATCGTTTTTCCAATCGGAGGTTTCCTGTTTTGCTTTTTCAGATTTTAAATTTTCTATTTCCGATTTTAAATTCTGATTTTCTTCAATTAGTTTATGAATTGATTTTAAAGCGTCTTTGGATTTTAAAAGTTGTTTTATTTCATTTAAATCATTTTCCAAACCATCGAAATATTCTTTTGCTTTTTTGCCTGTAATGGCCTCAATTCTTCTAATTCCAGCGGCAACAGAACCTTCAGAAATAATTTTAAATAATCCTATTTCGCCTGTATTTTTCACATGAGTTCCTCCGCAAAGTTCTTTAGAACTTCCAAACTGAATCATGCGAACGCGGTCTCCGTATTTTTCTCCGAAAAGAGCCATGGCGCCTTTTTCCATTGCTTCTTTTATCGGAATGTCGCGGTATTCTTGCAATGAAATATTCTCTCGAATTTTTTGATTTACTTGCCTTTCCACTTCGTGCAATTCTTCTTCAGAAAGTTTGCTGAAATGAGAAAAATCGAAGCGTAAATAATCCGGCCCCACATAAGAGCCTTTTTGCTCCACATGCGTTCCCAAAACGTTTCTCAAAGCTTCGTGCAACAAATGTGTTGCCGAGTGATTGCTTTGAGCTTCGTTCCTTTTTTCGGCATTTACAACAGCGGTAAAAGTAGATTGTATATTTTGCGGTAAGGTTTTTATTAATGAAAAATTGAGGTTGTTTTCTTTTTTGGTGTCCAAAATTTCTACCTCACTTTCCGAATTTTTTAAAATTCCCACATCGCCCACTTGGCCGCCGCCTTCCGGATAAAAAGGAGTTTCGTTTAAAACAATTTGGTAAAATTCTCCGTCTTTATTTTCAATTTTTCGGTAGCGGGTAATATGAACTTCATTCTGAGTTTTGTCGTATCCAACGAATTTTTCGGGAATTTCTTCCAAAACAACCCAATCGTAAGTTTTGGAGGTTGCCGATTTTTTGGAGCGTTCTTTTTGTTTTTTCATTTCGCTGTTAAAGCTTTCTTCATCGATTCCCAATCCTTTTTCTTCAGCAATAATTCGCGATAAATCTGCCGGAAAACCATAAGTATCGTAAAGCTCGAAAACTTCTTCTCCGGGCAATATATTTTGGTGATTTTCCAAAGTGTTTTTTATGATACTATCCAAACGAACCAATCCGTGTTCAATGGTTTTTAAGAAAGATTCTTCTTCTTCTCTTACCACTTCGGTAATTAATTTTTCTTGTTTTAATAATTCCGGGAAAAAGTCGCCCATTTGGTTTTTTAAAACCACCACGAGTTGATAAAGAAAAGCATCTTTCATCCCCAAAAAACGATAGGAATAACTGATGGCTCGGCGCAAAATTCTTCGGATAACATATCCTGCACCGTTATTGGAAGGGATTTGTCCATCGGCAATAGCAAAAGTTACCGCGCGAATGTGATCTACAATTACACGAATGGCAATGTCTTTTTCGTCCTTTAATTTTCCGGTGTATTTTTGTTGAGAAATTTCTTCCACTTTAGAAATCAGCGGAGTAAAAACATCGGTATCGTAATTGGATTCTTTTCCTTGCAAAGCCATGCACAATCGCTCGAATCCCATTCCTGTATCTACATTTTGCTTGGGAAGTTTTTCTAAAGATTTGTCGGCTTTGCGAAGAAATTCCATAAAAACCAGATTCCAAATTTCTATCACCAAAGGATGGTCTTGATTAACCAAATCTTTTCCGGGAATTTTTGCTTTTTCTTCTTCTGTTCGCAAGTCGATATGGATTTCCGAGCAAGGTCCGCAAGGTCCCTGATCGCCCATTTCCCAAAAATTATCTTTTTTATTTCCGTTTAAAATTCGGTCTTCGGAAATATACTCTTTCCAGTAGTTGTAAGCATCGGTATCTCGGTCTAAATTTTCTGAAGCATCTCCTTCAAAAATCGTTACATAAAGGTTTTCTTGTGGAATTTTATAGACTTCTGTTAATAATTCCCAAGACCACGCAATGGCTTCTTTTTTAAAATAATCGCCAAAAGACCAATTTCCCAACATTTCGAACATGGTGTGGTGGTAGGTATCTCTTCCTACATCATCTAAATCGTTGTGTTTTCCCGAAACGCGCAAACATTTTTGGGTATCGGCAATGCGAAGACTCGAAGGTTTTTTATATCCTAAAAAATAATCTTTAAATTGAGTCATCCCCGAATTTGAAAACATAAGCGTAGGATCGTTTTTAAGAACGATAGGAGCCGAAGGAACAATTTGATGGCCTTTTTCTTTAAAGAAATTTAAAAACTTTTGGCGTATTTCTTGTGAAGTCATAGTTAAATTTAAGTTGCAAAAATAATGAATTTTAGAGAGATTATTTTTATCTTTTGAGCGACAAAAATTCTTTAACTTTATAACGATAAAATACAAGTATGAATATAACAATCGACAATTTGTCCAGCGAGCTTGGAGTATCACGAAGTACCATTCGGAAATTTATTGAGGATTTCGATTTGAAAATAGGATCGGTTTTGGATGATGAACTTGGCTTAAAAGACAATTTTATAAAATTTGCTCATGAAAATACCGATTTTTTAATAAAATATCAAGAAGATATTCTCGCAGAAAAAACTCCTAAGGAAATCGCGGAAAAAATAAATCAGCCGGAAAATAAAGTAAAAGATTATCTACAGAAAGATTATCCCAATTTGTATGAATCTGCCGGCTTTAAAACCAGTATTTCGAGTTACGGAGTAGATAGAAAATTGGGAGGAGATTATCAATTTGTTTACAAATATTTCGACGAAGAAACTCCCCTTATGCAGTACGATTTTATAGGTTATCGGGATTTGTTTTTTTATTTGGTAGATGCCATTGAACCTTTTATAAATCCCACACAATTGGAAAATTGGGGAATTGCCCGTCCTGCCGGAATTATTATTTATGGTCCTCCGGGAAGTGGAAAGATTTTTTGGGCCAAAAAAATCGCGAAAATGATTGGTTATCAATTTATAGAAGCAAAAGACAATTATTTTTCCATCATTATGGAAAATGGGAAAAGTAAGAAGTTTAGCGAATTCTTGTTTGGAGATTTCAACAAGCCCAAAACATTATTGTTTATGGAACATTTCGAAGGTTTGGTGCGCACACAAACTCCGGAAAATCCGATGCCTAATTCTTTGATAAAAATAAAAAACACCATTCTTCAAACCCTTAGTCATAATCTTGAAAAGGAAATTTTGTACATAGGTTCAGCCAATCAACTCACCGGAATAGATGAAGAAATCACGGCGCCTGGCAGATTCGATGTGGTAATCCCTGTTTTTCCGCCCAATGTTGAGGAAAGAGCAGAAATGATTTTGGAACACATGAAAATTAACCTAAAACCCGATGCTCCTTTATTGCAAGTATTAAAAGCAAATAATGCCGATAAATTACCTTTCTGGATGCCTACCGCTCAGAAAATGAAATTGTTCTCTAACACCATGTTAATCGATTTTACCCAAGCGTTGAAAAAGAAAATTCATTCGGAATATATAAGGGTAAATGGCAAAAATGTAGTAATTTCGGAGAATATTATAATGGCAGCTTTATCCGAAGCTACCGCAAAACTTACGCCCGAATATCTTAACCAATGTGCAAATTTTATAACAGAATTGGCGCAAAATAACGGTTCCGATTTTTCTTTAAGAATTCAAAATTTATTGGCAGAAATCGATCAATATCGTGCCAAAGAAATTCCGATTAGGAAAATTGGTTTCAATGTGAGCGATGAGGAAGAAGAGCAACAACCACAACAAGATAACGAGGAAAGCTAATTAATTCGGTTTAAAAATTTCTCGTTGTAATTTTTTAACCTTAAAGTGAAGATAAATTCCTAAAAAATCTTTTTCTGAAATCATATCTTTGCAAAAAATAAATATTTTGATAAATCAAGATCAAATAAAAGAAATAGGAGAGAGAATAAATGCGCTCTACAAATATTTAGAAATAGAAAAGAAAAAGCTCGAAATCATCAACGATAACGAAAAATCTGCCGCACCCGACTTTTGGAACGATCCCAAAAATGCAGAAGTGTTTTTAAAGAAATTAAAAGCAAAAAAAAGATGGGTGGAAGATTACGAAAAAATCCACACCGATTTCGAGGATTTAAAAGTTTTAATAGAATTTGGCGAGCAAGATGAAGAAAGCAAAAAAGAAGCAGAATCTGCCTTTCCAAAATTGCTGGAAAAAGTAGAAGAATTGGAATTTAAAAATATGCTTTCCGATGAAGGAGATGAACTTTCGGCTGTTTTGCAAATTACCGCAGGAGCCGGAGGAACCGAAAGTTGCGATTGGGCAGGTATGTTGATGCGAATGTACACCATGTGGGCAGAAAAACAAGGCTACAAAATAAGGGAACTTAATTTTCATGAAGGCGATGTAGCAGGCGTAAAAACCGTTACTTTAGAAATTGAGGGGGATTATGCTTTTGGATATTTAAAGGGAGAAAATGGCGTTCATCGATTGGTGAGAATTTCTCCTTTCGATTCCAATGCAAAACGCCACACCAGCTTTGTTTCGGTGTATGTTTATCCTTTGGTGGATGATTCCATAGAAATCCATATCAATCCATCCGATATTTCATTCGAAACCATGCGCTCTAGTGGTGCCGGCGGGCAAAACGTGAACAAAGTGGAAACTGCCGTGCGATTGCGACACGAACCAACGGGAATTATTATTGAGAATTCGGAGAGTCGTTCACAATTACAGAATAAAGAAAAAGCCCTTCAATTGTTGAAATCCCGCCTTTATGAAATAGAATTGGAAGAAAGAAATAAAGCGAGAGAAGAAATAGAATCCAATAAAAAGAAAATAGAATGGGGAAGCCAAATTCGAAATTACGTTTTGCATCCCTATAAATTGATAAAAGATGTTCGCTCGGGATATGAAACTTCCGATGTAGAAAGCGTTTTGAATGGAGATTTAACTCCGTTTTTAAAAGCTTATTTAATGGGAGAAGGACAAAATACAGAAGAAGTTTCCGATATTTTATAAATAATTAGATGGAGAAAGGATTATTTAAATTTAATTCAATAATTCGTGTTGAAAAAAAAGCTATATTTGCGATTCATTAACAGAAAATGGAAATTTTAAAGAATCTTTTAAACCCACAATTTTATATTGAAAATGGCGGATTGTGGTTGGTGGTTTTTATTATTTTTGCCGAAACAGGACTATTTGTCGGTTTTTTTCTTCCCGGAGACAGTTTGCTTTTTGTAGCCGGAATTTATGCGATAGATCTTATCGAAAACAGTGTAGCAACTTTCGGAAACGAATTGGTAGATGTTACAGTTTTAGCACTTCTCATTGCAGCCGCAGCCATTTTAGGAAACCTTCTTGGTTATTGGATTGGATACAAAGGGGGTCCCAAACTTTATGAAAAGAAAGATACATGGTTTTTTAAGAAAAAATACCTTCACAAGGCCCATGATTTCTTTGAAGAGCACGGAAAATTAGCGATTATTATGGCCAGATTTCTCCCCATTGTGAGAACGTTTGCTCCCATTGTAGGAGGAATTGTAAAAATGGAAAAAAGCAAATTTATTTTATATTCTATTATAGGCGGGATTTTATGGTCTTTTTCCTTAATTTTTGCCGGGCATTATTTGTATAAATTTGTAAGAGACTATTGGGGAATCGATCTTACCAGGCATTTAGAATACATCATCATTATCATTGTAGCCATTACTACGGCTCCTGTAATTATTAAATTCATTACCGAAAGCAAGAAAGAAGCTAAATAAAAATTTTATAATAAATTTATTGGAGATTGCCCCGGCAATCTCTTTTTTTATTTCTATTTTTGAAGTTATGATAAGTCGCGCCACAATAGATAAAATATTTTCTGCCGTTCGGGTGGAAGAAGTTATTGGTGAGTATGTGCAACTGAAGAAAGCGGGAAGCAATTATAAAGGATTAAGCCCCTTTCAGGACGAGAAAACTCCTTCGTTTGTTGTTTCGCCCAGCAAACAAATATGGAAAGATTTCAGTTCCGGAAAAGGAGGAACGGCGGTTTCCTTTCTTATGGAAATCGAAAATTTCACTTATCCCGAGGCGCTCCGTTTTTTAGCCAAAAAATACGGAATTGAAATTGAAGAAGATACCCGCGAATTATCAGAAGAAGAAGAAAAGGAAATCCGCGGTCAGCGCGATTTATTATATAAAATCCACGAAGTTGCCAATGACTTTTTTCAAAATCAACTTTTAAAAACCGAAGAAGGAAAAAATATAGGATTGGCTTACTTCCGCGAAAGAGGGCTTACTGACGATATTATAAAGAAATTTCAGTTGGGATATTCTCCCGAAAACAGAAATGCTTTTACCGAATATGCATTAGAAAAAGGATATAAAAAAGAAATTTTAGAGCAATCCGGTTTATCTATTTTCACCGAAAAATCTCCTCAAGGAATCGACAGATTTCGGGAACGCGTTATTTTTCCCATTCATAGTTTTTCGGGAAGAGTACTTGGATTTGGCGCAAGGATTTTAAAAAACAATGTAAAAACCGCTAAATACCTCAATTCTCCGGAAACGGAAATTTATCATAAATCTAAAATTCTTTATGGTATTTCTCAAGCCAAGCAAGCCATATCCAAAGACAATTTGTGCTTGTTGGTGGAAGGCTATATGGATGTGATTTCGTTTTTCCAATCGGGGATAGAAAATGTGGTGGCCAGCAGCGGAACTTCTCTTACAAAAGAACAAATAAAACTGATAAAAAGGCTAACGCCCAATGTTACTTTACTTTTCGATGGAGATTCTGCCGGGGTAAAAGCTGCTTTCAGAAGTATCGACATGCTTTTGGAAGAAGGAATGAACATAAAAGTAATGCTTTTTCCGGAAGACCACGATCCCGATAGTTTTGCCAAAGCCAATTCCGGAGATTATGTAAAAAATTACATTCAGGAAAATGCTGTCGATTTTATACAGTTTAAATACAATGTTTTAAATAAAGATATTGATAACGATCCGTTCAAAAGAACGGAAATGATAAAAGAAATTATCCGCAGTATTGCTTTTGTTCCCAATCGGTTGCAGCAAGAAATTTTGGTGCAGGAAGCAGCCAAATTATTGGAGGTTTCCGAGCCCAATTTATTTGCCGAACTTCAGGTACAAAAAGTAAATGTAGAAAAAGAAAAACCCGCACCCAGTCTCTCGGTAAAGTTAGAAAAAGTAGAAAAAGCAACGTCCATCGATCATGTTCCGCCGTTGTTGTTTTTGGAGAGCAAATTGGTCGATCTTATGCTAAAATACGGGGATAAAAAACTCAACATAAAAAACAAAGGAGAAATAAAAAGTAGAACGGTAATAGAGGAGATTTTGCGTCATTTGGGTTCCGATAATTACGAAATTCAGTTGCCTTTGAACAAAAAAATTGTAGATGAAATTCGGGAAGGATATCAACACCAAGAACTGAGAAAAAGTGATTTTTTCCTGAATTTAATGGATGAAGATATTACCATGAAAGTTACCAATTCGCTTATAGAACCTCATCAATTAAGCGATTGGAGCAAACACAATATTTTCTTTAGTACCGAAGAAGAAGTGGTGGGAAAAATAGTACGCGATGTAGTATTGCGCCACAAAAGAGAATTTGTAATGAAAACGATTAAAGATTTACAAAAAAAACTAAAAGAAGGAGTAGAAAATCCGATAGAACACTATGACAAAATTACTCAACTTAATTCGCTTAAAATAAAAATAGACGAAACTTTATACCGAATTATGTAAAAAATATGTGCCGAAAAGTCCTTATTTTTGTATGGAACATTTTTAGCAACACTAAATAAAAAATTATATTTAATGGATATTAAAAAAGAATTTAGAGACTTTTCCGTGAAACATCTCGGGAACAATGGATTGGTAACCGATCAATATATGGGTGCTTTAAACCCTACCAATCTTACACCTTACATTATGGAAGAGAGAAAACTTAATGTAGCTCAAATGGACGTTTTCTCTCGTTTAATGATGGATAGAATTATCTTTTTAGGAACCGGAATCGACGACCAAGTTGCCAATATAGTAACTGCACAATTGTTGTTTTTGGAAAGTTCGGATCCGTCGAAAGACATTCAAATTTATATCAATTCACCTGGTGGAAGCGTTTATGCTGGTTTGGGAATTTACGATACTATGGAAATCATAAAACCCGATGTAGCCACTATTTGTACAGGAATGGCAGCTTCTATGGGCGCTGTTCTTTTGGTAGCGGGAGAAAAAGGTAAACGTTCTGCTTTAAAACACTCTCGTGTTATGATTCATCAGCCCAGTGGCGGTTCGCAAGGAGTAGCTTCGGATATGGAAATTAATTTGCGCGAGATTTTAAAATTGAAAAAAGAATTGTACGAGATTATCGCGAAACATTCCGGGCAAACTTACGAATGGGTAGAAAAATCATCTGACAGAGATTATTGGATGACTTCCGAAGAAGCCAAAAATTACGGTATGGTAGATGAAGTTTTGATGAAAAAAGAAGACGCTTCACAAATTTAATGAAGCAAAATTTGCTAAATAAAATGAAGAATATCCAAATTGACGCCGAGAAATTTTTCGGAAAATTGAAACTTCAAGAAATTTCCATGTGGGATATATTCGAGCAAATGTTGGGAGAAGAACCACAGCAAATTGTCTTTTTGGATTCTGAAAATCGCGTTTTAGCAAGCTATGTGCTTCCCACCAGCAAGGAACAATTATTGCAGGATAAAAAAAGTTTCAGTCAAAGTTTTTTAGAAAGATTGAAGCAAAACTGAATTTTCATTTAACACTAATTTTTTATCATGAAAAAAGTATTCGTATTATTGGCCGCCGCATGGATGTTGGGAAGTTGTTCTCAGCCACCGAAAGAAGCCAAAGAAGAACCGATAAAATCAACTTCTGCGCAAACTTCCGTTACGATGGGAGGAGAAACAATTCACACCGTAGGAAAACTTCCCGAAGTAGGAACCGAAGCTCCCAATTTTACTTTGACAGCCAACGATATGTCCGATGTTTCTTTGGTGGATTTTAAAGGAAAAAATGTAATTCTCAATATTTTCCCCAGTTTAGATACCAAAACCTGTTCGGCATCAGTTCGTAAATTCAATGAAAAAGCTGCCGGATTAGACAGTACAATTGTTCTGGGAATTTCCAAAGATTTACCTTTTGCCAGCGATCGGTTTTGCACTACTGAAGGAATTAAAAATGTAATTACACTTTCGGATTTCAGAAGCGATTTCGGGCATCAATATGGCGTTCAAATTGCCGATGGAAAAATGAAAGGTCTTTTGAGTAGAGCGGTTGTGGTTATTAATAAAGAGGGAAAAATTGTTTATGAAGAACAAGTTTCCGAAATTTCTCATGAACCCAATTACGATGCTGCCTTGGAAGCCTTGGCTTTATAAAATTTAGCGGATAAAAATAATTTTAAATTAAAAAATGCTTCAAATTTCTGAAGCATTTTTTGTTTTTTTTGGCACAGATTGTAAATCCGAGCAAACGAGCTTTATTTAAAAATCAAATTCTTTATAAAAAATATTTGTAATTTGGTGTTTTGAAAATATAGTTAAAATTCATTTAAATATTTGAATGATAATAATTTGAACATATAAATTATTGCTTTTTATTTAGTCCCTTTCTAATCGAAAAAATAGTAATCAAAAGTTAAAATATATCAATGAAAAGAGACATGGTTAAACCAATAATCGTTTTCGGTATCATAGTGATCATTGTTGGATTTGTGTTTTTTGCAATGTATAAATCCAATAAAAAGATTAAAAATTATCAATTCAGCGCAGAAGAATTGGAGATTGTAGAAACCTTTAAAGAAATTAATCTACAACCTGATATAAATAATCCGTACACTATTGTTAAATGGAAAAAACCGATTTCCATATTTGTAGAAAATCTTGATTCAGTCGATTATGTGCCTGATTATGTGCCTGCAGTAATTGAAAATTTAAATACACTCATTCAGAAAAGTGGGGTTAGTATTAAATTAACAAATAATCGTTCGGACAGCAACGTAATTTTATATATTGGAAATCGTCCCGATGTAGAGGAAAAAGATCCAGGACTTCTATATGATATTGAAGAAGCTTTATTTGGTTATGCAGAGCAGGAAATTCATGATAGCAATAATACCATTTTTATAGGAAAAGTATTTATAGAATCAGAAGCAACTTATGAGGAACAATTTACTACACTTTTAGAAGAAATGATGCATTGTATTGGGTTTGGCGGACATACAAAAAACTCAAAAAGCATTTTGTATGAAGACAGAACAAAAATGAATTTTACAAAGTATAATTCTTTTGATGAAAGCATGATAAGGTTGTTATACAATCCATTTATGTACACCGGTTTAAATGGAAAAGGAGTAGAAAAAGCGGCAAAGAAGATTTTTATGGAAACTAAAAAATGAAGTAATAATTTCGCATATAGACGAATTTTAAACTCCGAAATTCCTTTTATGATTTCAATTCGTAAATATTCTTTTTAAATTCCTTTTGTAGCGCCGCCATCTAAAGGAATGGACGTTCCCGTAAGATAAGAAGCTTCATTGGAAGCCAGAAATGCAACCAAATTTCCGTATTCTTTGGGATTTCCCAAGCGTTGTATCGGGATGGCAGAAACCCTGTTTTCCAAAGCTTTTTCAAAACTTATTCCTTGTTGTTGGGCTTGTGTTTCGGTTAGGTTTTTTATTCTTTCCGTATCAAAAAGTCCCGTCAATATTGTGTTTACAGTAATTCCGAACGGTGCATAATATTCTGCTAAAGATTTGCACCAACTTTGCCATGCAGATCGAATGGTGTTGGAAAGCACCAGATTTTCCATAGGTTCTTTTACCGCGAGAGAAGAAAAATTAATAATTCTGCCCCAGCCGTTATTTTTCATTTTTTTTACCGCTAAAAGTGAATGATAGCAATTAACTTTAAACAACAAATCGAAAGCTGCCTGATAATCTTCAATGTTTTTCTCGGAAATATTTCCTGCCGGCGGACCTTGTGTATTGTTGATTAAAATATCAATCGATTCCTTTTCCAAAAACGATGAAATAATTTTTTGGTAAGAAGGGAAATCATTGTAATCCACTACCAGATATTTATGTTTTTGTCCATGAGAAATATCCAAAAGAGATAAAGCGTTTTTCAGTTTATTTTCGTTGTGCGAAACAAGTGTTACTTCAGCACCACAACGGGATAAAGCAATAGCAGAAGCTTTTCCCAATCCATCGCTTCCGCCGCCGACCAAAGCTTTTTTGTTTTTCAAATCTATTTTCATTTGGTTGAATTTTGATTGATATAAAGATAAACAAAAGCCATCAGAATGTAAACTTCCCCAAAAGGATTTTTGCTAACTTTGGAATTCGGCAGATTCACTTTTAGCCTTTGTTATGAACAAAAATATCGAAAATAAACTGGAAGATAAAAATACCAAACCCACCAGTATGCGGGTTTTGATTTACGATTTTTTAACCACTCAAGAAGCGGCAGTTTCCTTAGCCGATGTGGAAGAATATTTCGATTATGCCGATAGAAGCACGCTGTACCGCACCTTGAAAACCTTTGAAGAAAAAGGAATTGTACATTGCATTCAGGAAAACAATACCAGTAAATATTTACTTTGTGGCGACGATTGCGATGAACATACCCACAAAGATTGGCATCTTCATCTTTATTGCAAAATATGCAAACAAACCACCTGCCAAACGGATGTGGTTTTGCCCAAGCATTTACAAACCAATTTCAGAATAGACGAAGTAAGATTTTTTGTAAAAGGAGTTTGCGAAAAGTGTTTAAAGGAAAGTTTGCAATAGCGTTGCATTCTCTTAAAACCTAATTTTGTTGTCAATATTAGGAAAATTATGGCAACAAAACCCACCCAATCTACAGAAGAACATACACATCAGCATTCTCATGGCGGAGCAGAAAGCATTTTTAAAAGAGGATTAGTATCTTTTGTTTTATTGATTTCCGCTCTGCTTTTGGAATATATTTTACAACCCGAATGGTTTGCAGGATGGATAAAAATCACATGGTATATTTTGGCTTATCTTCCTGTGGGACTTCCTGTTCTGAAAGAAGCGCTTCTCAGCATTCGCCATGGCGATGTTTTTTCGGAATTTTTCTTAATGGGAATTGCCACATTGGGCGCATTTGCCATTGAACAATATCCCGAAGCTGTGGCGGTAATGTTGTTTTATTATATTGGTGAAGGATTCCAAACTATGGCGATAGAAAGAGGAAAAAAAAGCATTCAGAAACTTATCGATCAGCGTCCGGATGAAGTTCTTTTAATTGAAAATAACCTTACCAAAACCACAAAAGCCGAAGATGTAGAAATAGGTTCTGTTATCCGACTAAAACCGGGTGATAAATTGGCTTTAGACGGAAAATTGAAATCGGAGAAAGCTTCGTTTAACACTTCGGCTTTAACGGGAGAAAGTTATCCTGTGGCTAAAAGTTTTGGCGAGGAAGTGCTCGCAGGAATGATTAATCTAAATACGGTAGCGGAAGTGGAAGTTACCCAAAATTACCAAAATAGCAAGCTCAGCAAGATTATAGATTTAATTCAAAATGCCGCTCAGCAGAAAGCACCCACCGAACTTTTCATTCGAAAATTTGCAAAAATTTACACACCTATTGTTGTGTTTTTGGCGGTTGCTATTGCACTTTTGCCTTATTTTTTCGTTCAAAATTATGTTTTCAGCAATTGGCTTTATCGGTCGCTTGTTTTTCTTGTGATTTCCTGTCCGTGCGCTTTGGTAATTTCTATTCCTTTGGGATATTTCGGTGGGATAGGAGCGGCAAGCAAAAAAGGAATATTGCTGAAAGGTGGGAATTTTTTAGATGCTTTGTCCAAGATAGAATATGTGGTAATGGACAAAACCGGAACTCTTACTGAAGGTATTTTTAAAGTACAAAAAGTAACCCTAATTCCGGAAGTGGATGAGCATGAAATTTTAAGGTATGTAAATGCTTTGGAAAATCACAGCACGCATCCGGTGGCAACCGCAATACATGAATATGCAGGAAAAGTGGATGAAGAAATTGAATTTAAAAATATCGAGGAAATTCCCGGATTGGGAATGAAAGCCGAAATTGAGGGAAAAGCAATTTATGTAGGAAATTTAAAATTGATGGATAAATTCCGGATTTTATATCCGCCCGAATTAACTTCTCTTTTAGAAACTGTGGTAGCCATTGGAATTGATAATAAATTTGTGGGATATATCAGCATTTCCGACCCAATAAAAAAAGATGCCCGCGAAACCATTTCACAATTGAAAGCAATGAAAATCGTCCCGACCATGTTAAGTGGCGACAAAACTTCTGTGGTGAAATCTGTGGCCGATCATTTGGGAATTGAAAACGCTTACGGAGATTTGCTGCCCGAAGATAAAATACAAAAAGTACAGGAAATCAAAAATCGAGGAAAATCGGTGGCGTTTGTGGGCGATGGTTTAAATGATGCACCTGTAATTGCACTTAGCGATGTGGGAATTGCTATGGGCGGAATAGGAAGCGATGCCACCATAGAAACCGCAGATGTGGTCATTCAGGACGATAAACTCAGTAAAATTCCTTTAACCATAAAAATCGGAAAGAAAACAAAACGCATTGTTTGGCAAAATATAACTTTGGCATTTTTGGTAAAAGCAGCTGTTCTCATTTTGGGGGCTGGCGGTTTGGCAACTATGTGGGAAGCGGTTTTTGCAGATGTGGGCGTGGCTTTGTTGGCAATTCTTAATGCTATCCGTATTCAGCGAATGTCTTTTAAATAGACGATTTTTGTTTTTTTAATCGAGATGAAATATTACCTTTGCAATTATTTTTTTTCATCTCTTTATTAAAGAAAGGAAAATTGGAAGATAAAACGAAAACAGAATTATTTTAAAATATCATAAATCGATTTACAATATATGAAAACAGGGATTTTATTTTCAAATGGAAGTTCAAATTTAAAAGTCGATTGGGCAAGTTTGCTGCTTCGTTTGGTGGCAGGCGCATCTTTACTTTTCGGGCATGGAATTATCAAATTGGAAAAACTTTTTTCCGACGAAGTAATTCAATTTGTCGATCCTTTTGGCATAGGCGAAGTCGCCACTTACGATTTGGTGATTTTCGCCGAATTCTTTTGCGCAGGACTTGTGGTTCTTGGTTTGCTTACACGTTTGGCTTTAATTCCACTGATTATCAATATGTTGGTAATCGTTTTGATAATCCACGGTTCCGATGATTTTGGAATGAAAGAATTGCCCTTAATTTATCTCATCACTTTTGTAGCGCTTATTTTAATGGGGCCCGGAAAATTTTCTCTCGATCGATTGATTAAAAAGAGAAATAAAACGGTGAATTAAATAGATAATCAAAGTTTTATCGATTTTTGTTTTTAGTCGTTGTGGTAGGGTTTTCCTTCCAGAATGCTGTAAGCGCGGTAAATTTGCTCCACTAAAAAGAGCCGAACCATTTGGTGCGTGAAAGTCATTTTGGATAAAGATATTTTTTTAGGGAATTTTTGGTAAATCTCTTCAGAAAATCCATAAGCTCCGCCCACAAGAAAAACGAGATGCTTGGTTGAAATATTCATATAATGATCCAGCTGATGTGCCAATTCTCGGGAAGTTAATTGTTTTCCGTTTTCATCCAAAAGAATCACAGTATCCGTAGTGCCAATTTTCTGAAGAAACAATTTAGCTTCTTCATTTTTAATTTGTTGCAGCGGCAGGTTTTTGGCATTTTTTATATCGGGGATTTCCACAATTTCAAAATTCAAATGTTTGGGCAATCGCTGAAGATAATAGGAAATAAGATTTTTTATTTCCGTTCGGTCGGTTTTTCCTATGCAGATTAAACTTATTCGCATTTTAGTATATTTGCTCCACAAATATAGGAAAGCCATTGAAAAAGCTTAATTTTTTTGAGAAAATTCGTTCGGGATTGGAAAGTGTCCATATTCCGTTTTTGGAAATTTCGCTTTGGAAAATGTTCGAAATTTACGTGGAAGGATTGGTGAAAACTCCTGTAATTCGGCAAGCTGCTGCTGTATCTTGGACTTTTTTTCTCAGCCTTTTTCCGTTTTTATTGTTTTTGCTTTCCATTATTCCTTATTTGCCACATTACGAAAAACTGGAATATTATATTTTCGATGTGGTGCTTACCTCCGTTTTTCCGCCGGGAATTCGGCACACGGTAACCAATTATATACAAGATGTTTTTCTTCCTAATTTAAAGAAAATCAGTAATGCTTATACCATTATTCTTACTTTGTTTTTTGGTGCTTTGGGTACAAAATCGCTCATCAATAGTTTTAATTTAAATACTGACACGCAGCGACCTTTTTTTAAAGAATTCGGTGTAGCTTTATTAATTGCCATTGCTTTTGCTTCTTTGGTGGTAGCTTCGCTTTTGGGAATTTATTATGTGGAAGTGGTTAGGAAATTGTTCAATCCGGTAGATTCTCTTTCTTGGCTCATGGCGAACTTAACGAAAATCATCAGTTTTGTTTCTTTTCCACTTTTTTACTTTTTCCTTTTGGCGCTTTTGTATTGGGTGGGATGTCTAAAAATCCGCCGTTTTAGGGAAGCGATTCCGGGAGCGTTTCTCAGCACTGTTTTGTTTGGAGTTATTACTTATGCTTTTGCTATTTATGTAAAGGATTTTGCCCGATATAATTTGTGGTACGGATCTATAGGTTCTATTTTATTGGTGATGATTTGGGTAAATTTAAATATCATTTTAATCCTTTTCGGAAATCAGTTTAATCTTGCCGTTCGTCAGGAAAAATTAAAAATTTTGGGAGAAGAGGAAACTTCGGAAAATGTAGAATAAGAAATTATTCTCCCGCATCAACAGGATGAATTCCTGTCGCAAAACTTTCATACAAATCCGAAGAAATATAAACATCCGCTTGTCCCGGAAGATTGGAGTTTATCTTTAAAGCCACCATTCTGTCATTAATGCGGAAAAGACTGTTGTAAATGGTAGAACCGATTGTTTTTTCGTTGGTTATTGTACCGTTAAAATCGGAATTGTAAAGTTGTCCATTAACCAAGAAATAAGCCGTTCCATCGCGATCAATAGAGAAATCCTGAAGGTTTTCCGAAGCGTTTGGTCTTTCGTAAATTTTGCTTACTTCATCATTGTTAAGTTCCCAAAGGCTTCCGGCCTCGTTATTTGTTCCTGTATGAAGTCCATTGCAGCTGATGATTATTTTATCCCGATAAGCGGTGTAATGATTTGGGTAAAAACCTATTATTAATTCTTTTTCCAATTCTCCGGAATTTGGATTTATAATGGCGATTTTATTTCCCGGATTTTGAGCATCTCCTTCCAATAAGACATAAATTTTTCCATTAAAAGAAAATATTTTTCCCGGAACATTCGATACTGAAATTGTTTTTTCGGTTGCCAAAGTTTCCAAATTTAAAGTCAGTATTTCACTGTTTCCATCTGTGGAATTTCCGCCCACGCCAATAAATCCTTTGCCGTTATTTATCGCCATATATTTCGGATTTATTAAATCGCCGGAACTTTGGTCTTCCCGTACAAGTTCTTGTTCTAAAGTATTTCTGTTGAGTTTTATTAATTTATTATCTCCTGAAACCGAAATGTACAAGTGATCTCCATAAGTTAAAACCGAATGTGGTTTTTGCCCCAAAGCTGTGTGATTTATAGAATCGTACACTTTCGAAAGTACTTTGTATTCGTTCTGAGAAACATAATCCAAGCTTCCCGAATTTCCATTTTCTCCTTGATTTACAATAAAAAAACCATTCTGAAAATCCCCTTTTGGTACAATAACCGCATTGCGATCCTCAGTATTGCAGGAGAGTAAAAAAGAAACCAAAAGAAACCAAAATATCTTTTTCATTTTATTGAGATTCATATATACAAAGAACGGAAAATATATTAAAATTTCCCGTTCTTCTTTGCATTTAAAATTTGTATTCGTTTGTTTTCGGAATTTAGTTTTTATAAAAACTATTTGTTCCTCTGCCGGCTTTAAAGGTTTTCAGTATATCTCCTGAAGTATTATAAACGGTAACTTCGCTGTCGGCGGTAAATCCGGAAGCATCGGCGGTAAATATTTTACCATCGATTACGCTAAAACCATACAACCCTGAATAAGGGGCGCTTTCTGCAGCGGTAAAAATGGGAGAAGCAGGAATGTTATTAGAAGTGGCATCCATTTGGTAAACATCCAATCCGGCGGTGAAATAAAATTTCCCTGAATCCAATTCTAAATTTCTGGCACCGCTAATTCCGATAAGATCTATGGTTTCGGAAATATTTCCCGAAGGTGTTATTTTATAAATATAAGAATCTGCAGAATCGTCGGAAGCCAAAGCATAAACTTGAGTTCCATCGGAAACTATTTTTTGCAATTGACCTTTGGGAAGATCAATGCTTGATGTTACCGATTGTGAAGATGGATCGATAAGAGACAAGCTGTTTCCAAAACCAAATGAAGCATTTTGAACAAATATTTTATCCGATGCATTTACGATATATTCTGCAGTTGTATTTACAGGAATTTCCTTTACAAAAGATAAATCTTGCAAGTTGTAAACACTTATACTTGCGGGATTTCCACTGTTGCTTACATATAAATAATTATCGGTAGAAGTAGCATATCTTGGAAGATTAATGTGATCGGTAATTTCACCAATTTTATTGAAAGTGTAGCGATTAACAACTACAATTTTATTGGAATTGTTCAATACCAAAAAGGCAGCATTATCTTTTAAATAAATATTCTGTAAAACATCGCCCAAGCTTTCTCCGTTGTTAGCTTTGCTGTAAATATCGAAAACGGGCTCGGAAAAATCATTGGGAATAAAATCTACGCTGGCGGTAGGCGTGCCGAAATTTCCTTCGTTGGAAATTAAAAATCCGTTTTCATAAAGAAGCCCGGGGTCCGGCGGAAGTATATCGGTATTATCATCGTTTCTACAAGAAACGGAAACACCCAAAATTAATAAAGCAGTAAATGCAAAATTTAAAAACGATTTGATTTTCATTTTATTGATTTTAAAAATTAATATGTAAACTTAAATTATAATTGCGTTTTGGCATGTAATAAAAAGCTGTGGTAGCGTAAATCTGGTCGAAAATATTATTTACCTTGAAACCTAAAGTAAAATGCTTCAATAAAGTTCGCTCAATTCCCACATTTAAAAGAAAATAAGAAGATAAAGCATCTTCGATATTTTCTTCGGAATCGGTATAAGTAATTCCATTGTAAGTCCCTTGAATATAAGCTTCCCACAATTTTGTCCGAAAAGAAACCATACCATAAATTTTATGAAGCGGAACGTACATCAATTGCTTTTTGTTTTCCTCATTTTGAGATCGGGTGTAGGAATATCCCATGTTGGCATTTAGTTCGTTTTCACCTATTTTTCGGGAATAATCGAGTCTGTTTTCCAGTCCGTAGGAAGTTACATGATCGGTGTTAAATGCCGACCAGTAACCTTTCGATGTAGGAAGCCAACGAATCATATTTTCAATTTTCATGTAATAAGGAACGATGGAAAATTTAAAATCCGAAAAATGTATTTCGTTGTTCATTTCCCATTGCGTGGAAATTTCCGGTTCCAAATTCATATTTCCGCCCGGCTGCCAATATAAATCGTTGAAAGTAGGATATCGGAAGTTTTTGGAAAAATTAAACCCAACGGTATAAAACTCTGAAGTTTTCCATTTTCCCGCCAAAGAATAAAGCACAGGAGAAGTGATTTTCTCCACAAAATCTTTTTTAATTCCGCCCTCAAAAAATAAATTTTCAAGAGGAGAATAATGCAATAATCCGGCGATAGACAAAGCATTTCTTTCGATTTTTGAAATTCCCGATTGGTAACCTTCGCCTGTATTTTTTCTGTATTCTCCAATGAAATCCAACTTCCATTTGGGGGAGATTTCATAATTGAAATTGTCTTTTATAATATAATCTCTTCCTTTTCCACCGGAGGTTTTTGGCTTTTGAATATCTTCAAAATAAGAAAAGTTTTCTTCTGTAAAAGCAACTTTTAAAGAATTGTTCCACTTTTTTTGTTTCCAATCCCAGGCGACCAAATTGTAAATGTTTTCCGTTTTATATTGAGAAGGAATTTGCGAAGAAGTAAAAATAGGATAATGTTGCAAACCATCCTGAAATTCGGTAATCCAAGAAACTGTGTGATGAGAATTCAGGCGATAAGCCGTGGAAAAATTAAATCCTGTATGTTGGTATTTTCCATTTTGGTTAAAATAATTTTTCTCGGGTACTTTATAATCGTTTTTACTGGAAGAATAATCGGCGGAAAATTTAAAACTAAATTTCGAATCGCTGTAAGAGGTTTTTAACAAATGATGAAAAGTTTCGTAAGAACCGCCATTTAGAAGAATTTCTCCCCGAAAACCTTTATTAAAAGTCAATTCATTATTTAAATGAATGCTTCCGCCAATGGCACCACTTCCGTAAATTACACTTCCGCCGCCGGCTTTAAAATCCATTTCATCGGCAGTTAAATACCCAATATTATTGATATCTCCTTGTCCCAAAAATGCAGAATTGATGTTAATTCCGTTCCATACAAAAGCGGTTTGCTGAGCGGTGGTTCCGCGAAATGCAGGTGAAGAAGTTCCACCTCTGCCGTTTTCTTTGATATAAACAGGAGATTGAAATCTTAAAACTTCAGATAAATTGGTGGTGTTTTTTCGAAGATCTTTCGGTGATAATTGAACTACATTTTGAAATTGCGCCGCTTCCCGAATATGAGTGTCGAAAATATAGAGGGTATCGATTACAGTATCTTCCGTTTGCGCGCCGGCGTTATTTGCCAACGAAACAAGCAATACGCTTGTAAAAAGTGTTTTCAGTATTTTCATAATTTTACTTTTCCACCGAAAGTGATTATTCAATTTTAAGGCAGGTCTCCTGGCTTTCACTTTTCTGCGCCTTCCCATTACAGTGGCTATTTGCAGAAAAATTCATGTGATTTACAGTTGCGGGGACAGCTTTGGTATTGCACCAAATTCCCTTTTCATCGGAATTATCCGAACCTTAAATATTTGTGCAAATATAAGATTTATACAAATGGATTTGCAAAGAATGCGATTATAAATAATTTTTATCGAAAGAAAAAGGTAGCAAATCTTTTATGCTGGCACATTTTACAGTTTTTCCATTGGTGGCGGCAAAGAAGAATTCAATAGGATATTCTTGTTTGGATTCGTATTCTAAAATCGATTGTCGGCATGCTCCACAAGGCGCAGCCGGAGATTCGGATATACCTTCATTAGGTCCGCCCACAACAAACATTTTTTTTATTTTTAAGTTGGGACGATTGGCGCCTGCCCAAAATATGGCGGTTCTTTCGGCACACAGACCGGAAGGATAAGCTGCATTTTCCTGATTGCTTCCCGTAATGATTTCTCCATTTTCCAGTAAAATTGCACAGCCTACCAAATAATGACTGTAAGGCGCATAAGCGTTTTTTCTGATTTCCAAAGCCGCTTCGTAAAGCTTTTTATCTTCTGCATTCAGTTCTTGAATGTTTTTATAAACCTCGAAATTTATTTTTAATTCTTTACTCATTTTTTAAAATAGGGGAGTAAATTTAGGAATAAATATTGAAATTTTTGCGGTGCTTGAGAATTGTTTGTAAACCTCATGTTATTAGATATTTCAACACCTGTCAGGTTTCAAAAACCTGACAGGTGTGTAAATAATTAAAACTGAAATTATAATTGGTTTTATATAAAGTTCAATCAGGGCTGTTCAGCTCCGCTTTTGAATACTTTGTTGTATGCTCTTTTTTGTTAATATTTAAGATTCGTTAGACTTTAAAAATATTTTTGACAATTCTGTTTTTAAAGCATCTCCCCTTAAGTCTTTAGCAATAACTACTCCGTTAGGATCAATTAGAAAATTTGCTGGAATTGATGTTATACCATATTTCAGATAAACGTCTCCCTTATCTCCTTTTAAATCGGATACTTGTGCCCAAACAAGTTTGTCTTTGGCTATTGCCCTTATCCACCTTCCTCTGTCTGTGTCAATTGAAACACTTAGAATTGTGAAATTTTTATTCTTGTAGTTATCGTAAATGGTAATTAGATTTGGATGTTCTTCACGGCATGGTCCACACCATGAAGCCCAAAAGTCTAATAGAACGTATTTTCCTTTCAAAGACGACAGATTGATAGTTTGGTCGTTAGTGTCTTTCATGGAAAAATCGATTGATTTCATTCCTATCATTACTTGGCGTTTCTTCTCAATTCTTTCACTAATAATATCGCCTTGTGGGGTTTGTTTTAAGTCTTCAGCAAGGTGATTATATATTGATGCTACTTTATCAATATAAGTGTTAATCCGAGATCTATTATAAAGTATATCTAAACTAACGTATGAATTAGGGTGTTTTTCTGCAAACGCTAATTCAATATCTACTATGTTATAAAAAATGTTTTCGAGTTCTTTTTTGTTGTAATTTACTAATGCAGTATCGCTTTTTTCCTCTTTTGTGAAATAGTCGGGATCTTTAATTTCACTTCTTTTTTTAATCAGATCTGCAAGTTGATTTCGTAATAATTGCAGTGTGTCATTTAATTTTGTTCCGCTGATAATTGCTTCTGTTAGATTGTTTGAACTGTTAATATTGATTATACCTTGTTCTAAATATATCTCAACACTTTCTGTAATCATATTTACCCGTTCAGGATTTTCATTACGGTAAATACTTGCTTTAACGGGCTCTTTAATGGAACCATTGAAAGTAAATTTACCGTCGGCTACTGTTGTACTATCTAAAATATATTTTCCAGCATCTTTGTAGGAAAGGTATATAGTATCACCGTTGTGTATTTTCTCACCCATGCCGATAATTGTAAAATTTGTTTGTCCGTAACCTAATGTGAAACCTAAAAGAACCAGGCAAAAAATAAAAACTTTATATATTGTCATGTCTATGTTGTTTTGAGTCTTTCTTAGAGTTGCTTCTAAATTAAATAGTTGCGTAAATATAAGATTTATATCAAAATTTGCAAAGAATACGGTTGCAAGTAATTTTTATCGAAAGAAAAAGTAGCAAAGAAGAATTCAACAGGATATTCTTATTTGGATTTGGTTTTAAAATCGATTGCCGCTTGCCTCAAAAATGGTGATTTATTCGGCGTATAAACCGGAAGGAAAAGTGGTATAAAAAATCCCCCTAAAACAAGTTTCTTGGAAAGTTTCTTTTTATTAGGTTTTTTCAAAACCAACACCTGTCAGGTTTTAGAAACCTGACAGGTGTTTTTAATATTACAAGCTAAAATTGTAAAATTTAACCAAGCTGTACGAATAAATCTTCTTAAAAAAACAGTTTCTTGGAGAGCTTCTTTTTATTATAGGCTTTTCAGGACTAATACCTGTCAGGTTTTTAAAACCTGACAGGTATTTAAATATTAAAAATTGAAAAGAAAAAATTTAATACTTCACTAAAAAATTAGTTGTATAATTAAAAAGAAATTTTATCTTTGTAAAACTAAATGTTTAGTTATATAAAATTTTATTATGGAAAATAAGACTTTAACTAAAGCAGAAGAGCAGGTAATGCAATATTTGTGGGAATTGAAAAAAGGTTTCCTGAAGGATGTTTTGCAACAATTTCCCGAGCCCAAACCTCACTCCAATACAGTAGCCACTTTATTGAAAATATTAATAGAAAAAGGCTTTGTAGATTACGTAGTTCACGGAAGACAGCATGAATATTATCCCAAAATTTCCAAAGCTGTGTACAGTAAAAAATCCTTCAAAGGATTGATAAAAAACTATTTCGATGGATCTTACAGAAATGCAGTTTCGTTTTTGGTAGAAAAAAATGAAATAAGCGTGGAAGATTTAGAAATGCTTTTAAAAGAATTAAAAGAAAAAGACTGATGGAAACGCTTATATATTTAGGAAAAATGATTGTTTGTTCCGCCGTGATGATGGGATATTATCATTTATTTTTAAAAGACAAAACCTTTCACCACTACAATCGGTTTTATTTGCTGGCAACTATTTTTATCAGCATTCTTTTGCCAATGTTGAAGGTAAATCATTTTACCATAGCTACCGAAAATCGCTGGTGGTTATTGATGAATAATTTCCCAACACAAACGATAGATTCTCCGCAAAAATTCCAATGGTTATTGTTAGGAAAATACGTTTTAATGGCGATTTCGGTAGTTTTGATTTTAAAATTATTTTTAGGCATTTCCCGAATTTATCGCATGAAGAAAACCTTCGAAAAAGAAACTTGGAAGGGAATTCATTTTTACAATACCGATTTGAGCGATGCTCCTTTTTCTTTTTTCAAAAATCTGTTTTGGAAGAAATCGATAGCGCTGGATTCCGATTTGGGCAAGCAAATTTTAAAACACGAAATGGTGCATATTGAGCAAAAACATACTTGGGACAAAATTTTGGTAGAACTTTTCCGAGCGGTGTTTTGGTTCAATCCTGTTTTTTATTTCATACAAAAAGAACTCTACCTTATTCATGAATATTTGGCCGATGCAAAAGCCGTGAAAAATAAAGATCCCAAACGATTTGCCGAGATGATTTTATCTCAAAATTTTGCAGGTTCAACTTTGCCGGCAACAAGTCCTTTTCTGTCATCTAACCTTAAAAAAAGATTAAAAATGTTGAAAAATCCTAAAAAAACAAAATACAGTTATATCCGGCGTTTGATGGCTTTGCCCATTTTATTTCTCATCGGATTTGTTTATTTGGTCAATGCCAAAAACAAAGAAATTGCCAAAACCAATGCGCAACTGAACAAGATGGTTCAGGCTTCCATTCAGCAGGATACTTTGGTAAAACCCACTTTTAAATCGGAAATTGATTTCGATTCTGCACCTTTTTTAACTCAAATAGAAAAAGCAGATGCCAACAGTATTTTTAAAATCAATGGAAAAGCTGTAACCAAAAGCGATTTCATCGATTTTTATCAAACCGAAAAAAACGCAAAATATGCCATAAGTTCGGTTTTAAATCAAAAAACCAGCAAAAAATTCGAGGCTTTTGATGGAAATTATAAAGGAAAATTGCCCGAAAGCATTCTTCCTGAAAAAGCTCTGGCAGCCGATTCTGAAAACCATAAAAATGAAATTGAAAATGCGGTGCAGGATATTTTTAAATTTAAAGAAATGTTGCACGATCCTGAATTTATAAAAGAAATGTCCGGTTTTGGGAACGATACTATTGCGATGAAAAAGTATTTTAATTCATCGGAATTTAAAGCTCAATTGGAGGACATGAAAAAATCTGCCGAAGTTTTAAAGAAATATTACGATTCTCCTGAATTTCAGCGCCAAATAGAAAACACGAAAAAAGAAGCAGAAAGGTTAGCAAAAAAATACAATTCTCCCGAATACAAGGCTAAAATAGAGGAAATAAGGAAAAAAGCAGAGGAGGCTGCAAAAAAATACAATTCTCCCGAGTTTAAAGCACAAATTGAAAACATAAAAAGAGAATCTAAAGAATTGGCAAAATATTACCAATCCGATGCATTTAAAAATTCGCTTAACCAATTGCGCTCATCGGCCAGAATAAAAGCAGTAAATCAGAATAAATTAATAGAAGAACTGAAAAAAGATTTACAGGAAAAAGGCATGAAGGAAAGCGATATTCAGGAAATTTTGGAGAAAACAAAAAAGAACATGAATTTGCCCAATGCTTTTTTAATGCTTAACGGAAAAGCAACTTTTAATAATTCCAACCCAAAATCTTTCAGTCTTACAAACACAAATCCCCAAGATATAGATGTTTACGTCGATGGAATAAAAACAGAGATGAGTTTATTAGACGATTTATCTCCGGAGGATATTGAATTTATTAGGGTTACTAAAAAAGAAGGGAAAGGAAAAATTGATATTCATACCAAATAAATTATGAGAAATACAATGAAAAAAGCATTTGTTATTTGCGGAACATTTTTAAGCTTGTTTTTATTTTCGCAGAACCAGAAATTCAGTTACGAGTACACTTTTGTTACAGATTCCACACAAATGAATCATCCGAAAAAAGAACTTACCATTTTGGAAGTGACTCCCGAAGGATCTTTGTTTTACAGTCGTGAAGTTTATGAAAGCGATTCTATTATGAAGGTAAATTTAGAAAGACAGCTGAAAGCCACGGGTTCAATCAATATTGTATCGGGTATGAAGAAAGGCACTTTTAGAGATATAATTTCAAAAAATTATCAAGAAAATCAAATTTATCAACAAACCAATGTGGGCGGAGAAGCTTTAAAAGTTCTCGATCAGCGACCAATGGAATGGACGGTTTTGAGCGATAAAAATAAAATTGGCGAATGGGAAGTTCAAAAAGCCGAAACCGAATTTGCCGGAAGAAAATGGACAGCCTGGTTCGATCCGGAAATTCCTATTCAAGACGGACCCTATAAATTTCGTGGTTTGCCGGGTTTAATTGTGAAAATAGAAGATGCCACACATTCCCATATTTTCGAGTTGAAAGGAATTTCTTCTTTAGAAAATCCTTATGAAGAAAATTCCGCTTTTCAACCTAAATATACAGAAGTTTCTTATCCGCAATATGAAAAACTTTATAAAGCCTACCGCCAAGATCCTGTAAAAAGATTACGATCTATGGTATCAGAAGGTTCCATTAAAAGTATTCGGGATGCACAGGGAAATCCCATCAATCCATCGAAAATGTTAAGAGACAGAGAAAAATCCGCAAAAGAGAATTTAAAAAAAGAAAACAACCTTTTGGAATTAAATTTATTGAAATAATAAAAAAACAAAAGCCTATCATTATAATCCATTGAAGGGCGGGCGATTTTCGCCCGCCCTTCAAATATTTTAATATAAATTTTAAAAGGCACATTCAATATGTGCTTTTTTACGTTTTAAATTATTTAAATTTACCCAATCATATTTTAAATTATAAAATTCTCATTATGAAGTTTTTAAAATACACTTTTTTATTGGCTCTTTATTTAGCATTGCATTCCTGCAAAAATTCTCAAGTCGATTTGTTGGTTACCAACGCGAAAATTTACACCGTAAATCAAGATTTTTCCGTGGCAGAAGCCATGGCAATAAAAGACGGTAAAATACTGGAAATAGGAAACTCTCAAGCTCTGCAAAAAAAGTATAAAGCCAAAGAAACCCTCCATGCAGAAGGAAAATACATTTATCCCGGATTTATAGATGCACATACCCATTTTTTGCGTTATGGACTTACATTGCAACAAGCAGATTTAGTAGGAACCCAAAGCTGGGAAGAAGTAGTACAGCGAGTGGAAGATTTTGCTCAAAATCACACCGAAGGTTGGTTGGTAGGAATGGGATGGAACCAAAATGCGTGGGAAAATAAAGACTTCCCCGATAATCAACTTTTAAACGAAAAATTCCCCGATCGTCCTGTAATGTTAGGAAGAATAGACGGCCATGCACTCATTGCCAATCAAAAAGCTTTGGATATGGCAGGAATTACCTCCGATACCAAAATAGAAGGCGGGTCGGTGGTTTTAAAAAATGGAAAAACCACGGGAGTACTTATAGACAATGCGATGAAAATTCTCCGCAGCGCCGTTCCGGAACCGGATGCAGAGTTGGCTTCTAAAGCTTTGTTGGAAGCACAAAAAAAATGTTTTGCAGTAGGACTTACCAGTGTACACGATGCCGGAAGCGAACCTCGGGATGTGGAATTGATGGACAGTTTGCAAAAATCGGGAAAACTGAAAATGAATATTTATGCCCTCATTCGCGAAAGTTCCGAAAGTGTTCGCTGGCTTTTTGAGCGAGGTAAAATTAAAACCGAAAGATTAGAAGTGAGAGGTTTTAAAGCTCTTTCCGATGGCGCTTTAGGAAGTAGGGGAGCTTGCCTTTTGATGCCTTATAGCGACCAACCCGATTGGAATGGATTTTTACTTAATTCTCCCGAACATTTCGATTCTCTTGCTAAGGCTGTTCGTCAGCACGATATGCAATTGGCAACCCACGCCATAGGAGATTCTGCCAATCGCACGATTTTAAAAATTTATGCAAAATATCTTAAAGGTGAAAACGATTTACGTTGGCGTATAGAACACGCGCAGATTGTGAACGAAAACGATTTTCATTACTTTAAAGAAAACCAAATAGTGCCTTCCGTGCAGCCGACTCATGCTACTTCGGATATGTATTGGGCTATCGACAGAGTAGGAAAGGAGCGGCTTAAAAATGCTTATGCCAACAAAAAACTTCTCAATGAAAACTCATGGATTTCCTTGGGAACAGATTTTCCGATAGAAGATATTTCTCCTTTAAAAACTTTCTATGCAGCGGTTTTTCGGCAAGATGCGTCGGGATTCCCACAAGGTGGATTTCAGATGGAAAATGCTTTATCTCGCGAAGAAGCACTTAGAGGAATGACGATTTGGGCAGCCAAATCCGCTTTTCAGGAAAAGGAAAAAGGAAGTTTGGAAGCAGGAAAATCCGCCGATTTTATTCTGTTGGATAAAGATATTATGGAGGCTCCCGAAAAGGAAATTTTAACCACAAAAGTTCTTAAAACTTATATCAACGGGGAAAGGGTTTATTAAAATGAAAACTTTAGTTACATATTTCACTTTAATAGTTTTCCTATTTAGCGGTTGTTCTTCTTGGCAAGACAGAAAAATAGAAAAAACGGTAAATCAATTTTGGAATGCAGTTGAAGATAAAAACATTGACGGTTGTATTGATTTATTTCATGAAGGAAAATCTTACTCAAGTGGAATTCATATGCAAGTTGATTTCTTAAATAAGAACTATGATAAGTTTAATTCCTATGCCCATTTCAAGGAAAATATAATTGTAAAAGACACTACTTATATTGGAATTAAAAGCAAATATGTGCAATATAAAATTCCGGCAAAATTCGGCACATCGAATAAAGATTTAACAATCACATTTTTGTTTTATAAACCTTTGGGTGGAAATAAAATTATTAATACTTTCTTTTTAAGTAGAAACTTTGCTGATTGGAGAAAATGAACAAAAGAGAAATATTATCATTTTCTTTTTTTAAAAGAATAAAAATCTCATTAACCATAATTTTAAAGACCATAAAAAACAATCGATTTTATGTTTTCAAAAGAAACCTACCAAAAAAGAAGACTTTATTTAAAACAAAATATTTCCGATGGAATTCTATTATTTCTGGGCAACATCGAAAATCCCATGAATTTTGAAGACAATCCTTATCCGTTTCGGCAAGACAGTAATTTTTTATATTTCTTCGGAATTCAGGAACCCAAATTGGCTGCAATTATCGATTTAGACGAAGATAAAACCATCGTTTTTGGAGATGAACTTTCCATTGACGAAATCGTTTGGATGGGGCAACAAGAAACCATTCAATCCAAAGCAGAAAAAAGCGGAGTAGAAAATACACAACCCATCAATTCACTTTTTAAATACATTGAAAAAGCAAAAGAAAACGGACGGAAAATTCACTATTTGCCGCCTTATCAATCGGTAAATAAAATTCTTCTCAGTAGATTATTAAATCTGCCTATCGACCATCTTCAACCCTCTGTAGATTTTATTAAAAGTGTGGTTTCTCTTCGCGAAATAAAAGAAGATCAGGAGATTTTAGAAATTGAAAAAGCCGTTAATATTTCCAACGAAATGCATTTGCTTACCATGCGACTGGCAAAACCCGGAGTAAAGGAATTCGAGCTTGTGAGCGCCATTCAAAAATTGGCAGCCGATGAAAATGCCGGTTTTTCTTATCCTCCGATTATGACGATCAACGGACAAATTTTGCACAATCATTATCGCATGAACACGCTTAAAAGCGGAGAAATGCTCCTCAACGATTCGGGAGTGGAAACCGCCATGGGATATGCAGGAGATATTACACGGACACTTCCGGTGGATAAAAAATTTACCCCTCGCCAACGGGATGTGTATCATATTGTTTTAAAAGCTTTTGAAGATGCCCAAAGTATTATGAAACCGGGATTAAACTACAAAGAAGTTCATCGGCGGGCAGCTTTAACTTTGGTGGAAGGATGCATCGATTTAGGATTGTTAAAAGGAAATGCGGAAGAAGCAGTTGCACAAAATGTTCACACTTTGTTTTTCCAATGTGGCGTGGGGCATATGATGGGATTGGATGTTCACGATATGGAAGATCTCGGCGAGCAATATGTGGGATATACTTCGGAAGATCCTAAGGATACAAAAACTTTCGGTTGGAAATCTCTTCGGCTGGGAAAACCTCTGAAAAAAGGTTTTGTACTTACCGTAGAACCAGGAATTTACATTATTCCGGAATTGATTGATATTTGGCAAAAAGAAAATAAATTAGCCCATTTTATTAATTACGATAAAGTAAATGAATACCGCAATTTCGGAGGAATACGAATTGAAGACAATTTTTTAATTACCGAAAACGGTTATCGACTTCTCGGAAACGGACTGATAAAAACGGCAGAAGACATCGAAAATTATAAGTCAGAATATTTATAAACGTAATTTTTACATAGTATTAAAAAATATCCATATTTGAGATTTAACAAACTTTAACGCACTTTTTTAAAGATAGGAATTTAACATTTTCAATTTACCTGCATCTTAATAATAGAAATCAATTAAAATTATAAATATGAAAAGATTATTTTTAAGTGCAGTGTTTGTAGCAAGTGTAAGTTTTATGTCGGCGCAAGAAACCACAAAAGACCAAATGCCGGCTAAAAAAGAATGGAAACAACGCGCTAAAGAAATGCAACAAAAGCGTTGGGACAACATGAAAAAAGAGTTGGGCTTAACCGCAGAACAAGAAACGCAAATAAAAGCCATGAATCGAAAAAACATGGAAGACATGAAAGCCAACCAACTTGCCCGAAGAAAGGAATTGAAGGAAAGACGCCAAGCTTGGATGAAGAAAAATGATGATCAGATGAAAAGCATTTTAACTTCCGATCAATACACCAAATGGCAAGAAATGAAGCAGAAAAAATCAAAAATGAGAAAAGACAAAGCTGCCAAATGGAACAAAAGAGCGAAAATGAGTTCTGCTAATAAATAGAATTATTTTATTTAAAATGTGCTGCCCCGTTCGGGGCAGCACATTTTTTATAACACAAATCGAGCAGAATTACTTCCATTCAATTTTACGAGAAATAAACATAATAATTCCCAAAATAGCGAATAATCCTATACTTCCCACCAATAAAGCATAATTTTCGAGTTGTATAATAGTATAGATAAAAACATAAAGAACAGCAAGAGAAATACCTACAAACAGAGCAAATTTTTTCTTTTTCACCACAGAAATAGAATAAAGCGAAATCATTCCTATAACAGAAATTCCAGAAATAAGATAAGCAATGAGAAAATTACTATGTTCCGAAATGGAAATTAGCAAAGTGTAAAACATAACCAAAGCCAAACCAATTAACAAATACTGAAACGGATGAATATTGGTTTTGGTAACCGCCTGAATCAGGAAGAAAAATAAAAATGTAAACGCAATAACCAAATAACCATATTTTGCAGAACGTTCGCTTTTTTGATATTCATCCACAGGAACCAACAAATTTACACCAAATGAATATTCACTCAAGTTGGGTAAAATTTCAAAAAAACTTTGCGAAAAAGGTCGGTTGTAATAAAGAATATCCCAATTCGCATCAAAACCATTTTCGGTTACTTTGTCCGTTTCATTTTTCGGAAGGTATTCGCCCACAAAACTCGGAGAATTCCAATTCGATTTCATGTTGAGTTTGGTTTCTTTGGCAATCGGAATTAGGCTGAAACGCTCACTTCCGTTTAAATCGATCTGAAATTGAAAATCAAGAGAATTCAATTCTTTAAAATTAAAATAGCCACTTTGCAACGAATGCAAATTTTTGGAATTCTCATTTTGAATGGCAAATTTTGGAGAAAGCGAAAAAGTTTGAGAACCAATTTTAAAAGAGAGATTATTTTTAATCCCCTTTAAATTCGAAGTTTGAATCACAATCGAGGCTTTTTCCCACTGTACATCTTCTTCTTTTATATCTTCCGCCCTAAAATCGGGTTTTGCCAATTTTCCATTCATCACAAGAGAACTTTCATAAACGGCAGATTTGTAAATACTTCGCTGAAGTGTTTTTACATCTAAATTTGCTTTTGCATCGATTTCATCAGGAGAAAAATAAGCATAAGCCGTGGACAATTGCGTGGTTGTTTTAACTTGTTTTGAATTTGGATCGGTGTAATCCGAAACTGTTCTTTTGGTATAAGGAATTTTAATAAACGGTCCGGCAATAATGTGTTCTTTTCCCCATTTTTCATTGATTTCGGAAATAACTTCCTGCTGTCTGTCGGCTCTTTCGCCGATTAAACTTTGCACATAAGTAAGCGGAATCAGCAAAATAAGAATTAAAAACCCTACAACTGCCATTTTTATGGTTAAAGATTTATTTAACCAATTGAAAAAACTGTTTTGCTGGGGTTGAATTTCATTTTCCATAAATTTTGATTTTAAATTGAAGTATTAATGAATAAAAGCGATGATATAATTTAGTTTGTACGGTATTTGATTTTTAAATTTAAAGAACTTTGAAATTCAAAGTATCATTATAAAAATTTTTAGCTTCCGGCGATGGGTGAATTGAAAATTCCAACTGCTAATTCGGCCCAAATCAAGAGAAACAGCATCAAAGAAATTCCGCATAAAACAAGCCTTTGACGTGTTGTTTTGAATTTCTGTAAAATTAATTCGCAGATGATTCCGGTTCCGAAAAGTAGAATTCCCATAATTATAAAATCAAAGAAACTCCAGTTGATTTCGTTGGTGAATTGCATCGCAACCAAAGGAATAAATAATAAAATTGTTGCGCCCAACAAAATGAATTTCAGTCGTTTGCTTTTTTGAATGTTTTTAAATGTGTCCATAATTTTGATGATTTAGTGTTTATGATGTTATGTTAACTTGAAACCTTAAACTTTAAACCTGAAACAAATCATCCACCCAACAACTTTTCAAGTGCCATCAAATGTTGCTGAAAAGCTTCGCGACCTTTTTGCGTTACCCGATAAGAAGTTCTCGGTTTTTTGCCGACAAATTCCTTTTTGATTTCGATGTATTCCGCCTTTTCCAATGCCGAAGAATGGCTCGCCAAATTGCCGTCTGTAACGCTGAGCAATTCTTTCATTTCGGTAAAATCCACCCAATCATTGACTATGAGCACAGACATCAGCCCGAGCCGCACGCGGTTTTCAAAATTCTTATTTAGTCCTTCAATGATGCTCATTTTATTTGTATCTCTTTTGCATCAAAATTCCATAAATGATGTGTAAAACCCCAAATCCAATCGACCAAAAATACAAACCGTATCCGATGAAAAACAAGGAAATTAAACCCAATCCGATTTCACAAAGCGCGAGTGAATGGAATTCTTTCAGCGTGTATTTGCTTCCGTTCAAAAGCGCAAATCCATAGAAAATCAACATTGCGGGTGCGATGAGTCCGGCGTTTCCGTAATACAAAAGTGCAAGGCAGAATATTCCACCGGCTGCGAGTGGAATTGCGACTTGCACAAATAATCTTCGGGTTGTGGAATTCCATAATTTAACGCCCTGAACTTTGGCTTTTATGGACGAATGGTAAAATGCCGTTCCGGCAGAAAGCAGAATAACAATTATTGCAATGAAAGTCAGAAGCAAATTTTTCTCGGAAAATAAGTCCGACAAACCATTGTCGTAATTGTAATTTACAACTCTTCCCGAACCGTAAGTTTCAACATCGGCGGGAATGTTTTCCAGAAAATTCATTTTGAAAATCACATAATAAGCTGCCAATGCACCTAGAAGCGAATAAATTCCTGCCATAATTCCCGTCCAGCCGCTGAGCGACATAAAACGAGTGCTTCGTTCCATCAAAGAACGGATTTCTTTTAATTGATCGTGTGGATTTTCATTCATTTTTAAAGAACTTTGAAATGCAAAGTAAAATTAAAAAAATCATTTCACCAAATTAAATTTTGATTTTTTATTTCTTTATAGAATTTAATTTATTCGAGTTGCCCCAATTTTATCTTTAGAAATAGAAAAAAATCAATTTGTTTAAATAATTATAATGAATGATTTTTTCTAATTCATCTTTTTTGCATCTGCTACAAATTGTGCCAAACCACTATCGGTAAGAGGGTGATTTAAAAGTCGCAAAATAGAATCTAAAGGAGAGGTGATAACATCTGCTCCTATTTTTGAGCATTCTATAATATGCATAGGACTGCGAATAGATGCGGCTAAAATTTCGGTATCGTAAATATAATTGTCGTAAATCAATCGAATATCTTCTACTAATTTCAATCCATCGGAAGAAATATCGTCTAATCTTCCCAAAAACGGAGAAACATAATTAGCGCCTGCTTTGGCTGCCAAAAGTGCTTGTCCTGCGGAAAATATTAAAGTACAATTGGTTTTTATTCCTTTGTTGGAAAAATATTTCAAAGCTTTTACACCATCTTTTATCATAGGGATTTTCACCACAATATTGGGATGAATGCTAGCAAGTTCTTCTCCTTCCTTAATCATTTCTTCATAAGTAGTGGAAAAAACTTCTGCCGAGATATCGCCATCTACAATTTCGCAAATGGTTTTGTAGTGCTCTTTTATAGCTTTTTCGCCGCTAATTCCTTCTTTGGCCATCAGCGAAGGATTGGTAGTTACACCATCTAAAATACCCAAACTTTGGGCTTCTTTAATTTGCTCAAGATTGGCAGTATCGATAAAAAATTTCATTGGATTGGTTTATTTTGTTTGTTGCACAAAGATAATTAAAAACCATGAGGGGATAAAAATTCCAAACTATTTTCTTATATTGTAAAGTCTTTTTTTCAGAAAGATTATAAATTTAAAAAAATAAAACCTATGAATATCCTGTTAGGATCTACCTCAACCTTATTTGGTGGGGAATATTTAGATTATTTAAAAGATGAAATTGCCTCGCTTTTCGAAGGTATAAACGAAATCGTTTTCATTCCATACGCAAGAGCAAGTGGCAAAACTCATGATGAATATACAATAAATGTCAAAAACTTTTTCTCGAAAATAAACATTCGGGTAAAAGGTTTGCACGAATTCGATGATCCTATAGAAGCCATTCATCAAGCGAAAGGTTATTATACAGGAGGCGGAAATACATTTTTATTAGTAAAAGCTTTGCATGAAAAAGGCTTAATGGAAGTTTTAAAAGAAAACATAGAAAGCGGAAAACCTTATTTAGGATGTAGTGCAGGAAGTAATATTGCCGGAGTAAGCATGAAAACTACCAATGATATGCCCATAGTTGAGCCTCTCAGTTTTAGTTGCATGGAATTGGTTCCTTTTAATATCAATCCGCATTATATGGATCCGCACCCTGAATTGCGACACAATGGAGAAACAAGAGAAACGCGTATTTTGGAGTTTCTAACCCAGAATGATACCACAGTTATCGGGCTTAGAGAAGGAAATTGGATAAGAAGAATTGACGATAAAATAACTACTGAAGGGCAGAAACTTACGCGAATTTTTATTAAAAATCGCGAACCTTTTGAACTGGAACCGGGAGCTTCCCTCGATTTTTTGAATTTTTAAATGAAAAGAAATGTAGAAGAAATATTTATTCCTCCTCAAAATATTTTTTCATAAAATCCATTAACCATTCGGGGCAAGAAACAATTTTGTTCCTTTTGGCATCTAGAAAAAATAGAATAGTGGAAGCGGTAGTGATTTTTTCGCCCGCTTCATTATATATTTCATAATCGAAAACAATCCTCACGCCGGGTTTTTCTTTTACGGAAGTTTTTATGGTAAGAAGTTCATCGTATTTTCCGGGTTTTAAATATTTGATTTTATATTCAGAAACAGGTAACCAGATTCCGCGATTTTCTATTTCGTCGTAAGAAATGCCTATTTGCCGAAAAAGTTCCACGCGGGCAACTTCCAAATAAGCCGCATAATTGCCGTAATAAACGTATTTCATGGGATCTGTTTCCGCGTATCTTACTCTGAGTGTGTGTGTTGTACTAATCATTTAACAAATTTTATGATACTTACAAATATATTTTTAAATAAACAATAGTCAAATATTTTTTTTTGAAAAATAGATTTTACATATTTGTAATCCCACAAAAATTACTAAAACTTGTAACTATTTTATGGATGTAAATATCACTACAATTTGGGATAATTGCCTCTGCTTCATGCGAGATAACCTCAGTTCAATTGAAGAAAAAGAAGGAGTATCTTCTTTGGACGATTCTTTTGATCTGTTGTTTTCAAAGGTAAAACCCATTTCGTTGGTAGATAAAAATCTTACTTTACAAGTTCCCAGTGATTTTTATAGAGAATATATAGAAGATAATTATTTATCATTGCTTTCGGCAGCTCTGAAAAAAAATATCGGAAAAGGAGTTAAACTATGGTATTCCGTAATGGAAAATAAGCCCGCCAATAAAACTACAAAACCCGAAACTGTAGAAATAAAAGGACTTACCATGCAAACTCCCAAGCCTCAACAAGTGAGAAATCCTGCCTTTACGCAGGATTTGGTAAATCCCTTTGCTGTTCCCGGAATTAAGAAAATAAACATCGACAGTCAGCTTAATCCTAATCTAACTTTCGATAATTTTGTAGAAGGAGAATGCAATAAATTTGCCGCTACAGTTGCCAAAACCATTGCCAAACGCCCGGGTGCCACTTCATTCAATCCATTATTTATTCATGGAGGAGTAGGCGTGGGAAAAACACATTTGGCACACGCCATTGGTCTTGAAATTAAAAATCAGTTTCCCGATAAAGTAGTATTGTACATTTCTTCCGAGAAGTTTATTCAGCAATTTGTATCGGCAGCTCGGGCAAAAAACAAAACCAATTTTGCCAATTTCTACCAAATGATCGATTGTTGGATTATTGATGATGTGCAATTTTTATCCAGCAAGAAAGCAACGCAAGATATGTTCTTCCATTTATTCGATTTCTTGCACCAAAACGGAAAACAAATTGTTTTAACTTCCGATAAAGCACCGGCAGATATTCAGGATATTCAGGAAAGAATTGTTTCTCGTTTCAAATGGGGGCTTTCTGCCGAAATAAAATCGCCGGATTTTGTTACGCGCAAAAAAATCATTTTAAACAAACTTCATCGCGACGGGATTGTTTTAAGTGAAGAATTGGTAGATTATTTGGCTACGGAAGTTCACTCCAACGTTCGGGAACTTATAGGAATCATTAATTCGGTTATTGCACATTCCATGATTTTAAAATCCGAATTGACCATTGATTTGTTAAAAGAAACCATTGGTAAAATCGCCGATAATCAAAAGAAAATTATCAATATTTCTTATATTCAGGAAGTGATTTGCAAGTATTTTGGCATTCAGAAAGATCAGCTTTTATCCAAAACCCGAAAGAGAGATATTGCAATGCCCAGACAATTGGCAATGTATTTTTCCAAAGAATTAACCAATTCTACATTTACAAAAATTGGTGAAGAAATGGGCGGAAAAGACCATTCTACCGTAATGTATGCTTGCGATACAATAAAAGGACAAATAAAAGTGGACAAGCAAATGAAAAAAATAGTTCGAGAATTAAAAGAAAAAATCTTCGAATAAATTTTATTCTTTAAATATCGGTTTTTAAACTTCTCGTTTCTATATCCAATTTATAAAACATTAATTTTTTTGGTATGAAAATTCTTATGGTTTGCTTGGGAAATATTTGTAGATCTCCCATGGCAGAAGGAATTATGAAATCTAAATTACCCGATAATTTCATTGTAGACAGTGCCGGAACCATCTCGCTTCACGAAGGAGAAGCTCCCGATGAAAGAGCCATTCAAACTGCAAAACTTCATGGAATAGATATTTCCCAACAGAAATCGCGACCAATTCAGCCACAAAATTTAGAGGATTTCGATTTTATTTTTTGTATGGACAAAAGCAATCTCAGAAATGTGAAAGCTTTGGCAACATCGGAAAAGCAACTTCAAAAAATATCTTTAATTTTAAATATTTTAGAGGACGAAAATATCACCGAAGTGCCCGATCCTTATTATGGAGGAAGAGAGGGTTTTGAAAAAGTTTATCAAATGCTGAATAAAGCTTGTGATAAATGGGCTGAAAAATTTTTAAAATAAATCGCGATGCTTTATTTAATTCCCGCTTATCTTTCCGAGCAAACTCCCGCCAATGCTTTTCCCATTTATATTTCCGAAATCATAAAATCCATAGATTATTATTTGGTGGAAAATGAAAAAACGGCGCGAAAAGTGATAAAATTTTTTGCACCCGAAAAGAAACAATCGGAACTTAAATTATTTATTTTAAACAAGCACACCAAAACACAGGATTTGCAAGAAGCAAAATCTTTGTTGTTACAAGGGCAGGATTTTGGACTTTTGTCGGAAGCCGGTTTGCCTTGCATCGCCGATCCGGGAAATATTATGGTTTCGTGGGCGCATGAAAATAACATTGCGGTAACTCCATTAATTGGTCCCAGTTCCATTATTTTAGGATTAATTTCCAGCGGATTCAATGGGCAGCAATTTACTTTTCATGGATATTTGCCCATAGATAAAAACGAAAGGAAAAAGGAAATTCAACGTTTGGAAACTTTGGTAAATAAAACGGGTTATTCGCAAATATTTATGGAAACACCTTATCGGAATCATTCTTTGTTCGAGGATTTAATTAAAAATCTTCGTTCGGATACTTTGCTTTGTATCGCTGCAAACATTAATCATCCTACGGAAGAATTTATCCAAACACATTCGCTTCAGGAATGGAAAAAAAGAGGAATTGATTTGCATAAAATTCCGGCAATTTTTATTTTAGGAAAAAATCCACAGTAAAAATGAAAACGCGCTATTTGGTTTATGCATGCATATTGATCATTGTGATTCTGCTTTCCATTTTTATTTTTACTAATGAAAAATACGAAGATTTAGGACCTTATCTTTCGGCGCTTTATCTTATTATGATTGGCGTTTTCATTATCCGAAACCACAATCGGTGGTAATTTTTTACAATGTTCTTTTAAATTCGCTGATAAAGTGGAGTTTTATATTGGGAAATTTTTCCTGCGTCATTGTAATGGTAAAGGAAGAATCCGCCAAAAACACCAATTGATTGTGATTGTCGTGCGCCAAAAATCTTTGTTTCAATTTGGCAAATTCTTTAAATTCCTCCGATTTTTCATCAGCTTCTATCCAGCAAGCTTTGTGAATGTGAATAGGTTCGTAAGAGCATTTAGCGCCATATTCGTGTTCCAAACGATATTGGATAACTTCAAATTGAAGTGCACCCACTGTTCCGATAATTTTTCTGCCATTCAATTCCATGGTAAATAATTGCGCCACACCTTCGTCCATCAATTGTTCTATTCCTTTTGCTAATTGTTTGGCTTTCATAGGATCTTCGTTATTGATGAAGCGGAAATGTTCGGGAGAAAATGCCGGAATTCCCTTAAAATTCAATTCTTCTCCGGAAGTAAGTGTATCGCCGATTCGGAAATTTCCTGTATCGTGAAGACCTACAATATCACCCGGAAAACTTTCTTCCACAATTTGTTTTTTATCGGCGAAAAAAGCATTGGGAGCTGCGAACTTCATCTTTTTGTTTTGCCTTACCAAAAGATAATTTTCGTTTTTCCTGAAAATTCCCGAAACAATTTTTACAAATGCCAGACGATCTCGGTGTTTGGGATCCATATTGGCATGAATTTTAAATACAAATCCTGTAAAATCTTTTTCCTCGGGTTGCACCAAACGAACATCGCTTTCTTTGGGTTGAGGCATCGGTGCAAATTGAACAAATGCATTTAAAAGTTCCTGAACTCCGAAGTTATTGAGCGCCGATCCAAAGAAAACGGGTTGTAAATCTCCGGCGGCATATTTTTCTTGTTCAAATTTTGGATAAACGCCGCTTACCAATTCTATTTCTTCTCTTAAAGTATTGGCAGATTTTTCTCCAATTAATTCGTTTACTTGAGGATCTTCTAAATTCTCAATTTTTATAGCTTCTCCAATTTTTTGTTTTTTAGCCTCTAAAAACAGTTGAATATTACTTTCCCAAATATTATAAATTCCTTTAAATTCGGCTCCCATACCAATAGGCCAAGAAAGCGGAGTAACTTTTAAACCTAATTTTTGTTCCACTTCATCTAACAAATCGAATGCATCGCGACCTTCACGATCGAGCTTGTTGATGAAAATGAGCATGGGAATTTTGCGCATTCTACAAACTTCTACCAATTTTTCAGTTTGTTCTTCCACACCTTTTGCCACGTCTATTACTACAATTACGGAATCTACAGCCGTTAAAGTGCGGTAAGTATCTTCGGCAAAATCTTTGTGCCCGGGAGTATCGAGAATGTTGATTTTATAATCTTTATATTCAAATGCCAAAACGGAAGTTGCCACCGAAATTCCTCTCTGTCTTTCAATTTCCATAAAGTCGGAAGTTGCGCCTTTTTTTATCTTGTTACTTTTTACCGCGCCGGCTTCTTGGATGGCGCCGCCAAATAAAAGTAATTTCTCGGTAAGAGTTGTTTTTCCGGCGTCGGGGTGGGCAATAACGCCAAAGGTTTTCCTCCTTTTTATTTCTTTGAGTAATTGTGAAGACATGCTAAAATTTAGGATTGCAAAAATCGTGATTTTAAATGAAAATTAAAAATTTGATTTTGAACATTTTTCTTTGAAAAATACAGCGGAAAATGGAAAATATCTTTAAAGAAAAGCAAGAGCAAAAAACACTTTTAATTTATATCTTTGCTTTAATTATTTTTACAGGAATGGGAATAAATTTATCCGGAAAAAAAGACACACATACTTTCGATTGGGCTGCGGGATTTTATATGGTAGCAGGGTACTTTACTGCAAGTTTGGCTTTGTTTTTTGTTTCTTATGTTTTGGGTGAAGATTATCCGGAATCTTCTGTTTTTGCTTTAATTAGCTATATTTTTGTATTTCTTGTTTCCATTTTGTTTTACGATTTATTTGTGGTACGACTTAATCATCAAAACTTAAGTTTTAATTTTAAATCGCCTCACATATCAGCTTATGGATTTTTATTTCCCATGATGTTGGGAAGTATGTTTATCTCCGAATTTTTCACCGAATTTATTCCAACCACAGGAAAGTTTTTCCAGCGCTATTATGAAATATTAGAAAAATCTATGGGTGTACTTTTCGACGATCCGGTAACCATGGTTTTTTCGGTAAGCATTTTTGCACCTTTGTTGGAAGAGATTGTTTTCAGAGGAATTATCCAGCGCGGAATGATGAATAAAGGTGTAAAACCTGTAAAAGCCATTGTGATTTCTTCACTTATTTTTGGAATCATCCATGCCAATCCATGGCAATTAGTAGGTGCTTTTATTTTGGGTTTGATGTTGGGATATGCCTATTATAAAACCGGATCCTTGCTGATCGCTATTTTGCTGCATGCTTTTAATAATACGCTAGTTACTCTTTTGATGATGAAATCGAATACAGAAACTTTTACCGAATTTTATCAAACTTCGGAATGGATTATTCTGCTTATGGGAATAGCTTTGGTAGGTGTTTTTGGATATTTATTTAACAAAAGAAAAGCAAACTTAAAAGTTGAAAATGGAAATATTGGTCGCAACGCATAACGAAGGAAAAAAGAAAGAAATACAACAAATTCTTCCAAATTATAAAATCAAATCTCTTACAGATTACAACATTTTCGAAGAGATTATAGAAGACGGAAAAACCTTTGCAGAAAACGCAAAAATAAAAGCCAAATATTGTTTCGAAAAAACAGGAATTCCCAGTTTGGGAGACGATAGCGGTTTGGTAATTCCCGCATTGGGAGGTAAACCGGGAATTTATTCCGCAAGATATGCAGGGGATCATGATTTTAAAGCCAATAACAAAAAGGTTTTAGAAGAATTAAAAACTGTAAACAACCGAAAAGCTTATTTTATCACCGTTCTTTGCTTTTATAAAGATGGAGTGGAAAACTATTTCGAAGGCAGAGTAAACGGCACAATTACTTTTTCGGAAAAAGGCGCAGAAGGTTTTGGCTACGATCCGATTTTTATTCCCGAAAATGAAACCAGAACTTTTGCAGAAATGTCGCCCACAGAAAAGAACCACATCAGTCATAGATTTCGTGCCATTCAAGCGTTTGAAGATTATTTAAAAGCTTAGAAAAGCCGTATCTTTGTAAGAAAGATAAAACATTTTGAGCGCTCAACTAACTATACTTGGCTATAATTCAGCCATTCCCACTGCAAAATCCGCTTCCACAGCACAATATTTAAATATGGACGAACGCCATTTTCTTATCGATTGTGGCGAAGGAACTCAGGTGCAACTACGGAAAGCCAAAATAAAATTCTCGAGGATAGACCATATTTTTATTTCGCATTTACATGGCGATCATTGTTTTGGTTTACCCGGTTTGGTAGCTTCATTTCGGCTTTTGGGACGAGATAAAGATCTACATATTTATGCCCCAAAAGGTATAAAAGAAATGTTGGAAACCATTTTTTCAATCACAGAAACCAAAAGAGATTTTCGCGTGATTTACCACGAATTATCTTCTCCAAATTCCGAAAAGATTTTCGAGGACGATAAATTGGAAGTTTGGACCATCCCTCTAAATCACAGGATTTACTGCAACGGATATTTATTCAAAGAAAAACCAAAAGAAAGAACGCTCAATATGTCGCAAATTTCCAAATACAAAGAAATAGAAATCTGCGATTATCATCATTTAAAAGCAGGAAAAGACTTTGTTCTTTCGGATGGATATGTTTTAAAAAATGAAGTTTTAACTTTAAATCCGCCGCCGCCCGTTTCTTACGCTTTTTGCTCGGATACGAGGTACAAAGAAGATATTATTCCTATTATAGAAGGAGTGGATGTGCTTTATCACGAAGCAACTTTTCTTCAAGAATTAAAAGAAATGGCAGATTATACAGGACATTCTACCGCGCAGGAAGCCGCTTTACTTGCCCAAAAAGCAAAAGTGAAAAAACTTATTATCGGGCATTTTTCCAATCGGTATAAAAATTTAAATGTTCTTTTGGAAGAAGCCAGAAAGTTTTTCCCCGAAACTTATTTGCCCCATGTTTTACAACCTGTTGAAATATAATTGCTCTTTCGGATGAAAATGACAGAAAAAGAAATTTTCGATTTTTTAAACGAAAAGGCCGATGGCTACAATCAACCCAGCTATATCGAAAGCGATCCTTTGCAAATTCCACATCGCTATGAACTGAAGCAAGATGTAGAAATTTCTGCTTTTCTTGCCGCAACCATCGCTTGGGGAAATAGAAAATCGATTATTAAAGATGCCGAAAAAATCATGGATTTCATGGGAAATTCTCCTTATGATTTTATAATGAATACCCGCGAAAATCACTTTTCAAAAATAAGAGACAAAGCCATTCACCGAACTTTTAATGGTGAAGATTTATTGGAGTTTTCTATGAATTTAAAAAGGCTTTATCAACATCAAAATTCTTTGTCTTATTATTTTAAAACCAAAACGGAAGAAGAAAATTTTTATCACGCTTTGGAAAGATTCCGTTCCGAGTTTTTGCGAGATAAAAATCACCGTTCGCGAAAACATGTGAGCAGCACTTATAAAAATTCTGCCGCGAAACGCTTAATGATGTTTTTGCGTTGGATGGTTCGCAAAGATTCAAAAGGTGTGGATTTGGGAATTTGGAACGATTTAAATCCTGCTAAATTATCTTGTCCGTTGGATGTACATTCCGGAAGAGTTGCCCGAAGTTTGGGAATTTTAAACAGAAAACAAAACGATTGGAAAGCGGTGGAAGAACTCGATATTGTGCTGAGAAAATACAATTCCTCAGATCCTGCAATTTACGATTTTGCACTTTTCGGATTGGGAATATCTAATGAACTTAGACTGAAATAATGAATAAAAAAATGGACTTGCAAAAATACAAGCCCATTTTTATATTTAAAAATTTTTCGTTGTCTTAATCTCTTGATCCTCCAAATAATCTTAGCAAGAACATGAACAAGTTGATAAAATCCAAATAAAGATTCAATGCGCCGATAATAGCAATTTTCTTTATCATGTTTTCATCGCCGCCAATCTGAAGAAAATAATTCTTAATTTTCTGAGTATCATAAGCGATTAAACCTACAAAAATAGCTACTCCGGCATAAGTTGTAATCCAATACAAGGTTGGACTTTTCATAAAGATATTAACTACCGTTGCAAGGATTAATCCTACCAAAAGCATCATTAAAACTTTACCAATATTGGTTAAATCGGTTTTGGTAAAATATCCATAAATACTCATTATCGCGAAAGTTCCTGCGGTAATAAAGAATGTAGAAGCAATGGACGACATGGTGTATGCCAAGAAAATGAACGACAGAGTTAATCCATTTAAAACGGAATAAGCTATAAAGCCGGTCATTGCTGTGGTGTAGGACATTTTATGAAATCTGGCGGAAAGCCAAAAAACCAATCCCAATTCTCCGAAAAGTAAAACCATAAACAAAATACGGTTCATTACAATTAAATTCACCAATTGGGGAGAAGATGCCACTAAAAAGGACACTATTCCTGTTATTGCCAAAGCAAAAGCCATCCAGCCGTAAACCTTCGACATATATTTCGATTGGGCTACTTTCAGCTCTTCCGGAATTACATTCACGGTTCTGTATTCGTTGTTGTAAGGGGTGTTTTCCATTTTATCTTTTTGAGAGTTGTTTACAAAGTTAATTACTTTTTAGCGTAAAACAAACTTGGTGCCATTTGAAACAAGTTAAATTTTACTTAAAAAAACATTTAAAAACAGACAAAATGTCTTTTATTTTTCCCAAAGATGAGCGATAGAAATAAAATCTTCCACGCTTAATTCTTCTGCGCGTTTTGTAAGAACTTCGTGCTTTTTTAAACTTTCGGGAATTCCCAAAGATTTCCACGAATTGCGAAGCGTTTTTCTTCTCTGTCCGAATCCGGTTTTCACCAAATTTTTAAAGATTTTTTCCTTTCCTTCCAAACCATCTTTGCGATTTCTTTTCAGGCGGATAACTCCCGATTTTACTTTTGGCGGGGGAGTAAAAACATTTTCGTTTACTGTAAAAAGATATTCCACATCGTAGTAAGCTTGCACCATAACCGAAAGTATTCCGTAATCTTTGGTTCGCGGAACGGCGGAAGTACGAAGTGCCACTTCTTTTTGAAACATGCCCACCATTTCGGGAATGAAAGAATAATTTTCGATGATTTTAAATAAAATCTGAGAGGAAATATTGTAGGGAAAATTACCAATAATGGCAACTTCTTCCGGAAATTGTTTTTTTATATCGAGTTTTAAAAAATCGTTCAGAATTTTATTTTCCAAAGCCGGATAATGGGTTTGCAGATAAGCAACTGATTCATTATCTATTTCTGCCACAAAGGTTTCCAAAGGTTTTTCCAGCAAATATTTTGTTAAAACTCCCATTCCGGGACCCACTTCCAAAACATGGTGATAATTATTCAGGGAAAGTGCATTTACAATTTTAGCAGCGATATTTTCGTCGTTTAAAAAATGTTGGCCCAAATGTTTCTTTGGAGTAATTTTCAAAGTAAAAATCTTTTATAAAATGAAAAAATGTATTGATATAATACTCGCAAAGTTCGGAAGATTTTTTCTATTTTAGCGGAAAATTAAAATGGAATGGCAAAGTCGGTAGAAGAATTTAATAAAAAAAGGCTTAGATCTAGCAATATAACGGTGGTCATTAGTATTGCTTTGGTATTATTTTTAATCGGGCTTTTTGGTTTAATTCTTATAAATGCTCAAAAGTATTCGGATTATATAAAATCGCAATTGGTGGTAAATGCTTATTTTGAAGAGCATTTGGATGTGAAAGATTCTGCAAAAATAAATAAGCTGAATCAAGATGCGTTCGATTCTATTCAAAAATTGCCTTTTGTGCAAAGAGCCACTTTTATCTCTCGCGAAGATGCTGCCAAAGAAGCTAAAAAAAGTTTAGGAATCGACAGCGAAGCATTGTTTGAAGAAAATATTTTTCCGCCTTCAGTGGAAGTTGCCCTAAAACCTGAATATGTAGATCCTGTGAAAATGGACAGCGTGGTGGCTCAGCTGGAAAAGGTAGAAGGAGTAAAAGAAGTGAAAAACGACAGCAGCCTTACTATTGAAGTTTATAACAATCTGAACCGAATTCTCACTTGGATTTTAGGTTTTTCAATTATCTTTTTAATCGTAGCCATTGTGTTGATTAACAATTCTATACGATTGAAAATTTTTGCTAAAAGATTTACCATTAAAACCATGCAATTGGTAGGAGCCAAGCGCCGCTTTATTTTGATGCCTTTTATTCGTGAAGCAGTTATTCTCGGGATTATTGGTGCAATTATCGGACTGGCGGTTTTGTTTGCAGGCTGGTATTATTTTACCAAAGAAATAGATTCTGTCTTTATTGCAGATCAAAATAAATTCGTTTATCTCATTATTTTCGTTTTTGCAATCGGAATATTGATTACGGTTCTTAGTACTATTTTTGCTACGTGGAGATTCCTAAGAACAAAAATCGACGATTTATATTACTCATAATTCATCATTATGGCAAACAAAAAAGCAAATAAATACAACGCTTCCAAAGAAGACAAAAAAAGAGAAACTCAGGATTTTTATTTCGGAAAACGAAATTATATCTTCATGTTAATCGGTTTGGCTTGTATTGTCATAGGTTATTTACTTATGATGGGACCAGATGCCAATACGCGTCCGGATGGTACTTTCGATCCTAATTACTGGAACGAGGGAATTAATTCCATCCGCAGAATTCGTATTGCACCTTTCTTGGTTGTAGCCGGTTTTGCTATTGAAGTTTACGCCATTTTAATTCGTAAAAAAGCTTAATGGATTTTATAGAAATGGTAATCCTTGCCATTGTAGAAGGATTAACCGAATTTTTGCCCATTTCTTCCACCGCCCACATGGGATTTGCAGCCAACTTAATGGGAATGGAGGAAACAGAATATTTAAAAATGTTTCAGGTTTCCATTCAGTTTGGAGCAATTTTGGCAGTTGTGGCCGCTTATTGGAAAAAGTTCTTCGATTTTACTCGAATAGATTTTTACTTTAAATTGGCAATTGCCGTAATTCCCGCATTGGTTTTGGGTTGGCTTTTCGATGATAAAATAGAAGCCGTATTGGGAAATCAGATTGCTATTTCCAGCGTTTTGGTATTGGGCGGAATTGTATTGATTTTCGTAGATAAATGGTTTAAAAATCCACAAATTTTCGACGAAAAAGAAATCACTTTGAAGAAGGGACTTGTCATCGGAATTTGGCAATGCCTCGCCATGATGCCGGGAACAAGCCGAAGCGCAGCTTCTATTATCGGAGGGATGACGCAAAAACTTTCCCGAAAAGCTGCCGCCGAATTTTCTTTCTTTTTGGCTGTGCCCACCATGTTGGCGGTTACAGTTTATTCCGTTTTTGTTAAAACTTGGGGCGAAGGCGCTCACGCAGCCAAAGGTTACGAAATGCTTTTGGCTACCCAAGAAAATATGATTTATTTCCTTTTAGGTAATGTAATCGCTTTTATCACCGCGCTTATCGCCATTAAAACTTTTATCGCGGTACTTGCCAAATATGGTTTTAAATCTTGGGGAATTTATCGCATTATTATTGGTGTGGCACTCTTTATTTATTTTTATTCGATTAATTAAATTTTAATTGGAAAAACCTCATTTTACCTCGGAAGAAATTCTAAATGGAGAAGTTTTGCTTGTGGACAAACCTCTCGATTGGACTTCCTTTGATGTGGTGAACAAAATTCGCTGGAAACTGAAAAAACAATTGGGGATAAAAAAGATAAAAGTAGGGCATGCCGGCACTTTAGATCCCAAAGCTACGGGTTTGCTCATTCTTTGCACAGGAAAAGCCACCAAAAGAATTTCGGAAATTCAGGATGCGCCTAAAGAATATCGCGCGCAAATAAAACTCGGTTTCGAAACTGTTTCCCATGATACCGAACAACCTGAAATTCATCCCAAAGACATTTCGCATCTTACCGAACAAAATGTTTTGGAGGTTTTAAAGAAATTCGAGGGAGAAATCCAACAAAATCCTCCGGTTTTTTCGGCGGTGAAAATTGAAGGAAAAAGGGCTTATGAATTGGCGCGAGAAGGAAAACAAGTAGAAACCAAAACCAGAACGGTGCAAATAAATTATATAAAGGAAATTGAAATCGATTTTCCTTTTGTGTCCTTTCTTGTTGGATGTTCCAAGGGAACTTACATTCGCTCTTTGGCGCACGATATTGGCAAGGAACTTTCTGTGGGTGCTTACTTAACGCAATTGAGACGAACCAAAATCGGAACTTACAGCGTGGAAAATGCAACTTCAGAATACCTTGAAGACGAGTATAAATTTGTTTTGTAAATAGAAAGGAAAGATTTGTTTAAAAGAATAAAAAATCTTAGTATTGCAAAATCTTTTGGGGAATTGGCGCAGTTGGCTAGCGCGTTTGACTGGCAGTCAAAAGGTCACGGGTTCGAATCCCGTATTCTCCACAAAAGCCTAAATTACCTTTATTTAAAAAGGAAATTTAGGCTTTTTTATTTCTAATTTCTTTGTGCAAAAAGAATTTACTTTCCTAAATTCTTTAGATTTTAAAATTCGATAGAATAAGTTTTTCTTCGTTTGTGGTTTTTAGGATTGTAAGCCTGCCACAAAGATTGTATGCTTTTGTTTTCTTCCAATTCGGGGTTGGTTTCTAATATTTTAACGCCTTTCTTTTTGAAAACATCGTGAATTTCTTTAAAGATAATTGCGGTAATTCCTTGGCGCTGAAATTCGGGATGAATGCCTATGAGATAAAATCCGGCGCGCTCATTTTTTTTGGAAGCTTTTACAAAATGCCACCAACCTGTGGGAAAAAGCCGTCCTTTTGCTTTTTGTAAAGCTTCGGAATAGGAAGGCATAGTGATGGCAAAAGCTACCAATCGATCGTTTTTATCGGCAACACATACTATGAAATCTTTATCGATAAATCCGAAATATTTTTCTTTGTAAGATTGTATTTGTTTTTCGGTAAGCGGTGTGTAGGTGGACAAACTTTTATAGGTGTCGTCCAAAAGTTTAAACATTGGTTTTACCAAAGGCAATATGTCTTTTTTCTTTTTGAACCGAATGACTTTCAGTTGGTGTTTTTCTTTTATTAAATCGTTGAATTTAATGATTTTATCGTCCAATTTTTCAGGGAAAAGCAATTCGTATTCCACCCATTCTTTTTCCTTCTGAAAACCTAATTTTTCCATGTGTTGGGGATAGTATGCAAAATTGTATAACCCAATCATGGTGGCGAGTTTATCGAAACCCATGGTAAGCATTCCGGCTTTATCTAAATTGGTAAATCCCATGGGACCTTCTAATTTATTTAGTTGGTGCTCGCGTGCATATTCTTTGGCTTTTTCGATTAAGGTTTTGGAAACTTCAATATCATCGATAAAATCGAACCAACCGAAGCGTACTTTACGAACACCGAGTTCTTCGGCTTCTTTGTGATTAATCATTAAAGCGATTCTTCCTACCACTTTATCGTTTCTGTAAGCCAAATACAATTCGGCTTCGCTATAAGCAAGAGCGGGGTTTTGTTTTGAATCCCAAATTTCCTTTTCCTCCTTAATAAGTGGGGGAACGTAGTAAGGATTTCTTTTGTAAAGATTCATTGGAAATCTGATAAAATCATTCAACATTTTACCATTTTCAACTTTCTTTAATAGAATTTCCGACATATTCTGTTGCGGTTAAATTTTTGCAAATATAAAGAATCCATATTTTAGTTGCATTAGAAAAACCAATCTTTCGGCTTTATTAAAAAATTGCATCTTTGCAAATATGAAAAATAAACTACTGCTCAATATACTTCTGATAAGTGGCTATTTGTTGTTTTCCGCCGTTGCGGTTTGGGTACAAAGTCTGCTTATTTCCAAAGGAATGGATTTATCGTGGAAGTTGCATCTTTTGTTTTTTGCGCTTCATTTGTTCAGCTTGTTGGTGGTGCTTATAATGGATCCGCTTTCCAGATCTACTGCCAGCCGTTTTTTAATTCTGATAAAAATAGGTTTTATGCTGTTTATCGTGTATAAATTTCCCGAGATAAAGCAGCACATATTCATTTATTTTGGAATTTATTGGTATTATTTATTGGTGGAAACTTCTTTAGAAATTATCAAAATCCGAAATCAGGATAAAAATCATAAATAAAAAAATATTTAGACTTTGTAATCCAAGAAATATCCTTATTTTTGCAAAAATTTATTGAAAGCTATCTCCTATGGGATTAAAGAGAATCTTTTTTTTGGTTGTATTAGTATTAGTGGGGTTAAATTGTAAAATAACTGCCCAAGAAACGAACAATGAGGAAAAATACAATCCTGTTCCTGAAATTATGGAACACATTAAAGATTCCCATTCTTGGCATTATTGGGGCGAGGGCGAAAGCTCTGTTGTAATGCATTTGCCTGTAATTATTATCGACAATGGTTTAAAGGTATTTTCATCTTCCAAGTTTGGTTTGCATGGAGATCATGTAGCAAATGTGGAAGGGAATTTTTATAAAATTTTCGATGGAAAAATTTATAAAACCAACGAAAACGGTACGCTAACCATGGGCGATAATGATAAACCAATCAATGTAAAACCATTGGATTTTTCGATTACCAAAAATGTATTGCAAATCTTTTTTGCTGCCGCTATACTTATATTTTTAGCTTTTGCTACAAAAAGAAGTTATAAAAAATCTCAGATTCCTTCTGGTGTTGCCCGATTTATAGAACCTCTCGTTATTTTTGTAAGAGATGAAATTGCACTTCAAAATATTGGTTCTGTGAAATACAAAAAATACGTTCCTTATTTGGTAACTTTATTTTTGTTTCTGTGGATTATCAATGTTTTAGGACTTATACCTACTGCAGCCAATCCTTCAGGAAATATAGCTTTTACAATGATTTTGGCAGTTTTCACCTTTATCATTACGCAGTTTAGCGCCAATAGAAATTATTGGGCTCATATTTTCGATCCTTTAGGAAACGATATGTCTTTTATAGGTAAATCATTGGTTTATATTATATTAGTACCCGTAGAAATATTGGGAATGTTTACCAAACCTTTTGCCTTGATGATTCGTCATTTTGCGAACCTTACGGCAGGACACATTATCGTGTTGAGTTTGGTTTCCTTGATTTTTGTAATTAAAAGTTTTGCCATTTCACCGGTATCTATAGGTTTAACCCTATTTATCAGTGTATTGGAAATACTAGTAACCGCTTTACAAGCATATATTTTTACATTGCTTACCGCACTTTATATCGGTATGGCAGTGGAAGAACCACATCATTAAGATGAAAATAGAATATTTTTTTTAACCATTTAAATATATTGTTATGACAGGTAGTATTGCAGCTATCGGAGCTGGATTAGCAGTTCTTGGAGTTGGATTAGGAATCGGAAAAATCGGTGGACACGCAATGGATGCCATTGCTAGACAACCTGAGCAATCCGGTAAAATTCAAACCGCAATGATTATCGCAGCAGCTTTAATTGAAGGTGTTGGACTTTTCGGTATCGTAGTAGCTTTACTAGGAAACGGATAATCGTAATCTAAAAAAGAAATTCTGTTAACGGTTGGTTGGCAGAATTTCTTTAACTTTAAGACTTTAAAAATAAATTTATAAATAAATGGACTTATTAACTCCCTCGATTGGTCTTATTTTTTGGACCGGATTGGTATTTCTTCTTTTGGTTTTTATCTTAGGAAAATGGGCTTGGAAACCTATAATTTCTTCAATAAACAAAAGAGAAACCGATATTGCCAATGCCCTAAACCAAGTGAAATTGGCTAAAAAAGAAATGGAAGATTTAAAGGCAGATAACGAGAGAATTATTCGTGAAGCCAAACTCGAAAGAGAAAGGATTTTGAAAGAAGCTCGCGACATTAAAGAAAAAATTGTGGGAGAGGCAAGAGATGTGGCAAAAGAAGAAGGTGCCAAAATGATTGAGCAAGCACGCCAATCAATTGCTTCCGAAAAATCTGCAGCAATGGCTGATATTAAAAACCAAATCGGAAAACTTTCCGTAAGTATCGCTGAAACTATACTTCAAAACAAATTGAGCGACGATAATGCGCAAAATCAATTGGTGGAAGAAATTCTAAACAAAACTAATCTGAACTAAATATGTCTAAGGTAGCAAAAAGATACGCCAACGGCTTATTGGAATTTACTCAGGAAACCAAAAATACCGAAACGGTTTTGGGCGAAATGAAGGAAATTATCAACATCCTGAATAATTCCAGAGATTTGAATGCTTTTTTTGCAAGCCCCTTTATCGATAGTAAAAAGAAAATCAACATCTCCAACGAAGTATTTCAAGGATTGTCTCAAAATACCAAAAACTTCGTTTCCCTTGTAATTAAACAAAGAAGAGAGAGTTATTTAAAAAATATCGCTCAAGAATACATCAAGAAAGTAGAAGATCTTATGGGAGTGCAAAGAATTTCTTTAACCACAGCAACCCAGCTTTCTCAGCAAAATGTAGATAAAATTTTAAGTTCATCACATCTTGTAGATCAATCGAAAAACGTTAATATAAAAACCAACATCAACCCTGAAATTTTAGGAGGATATATATTGCGAGTAGGCGATCAACAAATAGACGCTTCGGTGAGAACAAAATTAGCTAATATTAAAAAAGAATTTCAATTAAATTAAGATAATCATACCAAAATGGCAGAAATAAATCCGGCAGAAGTATCTGCAATTTTAAAAAAACAACTGGCAAACTTCGATTCCCAAAGTAATATCGAAGAAGTAGGAACGGTTCTTCAAATTGGAGATGGAATTGCAAGAGTATATGGTTTAGAAAATGTTCAATACGGAGAACTTGTTCGCTTCGAAAATGGCGTGGAAGGAATGGTACTCAACTTGGAAGAAGACAACGTAGGGGTAGCCCTATTAGGAGAATCCAAGGGAGTAAAAGAAGGAGATACCGTAAAAAGAACTGAAACCATTGCCTCCATTGAAGTAGGAGAAGGTTTATTAGGGAGAGTAGTAGATACACTTGGAAATCCTATCGATGGAAAAGGAGCTGTAAGCGGAGATTTACACAAAATGCCGTTGGAAAGAAAAGCTCCCGGAGTTATTTTTCGTCAGCCGGTTACAGAACCACTACAAACAGGTATCGTAGCCATCGACTCTATGATTCCGATTGGAAGAGGACAAAGAGAGTTGATTATCGGAGACCGCCAAACCGGAAAAACTACCGTGGCGATTGATACGATTTTAAATCAAAAAGAATTTTACGACGCAGGAGAACCTGTATATTGTATTTATGTGGCAGTAGGACAAAAAGCTTCTACCGTAGCACAAATCGTAAAAACATTGGAAGACAGAAACGCAATGGCTTATACCATTGTAGTAGCAGCCAACGCTTCCGATCCGGCACCAATGCAAGTGTATGCGCCATTGGCAGGAGCTGCTATTGGAGAATATTTTAGAGATACCGGTCGTCCCGCATTAATTATTTACGACGATTTATCCAAACAAGCAGTAGCTTATCGTGAGCTTTCACTTTTATTAAGAAGACCTCCAGGTCGTGAGGCTTATCCCGGAGACGTATTTTATCTTCACTCCAGATTATTGGAAAGAGCCGCTAAAATCATTGGCGACGATGAAATCGCAAAACAAATGAACGATCTTCCCGAAAGTTTGAAACCCATAGTAAAAGGAGGTGGTTCTTTAACCGCTCTTCCTATTATTGAAACTCAAGCAGGAGACGTGTCGGCTTATATTCCAACCAACGTAATTTCCATTACCGACGGGCAGATTTTCTTGGAATCCGATTTGTTTAACTCTGGTGTTCGCCCTGCTATTAACGTGGGAATTTCCGTTTCCCGTGTAGGAGGAAGTGCACAGATTAAACCGATGAAAAAAGTTTCCGGAACCTTGAAATTAGACCAAGCTCAATACAAAGAACTGGAAGCTTTTGCTAAATTCGGTTCAGATTTAGATGCCGCTACATTATCCGTAATTTCAAAAGGAGAAAGAAACGTGGAAGTTTTGAAACAAGGTGTAAATTCGCCGCTACCTGTGGAAGATCAAATTGCCATGGTGTACGCCGGAACCAACAATTTGATGAGAAACATTCCTTTGAATAAAGTAAAAGGCTTCTTACGTGATTATGTAGATTACCTAAAAACGAAACATCCTGATACAATGGCAGCATTGAAATCCGGAAAATTTTCCGATGAGCTTACAGCTGTTTTAAAAAGGGTAGCACAAGATATATCTTCAAAATTTAATTAATTAGCTTCTACACAATAGTGATATGGCAAACCTAAAAGAAATAAGAGGAAGGATTGCATCGATCAGTTCAACGATGCAAATTACCAATGCGATGAAGATGGTTTCTGCTGCCAAATTAAAAAAAGCGCAGGATGCTATCGTAATGCTGAGACCTTACTCCGAAAAACTTCAGGAAATTATCCAAAATGTAAGTTCCAACTTGGATCAAGATAATCTGTCGAAATTCGCTTTGCCACGTCCGGTTCATAGGATTTTATTTATAGCAATTACCTCCAACAGAGGATTGGCAGGAGCTTTTAACTCTTCCATCGTAAAAGAGGTTAATGCACGTTTTCAGGAAAATAGCGGAGTAGAAATAGAACTTCTTACCATTGGTAAAAAAGCATACGATGCCTTTCGCTCTCGTGTTAAAATTTACAGCAACGAAAGTAATTTGTACGATACCATGAGCTTTGAAGGGGTAGCCAATATTGCCGATGATATTATGCACGAATTTGAAGTAAAAGCTTTTGATGAAGTTTATTTGGTTTACAACAAATTCGTTAATGCCGCAACTCAGGAAGTAACAACTGAAAAACTACTTCCCATTACCATTCCTGGAAAAGATCCTAATATAAAAATTGAAGCCGATTATATTTTTGAACCCGATCGGGAACAAATATTAAACACTTTAATTCCTAAATCTATCAGAACTCAGGTTTATAAAGCGGTATTAGATTCTATTGCAGCGGAACACGGCGCAAGAATGACAGCAATGCACAAAGCTACCGACAACGCTCAATCGCTGAAAAACGATTTGGTAATTTATTACAACAAAGCCCGCCAAGCGGCTATTACCAACGAAATTCTCGAGATCGTTTCGGGAGCAGAAGCACTTAGTAACGGATAATATTTTTTATTCAAAAACATATTTTAAAGAGTTTAAATATTTGCAAAACAAGTATTTAGACTCTTTTTCTGTTAATTTCGCTTTCCATAGAAAAAATGCATATCTTTGCTATATAATATACAATATTAACACATTGAATGGACTCAGATAGTTTTTTTAAACTTCTACTCGCCCTTTTACTCGTATTACTCAATGGCTTTTTCGTGGCCGCAGAATTTTCGATTGTTAAAGTACGCTATTCCCAGATTCACCTGAAAGCTATCGGGGGAAATGCTGTGGCAAAAAGAGCAGAAAAGATCATTAAGCATTTAGACGCTTATTTATCCGCCACCCAATTAGGGATTACATTGGCCAGCTTAGGTTTGGGGTGGGTAGGAGAAAGCGCTTTACATCACATTTTCGAAGGGATATTTCAAAGTTTGGATATTTCAATCGCCGAAGGAACACTAACTACCATTTCTGTAGTTTGTAGTTTTTTAATCATCACCATGATGCACATTATCTTCGGAGAATTGGTTCCCAAATCCATTGCAATTGCCAAAGCAGAATCTACTACATTTTTTGTAGCAACACCTCTTATGCTGTTTTATAAAATATTTAACCCCTTTATTTGGTTAATGAACTCGGTATCCAACAGCTTTTTGAGACTTATAAAAATAGATCCCATAAGCGATACGGAAATTCACTCTACTGAAGAATTACAGCTTTTGGTAAAACAAAGTGCAGATAGTGGTGCCATAGAAGAAGACGATTACGAAATTATAAAAAACGCTTTCGATTTTACCGATCATAGTGCCAAGCAGATTATGGTTCCGCGCCAGAATATGTTTTGCATCGATATCAACGACGATCCAAAAGATATCATCAACGAAATGTTGGAAACAGCTTATTCCAGAATTCCGGTGTATGATGATACCATCGACAATGTGATTGGGATATTTTACACCAAAGAATTCATTCGGGAATATGTGAAAAACTTCGATAAATTAGAAGATTTCGATGTTCGTAAATTCCTGCATAAACCCATTTTTGTGGCAGAAACCAAAAAAGTATCCGATTTAATGAAGCTTTTCCAGACCAAAAAGCAACATTTAGCCATCGTTATCGACGAATTTGGTGGAGTAGAAGGAATCATTACTTTGGAAGATGTTTTGGAAGAATTGGTAGGAGAAATTCAAGATGAAGAAGACGACGACGAAGATATTATTGTAGAAGAAGTTGCCGAAAATACTTATTGGGTGCAAGCTTCGGAACCTTTGGACGAGATCAATGAATATCTTCCCAAACCTTTACCGGAAAGTACCGAATACAATACATTGGCAGGTTATATTTTAAGCGAATTGAGCGATATTCCTCACGAAAATGAAGAATTCGATATTGACCATTACCACTACAAAATCCTCAAAATGCAAAACCGAGGAGTGGAAGTGGTGGAAATGACTTTTAACGCACAAGCTAAAAAAGAACCCGATGAAGATGAAAACGAAGACGATTAACAACCAACTCGGATTTTCAAATCCCAAAAGAGAATACGAAGAAGAAATTGCCGTTTTAGAAAAGGAAGATCAGGTTCACAAACTCGTGCTTCATAACGACGATTTCAATACTTTTGATTTCGTAATCGAAAGCCTGATAGAAATTTGCCAACACACTCCCGAACAAGCAGAACAATGCGCCATATTGGTTCATTACAAAGGAAAATGCACCGTGAAAACCGGCGAAATGGAAGAGCTTAAACCCAGACACAAAAAATTACTTTCCCGCGGATTAACTTCCGAAATTGTATAAATTTATCTCCAAATTCATTTTACTTTTAAACGAGTGAAAATCTTTTCTTTTAAATTCTAAAAAAGATTTCCCCCAGAATTCTGCGAGAATAGAATATTTTTTCCGTATTATCTCGTTATATTTGTTCTTTAGCAAAGATTATGAGTGAAAATCAAGATAAACGACTTTTTCTGGTAGATGCCTATGCCATGATATTCCGTGGATATTATGCTTTAATCAGAAGTCCCAGAATGACCAGCACCGGAAACAACACTTCCGCAATTTTCGGATTTATGAACTCTTTAATAGAATTGATTAAAAGAGAAAAACCCACCCATTTGGCGGTAGCTTTCGATGTGGGAGGAAAAACCGTTCGCCACGAAGATTTTGAAGAATACAAAGCCAATCGTTCCGAAACTCCCGAACCTATTCGGTTTGCAGTACCTTATATTCAGGAAATTTTAAAAGCTATGGGAATTCCCATTTTGGGGGTAGAAGGTTATGAAGCCGATGACGTAATTGGTACACTTTCCAAAAAGGCAGAAAAGTCGAATTACAATGTATTTATGGTAACTCCCGACAAAGATTTTGCTCAATTGGTTTCGGAGAAAATAAAAATGTACAAACCCGGAAGTCGGGGAGGTGATATCGAAATTTTAGGTTTAGAAGAAGTAAAGAAAAAATACAACATTCAGCATCCAGAGCAAGTTATAGATTTTCTTGCTATGATGGGCGATAGCGTAGATAATATTCCCGGATTGGAAGGCGTGGGAGAAAAAACAGCTAAGAAGTTTTTAGAACAATATGGAAGCATAGAAAACTTGCTGGATCATACACACGAATTAAAAGGGAAACTAAAAGAAAAAATTGAAGCTTCGGCAGAAAGAGGAATTTTATCCAAAAAGTTGGCGACCATTATTACCGATGCACCGATTGAATTTAAAGAAGAAGATTACTCTTTGGAAACTCCCGATTTTCAAAAAATAAAAGAAATTTTCGAGGAATTAGAGTTTAAAAGACTTTATGAAAACCTTTACAAAGCATTTGCATCCAAAGAAGAAACCACGATTAAAGAAAGCCAAAAAGTATCTCCCGAAGCGGAGCAACTTAGCCTTTTTTCTAATTTCGAGGAGTTGGATGCCGCCATGTCCACAAGGCAAGATATTACCACATCGGATCATCTTTATCAATGCATTCAAACCCGTAAAAGCATTTCGATTTTAGTCGAAAATTTAATGCAAAAAGAGGCTTTTTGTTTCGATACGGAAACCACTTCGCTCAATCCGCTTCACGCCGAGTTATTGGGAATTTCTTTCAGTTATAAAAAAGGGTTGGCATATTATATTCCCATTCCTGAGGATAAAAATTCCCGAGATGAAATTTTAGAAATACTAAAACCTTTATTCGAAAACGAAAACCAAATCAAGATTGCCCACAACATGAAGTACGATTATAAAATCCTTCATCAACACGGCATTCAGGTAAAAGGAAAATTGTTCGATACTATGGTGGCGCATTATTTGCTCAATCCCGACGGCCGCCACGGAATGGATTATCTTGCGGAAATGTATTTGGATTATACTCCCATTCCCATTGAAAATTTAATCGGCAAAAAAGGTAAAAACCAGAAAAATATGCGGCAAATTCCTGTGGAAGAGCAAACGCCTTATGCCGCCGAAGATGCCGATATTACTTTTCAGCTTTACCAACTTTTTGCACCACAATTAAAAGATCAAAACCTCGATTCGTTATTTCACGAAATCGAAATGCCGCTGATGAAAGTTTTATCCAAAATGGAATTGTACGGAATTTCACTGGATAAAAAATGGCTGGAACAGGAAAGCAAAGACTTAGAAAAAGATTTATTTAAATTAGAAAAAGAAATATTTAAACATTCCGGAGAAGAATTCAATTTAAATTCTCCCAAGCAATTAGGCGAAATTTTATTCGATAAATTAAAACTCGATGCCAAAGCCAAAAAAACCAAAACCGGGCAATACAAAACTTCGGAAGATATTTTAATCAAGTTAGCTCCAAAGCACGAAATCATACAACTTATCCTCGATTATCGTCAGTTGCAAAAACTAAAATCCACTTATGTAGATGCCTTGCCTGCGCAAATAGATTCTTACGACGATCGCGTTCATACACATTTTTCGCAAACCACAGCAGCCACCGGACGTTTGGCAAGTACCGATCCCAATCTACAAAACATTCCCATTCGTACGCTTCGGGGGCAGCAAATTCGTGGAGCTTTTATCGCCAACAAAGGCAACAAAATTATTTCTGCCGATTATTCTCAAATAGAACTTCGCATTATTGCCGAAATCAGCGGAGAAGAAAATATGATAGATGCTTTTTTAAACGGAGCCGATATTCACGCTTCTACTGCAGCAAAACTTTTCCAGATTCCCATTGAAGAAGTTTCTCGTGAACAAAGAAGTCAGGCCAAAACTGTGAATTTTGGAATTATTTATGGACAAGGTGCTTTTGGATTGGCAGAGCAAACCGGATTGTCGCGCACGGAAGCAAAAGAAATGATTGATAACTATTATAAAACTTATCCTCGTCTTCGGGAATATATGGACCAACAAGTGAAAAGCGCCCGCGAAAAAGGATATGTAGAAACCATTCTCGGGAGAAAAAGACATCTTCCGGACATTAATTCCAACAATTTTGTGGTAAGAGGTCATGCGGAAAGAAATGCTGTAAATGCGCCCATTCAGGGAAGTGCTGCGGATATTATTAAAATAGCCATGATTCATATTGATGAAGAATTGAAAAATTATAAATCCCGATTATTGCTTCAAGTACACGACGAACTTATTTTTGAAGCTCCAGAGGAAGAAGTTGAAAAAGTTTCGGCGCTAATTAAAAATAAAATGGAAAATGCTTATAAAACAAGAGTTCCTCTTCTGGTAGAAATAGGCGTGGGGAACAATTGGTTGGAAGCGCATTAAGATTGTAATTTGTGTTTAAATTCTGCATAAAATGCCTCGCCCGAAAATAAAAATTGAACCCTCATTTTCAGACCGATTATTGGAGATTTTTACTTTTGTATTTATCGGGATTCAATGGTTTTTTGTTGTTACGAAATATTCTTCAATGCCGGAAATTATTCCAATCCATTACACTTGGAATGGAGAAGCTGATGGATGGGGCGGAAAATGGAATCTTATTCTTACCACTTCAATAGGAACTTTGCTTTCTATCGGGATTTATATTTTAAACAAATATCCTCATGTTTTCAATTATCCGGTGAAAATAACCCATGAAAATGCCAAAATTCAGTACAAATTGGCACAGCGATTAATGAGAATTATCAATTTACTTATGGTTTTGCTTTTCACTCATATCATTTTCGAAGCCATGCAAATTAACATGGGAATAGAAGCTTCTAAAAGCTGGATTTTTCCGTTAATTTGTGTGTTTTTAATTGTTGTTCTTCCGATTTATTTTATAGTAAAAATGAGTAAAGTTGCCTGATTTTTCCATAAAAGCAAAATGAAATTTATCTTTTTAGACTATAAATATTTGGTGAAAAAATAATTTTAAACCCTACTGACATACTGCTGTCACTTCATCATTTTAATTTTGTTTCAGAATTTAATTTTAATCTTAAAAACAACAAATTATGAATGCAGCAGAATTAAATGCAAAACCAATCATTTCCTCAGAACAATTACTCGAAAACTGGCAAGGACACCGACGTTTGACCCGAAGAGTAATCGAAGTTTTTCCGGAAAAAGAATTATTCGAATTTTCAATCGGTGGAATGCGTCCGTTTTCTGAAATGACCAAAGAATTATTGGCAATTGCCGTTCCGGGATTGACCCAAATTGCACACGACCAAAATGTGGAATTCGACGAAAGCCGCTCGGAATTAAAATCCAAACAAGATTTACTGAATGCTTGGGATGCACAAACGGAAGAAATCAATTCGCTTTGGAAAAAGATTTCGCCCGAAAGATTTCATGAAGAAGTTAATTTATTCGGACAATACAAATATCCGGCAATTTATAACATCCAGTATTTCATCGACAACGAAATCCATCACCGTGCACAAGGTTTTGTTTACTTGAGAAGTTTGGGGATCGAACCGCCTTTTTTTTGGGAAAGATAAACTATTTTCAGCCCTGGCAGGGTTTCAGATCCTGCCAGGGCTTTTTGGTCAATTGATAAATCAACTTTGTCAAAGTTTTTTGTTTCGCATCGCTTTTACATGCTTCAGATTTGGGTCGGCTTTTAGATTTTGATATTCAGGCGAATCCAAATTATAAAGCGCCATTTTACCGTTTTCATCAAAATGAATGCCCCAACCATAACGTTTCCCCAATGGAGAGGCACGAAAACAGGCTTGTCCTTTTGAGAAAAATTCTTGCTTATTTTCTTCGTTCGGCGGTAAATCTTTCCGCAAAGCGTGAATGTTGAACAAAACTTCATCCGAAGTAAACTGATAAGGGTTGTGCGCAATCATTTCAAATTGAAGCAAAGCAACCGTTTTATTTCCGCCTCTTTCCTTTGGAATTTCCGATTCAAAAACCGGACAATCATCTGAAATTTCAATAAATGTATTGTAATAATTGGTGGTGTGCATCTCAATTTATTTTTTCTTGAACTTTACAAACTAATTCTTTTACAAAGTCTTTAAAACCTTCAGGTTCTACGATTTCCGCCAAATCGGCAAACATCAGAAACCAACGTCCCATCCCGTTTTCCCGATAATTTGCTTCAAAAACCATTTCCACTTTATCGCCTATAAAAGTTTCCGAAACAAAACCATAATACTTTCGGTCGTTTTGAATGTATCGCGCCGATTTTCGGTCAATCCGGAATTTTACGATTTCTTTTCCGTTCGGCTCTTTTGGCTTCAAATAATATTCCAATTCCCGATGTTCATTTTCAAACGAAATTTCAGTCCGATTAATTTTCAAAACACGGTCTGTCCGGAAATTCCGGTAATCTTTGCGCAAATGACAATACGCTAAAATGTACCAAAAATTACTTTCGTGGTACAAACCAACGGGCTCAATCAATCTCTCAGAAGGCGATTCGGATTCAACAGATTGATAAATCATTTCAATTTGAAATTTCTGCGCAATACTTTCAAAAAGGATTTCCAGAACTTCGGGCGATTTCGAACGGAAAGCCTCTTCCCTACCCGAAATTTTAATTTTGGATTCGATGGATTCTACCCAATCTTTTTCACTTCCGCGTAAAACCGATTTCACTTTGAAAACCGCCGACTGAAAATGTTTCTTCATATTTTCATCGGTAAATTTCTGCATCAATTTTTCGGCAGCAACAAAACTTCCTGCTTCCTCACGACTGAACATTACAGGCGGCAAACGGTAACCATCGACCAAAGAATATCCTACACCGGCTTCGCTGTAAATCGGAACACCGGACGCTTCCAAGGTACGGATGTCCCGGTAAATCGTGCGCAAACTTACCTCGAATCGGTCAGCCAATTCCTGCGCTTTCACGATTTTTTTGGATTGAAGCTGAATCAGAATCGAAACAATCCTGTCGAAACGTTTGGGTGATTCGTCCGGGTACATTTTGGAAATTTGATTTTTTCAAAGATAATATTTTTTGATCTCTGTAAATCTTAAGATTAATTTTATTTATGAATTTCGATTGCTTAATATTGCAATACAAAAATTGCCGAGAAACATTTATTCGATGAAATTTCTAATCATTATTCCGCTGCACAACGAGGAAGAATATATAATTTCCTGCTTGGAATCTTTGGAAAAACAAAGTTATCAGGATTTCGATTGTATTCTTATCGACGATGGTTCTACAGACAAATCGGGGAAAATCATCGAAGAATTTATTTCAAAAGAAAGTAAATTCCAAGCAAAATATTCACTTTTTCATCTTCCTGAATCTTCTTATTCTCCGGGTTCAAAAGTCGTTTTAGCTTTTAATGAAGGAGTGAAAAAAGCTGATTTAAAAAACTACGATGTAATTTGTAAGTTCGATGCAGATATTATTTTTCCCGCTTCTTATTTGGAAGAATTGGCAAAAATTTATCAAAATTTCCCCGAAGTAGGAATGGCAAGCGGATTGGTTCAAATTCAAAATTCGGATGGAAAATGGATTTTCGAGAGTTTATCTTCCAAAAATCATGTGCGCGGTCCCATAAAATCTTACAGAAAAAAATGTTTTGAAGATATCGGCGGATTACGACCTGTTCTGGGTTGGGACAATATAGATGTTATGCTGGCGGAAATGCATGGCTGGAAAGTTGCTACTATTAAAAATTTGTGGGTAAAACATCTGCGCCCAACTGCGTTTAAGTACAAAAAAGATGGCGCGAAAAAAATGGGAGAATATTTTTACAATATAGGATTGGATTTGCCTTTGGCTACGCTTTCAGCAGCAAAATATTCACTTAGAAATTCATCTTTTGTTACTTTTTTTCAAATACTCAATTCATTTATTCATCAACAAAAAAAGAGAGCACTTTCCTCCGAAGAAATGAAATTTATCCGCCGTTGGAGGTGGAAACAGATTTTTAGGTTAAAATAATGTTAAAAATGTTATAATTTATTAAATTTGTTAAAAAATCAGTCATTGAAAACCATTGCTTATATAGAATTAGATACTCACGCAGAAATTGCCTATAATTTTATGGCTTTAATGGCAGAATCCCGCCTTTTTTATGTGGAATATTACTTTTCCGAAAAAATAATGGAAAGAATTCCCAATCGTTCCGGAAACATTACGGTTTTGGAAGCAGATAAATTACTAAACGCTTTGCGGGGTAAACATTACGATTTTGTGATTTTGGGCACCGCTCACCGCAACTTTAATATTTACGAAAAGCTGGTGAAAGAATTTCCCACTTATATTATTTCTCACAATTTGAATTTTGTAGAAGCTTCGCCATCCGTTTTATTTCGGAATATTTTAAAAAAAGACAAACGCTACCGACTAAAATTACTTCTAAAAGAAGGATTACTACATAAAGATAAAGTTTATAAAAAAGCAAAAGGTTTATTGGTGCTCGAGGAAAGTTTGGTTCGGCGCCACATTCACATGGGATTTCATTGGCTGCCGGTTTTTTATACACAATTTCCTAATCATTCGCCCCGGGAAAATGTGGTTGCCATTCCGGGAACAGTGGATCAAAAACGAAGAAATTACAAAAGGATATTAAGAAAAATAAAATATTTTAAATCCGAGTTTTCATTTATTTTCTTGGGAAAAGTGGAACATTCTACCTACAAAATGTTGCAAAATACAGAAAAAGATATCCCGAAAAATATAGAAATAAATTACTTTAAAGAAAGAGTTCCTGCCGAAGTTTTCAATCAGAAAATAATGGAATCTTCGGTTTTGTGGTGTCCCATTCAGGAAGAAACAGAATTTATGAGCGTTACCGAAATTTACGGAAAAACCAAAGTTTCCGGAAATATTGCCGATGCCATTCGTTATGGAAAACCCGCGATTTTCCCGAAGAGTTATTTTACTCATTATTCTTTTATTTTTAAAGAAGAAAAAGATATCGAAAACCAAATTCTTCACATAAATGAGAAGAATTTCGATTTTGCTAATTTTCAAAAAGACATTGTTCTCAAAGAACTAGAAAATGTTTTAAGCATTTTATAATTAAATACAATTCTATGAATGTAGTCGCTCGGCAAAGTTTTAAATATTCCTTGGTAGGATACTTGGGATTTTTGCTGGGTTCGGTTTCGGCCGTTTTCGTTTTTCCTTACGATATGGAATTTTACGGAAAGTTGCGCTATGTGCTTTCTGCCGCCGAAATTGTTTTGCCTTTTGTGGTGTTTGGATTGTCTTATGCCAACCAAAAATTTTATCTGCAGGCAGAAAAATTCGGGAAGCAAAGTAACTTGCTTTCGCTTTCTCTTATGGCGGTAATTTTTAATTTTATCTTTTTTTTAGGCATTTATTTTGGCTTCAATTATCTTTTTCCGAACATAAAACATTGGAATTTCTTCAAGGCTTTTTGGGATTTAAAATGGGCAATTTTGCCTTTGATACTTATTTTAGGACTCAGCCAGATTTACAACAAATATATTTCTAATTTTAAAAGAATTGTTGTTCCCAATATTTTTGAAAATCTTTTCCCCAAACTTGCCAATTTAGGAGCATTTCTTTTATTTTTCTTTTTGTCCGTTCCCGAAAAACCGGCTTTGTTGTTTTTTGTTGGGGTGTGTATGTTGGGATTAATCGGTTATGCGGTTTATTTAAATCGATTGGAGAAATCAACTTTTAATCTTTCTTTAGATTTTATAAAAAAAGACCAATTGTGGAAGCAAATTTTAGATTACGGTTTTTTCGGACTTTTAGGAAATGTGGGAAATTATTTGTCTCTACGCATCGCCGGATATATGATTCCCGGTTATTTAAGTTTTGAAGACAACGGAGTTTATGGAATTATTTTAGCCATAACTTCCTTGCTTACCGTTCCTCAGTTGGGATTGGCAAATATTGCAGCACCCATTGTAAATCGCCAATTGGACGAACATAAGATTGAAGAACTCAACCGTTTTCACCAAAAAAGTTCTTTGGCATTGCTATATTTGGGGATTATTTTGTTTTCTTGCGTTTTGGTAGGTTTTCCTTATTTAACATTTCTTATTAAAAACGGACAGCTTTTAAGAGCGGCAGAACCTGTTCTTTGGATTATTGGCGTGGGATTGATGTTCGATTTGGCAACAGGTTTCAACAGTCAGATTATTTCCATGTCCAAATATTATCGTGTAAATATCGGGATTACGCTTTTTCTGGCGGTGGTAAATATTGCTTTGTTGTTTTATTTTCTAAAATACACCGATTTAGAATTAATTGGTGTTGCGCTGGCTACCACAATTTCGCTTATTTTGTACAATGCTGCAAAGCTTATTTTCAATTATTGGAAATTCCAGGTACATCCTTTCAGTATGGATATGCTTTATGCCGTTTTGGTGTGCTTGCTCGCGGTGGGAATTGTTATTTTAATTCCGGAATTTTCTTCCCATTTACTCAATTTATTTTTTAAACCTTTTATGGTTTTAGTGATCGTTTTTATCGGAAATTATTATCTGAAAATAGTGCCGCTTCATCGGTTTTTCAATAAAGATTTTTTCAAAGACATGTACGGAAAATAAAAATTCATTCTACAAGAAGAAATGATTTTTAATAGTTTAAACCCGTAGTGCATTATTAGACGATATTAATTTTCAGGTTATTGATATTCCTGTTAAACACAAATTTATTCAAATATTGAATAGTCGTAAGGGTTGTTATTTTTGCCAATATTCTTGTTTTAAATCCT